>Ga0210378_10000602_pt1 | contig 18499 bp, 16 predicted proteins | sample PLM1_60_b1redo_FD_155465 | JGI IMG/M metagenome (GOLD analysis project Ga0210378, IMG submission 155465) | Groundwater sediment microbial communities from an aquifer in East River, Colorado, USA - PLM1_60_b1 redo | ecosystem: Environmental > Terrestrial > Soil > Riparian zone | place: USA: East...
GCTCCGGCTCATCTGGGCGTCCTCTGCTCCTTCCGTGGACCCTGCGGACCCATCACGCCTCCTCCCCGAAGCCGCCTTCGACGAGCGAGGAAAGCGCTTCCACCGCGGCGGCCTCGTCCTCGCCCTCCGCGACGAGGCGCAGCACCGTGCCCTGCGAGGCGGCCAGGAGCAGGATGCCGAGGATCGACTTGCCGTCCATCGTCGTCCCGCTGCGGCTGACCGTGACCCGCGAACGGAACCGGCTCGCGGTGTGCACGAAGCGCGCCGCCGCCCGGGCGTGAAGCCCGAGGGCGTTGCGGATGCGGACCTCGCGCGCGGTCACAATGGCTTCTTCTCCAGGACCTCGCTCGCCACGTAGATGGCGTCCTTGCCCTGCTCGCGCACCGCCCGCGCCACGTCCGCGAGGACCCCCTCCCGCAGGGTGGTGAGCTTGATGATCATGGGCAGGTTCACGCCGGTCACGATCTCCACCTGCGGCGAGAGGAAGGGCAGGCTCACGTTGGTGGGGGTTCCCCCGAACATGTCGGTGAGGATGAGGGCCTGCTCGCCGCCCACGTCCTCCAGGGCCTGGGCGATCGCGTTGCGGGCCGCGGTGACGTCGTCGCTCCAGCCGATGGACACGGCGGCGATGCGCGGGATGTCCCCCACGATGGTGCGGGCGGCGTTGACGAGCTCCCCCGCCAGCTGCCCGTGAGTCACGACCACGATCCCGATCATTGCGCAATCCCTCTCAACGCAGACCCCGTGGGCCGTTGGCCCACCGGGTCTGCGTTGAAGAGCCGGCGCAATTCAGGCCAATGATCATTGTCGCAAGTCGCGGTGGCGGACGCGCACCGGGTATCCCTCGCCGCTCAGCGCCTCCCCCAAGGCGTTGGCGATCATCACCGACCGGTGGCGGCCCCCCGTGCAGCCGATGCCGATCGTGAGGTAGCTCTTGCCCTCCTTGATGTACCGCGGGACCACGTAGGAGAGGAAGCTCTTCAGCTTGTCGAGGAAGACCGCGGTGTCCTTCTGGCGGCGCATGTACCGGATGACGGGCGCGTGGTTCCCGGTGAGCGGCTTGAGCGACGGGACGAAGTTCGGGTTGGGCAGGAAGCGCACGTCGAAGACGAGGTCGGCCTCCGACGGCACCCCGTACTTGTAGCCGAACGACGTCACCGACAGCACCAGCGGCGCCGCCTCGTGGCGGACGTCGTAGTGCTCGCGGATGTAGTCCCGCAGCTGGTGGACCGTGTAGTCCGACGTGTCCAGGATGAGGTCGGCCATCTTGCGGATGGGCTTCAGCGCCTCGCGCTCTTCGCGGATGCCCTCGATGGCGGGCTGGTTGATGGCGAGGGGATGGGGCCGGCGGGTCTCGCTGAAGCGGCGCACCAGCACCTTTTCGTCCGCCTCCAGGAAGAGCACGCTCGCGGCCACGCCCCCGCGCCCGCGGAGCTGGCGGAAGACGTGGGGAAACTGCTTCAGGAACTCGCGCTCCCGCATGTCCACCACGAGCGCGGAGCGGCGCAGCTCCTCGGATCCGCGGATCAGCTCCGCGAAGCGCGGAATGAGGGCGGAGGGCAGGTTGTCGACGCAGAACCAGCCGATGTCCTCGAGGGCCCGCGCTACGTGGGTCTTCCCGGAGCCGGACAGGCCGGTGATGATGAGGATCCGCGGTTCCTGGGGCGACCGCTGCCGCCTCGCGCCCCGACGCCGTTTCGGCTTAGGCATTTCGTCGCTTGCGGCGGCCGGCCCGTCTCCGGGCCAGGGCGACCTTCGCTCGCTCGGGAATGAATCCCTCGCTCGCTCCTCGAGCCGGGGGGTGCGAGGCACCCCCCGGACCCCCCGCGCGCACGCGTCCCCCCGCCTCTTCCGTCCCGATCATCTCATCCACCTGTTCCGCGAAGCGCCGGGCGGCATCATAACCCCGCGCCTTGAGGAGCTGGTTGCGAGCGGCGACCTCGACCAGGATCGCCAGGTTGCGGCCCGGCGCCACCGGCATGCGGACGAGGGGCAGCTCCACGCCCAGGATGGGATAGCGCTCCTCCCGCAGCCCCAGGCGGTCGTACTCGCGTCCCGCCTCCCAGCGCTCCAGGCTCACCACCAGCTCCACCTTCTTCGACATGCGCACGGAGGAGACGCCGTAAAGATCCTTGATGTTGATCACCCCCAGCCCGCGCAGCTCCATGTGGTAGCGGGTGAGATCGGGGGAGGCGCCCACGAGGGCGTCCGCCATGCACTTGATCTCCACCACGTCGTCCGAGACCAGCCGGTGGCCGCGGTCGATCAGGTCGAGGGCGCACTCCGATTTGCCGATCCCGCTCTCGCCCACGATGAGGACGCCGAGGCCGAAGACGTCCATCAGCACCGAGTGGAGGTGGATGCGCTCGGCCAGCCGCTCGTCGAGGAAGGCGGTAAGCTGCTTGATGAAACGCGTGGACTCGAGCGCGGTGGCGAGGACGGGCACCCCGCGGGCCTCGGCCTCCGACCGCAGCTCGGGCGGGGGGGCGAGCCCCTTGGTGACCACGAAGCAGCTCACGTGGCTCCGGGCGAGCCGGGAGAGGATCGACGCGCGGCGGCGGGCGGGCAGCGTACGCAGGTAGCTGACCTCGCTGTTCCCGATGATCTGCACGCGCCCGTAGCGCAGGTAGTCCGTGAAGCCGGTGAGGGCCAGCCCCGGCCTCTGGACGCGCGACAGGTAGATCGTGCGGTCCAGGCCCGCGCGGCCGGCGACGAGCTTCAGGGCCAGCCCCTCGCCCCCGCCCTGAAGCAGCTCCCGCACCGACACCGACGGCCCCGGCGCCGGCGCCGTCGTGCGGGCCGGACGCTCGCGCCGCGCCACGCCGCTCAGGCCCCCCGCGGCATGGCGTGGGCGGGGAGGCGCCGCTTGCGCTCCTGCCGCTTGCCGGTGTGGCGCTGCGCCTGCCGGATCAGCTTGTCCAGGACGGTGGCGAGCGACACCCCGAGGTCGCCCGTCTCGTCGCGCGCGGCCAGGCTGCGCCGCGGCGACCGCACGCTCACCTCGGCGAGGTGCCGGTGCTTGTCGACCCCGAGGATGACGTGGACATGGGTGATGCCCCGCAGCAGCCGTCCCAGCTTCTTGAGCTTGCGCTCGGCGAGGGCCTTGATCTCCTCCGGGACCTGCGTCTGACGGCCGGTGTACTCGACCTGCATGAGCCACCTCTGCTTTCGCTCGCGCGGGAATGAATACCGCGCTCGCTCGTCAAGCTGGGGGGTCCTCTTCAGGCCCCCCCAGACCCCCCTCGCCCCGGGCCTTCCGATTGCTCAGTGGACCGACTTGCGAAGGTTGGAGGGTGGGATGCGCAGTTCCTCCCTGTACTTGGCCACCGTGCGACGGGCCAGGGGCAACCCGTCGCCGCCGAGCAGCTCGGCGATCCGCGAGTCGGAGAGCGGACGGGAGGGGTCCTCTCCCTCGATCATCTTCCTGATCTTGTCCTTGATCGTGACGGAGCTGATCGCCTCCCCCATCGTGGAGGTGATGCCGCTGTGGAAGAAGAAGCGCAGCTCGTAGACGCCGCGCGGGGTGTGCATGTACTTGTTGGCCACCACGCGCGAGACCGTCGACTCGTGCATGCCGATGTCGGTGGCCACGTCGCGCAGGACCAGGGGCTTCAGCTGGGTGATGCCATGGTCGAGGAAGCCGCGCTGGTGGCGCACGATCGACTCCGAGACCTTGTAGATCGTCCGCTGCCGCTGGTCCACGCTCTTCAGCAGCCACAGCGCGCTGCGCAGCTTCTCCTTCACGTAGTTGCGCGTCTCCTCGGATCCCGAATCCTTCACCTCGAGCATCCGCCGGTAGGTGGGGCTGATGCGCAGCTTCGGCAGCCCGTCGTCGTTCAGGATGATCTTGTAGTCGTCCCCCTCCTTCACCACGAACACGTCGGGGATGACGTAGGTGGAATGCTCGGGGCTGTACTTGAGCCCGGGCTTGGGGTCCAGTCCCCGGATGATCTCGAGGTGGTGCGAGACCTCCTCGGGGCTGAGGCTCATCTGGCGCCCGATCTCGGGGTACTGGTGGCTCTGGAGCTGCTTGATGTAGTCCCGGACGATCACGTCGGTGGGCGAGTTCTCGAGCCCCAGGTGGCGCAGCTGCAGGCGCAGGCACTCGGTGAGGTCGCGGGTGGCCACGCCCGGGGGATCGAGGTTCTGGATGACGCAGAGGGCCTTCTCGACCTCATCCGCCGGGTAGGGCCCGAGGTTGGCGATCTCGGACACCGAGGCCCGCAGCATCCCGTCCTCGTCGACGTTCTGGATGATGGCGTCGCCGATCTCCAGCAGCAGCTCGTCGGAGACCGACATGTGGAGTTGCCAGGAGAGGTGGTCGTAGAGGTCGGCCTGCTCGGTGAGGGTGTTCTCGATCGGAGGAAGCTCCGGCACCTCGGAGGGACGCGTCCGCCGGCGATCCCCGTCGTCGAGATAGTCCTCGAAGAACTTCTCGACGTCGATGTCCTTCAGCGGGTCGGTCCGCTCCTGCTCCTCCTTGGCCTCCTCGTTGGCGATCTCGTCGGGGGACGTCTCCTGGGCTGGAACCTCCTCGAGGAGGGGGTTCTCCATCACCTCCTGCTCCAGCACCTCGGCCAGCTCCAGCGTGGTGAGGGGGAGCAGCTTGATGGCCTGCTGGAGGGACGGGGTGAGGATCAGCCGCTGCGAGAGGCGCTGCGACAGCCCTAGCTTCTGCTGGAATGCCACGCTACCGCTTCCAATGGAGGCTCGGAGGGCGTCGGGCGCCGGTCGTCGCTCTGCTCATGGTCGTGGTCGGGTCCGCGCTCAGCTCGTCCGGTCGCGGTCGTCGAGCTGGAACGTCTCGCCGAGGTACACGCGCCGGACCTCTTCGTCGGAGGCCAGCTCGCCGGGCGTCCCGGCGCGGAACACCTGGCCCTCCCTGAGAATATAAGCCCGGTGGGTGATTTTCAAGGTCTCGCGCACGTTGTGGTCCGTGATGAGCACGCCGATGCCGCGATCCTTCAGGTGGGCGATGATCTTCTGGATGTCGAGCACGGCGAGCGGATCAATGCCCGCGAACGGCTCGTCGAGGAGGATGAAGGAGGGCGACGTGGCGAGCGCGCGGCAGATCTCCAGCCGGCGCCGCTCCCCGCCCGAGAGCGTATAGGCCGGCTGCCGGGCCAGGTTCAGGATCCCCAGCTCCTCCAGCAACCCCCGCGTACGCGCGCGCTGCTCGGCGGGGGGCACGCCGAGGGTCTCCAGGATCGCCATCACGTTCTCCTCCGCGGTGAGCTTGCGGAAGACGCTCGCCTCCTGGGGCAGATAGCCGATCCCCGCGCGCGCTCGCAGGTACATCGGCAGCTGGGTGATGTCCTCGTCGCCGAGGAAGACCTGGCCGTCGTTGGGCCGGGTGAGGCCGACCACCATGTAGAAGGTCGTCGTCTTGCCGGCGCCGTTGGGACCGAGCAGCCCCACCACCTCCCCCGTATGGATCTCGAGGTCCACATGATGGACCACCACCCGGCGGCCGTAGGACTTGGTGAGGCCGCGGGCCTGGAGGACGGTCCGCGGCGGCGACGACGGCTCGGGCTCGTCGGCAGGAGTGGGCGCGGCGCTCAAGGCTTGGGGGGCTCCTTGCGGTTGCGGATGACGGTCAGCGTGCGCACCTGCTCCTGGCCGTCGACGAGGACCCGGTCGTCGCCCACATGGAAGGTGAGCGAGCGGCCCTCGACCTCCTGGGTGGGGTCCTTGAGCACGACCTTCGGACCCACCAGCAGCATCGTCTCCGTCTGCGGCGTATAGGTGCCGCGCGCGCCCGAGGCTCGCCGTGCACCCTGCTGGACCTCCACCGGATCCCCCGCCACCAGCGTCTGGATGGTGGAGCCGTCCGCGCTGAAGTTCAGCGTGGCCTCGGGGCTGCGGGTCGCGATGTCACCCTGCCGGATGGAAACCTCGCCCTTGTACACGGCCTTCTGCCCATCCTCCGTGTAGACGAGCTCCCGCGCCCGGCCCTCCACCGCCGACGTGTCGCGCCCCTTGTCCGCCGCGTCCTTCGGCCCGTCCTTCGGCCCTTGGCGCTGCGGGTAGAGGAACGAGACGACACCCCCCGACGCCTCCAGCCGCCACTTCCCCTGCGGCGCGTTCTGCTGCAGGCGGATCTCGGAGGCGCGGATCTCGTCGCGCCCCGAGCGGAGCAGCGCGTTCTGCTGGTAGACGGCGGTCTTGGTGGCATCCGTGTAGAACATGAGCGTCGACGTGACGAGGGCCGGCTGGTCGGCGCCCATCAGCAGGCCCTGGCCGCCGCCTCCCTTGCGGTGGAGGATGTGCCGGACGTCGCGCCGGGCGGCGAGGTCACCGGTACGGGTGGCGACGTCGATGGCGCCGGCCTTCAAGCGGCTCCCCTGCTCCTCGTCCACCAGCTCGGGTCCCTGGCGCAGCGTCAGCACGCCCGAGGCGCCGTCATAGGAGGCGCCCTCGGCGGTGACCTTCTGCGGAGCCTGCTCGAACACGACGTCACGCCGGAAGTCGACTTCCTTCAGCTCCCCGGTCGCGGCGTTGACCCGGGCCAGGAAGCTCTGGCACCGGAGCCGCCGGGGCACGCCCCTGGCGGGCGGGATCGGATCCGTGTCGAACGCGCTGTCCTTCTGCCCCTCCAGCTCGTAGAGCCGCCCCTGCTCGTCGAAGCGGAAGTTCAGCGCGCGGGCCTGGAGCCGCCGCTTCTCGGGCGGGTCCTTGGGCCCGGGCAGGAGCGTGAGGTCGGCGTCCGGGGCCGCCACCGCCTGCTCCAGGGATCGGTTCGGGCGCAGCCACAGGTCGAGCTTGCGGCACGTGAGATGCCGCGGCCCTGACCCGCCCGCGATCGGAGCCGTCCCCGGCATCACGCCGGTGTCCGTGTCGAGGACGACGTTCTCGATCGCGCGGGCCCGGTAGATCGTCTGGTCGCTGCCGAAGTCGACCTCGAAGCGGTCGGCCTTGAGGACGTCGCGGCCCTGGGTCAGCACCACGCCGCCCTCGAAACGCATGGTGCCTTCTTCGCGTACGAGCGTGGCCCGGGCGGACTTGATGTCGGTGGCGGGGTTGCCCTCGTCCTGGATCCGCAAGACCACGTCGGCCGGCAGCTCCAACCGGCCGACCTCGGCCTCGTACGTCATCCCCGTGGAGGTGCCGGAGACGTCCTTGCGCTTGAACTGCACCGGGGCGTCGGTCCGGGCGAGCTGCTTGTCGCCCCGGTAGATCAGGCTCTCCGTGCGCAGCTCTAAGCCCTCGGCGGTGGTGACGACGACGTGGCCCTGGAAGTTGCCTTTCTGCTGCGAGGGGTTGATGAGGGCCTCGTCGGAGACGATGCGCCCCGTCCCCGGCTGTCCCTTGGCCATGTACGTGAACGTGAGGTCCACGCCCTGCAGCCGCACGTCCTCCTGCTCCTGCCCGGCCATCTTCTCGGCGCGCAGGATGAAGCCCTCCTTGTCTCCCTTGAAGCTCTTGTACTCGAAGCGGTCGGCGCGCGCCGAGCGGGTGGCCTCCGGTGGCGCGGAGGGCGGCGGGGTGGCCGTGCCCGCCGGCTCGGAGCGCAGGAAGTTGATGCCCACGGCGGCGCCCACCCCGAGGACGAGGGCCATCAGGGCCGCGCGGAGGCGGCGGACGGTACGGGGGGTGACCATCAGGGCATTTTACCGCCCCCACCTTTGGGTCCGCTAACGGCGAAGCCAGTGGCTGCGAGCGCAGCGGGATTCACTCCCGCGGAGCGAGCGGGGGTCCAAGGGGGCGCGCCGCAGCGCCCCCTTGCTCACTTGACGACGCTCCCCTGCATCTTTGCGACCGCCTGCAGATAGCGCAGATCCAGGGCCTCGCCCGCGGTGAGGGCGGCGCCGCCCGCCTGCTTGTCGCGCGCTTGCCGGCCGCGCGCGAGCGTGTCGCGGAGGAGGCGGGCCCGCTTGTCGGCGGACGCTTCGGTCAGGATCCGGCGCGTCACTTCCGCGTAGGAGGCCAGGTCGTCGGCCGTCAGGTCGGGGAACTGGAGCCTCAGCCGCTCGGGGTCGACCGGAAGCGAGCGCGTCATGTCGTCTCGATGAATTCACCCCCGAGGTGCCCCATGCGCCGGAACTTGTCGTACCGCGCGGCCATCAGGGCTTCCGGCGGCAGCGCCGTCAGCTCGCGAAGCTGGGCCTCGATCACTGCATCCAGGGCCTGGAACTGCGCCTCGGGATCCGTCTGCGCCCCGCCGGGCGGCTCGGGGATGACCTGGTCCACCAGGCCGAAGGTGGCCAGGTCGGAGGCGGTGATCTTCATGGCGTCGGCGGCTTCCGGCGCGCGGGCGGAGTCGCGCCAGAGGATGGCCGCGCAGCCCTCCGGCGAGATGACCGAGTAGACCGCGTGCTCCAGCATGTTGATGCGGTCACCGACGGCGATCGCGAGCGCGCCGCCGCTGCCGCCTTCCCCGGTGACGTTCACGATGATGGGCACCTTCAGGGCGGCCATCTCCCGCAGGTTGTAGGCGATGGCCTCGGCCTGGCCGCGCTCCTCGGCATCGAGGCCCGGGTACGCCCCGGGCGTGTCCACGAAGCTGATGATGGGCCGCGAGAACTTCTCCGCCAGCTTCATGATCCGGAGCGCCTTGCGATAGCCCTCCGGCTTGGGCATCCCGAAGTTGCGGTAGACCTTCTGCTTGGTGTCCCGGCCCTTCTGGTGGCCGACGACGGCGACCGGACGGTCCTTGTAGAAGGCGAAGCCGCACACGAGGGCGGGGTCGTCCGCGAAGCGCCGGTCGCCGTGGAGCTCGCCGAACTCCGTGAAGAGGCCGTTGATGTAGTCGAGGAAGTAGGGCCGGGCGGGGTGGCGCGCGACGAGCGTCTTCTGCCACGGGGTCAGGGACGCGAAAACCTGCCGGCGCTTGTCGTCGAGCTCGCGCCGCAGCCGCTCCAGCTCCTTCTCGACCGCCGCGCCCCCGGGCCCGCCGGCCAGCTCCTCGATCTTCTTCTCCAGCTCCAGGAGCGGCGCTTCGTAGTCTTCAGGCATGGTCGCGCTCCGCGCCGTTGGTGCGGGCCAGCACCAGCGCGCCGGGGCCGAGGAGCGCCTCCACCTCGTCGCGCAGCGTCGAGTCCGGCCGCACGCGGTAGATGGCGCTGGACGACACCGCGACCGCGAACTCGTCGGGACGCACGATCTCCAGCGTCACGGGGCACTCGCCCTTGTGGGCGCCCAGGATCTCGCGCAGCCGCTCGCCCTTCTTCCGGTCCCACTGCAGCATCGGCACGCGGATCGTGACGTAGCGGGCCTCGGCGAGCTTGGCCTGCTCGAGGGGCAGCACGTCGGTCACGAGCAGCCGCGGCTTGCCGTCCTCGGGCACCTCGGCCCGGCCCTTCACGAGGACCACCTGGTCTTCGGCCAGCCGCGCCGCGACCTTCTTGTAGGTGTCGGGGAAGACGAGGGCCTCCGCGCCGCCTTCGAGGTCCTCGAGGACGAACGACGCCATGCGGTCGCCCTTCTTCGTCTTGATGAGGCGCAGGGCGGCGATGATTCCGCCCACACTCACCTCGCGGTCCGCCAGCTCGGCCAGACGGCCCGTCGTGGCCGTCGCCCACTGCCGCAGCTCGGCGCGATAGCGTTCGAGCGGGTGGCCGGTGATGAAGTACCCCAGCGACTCCTTCTCGTAGCCCAGCCTCTCCCCCTCGCCCCAGTCGGGCACGTCCCGGATGCGCTCGGCGCCGCCCGCGGCGTGAGTTTCGGGAGCGCCCAGCATGCCGAGCAGGCTCGACTGGCCCTGCTCGCGGTCGCGCTGCAGCTTCTGGCCCGCGTCCATCGCGCGGTCGATGGCCGAGAAGAGCGCCGCCCGGCGGGAGTCGAGCGAGTCGAACGAGCCGCTCTTGATGAAGCTCTCCACCACGCGGCGGTTGACCGCCCTCAGGTCCACGCGCTCGCAGAAGTCGAAGAGGGACGTGAAGCGGCCGGTCGTCGCTCCGCGCCGGAGTGAATCCGGCGCTGCGCCCATCAAGCTGGGGGACGCGCTGTGTCCCCCAGACCCCCAACGCCTCGCCGCCAGCACCGCCTCCACCGCGCCCTCGCCGACGTTCTTGATCGCCGCCAGCCCGAATCGTATTGAAGCCGGGGGATGCTGCGTCGCACCCCCCGGACCCCCCGCTCGCTCCGCGGGAGTGAATCCCGCTCCGCTCGCGGCTATGGCTCCGCCCACGACCGTAAAAAACATATCCGAGTCGTTGACGTCAGGCGGTAGGACCCGAATGCCCATGTCCCGGCACTCGCCGATGTACTGGACCATCTTGTCGGTGTTGGCGCGCTCGGAGGTGAGCAGGGCCGCCATGAAGAACGCGGGGTAGTTGGCCTTGAAGTAGCCGGTCTGGTAGGCGAGCCACGCGTAGGCGGCGGAGTGCGACTTGTTGAAGCCGTATCCGGCGAACTGCTCCATGTGGTCCCAGATCTTCTTGGCCGTGCGCGCCGGCACTCCTCCTCGCGCGCAGCCCTGGAGGAACTGCTCCATCTGGGTGGCCATGACGTCGGCCTTCTTCTTGCCCATGGCCTTGCGGAGGATGTCGGCCTCGCCGAGGGTGAACCCGGCCAGGGCGGAGGCGATCTGCATCACCTGCTCCTGGTAGACCATGACCCCGTAGGTGGCGGCGAGGATCGGCTCCAGCGAGGCGTGCTCGTAGGAGACCTTGGTCTGGCCGTGCCGGCGCTTGATGAAGTCGTCGATCATCTGCATCGGCCCCGGCCGGTACAGCGCGTTCAGGGCCGTGAGGTGCTCGAGGCGGTCGGGCCGGAAGCGGCGCAGGATGTCGCGCATGCCGTCGGACTCGAACTGGAACAGGCCGCTCGTCCGGCCCGCGGTGAACATCTCGTAGGTCTTCGCGTCGTCGAGGGGGATCTTGTCCGCCTCGATGCGCACCCCCGTCTGCGCCGCGATCATCTTCACGCAGTTGTCGATGAGGGTGAGCGTGCGCAGCCCCAGGAAGTCCATCTTGAGCAGGCCGATGCGTTCGACCCCGTGCATGTCGTACTGGGTCGTGACTTCGTTCGTGTTCCCCTTCAGCGCGGCCAGGGGCACGAACTCGGTCAGCGGCCGGGGCGCGATCACGACCCCCGCGGCGTGGGTGGAGGCGTGGCGGGTCGTGCCCTCGAGCCGCCGGGAGATGTCGACGAGCTCCTTGACCCGCGGGTCCTTCTGGTAGGCCTCCTTCAGCGGCGGCGACTCCTCGAGCGCCTTGTCGAGGGTCATCTTCAGATCGAACGGGATCATCTTCGCGATGCGGTCGACCTCGGCGTAGCTCATGTCGAGCACCCGGCCGACGTCGCGCACCACCGCCTTGGCCTTCATGGTTCCGAACGTGATGATCTGGGCCACGTTCTCCCGGCCGTACTTGCGGGTGACGTACTCGATCACCTCCCCCCGGCGGTTCTCGCAGAAGTCGATGTCGATGTCGGGGGGGCTGATGCGCTCCTCGTTGAGGAAGCGCTCGAAGATGAGGCCGTGCTCGATGGGGTCGAGGTCGGTGATGCGGAGCGAGTAGGCGACGAGGCTCCCCGCGGCCGAGCCGCGGCCCGGCCCCACCGGGATGCCGCGCTCGCGCGCGTAGCGGATGAAGTCCCAGACGATCAGGAAATAGCCGGCGAAGCCCACCCGCCGGATGACGCCGATCTCCTTGTCGAGCCTCTCTTCGTAGACGGCGATCGGATGGCTCAGCCGTCCGGCGGCCGCCGGCGGCTCCAGCACCACCCGCCGCTCGGCGAAGCCGTCGCGGGTGACCTTCTCGAAGTACCCGTCCGCCGTGAAGCCCGCCGGCACGTCGAAGGCGGGCAGCGAGGCGGCGCCCCGCAGCGTGAAGTCGCACATCTCGGCGATCTTCACCGTCCTCGCGAGCGCGTCGGGCTGGTCGGGGAAGACGCGGGCCATCTCCTCGGCCGTCTTCAGGTAGAACTCCTCGGCGTCGAACCGGAGCCGGTCGGTGTCGGTGACCTTCTTGCCCGAGCCGATCGCCAGGAGGACGTCGTGGGCCTGGTGGTCTTCCTTCCTCAGGTAGTGAGTGTCGTTGGTGGCGACGATGGGCAGCCCCGTGCGCTGGTGGATGCGGAGCAGTCCCTGGTTGACCCGCCGCTGCTCCTCGAGCCCGTGGTCCATCAGCTCCAGGTAGAAACGGTCCTTGCCGAACAGCTCCGCGAACTCGCCCACCGACTGGAGCGCGGCCGCCTCCGCGCCCGCCCGCAGGTGGGTGGCGATCTCGCTGCTCAGGCAGCCGGAGAGGCCGATGAGCCCGTCGGCGTGCCGGGCAAGCAGCTCCTTGTCGACGCGCGGGCGATGGTAGAAGCCCTCCATGTAGCCGATGGAGACGAGCTTCACCAGGTTGTGATAGCCCGCCTCGTTGGAGGCGAGCAGCGTCATGTGGTTGTAGGCGTCCTGGATCCCCGCCGCCGACTTGTCGTGGCGGCTGCCCGTGGCGACGTAGATCTCGCAGCCAAGGATGGGCTTGATGCCGCGGGCCACGCAGGCGTCGTGGAAGGCCACCGCCCCGAACATGTTGCCGTGATCGGTGAGGGCCATGGCCTTCATCCCGCCCTTGGCCGCCTGCTCCACCAGCTCGTCGATGTGGCAGGCGCCGTCGAGAAGGCTGTACTCCGAATGCAGATGAAGGTGAACGAACTCGGGGGCGTTGGCCATCTAGCCTTTCAACGCAGAGGGCGCGGAGAACGAACGGAGAGGACGCGGAGGATCAAAGGGAAAGAACATCACGCAGCCTGCTCTTAAAAGAGACATTCTGACATTCTTTGTCGCTAGGCAGGTCCGTTTCCTTACCCCCTCTGCGCCCTCTCTGTTCCCCTCTGCGTCCTCTGCGTTAAAAAGCAGGAGGACTCATTCCCACTCGATGGTGGAGGGGGGCTTGCTGGAGATGTCGAAGACCACGCGGTTGACGCCGCGCACCTCGTTGACGATGCGGCTCGACACGCGGGCGAGCAGGTCGTGGGGCAGCCGCGCCCAGTCGGCGGTCATGCCGTCGGCCGACTCCACCGCCCGGATCGCCACCGGGAACTGGTAGGTGCGGTCGTCGCCCATCACCCCCACCGACCGCACGGACAGGAGAACGGCGAACGACTGCCACAGCGAACGGTAGAGGCCCGCCGCCTTGATCTCCTTCACGAGGATGTCGTCGGCCTCGCGCAGCATCTCCAGCCGCTCTCGGCTCACCGGGCCCAGGCACCGCACGGCGAGGCCCGGGCCGGGGAACGGCTGCCGGTACACGAACTCCTCGTCGAGCCCCAGGCGGAGGCCGACGAGGCGCACCTCGTCCTTGAACAGCTCGCGCAGCGGCTCGATGAGCTTGAAGCCGAGCTTGCGCGGCAGGCCGCCCACGTTGTGGTGGCTCTTGATCACGACCGACGGCCCGCGCACCGACGTCGACTCGATCACGTCGGGATACAGCGTGCCCTGGGCGAGGAAACGGGCGCGGCCCGCCTTGCGCGAGGCGGAGCGGAAGACCTCGATGAACTCGCGGCCGATGATCTTCCGCTTGCGCTCCGGGTCGCTGACCCCCTTGAGCTTCGTGAGGAAGCGCCGGGAGGCGTCCACGAAGACGAGCTTCAGGCGCAGGCGCTCGGCGAAGCGCCTGCGGACCTGGAGGGCCTCGTCCTTGCGCAGCAGGCCGTTGTCCACGAACACGCACGTCAGCCGGTCCCCGATCGCCCGGTGCACGAGCAGCGCCGTGACCGCGGAGTCGACGCCGCCCGAGAGCGCGCAGATCACGCGCCCGTCCTCCCCCACCGCCGCGCGGATCTTCTCCACGGCCTCCTCGACGAAGGAGGCGGCGTTCCAATCCCGCTTGCAGCCGCAGATGTCGAGGAAGTTCGCGAGCACGGTGAGGCCGTGCTCGGTGTGGTTGAACTCGGGATGGAAGAGGATGCCGAAGAGCGACCGCTCGCGGTTCTCGATGGCGGCCACCGGGTTGGTACTGCTCGAGCCCGTGACCCGGAAGCCCGCCGGGGGCTGGAGGATCGAATCGCCGTGGCTCATCCAGACACGGGCCGGGACCTCGAAACCGCGCAGCAGCGGCGAGCCGTCGTGGCTGTCGAACGAGGCGTGGCCGTACTCGCGGCGGCCGGCCGGCTTCACCTCGCCCCCGAGGACGTGGCTCATCAGCTGCATGCCGTAGCAGATGCCGAGGACGGGCACCTGGAGATCGAAGATGCGCGGGTCGCAGCGGGGCGCTCCCTTGGCGTAGACGCTGTCGGGCCCGCCCGACAGCACGATGCCCCGCAGGGAACGGCGGCGCAGCTCGGACGCCTTCGTTCCAGGGGGCAGGATCTCCGAGTACACCTGCAGCTCGCGGAGGCGGCGCGCGATGAGCTGGGTGTACTGGGAGCCGAAGTCGAGGATCGCGACGGTGTCCCGAGGGGCAGGGGTCACGGTGTCGGTCATGTGGCCGGCGGATTATATCGCGGGAGCATCCTGATATAGTCCGATTCTTGCGCGGGACCGCCTTCATCCTGATCGTCACCTCCATCCTTTCTGCGTGCCTGATCCCTCGCCGGCGCCCCCGCGTCGAGCCGACGATCTTTCCCGTCACCACGGAGTGGACGGCCCAGATCGGCGAGAGCCTCGACGCGCCCGCGTTCCTGCCGCCGCTCGCCACCGACGGCACCCGCGTGTTCGTCGCCACCGTGGACGGAACGGTGCGGGGCCTCGACGGCGGGACCGGTAGCGTCCGCTGGGCGGTGCCCGGCCGCCTCGGCACGCTCTCGGCGCATCCCGGCCTGCTCGTCGTGCGCGAGGCCGACGGCACGATCTGGGGGATGGCCCCCGCCACCGGGTCGGCAAGGTGGAAGGCGGAGACCCGCGTCGCCGGCAGCGTGCCCGCCGCGCTCGGCGAAGGCACCGTCTTCGTGGGCGGCGAGGGGCTCGTGGCCCTCGAGGCCGCAACCGGCAACGTCCGCTGGACGGCGGATCCGCCGCCCCAGGTCAGCGCGCCGCCGGTGGCCTGGGGCAAGTGGGTGTTCGTCCCCGAGCAGGACGGGACGCTGCGCTGCCGCGACGCCGCCACCGGCGCCGCGGTCTGGGCCTTCCCGACGAGGGCCGCGCTGCGAACCAGCCCCGCGGTGGACGAGGCCGGCCGGCGCCTCATGGTCGGCGCCGCCGACCGTCGCTTCATGGCCCTGGGCCTGGAAGACGGGAAGGAGCGCTGGACGTGGAAGGTCGGCGCCCAGGTCCAGAGCGCGCCCGCGATCTTCCAGGACAAGGTCCTGTTCACCACCCACGAGGACGTCCTCTACGCGCTCAAGCGCGGGGGCGGCAACGTCGTGTGGCTGGCCAACCTCCCCTCGCGTCCCCTTTCCCGGCCCCTCGTCGCGGAAGGCGCGGTGCTCGTCGCGTGCTACGGGACCCGGCCCAAGGAGAGCTTCTTGGTCGGCTTTGAAGGCCGCACCGGCCGCCGCCTCGGGGACCTGAAGACTTCGTCGGAGCTGGCCGCCGAGCCGATCCTCCTCGGCTCCGGAATGGTGGTCGGGCTCCGCGACCGCTCGGTCGTCCGGTTCCGCTTCGCGGTGCCCGAAGCGCCGGAGGCCGTTGACAACCCCCCGCAGGCGTTGCCAGACTAGGCGCGTCGCTTCCGGTGTCGCCCCGGCCCCAATGCACTGAAATCACCCCAACCTCTATCGAGGAGCAAACACGCGATGTCCATTCGATCGTCTCTTTCCGTGCTGGCCCTCATCGGCCTGTCCTGCGCCGCCTGCGGCGGCGCCAAGGAGGAAGCGCCTCCTCCCGCCCCGGCCGCCACCACGGCCGCCCCCGCCGCCCCGGCAGGAGGAGCCGCCGCCGGCAGCGCATCCGTCGCGGGCAAGATCAGCTTCGAGGGCACACCTCCGGCCCCGGAGAAGATCAAGACGTCTGCCGATCCCAAGTGCCAGGCGCTGCACCCCACGGGCCTGGAACGGCAGACCGTCGACACGAGCGGTGGAGGGCTGAAGGACGTCTTCGTGTACGTCAAGAGCGGTCTGTCCGGGTCCTATCCGGCGCCCACGGAGCCGGTGCTGCTCGACCAGCACGGCTGCATGTACTCCCCGCACATCGTCGTCGTCCAGGCCGGACAACCCTTGAAGATCCGCAACAGCGACGACACGCTGCACAACATCCATCCCCGGCCGGCGGTCAACCAGGAGTTCAACATCGGCCAGCCGCGCCAGGGCATGGAGTCCACCAAGTCCTTCGACAAGCCGGAGGTCATGATCCCGGTGGGTTGCGACGTGCATCCCTGGATGCGCGCCTACATCGGCGTCCTGAACCACCCGTTCTACGCGGTGACCAAGGAGGACGGCACGTACGAGATCAAGGGCCTGCCGCCCGGCGAGTACGAGGTCGAGGCCTGGCACGAGAAGCTGAAGAACCAGACCCAGAAGATCACGGTCAAGGACGGCGAGAAGGCCAAGGCCGACTTCGCGTACAAGAGCTGACGTGTCGGGGCGTCCCGGAGCCGTCTCGACCTCGACGACTTTCCGGGGCGCCCCCCGTTTCGACCCCTGGCGGCATCGCTTCGCCGTCACCACGGTCGCCGCCACCCTGGTCCTGATCTTCGTCGGCGGCCTCGTCACCAGCACCGGCTCCGGCCTGTCGGTGCCGGATTGGCCCCTCTCCTACGGCACGCTGATGCCGCCGATGGTCGGGGGTGTCTTCTACGAGCATGGCCACCGCATGGTGGCCAGCCTCGTCGGCTTCCTCACGCTCGTCCTCGCGGTGTGGACCGCCCGCGCCGAGGCGCGGAGGGGCGTGCGCCGCCTGGCGTGGGCCGCGCTGGCGGCGGTGGTGATCCAGGGTGTGCTGGGAGGCCTGACGGTCATCTACCTTCTCCCCACCCTCGTTTCGGTGGCCCACGCGTGCCTGGCCCAGACCTTCTTCTGCCTCGTGATCGCCCTGTCGTACGTCACCTCCCGCGAGGGGCGGGTGGCGGAGCCCACCCCGGACGTAGCGGGCCTGCGGGAAGCCGCCATGACGGCGACGGCGATCGTCTACGTGCAGCTCATGATCGGCGCGGTGATGCGCCACATGGGCGCCGGCCTCGCCATCCCCGACTTCCCGCTCGCCTTCGGCGGCCTGCTCCCGCCCCTAGCGAGCACGCCCGTGCTCGTGCACTTTGCGCACCGCTTGGGGGCGCTCGTCGTCCTCGTGGCGGTGACGCGCTTGTTCCTGCGGGCCCGCCGCGCCGGAGATCCCCGGTTCGCCCGCCTCGCGGCCGCGCTCCTCGGCCTCGTCCTCGTCCAGATCGGCCTCGGGGCGGCGACGGTGCTGACCGTGAAGGCCGTCACCCCGACCACGCTCCACGTGGCGACCGGGGCCGCCATCCTCGGCGGCTGCTGGCTGGCGGCGCTGCGGGCGTTCCGGCTCTTGCCGCCGGCACCGGCCGTCCTCGAAGCGCCCATCTCGCGCCCGGTCCCGCAGTCATGAGCTGGGCTGTCGCCGAGACCCGCAGCGTGGCGGCCGACTACATCGAGCTGACCAAGCCCCGCATCACGCTGATGGTGGTGCTCACGACCTTCGTCGGCTACGCGCTGGGCGCGACGGGCGGCATCCTCACGGGACGGCTCGCGGCCGCGCTCGTCGGCACCGCACTCGTGGCCGCGGGTGCGAGCTGCCTCAACATGGTCCTGGAGCGGCGGACCGACTCGCTGATGCTGCGGACCCGGACCCGCCCGCTTCCCGCCGGCCGGCTGCGACCGCCCGAGGCGCTGGCCTTCGGCCTCGCCCTGACCACCACCGGCCTCGCCCTCCTGGCCTGGAGGACGGGCGCGCTCGCCGCCGCGGTCGCCTTCGTCACCTGGGCCAGCTACCTCTTCCTTTACACGCCGCTCAAGACGCGCACGTCACTCTCCACGGTGGTGGGCGCGCTGCCCGGGGCGTTGCCACCGGTCATCGGTTGGGCGGCCGCGCGCGGGCACCTCGAGCCCGGTGCCTTCGTGCTGTTCGCGATCGTCTTCCTCTGGCAGATCCCCCACTTCCTCGCGATCGCGTGGATCTATCGCGAGGACTACGCCCGCGGCGGCCTGCCCATGCTGCCGGTGCTGGACCCCGACGGCCGCATCACCGGCCGCCAGGCCGTCGCCAATACGCTGGCCCTCCTGCTCGTGAGCCTGGCCCCCACCGCGGCGGGGATCGCGGGCCGGGCGTATCTCTTCGGTGCCGTCGCTCTCGGTCTTGGCTTCACGGCCGTCGCGGTGCGGGCCGCCGTCCTGCGCACGCCCCGGGCCGCGCGCTGGCTGTTCGTCGCTTCGATCCTGTATCTCATCGCGCTCTGCGCGCTGCTCCTGGCGGATCGCATCCCCTGAAACGCCGCCGGGGGTTGACGGCCCCCTCGCGCCTGCGATAGTTTGAGGCCCGTCTAGCGTCTCGCGCGTTCGGCGTGCTGCGGATCGCGTCCAACAGCCGACAGTTCGGGCCACGGAGGTCTCGCGGATGGGCAAGCTGCAGGGGCTCCTGTTTGCGCTGGCGACGGTCGTACTCGTGGCGCTGGCGACGTACTACTTCACCCGCCCCTGGCTGCCCCCGCTCAAGTCGGACCGGGGCGCCATCGAC
>Ga0210378_10000604_pt1 | contig 18484 bp, 21 predicted proteins | sample PLM1_60_b1redo_FD_155465 | JGI IMG/M metagenome (GOLD analysis project Ga0210378, IMG submission 155465) | Groundwater sediment microbial communities from an aquifer in East River, Colorado, USA - PLM1_60_b1 redo | ecosystem: Environmental > Terrestrial > Soil > Riparian zone | place: USA: East...
CCTGACCGTCGAGGAGTCGATCGCTCGCAGATACGCATATCCGCCAGTACGTTCTGACTGTTCTCGACGCGTACGTGTATTTCCCAGGCACGCCTTGCCGCGCCAGCCGCCAGGACCGGCGCCTGGCCAGGGATCTCTACGAACAGGCCGTACCCCTGGCCGCCGTGCGAGCCGCGCTCCTCCTGGGAGTCGCGCGTCGCACCTTTAGGAGCAGCCACGTCTGCCCACTCCCCTCGGTCCGGACGCTCCACTACTTCGTTCCGATCGTCGAGGAGGTCCTGCACTGTCCGCCAGAGCCTGGCTACGTCGACTACCTGGCGCTGAAGCTGCGCCCTTTTGTCGATGCCAAGGCCACGGTCCGGGACAAGCCCGCGCGTCTGGACAGTGGATAACTCGCGGCACAGTCCGTCAGTGCAAGCGGACGGAACGGGAGGGGGTCGTCGGAGCAGCGCGTAGGGCCTAACGTGCCCGGCTGTCAGATGGGCGCCCCCTCCCGGCTTCCAAGACCCGAACGATACCTTGAGCGCGCCCTCTCAGGCGACCTCGCATAGACAACGACGGGCCTGGTCGGCTCTCGTCCGTCAATCCGCACCGGAGGCATGATGCGCTTCGCAGGAATCGACATCGGCTCTCGGAGTCATCTGGTGGCCCTCGTCAATGAAGCTGGCGTGGTCTTGCTGCGGCCGGCTCCGTTCGCAGCGACATGGGCTGGGCACGAGAGCCTCTTCACGATGCTCGGCTCGCCCCTCGACCTCCTTGTCGCGATGGAAGCCACCGGCCACTACAGCAGGAATCTCTTCGGCGCGCTTGCCGACCGCAGCTACACGGTGGCGTTGATCAATCCGCTACGAACGCGCCGCTTCGCCGAGGAGGACCTCAGGCGGGCGAAGACCGACTCGGTCGACGCCCTGGCGATCGCGCGCTTCGCAGCGCAGAAGCGTCCCACACCGACCCACGTGGACATGGCACTCGACCAGCTGCGCGAGCTCGTGTGCTTCTACAACCGCATCCTGCAGGACTACAACGCCCGCTTGCGCTAGCTCTACCGCCTCGTGAACCTGTGTTTCCCGGAATTCCTCGGCCCGGTGAGGACGCTCGACAGCCAGCGTGCGGCGACCCTGCTGCGCGAGTATCCGACATCGAGGGCGTTCGCCGAGGCCTCCGTCGATACGCTGGCGTGTCTCCGTATGGACAGCCGTCGCAGAGTCGGCGCCAAGCTCGCACACGAGCTGATCGAGGCGGCGAGGCTCTCCGTGGGCCGCCACGACGGGCCCGCCTACCGCTCCGAAGTCCAGCTGACCTGCACGGACCTCGCCGCTCTGCGGGAGCGCTCACAGGCCATCGGATCGGAGATCGAGGCCTTCGTCGCCGCGCACCCCATTGGGTCGCTGCTCAAGACCATTGACGGAATCAGCGCGATCACCGTTGGCCGAATCCTCGCCGCTGTCGGCGACCCGGGGCGACTGCGCTCGGCTGGCGCCTTGGCTTCCTACGTCGGCGTCGTCCCGGGGACCAGTAAGTCTGGACTCCGTCGTCCCAATCATTCCCGCTTGTCTCCTCTCGGCAACGCTCAGCTCCGCCACGCGCTCTATATGGCCACGTTCGCGGCCGTCCAGAGAAACCCATGGCTTGGCAGCTACTACCAGCGACTGAAGGCCACCGGCAAGCCACCGAAGGTCGCCCTCATCGCCACGATCCGAAAACTCCTCTGCGCGGTCTACTCCGTCGCGAAGAACCGGAGGCCTTTCGTCTGTCCCGCATCTCCCACTACCTCGCAGGCCGGCTCTGATCTCAGACGTGACGGTTGTATCGGGTGATTCGCTGCCATGAAGTTCAGCACACGCCATGAGAAGGGTCGCGCGACGCGGCTCAGCGCTACCGCTGGATCCGCTGGACCGCAACGGAGTCTCCGATCGAGATTGCCAGTAGATCCTCTCCCACCTCGAGCGGCCCTCGGTACGTCGTGCGCGTTCGGGAGATCAACTCGTCCATCGTCGGCTCCGGTATTTGTTTGTCGCTTAGGAGGGTGAAGTGGGTATACACCGCCAGCTTCGGTGCGATTCGAGAGAACTCCTCGCCTGCCTGCTCAGGACTGCTGTGGTGCGTCGCCAGAAGTTGCCGAGCGGCTTCGGACTTATCGAGTAGCTCCTGTCTCGCCATGCCCACTTCGTGAATGACGACGTCGGCGCCTCGTGCATGGGCGACAAGGTTTTCGGAAGGACGCGTGTCGCCAGAGAGCACAACCGAGTGCCCCTTGTAGTCGATCCTGAATCCAAAGGCGTTCACGTCAGCATGCGACACGTTGAATGCGGTCACTCGCACGCCGTTCTTCTGATAAACCACTCCCTCGGTGAAGTCCTTCGCGGCAATCGCGAAGCCCTGCCTCGCCGGGCCCTCACCGTGAACAAGGGCTTCGACATTTCCCGGGCCGTCATCGTTAAGGCGATGTCGCATGCGGAGGTCAGCTTCGTAGGCCTTCGCCAAATTGGACATCATCGCAACGGTGCCTTCGGGCCCCCACACCATGAGTGGCTCTGTCCGGGTTCCGTACGGGTTCGTCAACCAGCCGGTCAGCCACAGATCCGGAATTCCGACGGTGTGATCGGAATGCAGGTGCGTGATGAAGAGTTTGACGGTACCCAGCGGGATCTTGAGCTGCCACAGGCGCGTGGTGCATGAGCGGCCGCAGTCGAACACCAGCCTTTCCGATCCCGCTTCTACCAACGTGCTGGGGCCGAACCTGTCGGGACGCGGATTGGGAGTCCCCGTGCCGAGCAAGACCACCCTGAAATCGGTGACGGATGGCTCAGCGGACCGCGCCGGACCTGCGGTCTCAGGCGAAGGCCCTTGGCTCCCGGCTCTCAGCGGGGGGGCTCCACTCGAGACACCGATTCCGACGATGATTGAGAGTTCCACTATCCAACGGGTCGTCATGGCTCCTCCTACTTGAGCAGGCAGGAGTGTAAGTCTCGGACCTCCGGAATCATCCCATTCTAAGCGGCGTCAACCGCTTCGGGATGCGTCCCGAGTTCTGTAGAAAAAGCGGTTTAGCGCAACGCTCTTGCTGGCGGTTGACCATCGTCGTGCCACCGAGCGATTCAGTAGACGTCCAGATCATGACCGACGACAACATGACCCGAATAGCGCGCGGATACTTCACTGAGTAATTCTGCCGGCGAGGACGCTGATGGGTTGACTTCAGGCCGCAGCGCAATCGCATGATGGTAGAGAATCAGCAGGCGCGGCTTCGCCTGAGAGGCCAGCTCGGCAAGTTGCGCGGTCGTCGTGTGATATCTGGATGCGAAACGCTGAAAAGCAGGAGGTCTCCTGGCCAGTCCCTCCAGCGACCGCACTTCGTGAATCAGGACGTCACAACCGCGGCAGGCGTCGATCGTGGCTTGAGTCGGGTTGGTATCACCTGAGATGACGATGCTGCGATCCGGCGTATCGAATCGATACCCGTAACTCTCCATCGCGTGTTTCGTCGGAAACGCAGTCACCGTGACGTTGCCATCCTTGTAGACCACGCCCGCCCGGACCTCATGTGCGTTCACGGCGTGGCCTTCCGCAACTTGACCGCCGCTGCCCGTCTCCGGATTCGTGCGGGTCGCGAAATCAACCCGGTACGCTTCGAGCAGGTGCTCGGTCATCGCTTTAATTCCCGACGGTCCGTAGACTTCGAGGGGGACGCGCCGTCCAAGCACCCATGGCGTGAGGATCAGGTCTGGGTATCCCACCGTGTGGTCAGAGTGAAGATGCGTCAGGAAGGCGACGCGCAGGTTCGTTGGTTCGAGCGCTTTCATCCCGCGATCAACAACGGCGGCCTTTGCGCGCCGCACGACTCCGGCACCAAGATCGACGAGGTAGGGCGTGTCGTTGACAATCACTGCGGTCGCCGGTCCCGACTGATCTGGGTCCGCCCCAGGATCCCCGGTTCCCAACAGCACAATTTGCGTATGGCTCAGCGAGGTCGTGGGCAGCTGTTGGCCACCACTCAGAGGCATCACGAGGAACGCAACCAACAGCGTCACTGCGCTGAATAATCGGGGCAGGGTATCTGCACGACTCATTAGATCCTCCGATGCCGCGTATTCTAGTCTCTATGTCCTCACGCAACCTCAAGCCCGACCGTACTTTCGCCAAGGGCTGCTAGCTATGCCGGGTACCCCCAAGGGTAGGGTGAATGGCGCGCCAATGGAGATGGCTCCTCTCGACCGCGCTTAATTGACCACGCGAAGGCGCATCAACCTCTTCACACGTGACGGTACCTGCCAGCCGAAGCGAAGCGGAGGGAACCCCGAAGGGGCTGGCGCGGCCGCGCAGCGCCGCAGGACCACGAGGAGCACGCGGGCGGCTTCGAAGGAGGAACGTCAGACAGGCGGTGGTCGGTTCAGTTCAGGGCGGAGGAACCGGCCGCGCTAATGCGGACTACTCAATTATGCGGAGCTCGACTCTTGAAGGACGGTCTTGCTCTGTTGCGGGGCCCTTCACATCCGCATAAGGAGGGCTGGTCCGGTTCGTCCCACCGTGTTAGCTTCCGCTAATGAGGTCGACCAGGCGCCGCCTTACCGTCGGGATTCTGAGTCTTCTCACGACCGCTCAGGCCGCCCGCGCCGAATACAACTATCACGAGCAGACGGAGCGTCTTCTCACCCTCGGCACCCAGGCGCTGATGATCTGCGAGGGCCTCTTCGTTTCGAACCGCACTCTCGATCAGATCTACGACCAGGAGCTGAAGCTCGATGAGATGCCGGTTCTCCCGCTGGAGTTCGTCAAGATCGATGACAAGTTGCGAACGGTTGCCGTCGGGGGAGCCGGCAACTTGCCGGGTCCGGTCATGAGGGCGGCTTACCGCGAAGGGTTGGGCTGCATCGTCCTTTCGCCCGACCAGAACTTTACCGACATTGATTCCCTTCCCGAGCTCAGCATGCCGCCGCTGCCAGGTGATGCGGCAACGATCCCCTGGCCCGACGGCGACCTCGTTTCCGGCAAGCCGCCTCCCAAAGGCGTCGATGCGAAGGCCTTGGAGGCGGCGTGGGACTGGACCATGGATCGAAAGACCCACGGCCATCCGTCGCAGATAACCCTCAGCCTCCTGGTGGTGTACCGAGGCGACATCGTCTTCGAGCGCTACGCCCCCGGAGTCGACATGAAGACGAGGACCCGAACGTGGTCGACTGCCAAGAGCATCGCCAGCGCCCTCATCGGCGTCGCGGTGTCCCAGGGAAAGCTCGCCCTCGACTCTCCCCTTCCCTATCCTGAGGGTGACCCGCGGCGGACCGTCACGTTGCGGCACGTGCTCAACATGTCGAGCGGGCTCGACCCCGTCGACAACCATAAGTGCTCCGTCGTTGGGTCCTGTCTGAGCTACTTCGGTGGGACAAGCTCCGTCGCAGGGGCGCTCGACCGCGGACTGGTGAGCAAACCAGGCACCCGGTGGGACTATGAGAACTACGACACGCTTCTCGCGGTGTATGCCCTGAAGACCGCTCTCGGCGCCAAGGACTACCTGGCGTTTCCGCGCAAGGCGCTTCTCGACAGGATCGGGATGCGCAACACCATGCTCGGTGTCGATCGCTTCGGCGATTTCGTGCTCAGCAGCCAGGTCTACACGAATGCTCGTGATCTCGCCCGCTTCGGTCTCCTCTACTTGAACCGTGGACGATGGCCCCACAAGGACGGCGAGACGATCATTCCCGAGTCCTGGATCGACTTCTCGCGCACACCGGCACCCGCAACCGCGGCGAGCGGACGGTTCTATGGCGGCCAGTGGTGGCTCGTCCCCGACGACCGGAAAGACATCCCTGCCGATGCTTACGCCACGAACGGAAACCGTGGTCAGTACACCATCGTCGTCCCCTCATACAATCTGGTCATCGTGCGGAGGGGGCTCGACTGGCTGCCGTACGAGCACTCGTTTCCCAGGTGGGATCTCACGCGAGAGGTGTTGGAGGCCTTTCCGAAGCGACCCTGGGGAGAGAAGCCGAGTCCGATCGCCAGCCCTTGAGCGGCTGAGACGACTATTCCGGTGGCCGCCTGGTGGGCCATCTACCGAACAACGCCGGCGAGTTTGCAGAAGGCGGTGGGGGGCCATCGGGCTCAATGGGGACGTCTGCATCCCGCATTAAAAGGCAACGGACTGCCTGCTTGCACGGACCCCGGGTCTTGAGAACGTCGCCGCGGTGGGCCACGGACGTCGCGAGTCAGCATGATCACAGCCGGTCGAGGAAGGCCAGCAGACGGTCCTTTGCGTGGTAGCGGAGCTGACTGGTCGGCGGCTCGGCGACCCTCTTGAGAGCCTGTTCTTTCATGGTGAGGTCGGCCTCGACGTACAGGTGTGTCGTCGCTGGCGTCTCATGCCCGAGCCACAGGGCGATGACCGTCATGTCCACACCTGACTGGAGAAGGTGCATGGCGGTCGTGTGCCGGAGGGTGTGTGGGGAGATGCGGCGGCCCCCAAGACTCGGGCAGACTTTGGCTGCCTTTGCGACGGCCAGCCGAAGCCTCTTTTCCACGCCCGACCGAGACAGCGGCAGGCCGTGTCGGTTCGGGAAGAGCGGTGCCTCTGGCCCCCGCTCCATCCGTGCGATCCACTCTTTGAGGCGTGCTGCCGTGCTGGACCAGAGCGGCACGACACGCTGCTTGCGGCCTTTCCCCTGGATGTGGACGCACCGCGTGCCATCGAGCTCCACATCCGTACGGCACAGGCTGAGGATTTCGGAGACCCGCGCACCGGTGTTGTAGAGAGTCGCGAACAACACCTGGTCGCGGTGGCCGCTCCAAGTGGAGCGGTCCGGAGCGGCGAGCAGAGCCTCCACCTCGCTGCGTGAGAGAAAGCCAAGGACGGGCTGGTCGAAGCGCTTGGTCGGGATGGCGAGGACGCGGCCGATCATCGGCAGTGAAGTAGGGTCCTCATGGGCCGCGTAGTGTAGGAAGGACCGGATTGCGGCGAGCCGGGCGTTGCGGGTGCGGACCGAGTTTCCTCGCTCGTTCTCGAGATGATCGAGGAAGGCCAACACGAACGGAGCATCGAGGTCACCTATGGTGAGGGCCGAGGCGGACTTCCTGGTGCGGATTTCCGCGTACCGGAGAAGCAAACGGAACGTGTCGCGATAGCTGGCCACGGTTCTGGCGCTCACGTTCCTCTGGGTCATCAGGCGCTGGCAGAAGAAGTCCTGCAGGAGCGACGCGAAGGTAGGCAGCGATGGCGCCGGAATCATCGCCCACCACCCTTCTCGAAGCGCGTCCCCGCACAGGCCATCAGCTCAGGCAGGGCGCTCAGGTACCAGTAGGTGTCGGTGACCTTCACGTGGCCGAGATAGGTGGAGAGTGCCGGTATCTTGAGACTCACGTCTGCACCGTCCTGGTACCAGCTAAGAAGGCGGCGGCACGCAAAGGCGTGACGCAGGTCGTGAATCCTTGGTGGCCTACGGCCGCCGGTTGCCGTCCATCCCAGCTGTCGGCGGAGCTTCACGAAGGTCTCATTGACCCGTCGGTACTTCATTGGCACGCCGGCATCCGACAGGAAGAACGTCCGCGCCCGCGGGACGGGACAGAACCAGTCGCGGTGCTCAGCGTAGCTGCGGAGAATCATGATCGTGGTGCGGTGCAACGGCACGAGGCGCGACTTGTGGAACTTGGTTTCGGATACCGTCAAGATGCCGGCGTCCAAGTCCACTTCGTCACGGGTCAGCCGCAGCGCTTCGGCGATCCGCAGGCCGGTCGATGCCAGCAGCCCGAAGAGGGTGGTGTAGGTCCGGGGTCTCAGACCTGTCGAGGGCCACAATCTCGCTGCCGCCCGGAGCAGCTCGGTGATCTCGACCTCAGAGTAGATGTGGGGCTCTCTGGGCTGCTTCGCCGATGCGCCACTCTCATCTCGGGAGCTAGCACACGGCTGCCGTCGCTCGAACATCCGTCGCTGAGGAGTGGCGGGCGCACGACTCACAGCCGACATAATAGAACCTGACATATGAAGACGATTGGACTGATCGGCGCCGGGCACATCGGAGGCCAGATCGCGCGACTGGCGGTGGCACGCGGCTACAACGTCGTGCTCAGCAACTCGCGGGGGCCGGAAACCCTGTCCGGGCTCATCGCCGAACTCGGAACGAAAGCCCGCGCGGCGACGGCGATCGACGCCGCCAAGGCCGGGGACCTCGTGGTGGTCACCGTGCCGCTGAAGAATTACCGGGCGGTGCCGGTCGAACCGCTCGCGGGCAAGGTCGTGATCGACACCAACAACTACTACCCCCAACGGGACGGCCACATCCCCGAGCTCGACAACGAGTCGACCACCACGTCAGAACTCTTGCAGGCACACCTGCCTACCTCCAAGGTGGTCAAGGCGTTCAACCACATCTATGCCACGCAGCTCACCACTGACGGCCGGCCCGCGGGATCGAAGAACCGCCGGGCTCTGGTCATCGCCGGAGACGACGCGGGGGCGAAGGCCACCGTCACGCGGCTGCTCGACGAGTTCGGCTTCGACACGGTCGATGCGGGCCCGCTCAAGGAGGGATGGCGCATTCAGCGCGATACGCCGGGCTACGGTCCACGCCGCACGGCAGAGGAGCTGCGTAGAGACCTCGCGGCCGCCAAGCGGTACGCTGATCAGCAATAGCGGGGCCCGCTCCCACCGCTAGTCGCTCGCTTTACGGCAGCTGTGTTAACGGCGTCGACCCTTCCGGCCCTTTCCGTGATGCCGGCCGGAGCCTGCTGCGTTGCGCGCCCTGCGGAGGCCCATCTTCCGCACTTCGCGTAGGCGAGCCACGCTGCGTCCACGGGGCAACGTGCGGCCGGTCTCCCACCCGAAGATGGATCCGGGGCTCACGCCGACGAGTTTGGCGAACGCGATCCGCGGCATCCGCAATCGCTCGCGGAGCGAGCGGATCGACTGCGGCGTCAGCGGTCGGCCGGGGCCGGCGGACACGCCGGTACGTAGCGCGCGCGCCTTCAGGCGCGTGAAGCGCCGCTCCACGCCGGTGATGATCCGCCGTTGAGCGCGTCCCTCCTGGCGCAGGGCCTTCACCTGGCGCTGCAAGCGCCGGACCCGTCGCATGATCTTCTGGATTTCCCGGGCGGAAACGCGGCGAATGGTGTCCTTCAGCGCGGAGGCGAGAGTCATTTCGATGAGGCTCCATCAAATCGGCGGCGTCAAAGCGGCATCTCACGACGAGTCGCCAGGCTACCTCTAAGCAGACGCTGCGGTTCAGCCGAAGATTATCGTCGAGCCCTCTCGGGCGTGCCATCCAGTCGACAACTTACAGAGACCAAGGCGGACAGACCCGTGCCCGATATATAGAACGCAAACAGGCCGCTTGCCCATTGCCTGCTTTCGTGGCAACGCACTTACGCACAGCGCTTGGAGAGATCGCCGGATGACGACTGGTTCGTCATCTAACACGACGATTATAGAGAAGGAAAGCGGCGTCCGGCGGCAGCCTCGAGCAGCTTCTGATGCTTCAGGCAGTACGGCACCCACGGCGACGCCTGCAGCCGTTTCGCCTCTATAGGCCGACCGTCCACGCCGCACTTGCCGAACGTGCCGTCGTCGATCCGTCTCAAGGCGTCGCGCACCTGGATCAAGACGGCCGAATCGAGCTCCGCCTCGGAGAAGCTCTCACTCGCGTCTTCATCGGCGACGCTCGCATCCCCCGAATCAGCGACGCCAGGGCCGCTCTGGTCGCGGCCCCGTTCGGCTTCCTGCGCCGTCCGAGCCGCGAGATGCCGTTCGAGCTGGAGCAGTCTCTGTTTGTATTGAAGGTCGTTCACGAGCATCTCCTTTGAAGAACGCGATTCTCCCTCAATATCACAAATGCGCAGCCACGAGGCGTTGCTCCGTCAGCCATTCGCATTGCGCAATCAGGGAGAGACCGTGGATACGAGCGCTTCGTTCCGCGGTGCCGGGCGAGCTACTTCTGTCGGATTGATCCTGGCCTCAGCGCGTGTTCATCCCCGGATGCGAGAACGGTCGCGACACCCGCCACCCCTGCCGCGTGGACTTGATGGCCTTCACCGTGGTCGATGTCGCCCGTGAGGAAGATGATCGGCGTCGCGATGCCGGCGCGGGCCAGTTCGCGCCGGAAGTCGAGGCCGTTCATCCCCGGAAGCCTCAGGTCGAGCACGGGGTGCCCACCGCGATCCGACCGATCGCGCTAGCATCGTAGAGGCTCACGGCGGCTGCATCGGCGTCTCCATTGAGCCCGGCGCCGGGGTCGAGTCGCGATCGAGCGTGAGGGGGCTGCAGATCCAGGTCGGCTGAGGGCATCCGACATCCGATCTTGACGCTTGTCCGTCGTAGGGATTATCGTCTCCCGAAACGGTAACCAAGGCGATTTCGAGGAGGGTCCCATGGGCCCTTTCGGGCTCTCGACTCGCGGCACCTGAACTCTCCCATGCTTGGCGGGAGGCTTGAGCGGGTCCGTCTCCCCTCTGCCGTCCGCTGCCTCCATCACTGGGCGCAGAGGAGCGCACAACCACTTCAAGATCGAGCTGGCGAAGCTCACACTCGTGCGCGCCTTCGCTGCCGCGAGAGGCGGGAACTTGAGCACATCACCCACATCGTCATTCCGCAGTGGCCCCGCGACAAGCGCGGCGGGGCTTCCGAATTCACCTCCACTTCGAGAGGAGATCCTCATGAGCGCATCCGCCATAGCCAAGACCTCATCCACCAGCGTGTACACCACCCGCGAGTTCTGGGAACGCTTGTGGCGCACGAGCGGCATCCAGTCCGTCGGCTTGTTCATCATCGCGTACGTTGTCTACGGCTATCAGCCGCCGGTCGGCGCGTCGGCCGAGGCACTCGTCGCGTTCTACGACGGCGGTCGCACGCGGATCCTGATCGCGGCGGTGCTCTCCGGCCTGGCCGTCCTCAACCTCATGTGGTTCGCGGCGGCGCTCAGGACCACTTTGGCGGATGCGGGGGAAGACGGTTGGGGCGCGGCGGCGACCGCCTCCAGCGCAGCGGTCGGAGGGCTGTTCCTCCTGTTCATCACGGTGGGCGCAGCCCTCGCGTACTCGATCGCCGGCTCCGGAAATCACACGTTCACGTCGGGACTGAATGGCTTCGCGTGGGCCTGCGCCGTGTTGACCTCCTTCCCGCGCGCGATGCTGATCATGGCCGGGTCGTTCGGACTCTGGCGGGCCGGGCTGATCTCGAACGCGCTCTTCGCGGCGGGAGTCGCAGCCGTCGTGCTCGTGTTGCTGGGCGGCACCACATGGCTCAGCGGTGGATTCTGGGCACCGGACGGAGCGTATTCGCGGTTCGTCTCGCCCATCATCGGCCTCGTGTGGGTCGTGGTCGTGAGCCGACTCTTGACCCGAAGTCCTGCTACGCGTACTGGATGGTGACGCGGCGGGGCCAGTGTTCTGTAGTGACGGACTATCGTGTGAGAACGCTCGGGGCCGGGCGCCGGCCGAATCAGCATGGCGAGACGGAGGCCCGATGGAACTAACGATCAACGACAGAAAGCACCAAGTCGACGTGCCCGCCTGCTGTCTCGCGCTGTTAGGCGTCACCGGCCCGGTTCTGAAGGAGGCTGGCCCTCGTTAACACGGAGCTGAGGAGGCACGATATGTCCAAGGAATCGACTCTCGATCGCCGTCGCTTTGTCGGGGTTGCGGCGGCAACCGTTGCCGCTGGCCCGCTCGGACTTCTCGGCATCTCCAGGAGGATCGACGCCATGACGCACGCTCTGACTGACGTCGCGCAACCGACGGGTAGTGATGGGACCGACATTCGTCCGTTTCGTTTCAAGGCTTCGGACGCGGACCTGACCGACCTGCGCCGGCGCATCAACGCGACAAAGTGGCCCGAGGTAGAACAGGTCAGTGATGAATCGCAGGGTGTCCAGCTCGCCACGACGCAGAAACTCGCGCGCTATTGGGGCACGGACTACGACTGGCGCAAGGCCGAGGCGAAGATAAACGCGGTTCCGAACTTCATCACCAACATCGATGGGCTGGACATTCATTTCATTCACGTCAAGTCGAAGGACAAGAATGCGATGCCGATGATCATCACGCACGGATGGCCCGGCTCGTTCATCGAGCAGATGAAGGTCATTGGCCCACTCACCAATCCAACTGCGTTCGGCGGGAGAGCCGAGGACGCGTTTGATGTGGTGATCCCATCGCTGCCAGGCTACGGTTTTTCCGGCAAGCCGACGGCAACCGGCTGGCACCCGGTGCGCATCGCGAGCGCGTGGACGACGCTGATGAAGCGCCTCGGATACACGAAGTTCGTGGCGCAGGGCGGGGACTGGGGGAATGCAGTCTCGGAGATCATGGCGCTGCAGGCGCCTCCGGAATTGCTCGGCATTTCCACCAACATGCCGGCTACGGTTCCGCCCGAGATCAGCGCGCAAATCTTTATGGGCAGCCCGCCACCAGCGACCCTTTCCGCTGACGAACGCAACGCGTGGGACCAGCTGGCCCTCTTCTACGGGAAGGGCCTGGGCTACGCCAACGAGATGGCGCTCCGGCCGCAGACGCTATACGGGATAGTGGATTCACCCGTCGGCCTGGCGGCGTGGATACTCGACCACGACGCGCGCAGCTACGCGCTCATCAGGCGCGTGTTTGACGGACAGTCGGAAGGTCTCACCCGGGACGACATCCTCGACAACATCACGATGTACTGGTTGACGAACACGGCGATTTCTTCGGCTCGCCTTTACTGGAACACCGGGCAAGTGTCAAAGGGAGGCTTTTTCGACCCCAGGAACGTCCAGCTGCCGGTCGCCGTCACCGTCTTTCCCGACGAGATCTACGCAGCCCCGCGGAGCTGGGCGGAGCGCGCGTACCCCAAACTGATCTATTTCAACAAGCTCCCCAAAGGCGGGCACTTCGCGGCGTGGGAACAGCCGGCGCTCTTCACGGCCGAGATGCGGACAGCGTTCCGCTCCCTGCGCTAGACAAAAGGACACACTACCATGAGGCACACACTCGCATCACTATCGCTCGTTGGCCTGATGGTCGCCGGCATCGCCGGCGGCCTTCGGGCGCAGACCTCTCCCGCGAAGCCGCCGATCGCCTCGTGCACGGCGCCTTCGCCGACGGCTCCAGCTGGGAGCGCGTGATCCCGATCCTTCAGCGCGACGGCTACAAGGTGATCGCGGTCCAGAATCCGCTCGCGTCGCTCGCGGGTGACGTCGAGACGACAAAGCGGGTGATCGACGCGCAGACCGGACCGGTCGTCGTCGTGGGCCACTCCTACGGCGGGGCTGTCATCACCGAAGCGGCGGCAGGGAATCCGAATGTGTCTTGGTATGTACTACGGCTCACGGCCGCACTGGGTGCTGACCGACACCGCCGACGGCCAGCTACTCCCTCCGGCACCACTTAGGCGCACGAGCGCCAGCGCGCGCGGCACCACGCCTGCTCCAGTGCCCCACCTCCACTGGTGCGATGTGGTAGCCTAGATTCGCTTTTGCTTCGCCTACCGATGCTGACCGACAAGGAAGCCGAGGAGATCGAGCGAAAGCGCAAGTCAGGCGTCAGTAGCGGCCCGATCCTTCTGGCGTGGGTGGACGGGCTGCTCGCCGACAGAAAGGAGCGCGTCCGGCAGCTCCAGTACCTACGCCAGCGGCTCAACCAGGCATTCAGGTACCTCGACGGGCTCGTGCGCGATGTCCAGACTTCGAGGCCGCGCCCCGCTGCGGTCAGCAAGGCGAAACCTCTCTACTGCCCCAGCTGCGGGCAGCCCTATGCTCGGGCTCACGGGATCTCGCCCGACGGCATCGCTTACGTCCATGCCGACGGAAGAGAATGCCGGACGGGTGCGCCTACTCAGGACGAGAGTTCCGCTCCGCTGCGATAGTGGTCCGGGCCGTGGGCCCGACAAAGGACTTACGCGCCGAGCGCAGGCCGGATTGAGCTTAAGGAGCCGTCAGCGTGCCACCCCGGTGCCACCCCAGCAGCAACCTCGACTCGGCGCCTGTACTGTAAGTGTTTGATCTGATTGGTAGGCCGTGTGGGGATCGAACCCACGACACCCTGCTTAAAAGGCGATTCTCAGGCGTAACATGCCGAAACCGTGCGAAGCGTCCTGCAACCCTTAACTTCAATACATGGCTAGACTACACGGCTCCTGGGTGTTCCACAGTGTTTGACTGTGGATCGCTAAGTTTCTGTCTTCGTGCAACCCCAGTGCAACCCCAGCCGGACCCTCCAAAGCACGAGCGCGAGCTGAAGACGATGGGGCTGACCCGCGACGCGCTTCGTGCCCTGCTCCAGTTCGCGTGGCCGGGCAACGTACGCCAGCTCAGCAACGTCTGCCTGCGCCTTATCACACACGCGCCGCCGGGTGCCTGGATCGAGTTCGCGGACATCAGGCGCCTTCAGCCTGACGTCCTCTCCGGCCCGCGGAACCCAAACCCCGAGGCATACATCGAGAACGAGGACGCCACTTACAGCGAAGCCCTTCGCGCCTTCCGAAAAAGGCTGATCTTCGATCGGCTGCGCCGGCACGGTAACAGCGCGGTCGAGGCAGCGGCCAGCCTGAGGATCTCCGGACCGACCTTCTACCGGTACTGGTCAGACGCGAAGCGGTTTCCCTAGGGCCGTTACACGCGGACCGCCTCTACTCTGCTAATCACGCCCTTGAGGAACTCCTTCGTCCGGGCCGGCGCCCCCCTCGCCGATTCACGAATCGAGCGAACCCTCTGCTTCTTGTAGAATACCAGGAGCGTGTTGCCAAGCGCCTCGTGGTTACGTTATGTGATGTGACGGCCGTGCACCGTCGAATGGTGGCTTATCTGGAGCAGAATCCTCAGGAGCTTGTCCACAGGGCCAGGGATGTACGCCTGCGCGTTGTCGGCGTGAATTCGTGCAGAGGCAGCGCTGACCATGAGAAAGAATCCTGTCCCGCCGGCCGGCCTCTCGACACGCTATCGCCCCACCCAAGAACCGGAAGACCCGCTTCGCGCAGGCTTCCGTGTGAGGGGCCGTTCTTGTGGACTCACGGCGCAGGCCACTGACAATTGGCAGAATCTAAGGTCGAGCACAACGTGGTCCTTGCAGGGTTGATTATTACGTTCTGAAAGACCAATCCCAGAGGGCGCACACTGACGTTGCCGCTCCAAGTACCCGCTCCTGACCTGGGCTTAACGCCAACCAGAGTGATTGTCGACTGCGACTCATGAATGTGCGCTTTGATCCAATCCGCCTTAGGGTCGAAGCTCAGAGCCCCCACGCGAAGCTGCGCATCTGGAATCTGCAGTACCAACATGCCCGTGCTGAGGATGCTCTCGCGCAATGGCACGTCTCCACAGCACCCCTCAGGTGCCTGCCCGGTCTTGAGGAACTGATCAGTTAGCCGGAGCGTACCGTGCGTCTCGTCAGGCACGTTAACGAGCGCCGGGAGACCGATACGAGGGGCGTGCCAGTACGGCACGTACCGGACGGGCACAGCTTGATCGCGTAGCGCTGCGCTATAGACCGTCACAAGTCCATCAGTAAGTCCCTTGAAGCCAGGTGTCCCTGCAAGTGTAAATACGTGCGGTTTCGAGGGGGCGGCTTCCCAAGCTCGATGGAGTGTCCAGAGCAGATGACTGCCCATCTGCATGTCTTGAGCTTGTGTCGGCGAACACAGGAAATGTCTGATGACAGAGTCCGCGCCGCCGGTTCCGTAGTTTGGCGTGCCCACCATGAGAAGTCGGTGGATCTCCCCTCGATAAACGGGACCTGGCGTCGTTAGTTCCGATATGAACGCCCGTGTCACAAGTCCTCCCATACTGTGAGCCAACACATCGACTTTTCCGCCATGCTCCCGTGCAACCTTCTTGACCTGACGTGCGAGGACGGCTTCAAGGGTTGCGATGCCCTCTCCGTTGCAGCCAACGCACGCCTCTCTTGGTTCAATACACCACTGCTTCCCAGACTGTGACATCCAGTCGCAGGGCGTCTCACTCAGGTTGGCCAGGAAGACATCGAAGCCCCTTGTTTCCAGCAGTTCGGGAAAACGGCCCCACGTGTCAGCGCTTGGGTCACCGCACCACCCATGCACGAGAATGAGAGGTGGAACCTTTGCGGTAATCGAGCCTGTCTCTCTGCACTCCGCTTGTCCGGCGACCGTAGCTCTGAAAGACCAAATGTACGTAGTTTCCGCAGAGCCCGTCAGGGGCTCCCCTGCAATCTCATAAACGTGTTCCGGGTCCGAATCGGACGAGTGGGCAGAGGAATCCCCAAAATCCCAATCATAGGTGGGGGCGCCCGTGCAGCTCCCAGAGGGTACGGCACTCGCGCTGAATGACACGGCAGTGCCGAGAGTTGTCGAGTCTGGAGCGGTCGCCGTGCAAGTGAGGCTGCACGGTTGTGGCAAGACAGGCGTGACACCGATGGTGACGTGTGCGGTGGCGGTGGTGGAGACGGCGTCCGTGACCGTGAGCGTGACCTGGTAGGTCCCCGCGGCTGTGTACGTGTGGCTCGGGTTCTGAGTCGTATCGTGCGGAGAGCCATCGTCGAAATCCCAATCGAAGGTGTACGGTGGCGTGCCGCCCGTAGCCGATCCCGTGAAGTTCACGGGGAGAGGAGCCGACCCGGAGAGGGGACTCGCGGAGGCCGTTGCGTTCAGGGCCTGCGCGTGATCCCCCAACGCGATGACCTCCCATGACGAGGAGTCAAAGGCGGAGACGTACAGGGAGCCCGCACCCAAAGCGAAAGGCCCCGTCGCGATGGTCGAGTGCGCCCAAGTGATCGTTCCGTCATTCGCAACGGCGTAGATCAGCGGGATCGGTGCTTCGCCCCCACAAGGACACCCACCAGAGTCGAAAGACACGTAGGTGGTCCCCTGAGCGTCCACAGCCGCATGGGGCTTAGAGGAATACCGGATGTCACCGCTGCCGAGATCCGTGACCCATAGCTGCTGACCGGCGGGCGAAAAGCTGTACAGCCGCGAAGGTGTGTCAGGATCGGGGATTCCGTTCACGTAGGGCACCCCTACGACTTGCCGAATCGATCCATCGGAGGCGATTACAGGAACCGACAACTCTGAGTAGCCGCCGGCGCCTAGATAGGCCGAAGCCCAGACGATTTGCCCGCTGCTGCTGACGGCCAGAAGAACGCCGCCATCAACCGAAACGTAGATGGTGCCGTCCCCTCCGACAACCGGCGGAGAAACGGTGGACCCGCCGAGACCCAAGGACCACTGGGCGGCACCGTCCGAGGCCCTATGGGAATTCAGAAAGGTGCCGTTACCGGTAAAATCCGACACGATGATGTCTCCTGCCGGTGCAACCGCGGGAGCATGAAGGACACGCACAAAGGGGCAGTCGTAGTCTGTCCTCCACCGAACGGAACCGTCTGACCGATTGAATGCCACGAGTGATTCGGGGCAGCTTTGCCAGAAACCCTCGGCAACGTAGAGAAGTCCCTCAGGACCGAGGGTAACTCCATCCCAGACTCGGGAACCCAGCTGCTGCGACCACCTGAGGCTTCCGTCCGCATTGAACGCGTACAGGTCGCTCCTTCTGTTGTCACCCGAGGTCGGAGCGAAATAGAACGTTCCGTCATCAGCCACGGCAGGCGCTGTCAGGCCGCCCGATGAGGCGAAATTGTAGACAGCTGTCTGAAAGGAAACGGTTCCATTCGGGTTTAGTGCCGTGATCCGCCACTGGGAATCCGTCGGTGATGTGGCAAGGTAGATGAGACCTGTGGGCCCCACCACGGGGGGGGAGTTAGTGTACGTACCCAGGCCCACGCGCCAGTCAACCGCGTCTTGTTGCGGGCCGTCATACGGGCTCCTCCCAGTATGCTGGGCATCATGCTGGAAGCCGGTCCACTGGGTAGACGTTTGGCCTGCAGCTACGACCGCCCACGCCAAGGCCCAGCACAAGACGCCAGCGAATACGAAGGCGCGCGCCCGTGCCCGAGGGCCCACGCGATGCAGCACTGTCGAGTGGCTGACCGAAGCTACGCCGGCGAGAGACGGGTTGGCCATCGCCGGCCTCCTTTCCTGCATGGCCTAACGAACAGCCCGCTAAGACCTGGGTTTGATTTGGTGCGAGTGTCGCGCTGCGACCCGCCCAAGTCAAGCCCTTACATAGGGGCAATAGGGGCAACGTGCAGCGGGGACGGCGCCGGATTGGCCCGGGGCTCGCACTTGGCTGGCGGGTACACACTAACTGGTCGGTTGCTCGCCAGTCACCCGAGGTTCGAGGAGCGCCCCGTGACAGCCGGCCGAAGTGTCCCAGGCCCCGAGGGTGACGGCGCGCGGCTCGGGTAGCCTCTCGAGCCATGCGCCACTACGTCTACCTGGTCCAGAACCCGTCGGCCAGTTCCCTTGAGCGCCTCGTCCTTCTTGGCCGCACAGTGGGTGAGATAGATGCGAGCATGGCTCATCACTCGCGACCGGGCACGTGGCAAGAGCCCTCACCGGCCATAGTCGGGAGCACGTCGCCAGGTCCCCGAGCCTCCCACGTCATCTCGGTCGCTGTCGTTGCTCTCAAGCTCTGCTCCTCAGTCGCGGACGTGGCAATCACGTCGT
>Ga0210378_10000605_pt1 | contig 18481 bp, 21 predicted proteins | sample PLM1_60_b1redo_FD_155465 | JGI IMG/M metagenome (GOLD analysis project Ga0210378, IMG submission 155465) | Groundwater sediment microbial communities from an aquifer in East River, Colorado, USA - PLM1_60_b1 redo | ecosystem: Environmental > Terrestrial > Soil > Riparian zone | place: USA: East...
CCATCGGTGACTGGGCCGAGCACTGGAACACCAACCCCCGCCCATTCAAGTGGGTCAAGACCGCCGAGCAGATCCTCGACTCCGTCGCAGCCTACTGCCGACGACTTACTACACCAATTAACAACTCAGGACACTAGCTGGAAGGGCGTTCGCCACGGCGGATCGGCAGGTCGATCTGGAGCCTGGTTCCCTGCCCGGCAGGGCTGTGGACCCTGAGCGCCCCACCCGACGCCCGACCCGGTCGGCGAGGCCGCCCGCCCCGGTGCTCGGCTGATGAGACCTCCTGGAGGTCTCCGCAGCGTGCTCGCAGCGGCAGGCTGGACCATAATCCCACCATGACGACGACCGGGTTGCGGGTGATCCTGGCCGAAGATGACGTCCTGCTCCGGGAGGGGCTGGCCAGCCTGCTGGAGCGTTCCGGGTTCGAGGTGGTCGGGCAGGCCGGCGACGCCGCCCAGCTCCTGTCCCTGGTCGGTGCGCAGTCGCCCGAGCTGGTGGTGGTCGACATCCGCATGCCCCCGTCCCACAGCACCGAGGGTCTGGAGGCGGCCCGGCAGATCCGCCAGGAGCACCCCGAGACCGGCATCCTGGTCCTTTCGGCCCATGTCGAGGTCGAGCACGCCATGGGGCTGCTGGCCGGCGGCCGGGGGATCGGGTACCTGCTCAAGAGCCGCGTCACCGACGTGGAGGAGTTCATCGACACCCTGCAGCGGATCGCCAAGGGCGGGTCGGTGGTGGACCCGGCGCTGGTGGCCGAGCTGGTGGCCGTCCGCCGCCGCGACGACCCACTGGCCGTGCTCAGCGCCCGGGAGCGGGAGGTCCTGGCGCTGATGGCCGAGGGCCGCTCCAACGCCGGCATCGCCCGCCGGCTGTGGGTCACCGAGGGCACCGTGGAGAAGCACGTGCGCAGCATCCTCAGCAAGCTGACGCTCGCCGAGACTGAGGACGACCACCGCCGCGTCCTCGCGGTGCTCACCTTCCTGGACTCCCACTGACCGGTCGCCGCGGCCGCCGCGGCATGCCACGTCCGTTCCGCCGCTGGTGGCTGCCGATGCGGTGCCGGATGATCCTCACTGCCGCTTCCCTTCTGCGGTGACGAGCGCGATGTCGGCCGCGCTCTCCGGTCGATCCGGTGTGGTCGCCTTGCGCCAGCGTCCCCGCAAGACCAGGAGTCCGAGGAGTGCGTCCAGGATGAGCAGCCCCCAGTTGAGGACCGTGAACAGGTGCACCTGGGTCTGGGTCACGGCCGGCACCTGGCCGAGCCGGAGCAGCTGCCACTGCACCTGGATTCCGGTCAACAGCAGCGTCAGCCAGACCGCGATCGGCTGGGAGGCGTCCCACAACGCGTGCAGCAACGCCACCAGCACAAACCACCCGGCGAGCACCCTGGCCGGCCGCAGCCGGCCACGGCGCGCCGCAGCGCCAAACAGCACCCCGCCAAGGATCGCGGTCCACAACCCGTGCCCGACCGGCGCCAGGATGCCGCGCAGCACTTCGGTCTCGACCAGGGTGATCAGCGACAGGCCGTTGGCGGTAAACAGCGCGTTGAAGGCATAGCCGGCGCTTTCCAGGGCGGCAAAGCCGAAGCCGACAGCAGCGCCCAGCACGATCCCATCGCGCATGGTGTAGCGGGGCAGCCGCCGGGCCAGCAGCCACAACGCGGCCAGCTTGACCGCCTCCTCGATCAGCCCGACGCCGAGGTAGGTCGGGAGGGACGGTTGCTTGAGGAACGCGGCTTCCAGGAGGGAGGCGCCGAGCACGCCGAGCACGCCGCCGTAGACGAAGGCGGTGAGGATGCGCTGGGCGGTGACGATCTGGCCGGCACGCCCGAAGGCGTAGGCGACGAAGGTGACCGGGACCAGGAAGCTGCCCAGCAGGATGATGGTGGGGACCAGGTTGGCGTTTTGGGTCACGAAGGTGACCAGCACCGCCGCCACCCACAGCACCAGACCGCCGACGAAGATCCGCGCCCAGCTGGGCGCACCTCCTGGCGGGCCGGTCCTGGTCCTGGTGATGGCGTCCGGGACTGCGTCTGCTCCCAGTTGCGTCATGTCGCGCTCCTTGTCGGGCCGGCGGCGAGGCGAACCTTCCTGCCCCGAGGGTGGCCCGTTGGTGGGTGGAGTGTCTTCAACGCCAGCGGCCATCCTTCCTGCCTGCTAGCTGGAATCCCGGGCTACCTGCCTACCGTCCCCCGGTCGGGAGGTCGACCAGGAGCGTGGTGCCCTGCCCGGTCGGGCTGGCGACCGGGACGACGCAGCGGCGGGCCAGCGCCTTCAGCGCGGGACCCAGCCCACCTTCCGACAGGATCGCCGGGTGGATGCCGCGGGAGAGCTCCCGCAGCTCCTCCAGCGCACCCGTCAGTCCCTCGGCGCCCCGGGCCACCTGCGTCTCGAGCTCGGGCGCCTGGGGCGGCACCGCCGCCTCGGTGGCGCGCAGATCCAGCACCAGCGACACCAGCCGCTGCTGGATGCCGTCGTGCAGGTCGCGTTCGATCCGCAAGACCCTCCTCGGTCGCCAGCAACTGGGGGCACCGTCGAAAAGCACGTGCGCAGCATCCTGACCAAGCTGAGCCTGCCCGAGACCGGCGACGACCACCGCCGGATCCTGGCGGTCCTCACCTACCTGGAGGGGCACTAGCCGCCTTCGAGCACGTGGGATGGCGCCGGCCACGGGATGCCGCTGAACCACGTTGACGTGCAGAGCGGTAGCCGTCTCCCCCCACACCAGCGACAGGCAGCTCGTCTCGCCCGGCAGCCGACCGATCACCTTGACGCGGCGGCGGGTCTCGCCGAAGGTCCGCTCGATGAAGTTGGAGTGGCGGACACACCGCCAGCGCTCACATGGGAAGCGCAGGTGCACCGTCAGGCTGGTCAGGTCGTCGGTGACGCAGGCGACGCCGGCCGGGTAGCGGCGCTGCCACTTGGCCGCGAAGGGCCCGGATGATCTCCACCGCCTCCTCGAGCATCTGGTGGCGCAAGCCGGCAAGGGGCCACCGTCCGCCGACAATGTGCTCGTTCAGGTTCTCGCCCGCCCCGAGCCCGAGGGTGAACCGCCCATCGGACAGCAGCTGCATGGTCGCGGCCTTCTGCGCGACGACGGCGGGGTGATAGCGACGGATCGGGCAGGTGACATACGTCATCAGCCGAAGGTGGTCGGTCGCCTGGGCAGCCGCGCCGAGCACGCTCCACGCGTACGGAGCGTGGCCTTGCACCTCCAGCCACGGGAAGTAGTGGTCGCTGATGACCGCGAAGTCGAAGCCGGCTTCCTCGGCGAGGGCGACTTCCCGCCACGCCGATGGTGCTCATCTGCACCCAGATCGCCCCCGGAGCCAGCGCCGCCAGCATGCCCTGGCCGCGGGCGATCGGCATGACGGCGTCGGTGTCGGTCACCATCGTGACCACGATCGCGGCTCGCCGCGCGGCGTCGGCGGCGGTCTCGGCGACGTCCGCGCCAAGCTCGGCGAGGTCCCGGGTCGCCGCTGGCCGGCGGTTCCAGACGATCGTGGAGATGCCGGCGCGCAACGCACTGGTCGCCATCCCGTGACCCATCGCGCCGATGCCAAGCACCGCCACCGGCTCCTGCCGAGTCACCCTCATTGCTGCTTCTCCTCTGCGCTGACGGGCACGACGGCGGCCAGGCTCCCCGGTCGATCCGGCGCGGTTCGGATGACGGCCGAGCCGTGGCCGGCCAGCAGCCGGTTCGCTATCGGGGTGCCCATCGGCCCAAGGCCGAGGAGCGTAAGCTTCGCCATCGACTGCTCCTCTCATATGCCTTCCGGATGGGGCGCCCCACATGGGTACGGCGCCCGCGAAGATCGCGTCGATCTGGCGGCGGAGACCTGCAGATTGGTCTGCCCCAGACGGACGTGTCGCATGCTGCGTCCTCCTGTTCTTTGGTGTCGGGCCTAGGCGGCCGCCTGCGTCCCTGGGTCCTGGTCGGTCTCGTGTGTGTCCTGCTCCGCTCGGCGGCGTCCCGGTTGCGTCCCGCGGCCGATGACCAGCAGCGCGACGACGGCGCCCAGCAGGGCAATGCCGGCCTGGGCGGCGAAGGTGGCGTGCACGGCCAGACCCACCGACCCGCCGAGCTGCTGGGCGGTGGAGGCGATCGCCGACGCGACACCCTGCTCGCCGGCGGCCACCCCCGTGCCGGCCGCGACGTACATCGTGGTGAAGGCGACACCCTGTCCCAGCCCGGCGACGATCGTCCCCGGCAGCAGGTCCGCCAGTGACCCAGTCGCGGGCAGGCGCAGGTACAGCGCCAGCCCGATCGCGCCGAACGCCATGCCGGCGGCCAGCGTCCTGGCGATCCCCAGGCGGCCCACGACCCGGCCGCCCAGCTGGTTGCCCACCACGACCGACAACACCAGCGGCAGGAAGCGCAACCCGGCCTGAAGCGGGTCCTCACCCAGCACCTGCTGGAGATAGAGGGTGAGGAAAAACAGCTGCATGCCGAACGAGGACATGAACGCCGCGGTGACCAAGACCCCACCGCGGACGGTCCGGATCCGCAGCAGCTGCGGCGGCAGCAGCGGAGACTCCACGCGCCGCTCGACGGCAACGAACAGCCCAAGCAGAACCAACCCGGCCGCTGCCTCGAGCAAGGTGCGGGGCGAGCCCCACCCGAACATGGGTGCCTGGACCAGGGTGTCCACGATCACCATCGTCCCCAGCGTGACGAGCAGGGCGCCCGGCAGGTCGAACCGCCGGGCTCCCGACGACGACCGGCCGTCCGGCAGCACCAGCGGCGCCAGCAGCAACAGCGCCGCGGCGATCGGGACGTTGACGAAGAACACCGCCGGCCATCCGAACAGCCCGGTGAGCACCCCACCGGCCAACACGCCGAGCGACAGGCCGCCCGCGCCGGCCGACCCCCACACCGCGATCGCCCGGGTCCGCTGACGGCCTTCGCCGAAGATGCTGTTGACCAGCGACAGCGTCGCGGGGAACAGCAGCGCCCCGCCGATGCCCTGCACCGCGCGGCTGGCGAGCAGCAACCCGCCGTGCCGGGTCAGCCCGCCGGCCAGCGACGCCACCCCGAACAGGGCCAGCGCGGCCATGAACATGCGCCGCCGCCCCAGCAGGTCCGCGGCCCGCCCGCCGAGCAGCAGGAACCCGCCGAAGGTCAGCGCGTAGGCGCTGATCACCCACTGCACCGTCCCGCCCGAGAATGCGCGCGGGTTCCCGGATTCCTGAGCGTGTCAGCCGTGGAACCCGTGCGTGGTTGCCTGTCCAGCACGAACCAATGAGCGAGTTCCGGGGAAGACGGAGCGGAATTGCATCAGATGCGCGAATTCCGCAGTGTGCAGGCCGGATGAGCGGCGATCGTAGTCCGCGTTGTGGAGGCATCAGACCAGTTCTGCCAGGGGTGTTGCGGGCCGGTCGCATCAGATGCAAACTTCGTGCGCCTGATGCGCAGGAGGTGGAAGTGGCTCGGGACGCGGACCCGGAGGGGTCAGCTCGTCTGGAACTGGTCTTCGGGGCCGTCTTGCTGCATCCGGAGGACACGGTCTTTGAGGCGATGCGGACCGGGTGGGCGCGGCAGCAACGCAGCCGCCGCCTCCAGGAGAGGGGGATCAAGGCGGCAGTCGCCCGGGTCGAGGAGTTTGCCAAGTCCACGGGTGAGTACCCGTGGAACTGGCAGGCCGCTCATATGGACGAGTGGTCGAGTCACCTGATCGCTGAACGTGGGCTGGCGAGCTCAACCATTCGGGCGTATCAGACCACGATCCGGCAGTTCTGCGACTACCTGCTGCATCCCAGCTACCGCTGGGTCGAGGAGTGTGAGGCTCGTTTCGGTACGCACCCGGTGCAGATCTGCCACGAGTGGAACACCGCCTCGCACTTGGCCGACTACGAGGGTGGGCCGGGACGGCGACCACTCACCCGCGAGGAGACGCAGCTCTTCTTCGACTACTGCGACGAGCGAGTGGAGATCGCCGCCAAGAGCGGCCGCAAGGGTGCGTTGACGGCTTACCGGGACGCGACCGTTTTCAAGACCATGTATGCCTGGGGGCTGCGCCGCACCGAGGCGTCAAAGCTGGACGTGGTCGACTTTCACCGCAATCCCAAGGCCCGCGAGCTGGGCAGATTCGGGATGCTCCAGGTCCGCTATGGCAAGCGGACCCGAGGCTCGGCGCCCCGCCGCCGGGACGTGTTGACGGTCATGCCTTGGGCGGTGGAGGTGGTGAAGGACTACGTGATCAACATCCGGCCCCGATTCGGATTCCCCTCGCACCCAGCGCTCTGGCTGACCGAACGCGGCGGACGGCTCCGGCCCAGGGAGATCAACAACCGGTTCGAGGAGTATCGCGACGCCCTCGGCCTGGACCCCGAGCTGGTCCCGCACAGCCTGCGCCACGCTTACGTCACGCACCAGATCGAGGACGGTGCCGACCCGCAATTCGTCCAGCGGCAGGTCGGGCACGATTACGCCTCCAGCACCGCGATCTACACCTCGGTCAGCGGAGACTTCATGAACACCATGATGCGCCAGGCCCTGGACCGGGCGTTCACCGAGGAGGCATGAGATGACCGCCAAACTCGACTATCGCTGGAAGCTGCGCGAACTCATGGCCGCCCGCGGCATGTATTCCACCTCTGCCCTGCGGCCGCTGCTGGTCGAACGCGGGATCAACCTCTCGGTCAGCCAGGTCTATCGCCTGGTCGCCGAGAAGCCCGAACGCCTCAGCCTCAAGGTTCTCATGGCGCTGCTGGACATCCTGGACTGCTCGATGGACGACCTCATCGAGCCGATCGCCGCTCCTGCCTCCCGTGCCCGCAAGGCCGCTGCCGGCGGCGAGACCGACGGGCCAACCCGCGGGATCGGAGACTTCCGCCCCAAGCGCGCCCGGATCATCCCGGACTGACCGGGGAGACGATGTCGACTCCCACGCCCGACGCTCCCTTTCGAACCCAGGTCGAGAACCATCTGCTCGACGTCGTCGCGGCACTGGAACCGGACATGGACCGCGCGACCATCGTCACGGCAATCGAGGAGTCGTGCAGCAACCGGCCCAAGCGCCGCCGCCTGGCGGCCGCCGTCGTCGCCGACCCAGGCCTGTTGACCAGCGGCAGCCCAGATGGGCCGGTCGCGGTTGACCACTTCCTTTACCGGCTCGTCGACTTGGGCGCCCGGCACGCGGTGATCCCGCTCTGCCCGCGCTGCCACAAGCCCAAGCCGATCACCGAATGGTCCGGCGACATCCGGATCTGCAACCCCTGCAAGCTCCACCTCCGGCGGTTCGGCAGCAACTGCGAGCTCTGCGGACGCGCCGGGGTGACCTACCGCGACCGGCAAGGACGAGGCGTCTGCCGAGCCTGCCGCCCGGGCCAGGACGTCGACCCCGTCGAGGTTCTTGTCGGTCTGGTCGGCCCGCTGGCCGACGGGGTCCCTCCCGAGAAGTTGCGGGAGGCGATCCGCAGTGCGGGCAAGATGCCCTACGACCTGCTGCGGACCTCCTGGGAGATCGAAGACCGGCCGACCCTGCTCACCGGGGAAGGGCAGCACGGCTCCCCGGTGCTGATCCGGCTGGTCGACGCGCTGATCAAGGCCGGTGCGCCAGGAGTCGTCGCTCCCGCCTGCCCGAACTGTCAGCGCGTGATCCTTTTGACGCATACCCATGAGGGCCTGCGGATCTGCAAGCCCTGCTACCGCAAGGTCAGAGCGACCGCTACCTGCGCCGACTGCGGAGTCCGTTGCATGCCCTCTGGCCGCACCGACGACGGCGCACCGCTCTGCGGCAACTGCTGGAACAAGCAGCCCGAGAACCACATCACCTGCATCCGCTGCGGCGAGGACCGTCACATCGGGCAACGCACCCCCGACGGGCCGCTCTGCAAGAACTGCTACCGGATGCCGCTGGCGACCTGCATGCTCTGCGGTCAAGTTCGGCACTGCGCCGGGGTCGCCACCGGCATGCCTCGCTGTCCCAGCTGCTCCCACGTCAAGCGCCTCTGCGTTCGCTGCCACAAGACCCTCCAGCCGGCGGTCCGCCTGCCCGAGGGGCACCTCTGCCACACCTGCTGGAGCAAAGAGCCCGATTCCTTCAAGCCCTGCACACGATGCGGCACGGTCGAGCACCTCTACCACCACGGTCTATGCGCCGCTTGCGCCTGCGGCCAGCACGTCACCGGCCTGCTCGCCGGTCCCGACGGGGAGATCCGCCCTGGTCTCGAACCGGTGCATCAGGCGCTGACTGACAACGACGACCCCCGTCGCGTCATGCACTGGCTAGTGCGCGACAACCCCGCCACCGAACTCCTTCAACGTCTCGGCGACATCGAGACACCCCTGGACCACAACACCCTGGACGCTTTGCCGCCCAGCAAGTCGATCGAGCACCTACGCGCTGTCTTGGTCAACGCCGAGATCTTGGCGCCCAGGGACGAACGCCTGCGCAACCTCGAAACCTGGATCGCCGCCAAGCTCGACGAAGTCGCGGATCCGGACGCTCGCACGCTCCTGCGGGCCTTCGCGACCTGGAACCAGATCGGACGCCTGCGCCAGCGGCTCAAAGGCTCCATGACCTCGGTCAACCAGACCACCGCCATCCGGGCCACGATCCGGATGGCCATCGCCCTGCTGAACTGGCTCCACGACCACGACATCGATCTGAAGGAGTGCACTCAGCACCACCTGGACATTTGGCTCGACGAAGGTGCCCAGACCAGGCTGCATGCCCGCGCCTTCGTCAAGTGGGCCGTCACCAACGGGCATGCTCCCCGCGGACTGGAGGTCCCGCCGCCCTCACGGGAGCATCCCACCCCACCAATGGACGACGAAGCCCGCTGGGCCACCGCCCGCCGGCTCCTCAACGACGATCAGATTCGACTCTCCGACCGAGTCGCCGGGCTGCTGATCCTGCTCTATGCCCAGCCCCTCAGCGTTGTCGCGCGCATCCGAGCCGAGCAGGTCATCCACGACGACGATCAGGTCAGCATCCTGCTCGGCGACGTTCCGCTCCGCCTTCCCGAACCGATGGGCTCGCTCGTTGCCGAGCTGGTCACCAGCCGCCGCAGCCACGCCGTCATCGGCCGAACCAACGACTCCATCTGGCTGTTCCCGGGCAAACACGCTGACCGCCACACCAGCGAACGCCACCTCGGCGGACGCCTCAGACGCTTCGGGATCTACACCAACCCCACCCGTCACGCGGCACTCCGCGATCTCTCCGCGCAGCTCCCCGCAGCAGTCGTTGCCCGCATGCTCGGGCTCAGCACCAAAGCAGCCACCCGTTGGCAAGAGGAGAACAACCAGGCATGGGCCACCTACGCAGCCGAGGTCAGCCGTCGGCGCTAAGAGACGCGGGCCCGGAGCAGGCAGAATTCGTTCCCTTCCGGGTCGGTGAGCACATACCAAGATTCCTGGCCGCTCTGCCCGATGTCAGCGAGTTGCGCCCCTGCAGCAAGGAGGCGCTCGAGCTCGGCGTCCTGGTCGCGGTCGGTGGCGTTGAGATCGAAGTGCAGGCGCAACTTGCCGTTCTTGGGCTCCTGGGACCGGCTGAACACCAGAGTGGGCTGAAGGCCGCCGAACCCCTCCGGAGGGCCGATCTCGATATCGTCGCCCTCTCTCCCCAGCACCACAAAGCCCAACACGTCGCACCAGAACCTGGCAAGCTGCTCTGGCTCACGACAATCCAACACCAGCTCTGTAATACGACAGGCCATGCGCCACCTCTACCCCAACGACACCACGCCGCACCTCACACCTTCCGCACACGCGACCCGCGACGCTGAACAGCGGCGATCACCTACTGCCGGTTCGGGAACAGACACTAACAGCTACTCCGCCCGAACGAACATCCGTCGTTACCAATAGCATCGGTGATGGTCAGCGGTCGGTGTGGGATGCCGGGCTGATATCGGCAAGGTGGTCTTGGAGGCGGGCGTGGCGGAACTGGTAGACCGCCCCGGTCTGGCGCAGCACCCCCCGGTGGTGGGCGTCGTTCACAAACCCTGTCAGTGGCCAGGGGAGCAGGCGCATGGCGGCCAGCCACGCCCGCGCGACCGCGAACCGGTACCACGCCGTGAAGCTGGCGGTTACGAGTTGGTTGGTCGGTATGACGGCGGGTGTCGGCAACTGACGCACAGGCGCGCTGACCTGGGACTTCACAGCGGCGAAGCGCTGGACACTGCCACCTCGAACCGGCCGCTGTCGGGTCATCCGGTAGAAGATCCGGTAGAAGATCCAGGAGCTTCCCCGGCGTCTCGTGGGAAGCCGACCCGGGCAACGCGGCTCCTTGGACCGCAGAGCAGCGCTACTCGACGGAGCTTCTGGCGCGTCCTCGGCGCGCCCCCAGCCGTCGTTCGGGCGCACTCGCGGCAGGCAGCGCAACCCGGGTCGGCGACTCTCTGCAACGCCGCCCAGCCGGCGTTGTGGGGCGGTCGCGTCTGGGGTCCGCGACACGAGTTGATGCGGTGAGCGATCACTGCGCCGGCGTGCTGGGCTGGATGTTCTTGTTGTTGTGGAACACGTTCTCGGGGTCGTATTTGGCTTTCACCTCGGCGAGCCGCCGGTACGTGTCGTCGCCGTAGGCCTCGCGGACGCGGCTCGTGTCGTCGTCGGAGTCGAGGAAGTTCACGTAGACGCCGGCGCGGTGGGGCTGCAGGGCGTCGAGGAATGCTCGGGCCCACGCGGTCTCCGATGCCCTGACGGTGTCGTCCTGCTCGGGGAGCCAGGCTGCGTCGATGATGATGTTGTGGTCCACATCGCGCCCCGGGTAGGCCGTGGCGTCCCGCGGGGCTCGGGGTATTGCGCCACCCATGTGGAACATCGCCGCGTACGACCTCGGGGAGGTGGCGCCGTAGGCGTGCGCGGCGACGATGTCGATGACCTCGTCGGACAGGCGGGTGAGGTTCGTGGCCTTCCAGTAGTAGTGCCAGCCATGGGGGACGGTGTCGTCGAGGCCGCGTTGATGGTCGACGTACAGGGTGGGTCCGACCAGATCCACGAGCGGGGTCCCGAACTGGCGGAGCGCACGGACGGCACGCTCACCGTCTTCGACGGGTCCGGCGTAGCAGCTGGCCACGGCGATTGCCGGCCGGAAGTGGAGGTCCTCGTCGACAACCGGCAGCGGCGGGATCGTGCCGAGCCGGACGACGTTCCCGAGCTCGTCAGGTGCGTCGGTGACGAACTCGCGGTAGAAGCGCAGGACGTCGGTGGTGTCCTCGGCCGCCCAGAACACCGGTCCGGCCATGACGGTGGGGCCGACCGGGTGCAGCGCGAACCGGAACGAGCTGACGATGCCGAAGTTCCCGCCTCCGCCTCGCAGGGCCCAGAACAGGTCGGGGTGATCGCTGGCCGACGCCCCCACGATCTCGCCCTCGGCGGTGACCACCTCGGCCTGTACGAGATTGTCGACGGTGAGCCCGTGCTTGCGCATGAGCCAGCCGATGCCGCCGCCCAGGCTGAGGCCGCCGACGCCGGTGTGGCCCACGATGCCGCCCGTGGTAGCCAGACCGTGCGCCTGTGTCTCGTGGTCGACATCTCCCCACAGGGCACCGCCCTGGACGAGGGCCGTACGCTCGACAGGATCGACCGAGACGGCGCGCATCGCCGACAGGTCGATCACGATCCCGCCGTCGCACACCGCGGTGCCGGCGACGTTGTGACCCCCGCCGCGAACGGCGGTCTCGAGCTCGCGGTCGCGGGCGAAGCGCACCGCTGCGGCCACATCGGCGGTGCCGCTGCAGCGGGCGATCAGCCGAGGTCGTCGGTCGACGGTGCCGTTCCATACGGCTCGGGCGTCGTCGTAGTCGTGGTGGTCGGGGACGATCACATCGCCCCGGAACCCAGGAATCTGCATCGTGGTTCGTGCTGACATCGTTCCTCCTCTGGTGGATGGGCTCATCGCAACATCGAGGTGCACCGAGAAGAAGTCAGCGATCTGGACTTCGAAGTAAGGAATCTGGACTTCACGACGGTCGGGTGGCGCGGGACACTGCGCTCATGAGGACCTACGGCCAGTACTGCCCGATCGCCCGTGGCGCGGAGATCTTCGCTGAGCGTTGGACGCCGTTGATCATCCGCAACCTGCATCTGGGCTGTGAGACCTTCGGCGAGATCCTCGAGGGTGCGCCCGGACTCTCCCGCACCCTGCTCACGCAGCGGCTCAAGCAGCTCGAACGCCTCGGCATTGTCGAGTCGGCACCGAAGGCTCAGGGGCGCGGTCACCGATACCAGCTCACGAGCTCGGGCCACGATCTGTTCAAGGTCTGCGAGACCCTCGGCGAGTGGGGAGCTCGTTGGCTTGAGATCGCCCACGAGAACCTCGATCCATTCGTGGCGCTGTGGTCGATGTGCAACGCGCTCCGTCGTGACCGACTCCCGGACCAGCGCGTGGTCATCCGGTTGGATTTCACCGGCTTCCGGCCCCACGAGCGGTACTGGCTGCTGCTCGAGCACGGCGAGGCCGAGATCTGCAAGACGTATCCCGGTCTGGACGAGGACCTCTACATCACCGCCGACGCCGAAGCGTTCGTGAAGTGGCACGCCGGGCAGCTGTCCTGGGAGGAGGCCACCCGCGACTCCCGGATCCAGCTCCACGGTCCCTTATGGCTCGTACGGGCCTTCCCGAGCTGGAACGGCCGCAGCATGTTCGCCCACATCAGGCCCGACGCCGCCGCTGCCACCGCGAATTGACGCAACGACCCGCCGCCGAGCCACTCCCAGTGGGCGCGATCTGAGGCACACGAGCGGCAGCAATCCGGCGCTGCCGTGGATGCCGCCGAAGTCCGGCACTCGGAGCGCGGAGACCGCCACCGTGTCCGGAAGTGCCGGTCGAGGGCAGGCGACTCCTGCGAGCACCGACGCCCGGACGACACGCCACCAGCGCGACCGAGTCGGCGATCGGGTCGGCGAACGCGAGAACAGAAGCGCGTCCCAGAATGACGCCCGGCGTCACAGCTCAATGCCGAGTCCGCGCTCGACGACGCGTGTGGGCTGCTCAAGTGCGACCGCTCGTTCCGAGGCGTGCAGGGCGGGCTGCCATGTGGCTCGGTCTTCCAGTGGCGTGGACCGGTGCAGGGCCCGCAGCCCGGCCTCGGCCTCCCATTGGACCTGGACCGCCGTCGCGAGCGTCTCGGCGGCCCGGTCCAGCCGGACAGCGTCAGGGACCAGGGGCGGCTGGGGGGGAGGTTCGCGGGGGCGAGCCAAAGCCAGGGCTGACAGCGCCAAGCCGGCCAGGCCGACGAACATGCTCGCGACGCCGGCGGTCTTGTCGTCACGCTCGAGGACTAATGCAAGCCCCAGCAGCATCGCGGCCGAGGCCCCCAATGCCCCACCCCGGGCGGCGATCCGTGCCCACGGTCGTCGGGACCGCGCCACGACCTGCTGCCCTCCCTCCTGGCCTGACCGGCATGCGCCGCTACCGATCACGTATATGAGCCGAACAGCGCACCTGGCGCAAAGCATACGCGACGGGCGCGCACACGATTCGGGCAGCGATCAGGATGGCACGGACTGGCGTTCGGGGTGGGCGGTGTAGAGGTACTTCATCGCGGTGGTGTCGGAGATGCCGAACACGCGCATGACGGGGTCGGCGGTGTGGCGGGCCTCGTCGAGGATCCGGTCGGCTCGCAGCTGCGAGGGGGTTATGCCGAGCGGCCGGAAGCACCGGTCGATCACCGCCAGGGTGACGGGCGGGTGGCTGGGGTCGACGGCGGTCTGCTGGCTGACCAGCAGGTAGGAGTTGCTGGTGTACGGCCAGCGCCGCTGGCGTTCCCGGAGCCAGGCGACCGCGAGGCGGTGGGTGAGCCCCGCGGGTCGGGTCGCGAAACACCAGCTGTTCCTGCTTGAGGGCCTGGAACAGGCTGCGCAGGGAGACGTGGACCGAGCGGGCCTGGTTGCCCTGCCGTTCGCGTAGCACGGCCCGGATGTCGTCGGGCGTGATCTCCCGCAGGCTCGAGACGCGGGCGGCCCAGGCCTGCACCACCGGATCGGCGTAACCGACGTACTTGCGAATGGTCGAGAAGGCCATCGGGCGGTGTTGGCGGCGACCCTGGCCGCGGAGGACCTGCACCCAGCGGCGAAGCTCGCCGGCGATGCCGTCGGGCAGGGTCTGCAGGCGCTGCTCGACGGCGTGCTGGTCGACGTCGACCTGGCGGGCCGGATCGGGGACAACCAGGTCGTGTTCCTCCAGGAAGCGCAGGACCCGCCGGCTGCTGGTCCAGCGTCGCGCGGTGGGGATGGAACGGATGTCGGCCTCGGGGATCGGGGCCGCGGCGCCCAGCCAGGCGAGCAGCAGGTGCAGCACCCGGGTCGCCTCGCCGCGGATCCCGTCATCCCAGGCCTGCGCGCGGCTGCGCTGCTTGAACGCCTCCAGCAGCCGCTCGGCGGCCGGGGTGAGGGCCGGCAGGGCGCGGGTGTCGATGCGCCGCCAGTCCCGCGGGCATCGCAACCAGCGTGCCCTGGTTGGGGTCCACCAGGTGGCGCGAGACCGGGCGGGCGGGGCGCTGCGCCTGCAGGTGCAGCCGGGCCCGGCGGCCAAGCGGCCGGTAGCCCAGCGACCTGGACGCGGCGCGCAGCGTGAGCGCCAGCGTTCCGCCGAACCACAGCTGGGTGCACGGTTCGGCCAGCGCCTGCGGGCCATGCTCGGCGACGTGCAGGCGGCAGCCGCGACACAGCCCGTCGCCGTCGCCGACCGGCAGCCCGGCTCGTCGGCAGCGGCGGCAGGTGCCGGCCTGGTGCTCGAGGGTCCAGTGGCGGCAGCCTTGGCAGAGCGCCCGGAAGCCCCACGAGCCGCAGTGCCGGCAGCTTCGAGGCTGGGGGGCGGTGGCGGCGGGACGGTGAGCGGGGCGGGGGCGGAGCAGGCCCGCACGCCGCAGGACCTCGGCCGCCGCGTCGGCGAAGTGAGGCAGGTCGTCGAGGGCTTCCTCGCGGACGAGGTCGTCACCGTCGGCGTCGCGGATGGCGAGCGCCAGCCCCAGCATCCGGCAGACCCAGCGCTGCCATTCTGGGCTGTAGTGGCGCTCGGCGGCGTAGGCGGCGGCCGTGGTCTGGACCAGGGGGTTGTCGCGCAGGTCGCGACCGCTGATCCCTCGCGTGTGCGCGTCGGTGAGCTGGCGAGGCAGCCGGAAGAGGACCTGCTGGCCCCGCAGGGCTGGTGGGCAGACCTGCAGGTCGTAGGCTGGCTGGGCTGTGGCGCGGGTCCGTTCGATCCATGAGGGGGGCCGGGTTGGCTCCGAGGACCGGTCCGTGCGCTTGTCCAGCGGCTGGGCTTGCGGCATCGGCAGCCCTGCCAGGAGCAACCCGAGCTGGGTGGGGCGTCCGTCCGGGGTGGGACGCACGAGCCAGTCGAGGTCGTGGGTGCGGATCGCCTGCAAGCAGAGCCGACACAGCCCGTCGGTGTTGACGTGGCTGTCGTGCAGGCAGCGCCGGCATGCTCCTCGGTCGGGGTGCGCCCGCTGCCAGGACCAGCAGCCCGAGCACAGCGACGACTCGCGGAGCTCGCCCCAGCCCAGGCACCCCCGGCATCCGCCGACCGGGTGTCGCCGCTGCCGGGCCATCGGGTCAGTTGGGTGGCAGAGCGCGACGGTTGCCGCCCCGCCGCGGCGTCGGCCGCGCCGGCCCCGTGCGCTCGTCGGCCGCGCCGGCGGCGCGATGAGTCTCCTGCTGGTCACCCTCACTGGCGGCCAGTGGCTCGGCCTCCAACAGGTCGGCGACCGTGCAGCCCAACGCCGCGCAGATCTTGTCCAGGTCATCCAGCCGCACCGTGATCGGCTTTTGCCCCCACAGGGCCGCGACCTTGCTCAGCGACGGCATGAACCCGACCTGCTCGAACGCGACCAGCAGCTCGCTTGGCCGCCAGATGTCCCGCCGGGCCGCGACCCACCGCAGGTTCCACTTCACCGCAAGCTCCCCTTGTCTATCAGCAGCCGCTGCGCCGCCCGCGACGCCGACTCCAAGCTGGCCCGCTCGGGATCGGCCTGGGCGGTAGCCAGGTAGCGGACCGTGGTGCTCGGCCGCCCGTGACCCAGCAGCTTCTGCACCTCCCACAGCGTCATGCCGCGCTCGTAGTTGTGGGTCGCGCAGGCGTGCCGCAGCAGATGCGGATACAGGACTTGAACCGGTCCGGGCAGGTGCTGATGCGCGGCGGTCTTCAACGCGTGCCGAAACGTGGCCGGCACGACCGCCAACCCGCTGGTCGGCACGTTGAGCGCGGCGACCGCCGGCGGCAGCCGCTCGGAGGGCCACAGCGGCGCCGTCAGGTCCTCGGGGTCGTCGCCGAACCGGCCGCGGATCTCCTCCACATACCACTGATATTCGGCCAGCGTGTCGATGAAGAAGCTGTGCTCATCGTCGGTGGTGACTTCGGCGGCTCGTCGACGCTGCAGGGTGACGACATCGGCCAGGCCCGGCTCGACCGCCAGCTCTGCGGCCAGCTCGCTCCCGTTCGGCTCGACGACCGACGAGGGGACCACGGTCAGCGCACGACTCTTGGAATCTGCCATGGCGCGGCCGATTACACCCTGAATCGTCAGATTCCTGACCGGAAAATGGCTATGGATTGGGAAGGTTGGCCGTTTTCACGCCCGCACGGCGTCCCCGCAGGGACATCAGGACTAATTTAACCGGCAGAATCCAGGAGCACTCCTGAGGTCTGGTATCAGCGGCCTTGAGCTCCGGAGATGCCGTTATGCAGAGAGAGTCAAGATCAACGAACCCGTACGTACTCCAGTAAAGCCGAGCGCCCGGCCGATGTCGGGCAGCGCCATGTTGACGATGGAGTAGTCGAGCGCGATGACCAGCTGGGCCGTGGCCAGTACCGCCAGCGCCGCGCCCTTGGATCCGGTGGACCGGGCCCGGGCCGTGCCGCCGGCGAGCAGTGCATGGCGAATGTCCATGCCATACAGGTTGACCCGCCGGCGGCCGCTTGGCAGTGTCCTGACCACCCTGCCGCTGGGGCCGGACCGGCCCGGGGTGCTGGCCGGGCCGGCGTTCGAGATCGTGCAGCCGTCCTTCTACGTGCTGCCCCACCGGGGAAGCGGCCTGGCGGATCCTGGCCGAGCGGCTGGAGCAGCTGGCCGCCCGGGCCGACCGGCTGAGCGGGACCGCCGGGCTCGCCCAACTCGCCGAGCTGGCCACCGACTTGCGCGGGATGGCCCAAGACATCCAGGCCGCCTAGCCCAGTGTCAGAGCTCCCGTGACCGAGACCAAGGACACCAGCGTCCAGACCGTGGCCGTCGCGGTCGCCGCGAACCTGCTGGTCGCGGTGGCCAAGGGGGTCGCCGCGGTGCTGACGGGCTCGGCGGCGATGACGGCCGAGACGACCCATTCGGTCGCCGACACCGTCAATACTGAGCCGCAACCTCCCCGGCCACCAGGGCGAGGAGGGGCGAAGCCCCGACGAAGCCGTCCGACACCGCGCTCGGCATCGCGCCGGCCAAGCCCGCCTACCTGTCGAGGCCGCGCTGCTTGAACGCGCGACGGCCTCGACAACGAGCTCCTCCGACTCGCTCATAGATGCGGTGGCGCCGCGCCGTTGGACCCGGCACGGGCCGTGCGGCTGGCGGAGAGAGCGCTACCAACGTCCATGGAGGACAGGGTCGCGGCTCCAGGCCGCGCGTCGTCTGCTGGAACGCGACGAGATCGTCGTGGTCGGCGAGGCCACCACCATCGCCGAGGCGCTGGAGCAGGTCGACCGGCTCCGGCCGGACGTGGTGCTGGCTGACATCGACCTCGCCGGCGAGAGCGGCTTCGAGCTCGTCCGCCGCCTGCACGACGAGCCACGCGAGGCAAAGCCGCGGGTGATCCTGATCTCCACCTACCACCCGGAAGACTTCGCAGACCTCATCGAGGCGAGTCCCGCCGCGGGGTTCTCGGACAGGGACATCGACCAGCTGGCCGATGACTTCATCGCCGAGGACCGCGGCGAGGAGACCGAGGCGTTCATGGACTGGGCACACCGCGTCCGGCGAGCCGCCGCCCGCCCCCAACCGTCTAATGCCCCTCCAGGTAGGTGAGGACCACCGCCGCGTCCTGGCGGTCGGCGGTATGGGTGGGTGGCATCCGGATGTCGACCACCACCAGCTCGGGAGCCTGGTCGCGGCCCAGCGCCAGCAGCTGCGCGGCGTCGCCGGCCTGCCCCACCACCTGGAAGCCGGAGCGCTCGAGCAGGCTGGCCAGGCCCTCGCGGAGCAGGACGTCGTCGTCGGCCAGGACCACACGCATCCCAGTCATGGCTGGACCAGCACGGTTCCACCCCGGACCAGGCTGTGGGCCTTCCCTCCGTCGTCATGGACGAGATTATCGGCTAGCTCCCTCCTATGAGCGCGCTCGCACGGCGTCGCCGGTAGCGGGAAGCCATGGATTCCAGCCAGCCAGCACGGAAGATGACGGCTGGATGAATGTTCCCCAGTAGCTATTCAGCGAGGGTGAACGTTGTCGCGGCGCCCGCTGGCAGGGTGGCATGTACTGTCCGAGTTGACCTTCAGCTCCGGTATGCCGATCATGCCGGGCATGTCCGAGCTGCCGCCTGACCTTG
>Ga0210378_10000606_pt1 | contig 18464 bp, 14 predicted proteins | sample PLM1_60_b1redo_FD_155465 | JGI IMG/M metagenome (GOLD analysis project Ga0210378, IMG submission 155465) | Groundwater sediment microbial communities from an aquifer in East River, Colorado, USA - PLM1_60_b1 redo | ecosystem: Environmental > Terrestrial > Soil > Riparian zone | place: USA: East...
TCGGCACCGGGGTGCCGGTGGAGGTGGCCGTGCTGCTGCACGACGCCCAGACCTCGGGTGGGCTCCTGCTCGCAGCTCCCCACGGCTCCCGCCTCCCGGTCGAGTTGGCCGATCGTGGCCTGCTGGCTGCCCTGATCGGGCGCGTGGTGGAGGGGGATGCCGGCCGGATCAGGGTGCGATGACGTTCCTCGGAATCCGTGAGCCGGGGCGGAAGCGTTGTGCTTCTGGTAGCTCGGCTCGGGACGGGCCGGGGACTCAGCGCAGGGAACGCCGGATCGCCGCACTGGTGAAGTCCACGACGACGGTAAGCGCCATCAGCGCAAGCAGGGTCGTGACGGCTCCGCCGTAGTCGAAGCTCGCGAGCTGCTGGTCGAGCACGAGCCCCAGACCGCCCGCGCCCACCACGCCGACGACGACAGTCTCCCTGATCGTCACCTCCCACCGGTAGAGCCCGTAGGCGACGAAGCGGGGCATGGTGGGTGGGACGATGCCGTAACAGAAGACCTGAAGCCCGGAGGCGCCGTGCGCGCGCAACGCCCGCAATGGGCGTGTGTCGAGGTTCTCCGCCGTCTCGGCCATCAGTCGGCCCAGAACACCTGCGGTGTAGACGCCGAGCGCCAGGGCGCCGGGCAGGATTCCCGGGAACAGCACAAAGAGGAAGAGCAGCGCCCAGACCGGAGCCGGGATGGCACGGAGCAGAACGAGCAGACCGCGGGTCGCCAGGACCACGACCAGCCGAGCCGCGCGTGCCATCCGCGCACCGGTGCGAGCCGGCTGCGACAGGTTGGCCGCGGGGAAAGTGAGCAGCAGTCCGCTCAGGAAGGCCACCACGATCGCGATCATGGACATCGCCAGGGTCGCGGCGCTGCTCTGCAGCAGGCCGGCCAGCCCAGCCGGGCCGAGGCGCGGCCGGGAGGCGGTGACCAGCTGGCCGATGAGTTCCCAGGTCCGCCGCGCCCACAGCACGGATATGCCGGGCCGTACCCACCACAGCGAGAACCCGAGCAGCCCCACGGCGAGCGCCACCGATCCCGTCAGCACGCGGTCACGCCGCTGGCCAGCAGGCGAGCCGGCGCCCCGAGACGCCCGGCGCCGTGGCGTCCGCCGCCGCGACCGCACCGCCGAACTCCAGAGGTCGGCCGCCGCACTGAGCGCGACCAGCGCGTACAGCAGAGTCCAGATCTCCGCGTAGCGCAGCGCCTGTAAGCTCAGCCGGAGCTCGAATCCGAGCCCACCCGCTCCTACCAGACCGAGGACCGCCGCACTCCGCATCGCGCACTCGAAGCGGTAGAAGCTATAGGAGAGCAGGTCGGAAAGGGCGACCGGCAGCAGCCCGTAGAGGACCGCCGCAGGGCGCGGCGATCCGGCAGTGATCAGCGCCGAGTACGACGCCTTCGCGGTCTCGTCGAGGATCTCGGAGAACACCTTCGCGGTCACCGCGCCGAACGGAATGCCGATGGCGAGCACCGCAACGATCGGCTGAAGGCCGAAGATGCTCAGGAACAACAGCCCCCACACCACCTCGTGGATCCCGCGGGGGACGACCAGCAGCACCCGTGTGGCGGCCCAGCCGAACAGCGCGCCCGGCCGGCGGCGGCCGCGGCCGCCGAACTGCCACCAGGTCTGCGAGGAGAGCACTCCGGCGGCCAGCCCGATGACGAGGCTGAGCACCGTGCCGAGCACCGCGTAGGCCAGCGTCGTGAGGCTGGCTCTTCCGGTGAGCGCGAGGAACTCCCGATCCAGGCGCGGGTGCAGCGCGGCGGCGAAGAACTCCTGCACCTGTGGGACGCCCTGTGACTTGAGCAGGTCGTGCCGGCCGACGCCGGCGGCCGCGACAGCGGCGAGCGTCGCGCAGATCGCGAACACCAGCCAGCCGCGCCTGGTCAGTGAGCGTCCGCCGCGAGCCGCCGGAAAGGCTGCCTCGCGCAGGCTCAGCTCGGGGAGGTCCCGCTGCTCCTTTGCCTGAACCTGTGCCACGGCGGCTATGCGCCGGTCTGCTTGCTCTCGAGGGCGTACAGCTCCTCGATCTGTTCGCTGTGGATCCGGTGCGGCGGGCCGTCGAAGGCGATCCGGCCGCGCCGCAGGCCGACCACCCGTTCGAAACGGTCGAGCGCCGCCTCGACGTCGTGCAGGCTGACAAGCAGCGTGATCCCCGACTCCTGGCTTATCTCGTGCATGAGCCCGATGATGTCCCGGCCACGAGCGGGGTCGAGGCTGGCGATTGGCTCGTCGGCGAGGATCGCCGATGGCCGCTGCACGAGTACGCGCGCGATAGCCACTCGCTGCTGCTCCCCGCCGGACAGGTCGCCGGTGCGCGCGTAGAGCTTGTCGCCGATTCCGACGCGGTGCAGGGCCAGCCGGGCGTCGTGCAGTTCCCGCGGCCGCAGCAGCGAGAGCACCGCCTTCCACAGCGGCCAGCGGCCCAGCTTTCCGGCATTCACGTTGTGCACCACGCGCAACTGCTCGACCAGGTCGAACTGCTGATGAATAGTGCCGAGCCTGGATTGCACCTGGCGCAGCCGGCGGGCGGACGCGGCGGCGGTGTCGATCCCGAGCACCAGCACGCTGCCGCGGCTGGGCATCAACGTGCCGTTCAGCAGTCCGATGACGCTGCTCTTGCCGGCGCCGCTCGGACCGATGATCGCCACCCGCTCCCCGCTGCGTATCGTGAGGTCTATCCCGGACAGCGCCCGCACGGGTCCATACTGGACGACAGCGCCGGCCAATTCGAAGGCAGCGTCGGTGGACATCGCGGCTACTTGATCAGTCCGGCGTTCCGGGCGACGGTCTCGATCTGCTGATAGTTCTCCGGTTTGGTGGCGATGAACTTCTTGGCCTGGAACAGGGCGAGGATCTGCCGCTGCTGGTCGGTGCGGCCGTCGATGGCGAGCAGGGCGTGCACCACTCGCTGGGTGAATCCGGCGCCGAATCGCCGGTCGGCATCGGGCCGCAGCAGCCAGTGGTAGTCGTGGTACGGAGCGGTGCGGAAGATCTCGTGGACCTTGCTCAGATTCACTGTGCCGGCCTTCACGCGCTCGTCCCAAACGGCGGCGCTGAGTGCACCGGCGTCGTACGTGCCGGTCTCGACGAGCTTTGCCGTCGTGTCGTGCGAGCCGGAGAAGCCGGGCTGACCCTTGAAGTCGGTGAGCCGCACGCCGGCCTGCGACAGGAAGTACTGCGGCATCAGGCGGCCGGAGGTGGAGGACTCGCTGCCGAACGTGAACGAATGGCCGGCAAGCTCGCGCAGGCCGCCGAGGTCGGAAACGGGCTGGAGCCGGCTGTCGGCGCTGGCGATGAAGACGCTGCGGAATCTCTCGTCAATGTCCCGTTGAGCCACCGGGATCGCGCCAGGAACCTGCAGCCGCGCCTGCACACCGGTCAGCCCGCCGAAGAAGGCGAGGTCGAGGTCGCCCCGACGGAAGGCCGTCACGGTCGCCGTGTAGTCGGTCACCGGAACGTACCGGACTGGGACACCAAGCGTCGTGGAGAGATAGTCAGACAACGTGCTGTAGCGACGCTGCAGTTCCTGCGGGTCCTGGTCTGGAATCGCGCCGATGTTGAACGTCTTCGGTGATGTCCCGGGCGCTCCCGAATCGTTGGCACAGCCGACCCCAAGGCAAGCACTCAGGACTAGCCCGGCTGCAGCGAGGAGGCTCGTCGTCCGGATGGGGCGTAGCATGCCCGCTCCCTTCACGTCGGCACAGGTAGCTCCAGTTCGGTCAGCAGGCCGGCCCAGGCCTGGCGCTCGCGGGCCGGATCGACCATCGGTCGCAGCGCCTGGCATCGGCCCAGCAGGGTTCCGTAGTAGCCGTGGCGGTCCTGCTCGGCGGCCTCCAGGGCGGCAGCGAGCGCGTCGGCGCGGCCCACCGGGAAGAGTCCCGGGTAGTCATCGCCGAGCAGGCCGGTCGACCCGGGAATCGCCGAGGCGATGACCGGCACACCCGCCGCCAGCGCCTCGGACAACACGTTGGCGCCGCCCTCGTGCCGCGAGGTCAGCAGGAGCAGCCGGCTTCGGGCCAGGATCTCCACGACGGCCTCGCGCCGGAGGGGGCCGAGCCAGTCGTAGCGCGGGTTGGTGGCCGACTCGGCGGCCGCATTCTCGCCGAGCTTCGTATCTATCGGCTCCCCGGCGTGGGTGACCCGAACCCGCGAGCCAGCCGCCAGCAGGCGGACGGCTGCAGCCGGGCGCAGCGGATCCTTGACTCCCCGCAGGTGTGCCAGGAACGCCACCTCGAAGCAGTCCGGGCGCGGCGGGCAACGTGAGATCGCCGGCGCCGACTGCACGATCACCCTGGCGCGCCCGCGGATCGCCGGATCGAGCTGGTCGAGGGCACGGGGTTGCAGCACGACCAGCCGCGCGGCGAGCGCCAGCACGGACGGATCCACCCCGGCGGCGGTCAGGTCCGGGTAGAGGTCTGTGCCGGTCAGGGCGATCACGATGGCCGCGAGCGGGTTGGCGGTGTGGAATGCGCGAATCGCCGGAGCACTCTTCCGTGCGTGCAGCGCGACGAGAACCTGGTACTCACCGCCGTCGTAGGATTGCGCAACCCGCACCGGGTGGCCGAGTTGCCGGAGGATTTCGGCCCATCGGGTCGCCGTCACCGCGTTGCCGTACGTGCTGGACGGCGGCGCCGGGCCGACGAGCAGGATCACTTGTCCGGCCCACCTAGTCCGCCGCGCAGGTGCGAAACCCGGCCAGGACGTCGCGCCGGTCCGGGGTGAAGTAGTTCCGCATGGTGTTACGCAAGTATCGCCCACGGGTAGCCCACGCTCCGCCGCGGAGCACCTTCCGTGCACCGAAGAACTGCTCGGAGTTCTCGAAGTAGGCATCCCGCTCAAAATTGGGGTAACCGAGGAAGTCGCTCGCCGTCCACTCCCACACGTTGCCGATCATCTGCCGGCAGCCGTCAGGAGAGTCTCCGGCCGGGCAGGCGGCGACGTCGACCGGGCCGATCGACCGCCAGTCCGTCGCGGCCCGGGTGGCGTCGGGCTCCGAGTCACCCCACGGATACACCGGCTTCGGCCAGTTACCACCGGTAGCTGCGTACTCCCATTCGGCCTCTGTCGGCAGCCGGCGGCCGGCCCACCGGCAGTAGGCAGCCGCCTCCCACCAGCTGAGATGACTGACCGGGAGGTTCTGCTCCAGATCGACCCACGCGTCGAAGTGCCGGCGCTGCCAGCCCCTGTCAGGTCCGCGCCGCCAGTACGCCGGACGCTCGGCAGCGAATGTCCGCAGCCACGCGCCGCCATCGGGCCACAGCCGGACGTCCGAGTAGCCGCCGGCGTCGACGAACGCCGCGAACTCGGCCTGGGTCACCGCCGTGCGAGCCATTGCGAACGGCCCGACCTCGACCGGATGGGCCCACTTCTCGTTGTCGTACGCGAACGCATCGGCCATCACCGCGCCGAGCACGAACCGGCCACCACCGAGCTTGGCGTCACCGGCCAGCGCTCCGGCATGCGCGTCGGCCGGGGCCTCGACGTCCGATCCGCCGAGTGGGCGTGGCGGTGGGAAGCCGAGCGTCTGCCGGGTGTAGGTGAGCGCCTCCGCATGCGTGTCGTAGTGGTGCACGGTGTAGCGGGCGAAATGGTGGACCACATCGGTGGCCTCCGGCCTCACCACCTCGGCCGCTACCCGGTCCGCGACAGTACGCATATAGGCCACTGTCTGCTCGCGTGACGGTAGCTTCAACGACCAGCGGGTGTCATGCGGGATCGCGCCGGAGTCATACAGGGCGTCACCGTTGGCCAGGAGCGGCGCGTGGCCGCAGGCCTGCCGCAGCACGAACTTCTCCTGGAACCAGGCCAGGTGGCCGATTTCCCAGATCAGCGGGTTGACCGTCGGCAGCAGTGGCCCCGCCATCTGGTCGTCGTCGAGATCCGCCACCAGTTCCACCGCTCGCTCGCACCCGTCCCGGACCCAGTCGGCGAGTTCGTCAGCGTCGACAGCCACCACCGTCATCCCTCCCATCCCCCAGGGCCGACCGCCAGGGGACTACTCCGTCAAGCCAACATGAATAGCGTCCTGTTGCATAGAGTTTGGTTACGGCTGAGGGTGCCGCTGCCGGCCTGGGTGTCCATGCCGGCCTCCGGAACGGGTCGGCGGGGTCGAGGCGGGCTACCCGGCGTAGCGGGGCGATTGCGCCGGCGGCGATGCAGCGACCAGCCGTCCGGCCCCCGCGGATCGCGGACCGGGTCAGCGGTCAGCGGCTCCGCGGTCGTGGCGCCGCCGGCGCATGCGGGCGAGCCTGGACGGCCTCGTCCTGTCTTGGCTTGTGGGCGGTGACCCAGCTGGCAATCTGCGCTCGCGAGGTGAAGCCGAGCTTGGTCAGCACGTGTTCCACGTGGGTCTCGGCGGTGCGTTGAGCGATGACCAGGGTGTTGGCGATCTCCTTGTTGCTCAGCCCGCGGGCGACCAGGTCGGCGACCTCCCGCTCGCGCCTGGTCAACCCGCGCTGCCCGTCGTCGTCGGAGGGCGGTGTCTCGGTCCGCTCCTCCAGCGCGTACGCGACCACCTCGTGGAGGGAGAGCCGAGCCCCCTGCACCGTCGCTGCCTCGAACGCCCGGTCACCGAGCGTCGACCGGGCCAGCGCGATGCACTGCTCGTGGTACGGGACGAGATGTCGGAAGCCGAACAGCGGCGCGCCGAGGGCGCGCCAGATCCGGTCGAGCGCTCCGAGCAGGCGGGCGGCTCGTTCCGCCCGCCCGTCGGCGGCCGCGGCCCAGGCCAAGACCTCCACGCCCTCCGCGGCCCCGATGCTGTCGTCGTCGGCCCAGTGGGCCTGGACGGTGGTACGGGCTTCGTCGACGGCGCCGGACGGGTCGCCGCGCCGCCAGAGTTCGACGGCGAGGGCGAAATGGCCGAACGCGGCGAGCCAGCTCGCGCCCGTCGCCTCGCAGACCGCGATGTACTCGGCCGCGAACCGGCTGGCGCGTTCCGAGTCCCCGAGGGCCGACGCGGTCAGCGAGAGCCGGATCAGCGCCAGCGCGGTGCCGAAGGGGTCGTCCCCGGCACGGTGCGCGGCCAGACCCCGCTCCAGCAGGTCCGTCGCGGTGGCCGTATCGCCCTCCGCCATGGCGACCTGACCCAGGAACACTGCGGCGTACGCCTGCGCCGACGTGTCGCCGAGGCGCCCGGCGAGGCTCGCGCTCTCCTGCAGCCTCGGCCTCGCGGCCAGCACGTCGCCCTGCAGGACGGCGAGCGAGCCGTTGACCCACAGTGCGCGGGCGCGGGTGACGGTCGGTTCGGTGCCAACCGCGAGCAGCCGGTCCAGCCACCGCCTGCCCTCGCCGAGGAAGCCCAGCCCTCGCCAGCCGAACCAGAGCGAGGCGGCCAGCCGCAGCCCGGTCTCGACGTCAGCCGACCCGGACTGGACGGACCCGGACTGGGCGGACCCGGGCTCGGCCGGCCCGGGCTCCGCCGACTGGGCTATGCAGAAGTCCAGTGCCGTCCGGATGTTGGGGTGCTCGATCCGCATCCGGTCGAGCCACACCGGCCCGTCCTTGCCGAACCAGCTCGCGTTCGCGAGCTCGGCCAGCGCGAGGTAGTGGTCACGGTGTCGCCGGCGCAGCCGGAGGTCGTCGCCGCGTTCGGCCAGCCGTTCCCGACCGTACTGCCGGATCGTCTCGAGCAGCCGGTAGCGCACGCCGGACTGGTGCTCCTCACGAAGAAGCACCGACTTCTCGACCAGGCCAGCAATCACGTCGAGGAGCGCGTCGCGCGGCAGCGTGCCATCCGCGCACACGTTCTCGGCCGCGTCCAAGTCGAAGCTGCCGGCGAACACCGACACCCGCCCCCACAGCTCGCGCTCCTCCGGCGAGCACAACGCGTAGCTCCAGTCGACCAGCGCGCGGAGCGTCTGCTGGCGGGGCATCGCCGCCCGGCTACCGCGCGTCAGCAAGCGGAAGCGCTTGTCCAGCCGCTCCAGCACCTGTTCCGGGGACAGCGCGCGCAGGCGGGCGACCGCGAGCTCGATGGCGAGAGGTACGCCGTCGAGACGCGCGCACAGCGCTGCGACCGCCGCGGCGTTGTCCTTGGTGAGCGTGAACTCGGGGAGCACCCCCTTCGCCCTGGTGACGAACAGGCTCACCGCGTCGTAGCTGGCCAGCGCTTCGACGGAGACGTCGCTGTCCGGGTCCGGGACGGCCAGCGGGGCCACGACGACCGTATGCTCGCTGGAAAGGCCGAGCGGCTCGCGGCTGGTGGCGAGGATCCGCAGATCGGCGGCCGCCTCCAGCAGCGCGTCGGCGAGCACCGCGCACGCGTCGAGCAGGTGCTCGCAGTTGTCCAGGACCAGCAGCAGGTGCTTGTCGGCGAGGTGATCGGAGACCACGGCGACCGGCCACCGTGCCGACTGGTCTCGGATGCCGAGCGTGGTCGCGGCGGTCTGGGTGACCAGCGCCGGGTCGTCCAGCGGCGCGAGGTCGACCAGCCAGGCACCGTCCGGGAACGCGCGCTGCAGGTCCGCCGCGACGCGCACGGCGAGCCGTGTCTTGCCGACGCCGCCGACGCCGGTCAGCGTCACCAGCCTGGCGGCGGAAAGCATCCGCCTGACCTCGTCCATCTCCTGCCTGCGCCCCACGAATGCCGTCGTGGGCGCGGGCAGGTTGCCCGAGGAAGCTCGTTTTGCCGGCAATGCCATGTCCTAGGACTGGATATAGCCCTGACCGTCACAGTACGTACGTGGCCGCAGGAGGTAAAGTCTCCCCGGTCCCGGGTTACCCTGGGTGGTCACCGTCGACGCTGGGTGACAGGACCCGGGGTCGGAGTCGTGGCGAGCCCGCCGAAACCCTACGACAGCGCGCCTGGATCGAGGGCTTCGTCGATGTGCGTGAAGTGTACCTGCGCGATCTCGTTCGCCCGCGCGACGGCCTCGGTCGTGTCGGCGGTGAAGACGCACACGCAACGGTTGCGCGCCGGGACGTACATGCTGCGCACGTACCGCACGTTCTGGCCCTCGGCCGACACGCGGCGGGCCGCCTCCGCCAGGGCCCGATGCAGGACCCGCAACTGCGCGGCCGTCAGGTCCGGCAGGTAGCGGTTGACTGCGAACATCGGCATGACCGGTCGCCTCCCCCGGGGGCTTCTGCTCAGGCCGCCGCGAGTTGGCCGCGCGGGGCGAAGACTCGGCCGTCCGGCAGCATGGCGCCGGTGTCATCGAACAGGACGACTCCGTTGCACAGCAGGCTCCAGCCCTGTTCTGGGTGTGCGACCACGACGTGCGCGGCGTCCCGATCGGGGGCATCCGCGGCCGGGCATGCCGGCTGGTGTCGACACATGGCGAGCCTCCCACGATGTTGTGATCCGGTTGTCATGCGCTGCCATTGAGTCTGCGCGGCCTACAAACGGCTGAGGACGGGAGAACTACGTATCTGACTGCGTCTGGCGAAGATACGTAGGTTCGCCGATCCGGCGGCCGGCGGCCGACCCGTAGCGTCCAGTCCAGGGAACACGTTCACCGCCGACCAAGCCGTCCAGAGGAGGTGCCGGCATGCACCAGGTGCGGATCCAGAAGCCACGGCCGCGCCGGCCGATCCCGTTGGAGATCGACCTGCGAACCCCGTCCGGCCGCCTGCTGCCGTACTAGACCGTGCGGGCCGGTCGCGCTTCCTGGCGGCTCGATGGCTCGGCCGTCCGGCATTAGCACGCCGCCGTCGTCGAAGACCAGCACCCCGTTGCACAGCAGGCTCCAGCCCTGCTCGGGGTGGGCTGCCACAAGGTGGGCCGCGAGGGCGTCGGTGGAGTGGGCGGAAGGACACGTGGGGTGGTGACTACACATGGCTGCAGTTCCTTTCTTCTCCTTCGCCGAGCGGGATGGGCCGGGCCGGTCAAGGACTCCCGCTCAGATGACCGCGACCGGAAGCGCCAGATGTGCCCCGTACTGAGTGACCATGAAGGCTCGGTACGGGAGCCGGCGGCGGTGCCGGGTGCCGTACGAGACACCGGCGACCGCGAGCACCGCCAGGGCCACTGCGCCGAGCGCCGTCACGACGGCGGGCCAGACCAGGGTCGGCGCCACCGTCACCGCGCAGAACAGGAAGGTGCCGGCAAGTGCCAGTGCGACCAGCGACACTGCGGCACGGGCGCGAAGCTCGCCGAAGACAATCGACAGGCTTCGGCTGCCGGCGCGGGCGTCACCCTGGATATCGGAGAAGTCCTTGGTGGTAGCACCGACCATGCCCATCCAGCACGACATCGCGACAGCGAGCACGGCCAGCGAGAGTTCCACATGTGGACCGCCGCTGTTCAGGTAGCCGGCGTAGTAGGTCAGCAGACCACCGAGCGTGGCGACGACCAGAGTGGCGAGCGGACGGCGCTTGGCGTGGAACGGTGCGCCGGAGTAGACGTAACCGAGTGCCAGCACGCCAAGGACCGGGACGAGCAGTACGGGCTGCAGCAGCGCCGCGCCGGCGACAGCCGCGACGGCGAAGCCGCCCGCCCAGCGAAGCGCCTCCGCTGGCGAGATCTCGCCGCGGGCGATCGGCCGGCCCACGCGGTTGATGCGGTCCTCGACCACGTCGGTCGCACCATTGAACAGGTAGACGAACACGATCGCGCATTGCCAGATGGCAGCACCGGTCAGGAAGTGGGCGAGATCGGGGAGGTCGTATTGGCTGCCAGACAGCACGGCACCGCTGGCGAACCGGAGGAAGAAGATCAGCTGAACAGCCGGGCGGCTCTCGATCAGGCACTTAATCAGGGCGGAAGAGCCGCTTCTGATAGAGCCGTATTGGCGCACCTCGTTGTGCGTAATCGTCGTCATGAGGGAATGCTAACCGCGCTGTGCGGCAAGTCACAGATGCAGCGGCCCTGTACGAATGTCCGGTCGGCCTACAACTTTCGATGCATCAGAGACTAAACTCATGAATGATGCCTTCCGGGGTCTGTTCATCGTATCGTTGCCAGCCAGGCTTGTTAGCGTCCATCATGTTGAGCCGGCCGGGCAGCTTCCTTCAGCACCTCCTCAGCGGTCGTTGACTGGCTGCTGTCACGGTCGACGCCGTTGCGGACGCATCGCATGGGAAGGAGACCCCGGTGGACATAAGACTGGATGGCAAGAAGGTGCTGCTTACCGGCGGTACCCGCGGCGTGGGTCGGGGCCTTGTCCTCGCGTTCGCCAGGGCAGGTGCCGAGGTGCTGACCTGCGCGCGCAGCGGGGGCGAGGCCGTCAATACCCTCGTTCGGGAGTTGAAGGAGATCGGTGGCGAGCACCACGTGGTGCGCGCCGACATCACCGACCCGGACGACCTGGCCGAACTGCTTGCCAAGGCCCAGTCCCGACTGGGCACGGTGGATGTGATCGTGACCAACGCCGGCGCGATCAGCCATGTGCCGTTCGAGAAGCTACCGCTGGACGAATGGCAGCGCGTGATGGACACCAACCTGACGTCGGCATACTTGCTGGTGCAGGGGGCGCTGCCGCTGCTGCGCGAGGGCAGCTCGGTGATCCTGGTCGGCTCCCGGTCGGCGCTCGTGGGCGTCCCGCTCCGAGCCGCAGACACGGCGGCCAACGCTGGGCTGATCGGCCTGGCTCGGACGCTGGCCAAGGAGCTCGGGCCGCGCCAGATCCGGGTCAACCTGCTCGCGCCCGGGGTCATCGAGCCGGAGGACGAGCCGCTGCCGGAGGAAGTACGCCAGCGATACGAGCGGCAGACCGCGCTGGGCCGGCTGGGCCGCCCGGCCGAGATAGCCGGCGTCGCGCTGTTCCTGGCCAGCGACCTGTCCCGCTACGTGACCGGCGAGACCCTCAACGTCGACGGAGGAATCTGACCTGACGACCGACGGAGTCCTGGGATCTTACGGATGCAGATGCCTGGCCGAGGGCAGACTTCGAGCAAGCCGGCGCGACGGCGCCGGCGCGACCTCCGCGCACCGGCGAACCTCGTCAGTCGCTGTCCGCAGCGCCGAAGGCTGACCGCCGCCGCTATCACGGGTAGTGCCCGGCATACAACTTTCGATCGCCGGCTTGGGTCCTTCGACTCGACATCTTGTCGACCGCCGCGTCGGGCCGGCAGACTTTTCTCACCCGGTTCGCGGCCGCGAGATTAGGAGACGCGCCAGATGCGAACTCGGCCTGGATCCGTCCGAACAAGTCTGGATCCGTCCGAACAAGTGCAGCCCCGTCATTTGAGGCAGCGTAAATTGGGAAAGAGTAGGGGGTTCGGTCCTCTCGTGCTGGTATCTCGTCGCCGTTCAGCGCACCGCGCCGCGGGAAGTCTGTACCGCCTGTATCTCGGTCTTGGGACCATCGGGTTGGCCAGCGTCATGCTTGCCGGCGGGGTCTCGCTGCTCATGATCCGTCCCGAGCTGCCCACCGCGTCCTCGGTCTGGCGCCTGTGCACCCAGTTCGCGACGCGGCTCGACCCGCTCGCCATGGCGGTGCTCGTCGCCTTGGGCTTGGCTGGGACCGTCATCGCCTTCGGGTTGCAGTCAACGGGCCGTCAGCTGCGTGCCGACCGGCGGCTGCGGTCACGGCTGACGCTGGTTGACACGGTGCAGATCGACGGCGGTCCGGTAACCGTCGCGGCGGACGAGCGTCCCGAGGCGTTCTGCATGGGATACCTGCGGCCACGGATCTACGTGTCAACCGGAGCACTCGACGGGCTGTCCGAGGACGAACTCGCCGCCGTCCTCGCACACGAACGCCACCACCTGGTCCGGCGCGACCCGCTCCGCTTGCTCGTCGGGCGGGCGGCGGCCGAGGCGCTGTTCTTCCTGCCGCCCCTTCGCCGGTTGCTCGGGCGCTACTTGGCACTGGCCGAACTGGCCGCCGACGAGGCGGCGATCAAGTGCACCGGCACGGAGCCTCTGGCCAGCGCGCTGCTGCACTTCGGCGAGCACCGCACCCCGGCCGCCGTGGTTGGCATCGCCGCGGAACGCGTCGACCATCTCGGCGGCCAGCCGGCCCGCTGGCGGTTCTCCGGACCGTGGCTCGCACGCTGGCTGTCCATCAGCGTGGCCACCTTCGCATTGGTCTTCGCCGGCTCACTCGTGGTGCAGGGGCGCAGCCTGTCATCGACTGCAGTGATCGCTCAGGCCTGCCTCGTGGGTATGACCGGCGTGCCGATCCTCGCCGGAGTGATGCTGACCCTCGGCGGACGTCGACGAGCCCGGCTGCGCCACACCCGGCGACTCCGCATGGCCGCCGGATCACCGAGGACGGCTACGGCGGTCATCAACCACCGACCCCGGACCATGCGATCTACAGCAACCCGTTTCTTGTCGGAAGATCCCACCGAGGCGACCGGACCGAACGCTGGAGGACCCATGAACAGTGACGTGGAGTACGGCACATTGGCGGAGATCCGCCTCGAGCAAGGTGTGGTCCGATACCGGACCATGGGCGAGGGGACACCCGTGGTCTTCGTGCACGGATTGATGACCAACAGCGTCGTCTGGCACAGGGTCATGCCGCTGATCGCGACGGACGCACGGTGCATCGCACCCGACTGGCCGCTCGGCTCGCACTCGGTTCCGCTCGAGCACGATGCCGACCTCACGCCGCCCGGCCTAGCGAAGCTGGTGACGGATTTCCTCGCCGCGCTCGATCTGCACGACGTGACCCTCGTCGGCATCACGGTCGGCGGGGCGTACTGCCAGATGATCGCAGCCGAGAACCCGGATCGCGTGCGTCGTATCGTGTTGCTGCCCAGCGATGCCTACGACAACCTGCCGCCCATGCTGCTGCGGTACCTGCGGTGGTCTTCCCGCGTGCCCGGGCTCCTCTACCTGCTGGCCCAGTCGATGCGATTCCGGCCGTCGCTGAGGATGCCGTTCGCCTACGGCTGGGCCGCCAAGCGCCCATTCGAGCGTGCGGCGCTCGACGCCTTTCTCGAGCCGATCCGCTCGATGCGCGGCACCCGGCGCGACCTAGCCAAGGTGCTACGGCGTCTGACGCCGGACCACACGCAGGCCGCGGCGCGCAGGTTCGGCGAGTTCGACAAGCCGGTGCTGATCATCTGGTCGCATGAGGACCGCCTCTTGCCGTTCGCGCACGCCGAACGCCTTGTCAAGGCGTTCCCGCAGTCTCGCCTCGAGACCGTTCCGGACTCGTACTCCTATGTTGTCCAGGACCAGCCGGAGCGGACCGCGGAGCTGATCCGCGACTTTGTGAAGAGTTCCTAGGTAGAGCCTGAGCCGGAGGAAGACCGAACAGCGGCGACGATCCCCTGACGCGGCTACTACACGCCGCAGTATCGGTCCTGCAGTAGTTCGCCTGCCCAGGAGACCAAGCGGGCTCTTCGCCCGACGGGAGGAGACCTTGTGCAACACCTGATGGCGCACGACGCGACGACGGCCTGCCGGCCGTGCCGCGCCGCCGAAGAGCCCACCGGTGACCGGTTCGGGCTCAACCAGCACTGAAGGAGCCCGAGAACGTATGGACGATGGCAGGAACGAGCGCAGAGACCTCGGCCCGTTGCCCAATTCGCAGACGCCTGACACGCCTGGCCGTGAGGCGGATGTGATCGTGGTCGGTGCCGGGCTGGCCGGGCTGGCCGCCGCGCGCGCGGTGCTGCGTGCCGGCTTGGAGCCGATCGTGGTGGAGGCCCGCGGCCGGATCGGTGGCCGGGTGGTCAATGAGCCGATTGCGGATGGAAAGATCGTGGAGATGGGCGGTCAGTGGGTCGCCCCGCGCAGCTCCGGCCTCAGGAGATTCGCCGCCGAGGTTGGTATCGAGTTCTTCCCGACATACGAGACCGGCAGCAAACTGATGGAGTCGTCGGGCAAGGTCCGCCAGTGGAAGGGCAAGTTGCCGCCATTGCGGATACCCGCCCTGCTCGACGTCGGGCTAGCGCGGCTCAGGTTGGATCGGCTCGCCCATTCGGTACCCGCGCACGCACCCTGGACCGCACCGCGCGCCCAGGAACTGGACGCGCAGACGCTGGGCTCATGGTTCGACCAGACCGTGCGCAGCAGGGAAGGCAGAGCGCTGCTTGACGCGGCCGCGACGACGATCTGGGGTGCGGCTCCCGACCGAATCAACCTCTTGCAGGCGCTCGCCTACACCAGCGGCGCGGGCAACTTCGAAGCCCTCACCACTCGCGAGCTCCAAGACCGGATCGTAGGCGGATCCGCCCGGCTCGCCGACGTGCTCGGGGCCGAACTCGGCCAGCGGATCGTCCTGCGCCACCCAGTGGAGCGCATCGAGAACCGGTCCGGCCGGGTCGAAGTCATCGCATCGGGCGTCGCATTCACCGCCCAGCGCGCGATCGTCGCGGTCCCTCCCCAACTGGCTGCCAGGATCGAGTTCGACCCCTGGCTTCCCGAACGCCGGGCGCTGGCACTGCGCTGCCTGCCGATGGCAAGGGTCACCAAGGTGGCGGCCGTTTACGACCGGCCGTTCTGGCGCGAGCGCGGGCTGTGCGGCCAGGCCATCACGCTGAGTGGCCCGGTCACGGCGGTTTTCGACAACTCCCCACCTGACGGCGACCCCGGCGTGCTCATCGGGTTCGTGCCGGGTGAGCGGGCCAAGACGCTGGCCGCTCGCCCGGAGGCCGAGCGGCGGCTCGCGGTGCTGGAGACCTTCTCCCGCCTGTTCGGCACCGAGGCGGCCGAGCCGCGGGCCTTCTTCGAGAAGGATTGGGCGGCCGACCCTTGGACCAGGGGGTGCTATTTCGGCCTCGCGACCGCGAGTTCGCTCACTGGTGTCCTGCGCACCCTGGCCGAGCCGGTTGGCGGAGTGCATTGGGCCGGTGCCGAGACGGCCACTGAGAATTACGGCGGCATGGACGGCGCGCTGGCGTCGGGTGAGCGCGCCGCCGCCGAAGTGCTCGCCGAGCTTCCGCAAACCGCGGTGCGGCCGGGATAGGCGACGCCTTGACCTTGTCCCTGGACTGGCACGTGCTGCGGCAGGACTTGCCCGCCTTGTAGCGTCCAGACTGGCCCCGACGTTGGCGAAACACGAGCCGGATCGGCCTCGGCCGGGCTGCCGGAGCCGGTCATCGGGGCCGGCGCTGCGTGACCAGCCACAGCCGACGAGGCAGGTCAGCCTCCTCGAAGCTCACCCGGCCGGCCAGGCCTTCTGTCTCGGCCTGGGCGTGCAGCAGCTGCAGGCAGCGGGGCTGAAGTCGGTGGCCTGGACGGTGAACTCGCGCCGCGCGAGAACGGCGCATCGCGGCCGTGCCACTTCCATGACCGAAGCCCTCGACCCGACGACGGAGACCAGGAGCAGCCGACATCCGCAGGTCGGCGGGCTACTCACGCCCCGTACGTAGCGCGGCCAGGGAACAACCGGCAAAGATCAACTCCTGCCGCTCACACCTTCGCATGAAAGACGGAGGCTAGGCTCCCCGCCGGGCCGGACAAGGTACCGAGGAGACCGAAACACCAAGAAGGGCCAGCCGAAATTGGGAGTAGGTCTGCCCAGAGATATAGCGATAAAACATGATCTAGTTAATATATGATCTTGGCAATCTCGGTCCCTGCTTTAGGCGCCGTTGCAACCTCTTGCTAACCTGGTGCAGTTGAGGTACTCGTGTGTTGCGGCCGCCGGCCAGCGTTGGCTAGCGCGGCCCCGGAGGAGGAGCCGTCGGTCATCGTGTTGCGGCAGGCCAGCGCACTCGCACTACACCTAGGCCGTGGCGGGGTAACGTCCGTGGTCTCACGGCTGCAGACGGCGGTGTGCGGTCCAGGCCGGGGGACGTTCGGCCGCCCAGCGTGGCGGGAGGACGGGGAAGCCGCGCTAGCCCTTCTACTCCTGTCACGGCATGAAGTACCGGCGCGCCGTCTGGCAGTGGGAAAAGTCCTCCAGCGGCTGGCGCCATGAGCACTCCGTCCGTGCCAGGCGCCGCGCCGATTCCGGCGGCAACTGCTCCAGCAGCGCGCACCGTGCACCGGTCAGATCAGACGAGTACTCGCGGCGACATGACACCTCGCCACCCTCAAGACTCAGCCGGCCAAGATCACACCAACGCGCCAGCCGAGATCAAGTTCTCGAACTCGCTCCTGGCGACGGCGGTCCAGTGGCGCATCCCTCTCGTGCTGGATCGGTATCGGGAGAAACTCGAACGAGTTGGAAGCCCGCTTGTCACCGATCCGGTCGCGCGTGGACAGGCCCTAAAGCAGGCCCGGCAGATCGTGCAGGAGGTGGTCGGTTATCTTCGAGGGCTGCGCCCGATATTCGACGAGCGCCGCATGCAGTTCAGCCGAGAGGTCGGTGTCAGCCGGGCGGCGAGCAACATCCACCCGGCTGAGTCGCTGCGCGCGGCGGCACTGCTCTTCGAGACCATTCTGGGCACGGTCGCGGAGCTCGTCCCGGCAGCGGATGCTCCGACGATGTTGCCGGAGATAGCCGTGGCGATCAACAACAGCGTGCTCTATCGCATTCGGGAGGGTGCCACCGCCTACGCCAGCTTTCTGCTGGCGAATATCCACGAGGCGAACATGGCCGAGCGGCACAGGATCGCTCGGGAGATCCACGACCGGGTCGGCCATGCGGCATCGGTGGCGCAGCGCAGCCTGGACCTGCACCAGCTCTATGCGCTGCACGGCCAGGAGAACGCCGAGCAGTCGCTGGAGAACGCCCGCGAGGCACTGCGCGAGACCGTGGACGCTATCCGCGCCGTCACCACCGACCTGCACCTGTCCGAGCCGCTCGAGGGACTGGAGAAGGCGCTGCTGGGACACGCGACCTCGGTCACCGACACGATGGTCCGGGTGTGCGTCAACGGCGACGAAGCCTGGGCGCCACCACACGTCCTGGAGGAGGCCTTCCTGGTCGTCCGCGAGGCGCTGCGCAACGCGGTGAGTCATGGCCAGGCCGGCAAGGCGGACGTGTTCATCGACATCGCGCCGCACGAACTGCGGGCCACCATCGATGACGACGGCGTCGGGTTCGAGCCGGATGAGGTCAGCAGCGCGTCGCTGTCGGTGGGGCTGGCGTCGATGCGGGAGCGGGCGGAGTTGCTCGGCGGCTCGGTCAAGGTGTTGAGCCACGTCGGGTGGGGTACCCATGTGGAGCTGAAGGTCCCACTGTCCGGACGGCGCGATGACTTCTGACGGCGAACGCATCCGGGTGCTCCTCGTGGATGACCATGCACTCTTTCGTGATGGTATCCGAGGGATTCTGAAGGTTCAGGATGATTTCGTCGTCGTCGGCGAGGCCGGCGACAGCGAACGTGCGCTGTTCCTGGTCGCCGAGACCCACCCGGATGTCGTGCTCCTGGACGTCGAGATCCCCGGCGAGAAGGTCACATCGACGGTGCGCCGGGTTCGGCTGCTGGCGCCGGACACCCGCGTGATCATTCTCAGCATGCACGACGGCCCGCGGCTGCTGCGAGAACTGCTCGCGCTCGGCATTCGCGGATACCTGCTCAAGAGCATCAGCTGGCAGGAGCTCGTGTCGGCGATTCGCAGCAGCTGGGCAGACCCCAGCCGGGTCATTCTCTCGGTCTCGCCGGAAAGCCTGGCCGGCGCCTGCGAGGCGGCGTCGCCGCTGCTGTCCCCGCGCGAGCGAGAGGTGCTC
>Ga0210378_10000607_pt1 | contig 18434 bp, 17 predicted proteins | sample PLM1_60_b1redo_FD_155465 | JGI IMG/M metagenome (GOLD analysis project Ga0210378, IMG submission 155465) | Groundwater sediment microbial communities from an aquifer in East River, Colorado, USA - PLM1_60_b1 redo | ecosystem: Environmental > Terrestrial > Soil > Riparian zone | place: USA: East...
CGAAAACGGGAACCGGTGTGAATTTGTGAGTTCCGACGAGAAAGGGGGTGGGTGAGGAAAGGGGTCAGTTATGCGAAGAAGCGCACGCACCCGGAGGACTGCGGTCTCGGCGGCCGCTGTCGTCGCCCTGGCGGTCCCGGCCGGAGCGACCACCGCCGCTCCCGCGGCCACGTCGGCCCCCGCCTGCAGAGATACGGCGGTTCGCACCCTGGACGGGAGCTGCAACAACCTTGCCAACCCTGACTGGGGCCGGACGAACACGGCGTACCTGCGCGTGGCCGCCGCGAACTACGCCGACGGGGTGGCGCGGCCGGCCGCCGGCCCGGATGCCCGTTATGTCAGCAACCGGGTCTTCAACGACACCGCGCAGAATCTGTTCTCCGAGAATGGCGTCACCCAATGGGGTTTCGCCTGGGGGCAGTTCATGGACCACACATTCGGGCTGCGTCAGGAGGACGGCGGTGAGGATGCCCCGATCCGGTTCAACAGGAACGACGCGATCGAAGAATTCCGTAACGACCTTGGCGTGATTCCGTTCCAGCGGACACCGGCCGCACCGGGCACCGGAACGGGAACAGCGGTCCGTCAACAGCTGAATACGGTCAGCAGTTATATCGGCGCCTTCAACGTGTACGGTCCCACCGCCGACCGCCTCGAATGGCTACGGGAGGGGCCGGTCGACGCCAACCCGGCGAACAACGGCGCCCGGCTGCTGCTGGACCGCGGCTACCTGCCCCGGCGGGACAACCGGGGCAACGGCGCGACCGCACCGGTGATGGCCGCCGACGGTCGCCTGCGGGCCACGCCGCACCGGGCGATGGTCGCCGGTGACGTGCGGGCCAACGAGAACATCGCCCTCACCGCCACGCACACGCTGTTCGCGCGGGAGCACAACCGCATCGTCGACGCGCTGCCGCGGTCATTGCCGGCGACGGCGAAGTTCGAGATCGCGCGACGGGTTGTCGGCGCGGAGCAGCAGTACATCACTTACACGGAGTTCCTGCCGGCGCTCGGGGTCACGCTCGCGCCGTATCGCGGGTACAAGACGGCCGTGAACGCGGGGCTGTCCAACGAGTTCGCCGTCGTCGGGTATCGGGCGCACAGCATGATCCACGGCGAGCTGGAGCCGATCGCCCCCGCTGGCACGTACACCAGGGAGCAGCTCGCCGCGCTGGAGGCGCAGGGCGTGGAGGTGGAGGAGGAAGACGGCAACACCGTGCTGGTCGTCCCGCTGAACCTCGCCTTCTTCAACCCGGACCTGCTCACCGGCATTGGGCTCGGTCCCGTCCTCAAAGGACTCGGCGGCGAACCGCAGTACAAGAACGACGAGCAGATCGACAACCAGCTCCGCAGCGTCCTGTTCCAGATACCCGTTCCGGGCAACCCCGACTGCCTCGACGGCCCGACGCTGCCGCAGTGCTTCCGCGGCGTTGTCGACCTCGGCGCGGTCGACATCGTGCGCGGACGCGACCACGGGATGCCGACCTACAACAACCTGCGCCGGGCGTACGGGCTAGCGCCGAAGAGCAGCTTCACCGCGGTGACCGGCGAATCCACCAGCCGGTTCCCGACGGACGATCCCGAGGTCGACCGGGACGACCCGATCAACGACCCCGACATCATGGACTTCGTCAAGCTCTTCGACGCGGACGGCAACGAGATCCCGCTCGGCAGCGAGGAGGCCGACAGCGAGGCCGTGACCGGTATCCGCCGGACCACGCTCGCGGCGCGGCTGAGCGCGCTGTACGGGAACGTCAACAGCCTCGACGCGTTCACCGGCATGCTCGCCGAGCCCCATCGAGCCGGTAAGGAGCTGGGCGAACTGCAGCACGCGATCTGGAAGAAGCAGTTCGAGAACCTCCGCGACGGCGACCGGTTCCTCTACCTGAACGACCCCGCCCTCGCTGAGATCCAGCAGCGGTACGGGATCACCTACAAGCGCACGCTCGGCCAGATCATCACCGCGAACACGGGCGTGGCGACCCAGCAGAACGTGTTCGTGGTCGAGCCGGAGGATCCGGCGATTCCGGAGTGGACCGCCTGGACTCCGTACGCCGTCGGTGACGAGGTCAGCTTCGGCGGCGCCACGTACCGGTGCCGCCAGGCCCACACCTCGCAACCCGACTGGACACCGCCGGCTACGCCGGCGCTCTGGCAAGCGTTGTAGCTGGCAGCTGCGGCCCGGCGGGCAAACTTCCCCGCCGGGCCCGCGTCAGTCCCCGCGGGCAGCGGCCAGGCGCCCGAGCCGGTCGCGGCGCCGACGGCAGTACCAGGTGCCGAGCACGCCGAGAGCCGCGCCGGCGGCGCAGGTCCAGAGCCACCAGGTCCGGTCGTGCTCGGCGAGCCAGCCGCGCCCGAACGCGAGCAGCACCAGCCCGGCCAGCGCCCAGAGCACCGTGCCGGCGCTGACGACCCGAACCGCGTCGAGATCGAGCGGCTCGGGCGTGGGGCGAGGTGGGCGGCGGGGCACAAATCCAGCTTAGGCTACCGCTGCCCGCCCTCCGTCCAGCCGGCCTGCCGCTCTGACGGGCGGTTGTGGAATAGACCACTGGGGCAAGGTCGTTAGCAAGGGTAATGACTTATGCTAACGATATGACCGCGCCGACGAGACTCGCCAAGCCCGCCAAGCCCGCCAAGCCCGCCAAGCCCGCCAAGCCCGCCAAGCCCGCCAAGCCCGCCAAGCCCACCGAGCTCGCCGCGACGTTGCGCGGTGCCGTGATGCGGTTCAACCGCCGGCTCCGCCGTGAGCGGCCGGACAACGGCCTCACCCTGACCCAGCTCTCCGCGCTGGCCAGCCTGTACACCGCTGGCGCGATGACGCCGCGCGAACTCGCCGACTCCGAGCGGGTCCAGCCGCCGTCGATGACCCGGATCGTCGCGGCGCTGGAGGAGCGCGGTCTGGTGCAGCGCACCGCGCACCCCACTGATCGCCGGCAGGTGATCCTGGCGCCCACCGATGCGGGCGCCAGCCTGATCAAGGAGAACCGCCGCGTCCGCGAGGCCTGGCTGGCGAAGCAGCTGGCCCGCCTCACCGCCGCCGAGCGGGCCACGCTGCGGGAGGCGGCCGCGATCCTCGACAGGATGGCGAGCTCACCGTGAGCCCAGCACTGAAGTCGATGTTCCAGTCGCTCCACGTGCGGAACTACCGGCTCTTCGCCACCGGCCAGATGATCTCCCTCACCGGTACCTGGATGCAGACCATCGCGCAGGACTGGCTCGTTCTCGAACTCTCCGGCAACTCCGGCACCGCGCTCGGCATCGTCACCGCGCTGCAGTTCACGCCGATGCTGCTGCTCATGCTGTACGCCGGCGTCCTCGCCGACCGGCTCGACAAGCGCAAGGTGCTGATCGTCAGCCAATCCGTCATGGGCCTGCTCGCGCTCGGCATGGGCATCCTGGTCGTCTCCGGCGCCGTGCAGCTCTGGCACGTGTACGTCTTCGCCGGCCTCCTGGGCATGGCGCAGGCGTTCGACAACCCCACCCGGCAGGCGTTCGTCTCCGAGATGGTCGGCCCCGATCGGCTCACCAACGCGGTCGCGCTCAACTCGGCGACGTTCAACAGTGCCCGGCTGGTCGGGCCCGCGATCGGCGGTCTGGTCATCGCCGCGATCGACGTGGGGCCGGCGTTCCTCATCAACGCCGTCACCTACGTGGCCGTCATCGGCGCCTACCTTGCGATGCGCCCCGGCGAGCTGGTCAACACGAACCGGCTCGAACGTTCGCGCGGCCAGGTCATGGAAGGGCTGCGGTATGTGCGGAGCCGCCCTGACCTGATGCTGGTGATCGCGCTGATCTTCATCGTCGGCACGATGGGGATGAACTTCAACCTCACCCTTCCGCTGCTTGCCAAGGCGGAGTTCGGCGTGGGAGCGGCGTCGTTCGGCCTGCTCAGCGCCGCGTTCGCCGGCGGTGCGCTGGCTGGCGCGCTGATCGGCACCCGGCGGCGCGGGCGGCCGTCGGCCACGTTGCTGCTCACGTTCGCAGCTCTGTTCGGGGCGCTGGAGGTCACGGTCGCGTTTATGCCGTCGTTCGCGCTCGCCGCGCTGTTCCTGATCCCGACCGGGGCGTTCCTGATCGGGCACAACAACGTGGCCAACGCGCGCGTGCAACTCGGTGCGCCGGCGCACCTGCGGGGCCGGGTGATGTCGCTGTTCATGCTGGTCTTCATGGGCGGCACGCCGGTTGGCGCGCTGGTAGTCGGCGTCATCTCCGAGCGGTTTGGGCCGCGTTCCGGCCTGATCGTCGGCGGCGTGAGTGCGCTGCTCGCGGCTGGGACGTTGGCGCTACTCCGGGCGCGCCGGCACGGGATGAAGGTCCGGCTGCACGCGAAGCCGACGCCGCACCTGCACGTCGCGCGTCCCGAAGCCGACCACGACCTGCGCTTCCCGGCGGGGCGGCCCCGCGCCGCCCGATAGATCGGTGTTGTGGCGGCAGTCAAGGGCTTCTAGCCTCGATATGTGACCGTGTTAGCGGTACTCGGATGGATCGCGATCATCACGGCTCTGGCGCTCTTGCCGAGGCTGCTGATCGACGCGTTGGTCTACCCTGACCGCGTCGCGGCCTGGGCCGGCCACCACCTGCATCGGCCGCGCCGGCAGCAGACCAGCGGCCCGCCGGTCGAGAAGCTGGCTGTCGAGCTGCGCCGGCTCGCCGGGGTCCTCCTTGATCCCCGACCGGTGTCCTCCGTGCGGCGGTTCGGGGTCGAACGGGCCTACGACGAGACCCTTGGAAAGGCGTGCTGCGCGCTGGGGATCGAGCACCACCTCGACGAGGTACGGCTCACCGACCGCGAGTTCGAGCGGCTGCGGGTCGAGGCGGCGCTGCAGGAGGCCGGCCTCGTGCTCCGGGGCCCTGCGCGCGGATGCACTCGGCCGCAGAACCGCCGGCACCCCGACGGCAGTTTCTGAGACTTGTCTCCGTGCGGCTGTTCGTAGCGGTGGACCCGTCGGCGGAGGCGGTCGCCGACCTGTCCGCCGCGGTGCGCGGGGCTATCTCCTGTTGATGGACGTTACGAATCTCGGTCACGTGACTGAGATTCGTAACATCAGTCGGCGACGTTTGTATGGGGCCAGGGCACAACATCGACCTCTTCGGCTACCAGGCGTAGGCCTCGGGCGCCGGGCCGCCGCGACCGGGAGCGGGGAATAGCGCGTCCAGGTCGGCGAGCACCTCGGGGTCGAGGGTGATGCCGACCGTGCGGATGGCGCCGTCGAGCTGGGCGATCGTGCGCGGCCCGACGATCGGCGCGGTCACGGCCTCCTGATGGAGTAGCCAGGCGAGCCCGACGTTAGACGGCTCCTCACCGAGGTCGGCGCAGAGCTTCTCGTAGGCGGCGATCGTGTCGCGGTGCTCCTCCAACGCCTCAGCGGATCGGCCGGAGAGGCCGCGCGACGCCGTGCCCTCGGCCTGCTTGCGGAGTACGCCGGCGAGCAGCCCGCCGTGCAGTGGAGACCAGGGGATCAGGCCGATGCCATAGTCGAGGGCGGCCGGGATGACCTCCAGCTCTACCCAGCGGGTGAGCAGGTTGTAGATCGACTGCTCGCTGGCCAGGCCGGTGAAGTGGCGCCGGCGGGCGGACTCCTGCGCGGCGACGAGGTGCCAGCCGGCGAAGTTGGACGAGCCGGTGTAGAGGATCTTGCCCTGCGCCACCAGGGTCTCCATCGCCTGCCAGATCTCGTCCCACGGGGCGGACCGGTCGACGTGGTGCATCTGGTAGAGGTCGATGTAGTCGGTCTGCAGGCGCCGCAGCGACGCGTCGCAGGCCCGGCGGATGTGCAGGGCGGAGAGGTGCCGCTCGTTCGGCCAATCGCCCATCGTCCCGTAGAGCTTGGTGGCCAGGACCGTGCGCTCGCGACGGCCGCCGCCCCGGGCGAACCACCGTCCGATGATCTGCTCGGTGATCCCCTCGCCCCGGGACCAGCCGTACACGTCGGCGGTGTCGAAGAAGTTGATGCCGTGCTCGTGGGCGCGGTCCATGATGGCGTGGCTGTCGTCCTCGTCCGCCTCGGGACCGAAGTTCATCGTGCCCAGGCAGAGGCGGCTCACCGAGAGCCCGGTGCGGCCGAGGTGCGTGTACTCCATGTCCTGACCTCCGCGCGTCGTGGGGATATCCCAGCCTACGACGAGCCAAGCGCTCGTTTGTTGGCGTCGGGATTGTCGATCAGGGGAGACGCGGGGCCGCGATCTGGCAGGCTGGGGCGGTGCTCGACTCCCACACCGAGATTCACCGGACTGCACCCGATCGCTATACCACCGTGCTCGACGGCGGCTGGAATATCGGCGATTCCCTCAACGGGGGCTACCTGCAGTTACCGGTTGTGCGCGCGGTGCTCGCGGCCGAGGGGCATCCCCACCCGGTCGCGGTGACCACGGACTTCCTCACCGCGGCCCGACCAGGGCACGCCCAGATCGTGGTCGAGCGGTTACGAGCAGGTAAGACCATCGGCACCAGCCGGGCCACGTTGCTCCAGGACGACGTGCCCGTACTGATCTCGTCGGTGGTCACGAGCACGCTGGACAGCAAGCCCGCCGACGTCGACATGGCGACCGTCGTCGACCTGCCGTCACCGGACCAGTGCACGAAGATCCGGCCCGACACGCTCGCCGACAGCCATCTCGGTTTGATGGATCACGTCGATATCCGGCTCGCACCGGAGTCCGCCACGCTGATCCGGGGCCGTCCGGACGGTAGCTTCGCGCTGCGCGGCTGGGCCCGGATGTCGGACGGGCGGGATCCGGATCCGCTGGTGTGCCTGCTCGTCGTCGACGCGTTCCCGCCGGTCACGTTCACGCTCGGCCGGTACGGCTGGGCGCCGACCGTGCAGCTCACCACGTACCTCCGGACGCTGCCGGCGCCCGGTTGGCTCAAGGCGGAGCTGCGCGGGCGGGTGCTCGCGGGCGGCTGGTTCGACGAGGACTGCACGCTGCGCGACGCCAAGGGCCGGTTGGTGGCCCAATCCCGCCAGCTCACCCGGGTGCCGCGCGTGCTGCCCAGGGTGCGGTAGCCACCTGCGACACCACGTGTGATGCAAAGCGCTCGGTTAACCGGCGCGTTGCACCACACGGCGGGCGGGGCCGCGGGGAAGGCGGCCGGCGCCGTCAGCAGAAGACGGCGGCGGTCCGGCTGTCGATCGAGCGCTGCGCGGCGTGCAGCAGCCCCACGCAGACGAACGACTCGACCGGGTACTCCTGCCAGCCCACCGGCGCCGCCAGCTTGCCGTCGACGGCGTCGAGCAGCAGCTGGTCGTCGGGTTCCAGGTTGTCCGGGATCCCCAGCCGGGCCGCCAGCTCCAGGCACTCGTCGCGCAGCCGGTAGGACGATCCGATGGCGATCCCGACGACGCGCGGGTCGATCAGCACCGGTGCCACGTCGATCGGCACGTAGAAGCCCTCGGCGTCGTTGTGGTGGAGCAGATGGTCGAAGGCGCCGACCGCGTCCTCCGGCGCGCCGATCGTCTCCAGTGGACCGTCGACGATGATCGCGTGCCGCGGCCCGTGCTCGTACGCGGCCATCAGTATCGGATCCTCAGGCGCGTCATCGTCACCGGGCGGCGGCAGTTCGTGGCCGGCGGCCAGGTACGCGGCGATCCGGCGGAGGTAGTGCAGACCCGAGTAGCCGAGCATCTCGTACCCGTCGAAATCCTCGTTGAGCTGCAGGGGTTCCTCCCATCCCGGCAGCTCGGCGTCGGTCAGCGCACGACGAACCGCGCCGATCTCGTCGACGTACGTCTGCAGGTCGTCGCTCTCGTCCTCATCGAGCGACCCCGCGTAACCGACCACCACTTCCAGGCCCATCCCTACATCCTGGTCCAGTGGCCGGCACGACGCTGACCCGGGCGGCTAGTTCGGCTTGTGGCGCGCCCCGAAGAGGATGTCGTCCCAGCTAGGGAGCTCTGCGCGGCGTTCGCGGCTTGGCGGCTCCTCGGCCTCCTGCGCCGCGGCGGGCGCGTGCCGGCCGGACAGCGCGTCACGGCGGCGCAGCACCGACAGCGACGGGACGACCGGGCCCTCCTGCTCGTGGTCGTCCTCGGCGTCGAAGTTGTTCGCGGCCGCGATGCGCGGGGGAACCGGCGGCAGCGGCTCGTCCTGGGCGAGGATCGGCGCGTGCTGCTCGGCGGAGAGGAACTGCGCCATCTCGTCGGCGGGTGTGACCACCGACTTGGCCTTGTCCAGATCCCAGATGGCGTGCGCCGTGGCGTGCCCGGACGGCCACACGGCGGTGACCCGCCAGGCGCCGTCGTCCTTGCGGTACGCGTCCCAGGCGACCGCCTGCGGGTCGATGTTGTGGCTGCTCAGCCGCTGGTCGGCGATCTCGGCAAGGGACGCGCCGTCCTCGGCGGTGCGCAGGCGGGTACGCCGGGCGAGTTGCGCGATCGCCGCTCTCTCCTGCAGCACGGGGCCGGCGAAGCGGAGGACCTTCTCGACCGGGACGTTCGCGACCCGCGCGACCTCCTCCGGCGAGTCGCCGGCACGGATGCGCGCCTGGATGTCCCGTGGCGTCAGCGAAGCCTCCACCTCGATCGGGAACTGCCCCTGTGCAGGGTTCTGCTCGCGGCTCACGGCTGCGGTGACCACCTCGTCAATGGCGAGGGAGAGCATCCGCCCTACCTCGTCGGTGAGAATAAGCGCCTGTCCATCCTCTGAGAGGGCGACGAACCTAAGCGGACGCACCGTGGTTCCTCCCTCCCAGGTTCAGATGGGGGCGCTATCAGATCACCCTAGGCCAGGCTCTCGCCGGGGCGGGGGAGATTTACCCGTGTGTCGGAGATCGGCGGGGAGCGCTGGCTGGCGCTGAGGCGGTCCATCAAGCCGCGCAGTGTGGCACCTGCGTCTGAGACCACCAGCCCCGGCCTGACGGTCGCTTCCCGCCGGCCGGGGCTGGTCCCTTTTCGAAGCACAGTGACGATTGACCAGGCGGGCCCGATCCGTGGCTCAGCTGAGCTTCCCGACCACGTGGTCGATGGCGGCGGTGAGCTTCGCGACGTCCGCCGGGTCGACGCTCGGGAACAGCGCCACCCGCAGTTGGTTGCGGCCGAGCTTGCGGTACGGCTCGGTGTCGACGATCCCGTTCGCGCGCAGCGTCTTGGCCACGACCTTCGCGTCGATCGACGGGTCGAAGTCGATCGTGGCGACCACGTTCGAGCGCTTCTCCGGGTCCTTCACGTACGGCGTCGCGAACTGGCTGTTCTCGGCCCAGCCGTACAGCGTGGACGCCGACTGCGCCGTGCGTGCGGTGCACCAGCTCAGGCCGCCCTCGGCGAGGAACCAGTCGATCTGCTCGGCCATGAGGAAGAGCGTGGCGAGCGCGGGGGTGTTGTACGTCTGCTCCAGGCGGGAGTTGTCGACCGCCGTCTTCAGGTCGAGGAACGCCGGGATGTAGCGGCCGGACGCCGAGATCTCCTCGACGCGGGCGAGCGCGGCCGGGCTCATCAGCGCGAACCAGAGGCCGCCGTCGGAGCCGAAGCACTTCTGCGGCGCGAAGTAGTAAACATCAGATTCCGCGACGTCGACGGCGAGACCACCGGCGCCGGAGGTGGCGTCGTGCAGCATCAGGGCGTCCGTCCCCTGGACCCGCTTGACCGGTACGGCGACACCGGTGGACGTCTCGTTCTGCGGCGTGGCGTACACGTCGACGCCGTCCTCGAGCTGGAACTCCGGCGCGTCGCCGGGCTCGCTAGTGATGATCGTCGGGTCGCCGAGGTGCGGCGCGATCTTCACGGCCTTGGCGAACTTCGAACCGAACTCGCCGAAGCTCAGGAACTGCGCCCGGTCGCGGACCAGCCCGAAGACCGCCGACTCCCAGAACGCGGTCGTGCCACCGTTGCCGAGCACGACCTCGTACCCGTCGGGCAGGCTGAACAGGTCGGCCAGGCCCTTGCGGACCCGCGCTACCTGGTTACGGACCGTCGCCTGACGGTGTGACGTGCCCAGGTAGGTGGTCGCCACGCCGGCCAGAGCCTGCACGGTCTCGGGGCGGACCTTGGACGGGCCGCACCCGAAGCGTCCGTCAGCGGGCAGCAGGTCCGCAGGGATGGTGATCGGGGCGTCGGTCACGTGAGGTGCCTCTCATTCGAGCGCTGGTGGGGATTGGCGACGCTGCCGGCTCCGATCCTTGCACCGTCGTCACGTCGATTCATTCCCGCGGTGACCGCGACCACCGTGACGCTCGCCACGCGCCCTCAACGGGAGACCGTGGCTGCGGCGGGGGCCGGGGCCGGGTCGGGCGCGGGGACGGGCACCTGGTTGCGGCGGCCGACCGCCAGGTAGGCGAAGGCCGAGGCGGCGAGCCCCCCCCCCCCCCCCCCCCAGACCGGTCCCGCTCCGGCGGACGCGGCGAGCCGCATCAGGGCGACGGCGCTGATCGTGCCGGCCAGCTGGAGGACAAGCGAGTCCAGCGAGATCACGGTCGCGCGCTCCGTCGCCGCGGCCTCATTGTTCAGGAGTTCGGACGCCGCAGGACCAAGCAGCCCGAGGCCGGCGAAGATCACGGCGTACGCCGCCCCCGCCGTGACCACCCCTGTGGCGCCATTCAGCATCAGGCTTGCCGCGAGCGCGAAGACGCCCGCCGCGGTGACCAGCAGCCCGACGACCGCCAGCCGAGGTGCGGTCCGGGTGACCCGGTTGACGAGGGGCGCGGCGGCACTTCCAGCAGAGGAGGCTGCAAACCCGATCGCGGCGACTACCGCGTACCCGGCGGTTCCCGCGGAGGCGCCGCCGGTCAGATCGGCGAGCCGGCCCGGCGTGAGCAGCTCGATCGCGTTGAGCATGACCCCGAGGGCGAACGTGACGGCGAAGATCAGACCGAGGATCGGGTTGCCGATCGCCAGCCGGATCCCGCGCATCGCGGTCCGCGGCGTGGCCGCCAGCACCTCCACCAACCGCAGCCGTTGCCGCTCTATCGGCTCGGGCATGGCGACGATCACCACGACCAGCAGGACTGCCGTGGCCACGGCCGCGAGGATCGGCGGGACGGCGAGCGCGAGATCCTCGTCCCAGCCGACGGTGCGTAGCCCGAGCGGGAGGAAGCCGCCGGCCAGGACGCCGACGGCGAGCGCACCCGCCTCGGCAGAGTGGCCCCAGGACAGGCCGGTGCGCAGGTCGCCGCGCGGATCGGTGGCGTGCACGGTGTCGACGTACCAGGCCTGGGCGGGCCCGGACGAGAGTGCCCGCCCGACCCCCTTGAGCCCGGCGGAGAGGGCGAAGAGCCAGGGGCTGTGGGCGGCGGCGAGGACAGCGAGCGCGACGAGGTTGAACGCCGCCGCGGCCACCTGCACCCCCCGCCGCCCCAGCGCGTCGGAGAGCGCTCCGGTCGGCAGTTCGAGCGCGACCACCAGCACGCTGTGGACGGTGACGACGAGCCCGATCGTGGCCAGGTCGAGGCCACGGTGCGTCATGAGCAGCACCATCACCGGCATGTGCAAGCCGACCGGTAACCAGGTGAGGCCACTGACGAGGGCGAACCGGCGGGCGGCGGCGCGCGGGGACGGAAGGGTGCTCATGCGAAGTACTCCCGGAAGGGGTGGCCGGCGAAGTAGAGCGCGACCTGCTCGGTGTCGTCGCTGGCGGCATCGCGCTCGGCGTACTCCTCGGCGAGCGCAGCGATGCGTTCGATCAGTTCGCCGAGGGAGGCCGGCGTGAGGCGAACGACCATGTCGCCCTGTCCGGCGACCCGCTGCCATTCGGGGGAGTAGGTATCCCGCTGCTCCTGGAAGGTCTCAGCGACGCGTGCCGCGTAGGTGCGCTGCCGTTCGCGCATCCACCGGGACGCCTCGACACCCTCGGGATCGTTTGCCAGATCCGGCTCGGACCAGCTCGTGTACCGGTGCTTCGCACGCCAGCGCTTGTCACGGGCGTTGGGCTGCTCGGGATCCTCCTCGACGTAGCCGAAGCGGGCGAGCTGCCGCAGGTGGTAGCTGGTCGAGCCGCTGCTCTCGCCGAAGCGTCGGCCCAACTCGCTGGCAGTGGCGGGACCGTCCAGGCGGAGTGAGCCGAGCAGCCGGACCCGTAGCGGGTGCGCGACCGCCTTCAACGTGGCCACGTCGGAGACGTAGTACGTGTCGGTGCCGGACATGCCTCCACGATAGATTGCAAAGACAGTTTTGCAAATACTTATTTGCAATCGACCCTGCCCTAGCCTGGCGGGATGCGACCAGTGACGATCGTGGCGGGCTCTGACGAATTTGGGCGACACTTTCGTGGCCATAGCCACCAAAATGTCGCCCAAATCAGCAGCGACGATCAGTTGTGGCTGATGTCGTCCCAGCCCTCGACGTCCTGCGGCTTGCGCGGACCAGGGCCGACATACAGCGCCGACGGCCGGACGAGCTTGTTCAGCTTCTTCTGCTCGACGATGTGCGCGCTCCAGCCAGCCGTGCGGGCGCAGGTGAACATCGAGGTGAACATGTGCGCCGGTACCTCGGCGAAGTCGAGGACGACGGCCGACCAGAACTCGACGTTGGTGGCGAGCACGCGGTCGGGCCGGCGGGCGTGCAGCTCGGCCAGGGCGGCCGCCTCCAGCGCTTCGGCGACCTCGTACCGGCGCGAACCCAGCTCTTTGGCGGTGCGGCGGAGCACGCGGGCGCGCGGGTCCTCGGCACGGTAGACGCGGTGGCCGAAGCCCATGAGCCGGTCGCCCCTGTCGAGGGCCTGCTTGACCCACGCGTCGGCGTTACCGGACGCCTCGACCTCGTCCAGCATCTTGAGAACGCGGCTCGGGGCACCGCCGTGCAGCGGACCGGACATCGAGCCGATCGCGGACGAGATGCAGGCGGCGCAGTCGGCGCCGGTGCCGGCGGCAACGCGGGCGGTAAACGTGGAGGCGTTCAGCCCGTGCTCGGCGGCGGACATGAAGTAGGCGTCGACGGCCTTGACGTGCCTGGGGTCGGGCTCGCCGCGCCAGCGGATCATGAACCGCTCGACGATCGTGGAGGCGCGGTCTATCTCCCGCTGCGGCACCGCCGGGAGACCGACGCCGCGGGCGGACTGCGCCACGAACGAGAGCGTGGTGACCGAGATCCGGGCCAGGTCCTCGCGGGCCTGCTCGTCACTGATGTCGATCAGCTGGCCCAGGCCCCAGTACGGCGCGAGCATCGCGACCGCGCTCTGCACGTCGACGCGGATGTCACCGGAGTGCACGGGAATCGGGAACGGCTCGGCGGGCGGCAGGCCAGGACCGAACTTGCCGTCCACCAGCAGCGCCCAGACGTTACCGAACGAAACGTGACCAACGAGATCCTCGATGTCGACGCCCCGATACCTGAGAGCGCCGCCTTCCCGATCCGGCTCGGCAATGTCGGTCTCGAACGCGACAACGCCCTCAAGGCCCGGTTTGAAGTCAGACATCCTTTGTCGCTCCCAGTCGTCTACGGCGGCTTGTGCGCGCCGGCCTGGTCGACCACCTTGTGGGCGGCCGTAACAATCCTGACTATCTTGCAACCCGCAGGTAGCACAGCGCGAGGCACCCTGCCTGTGTGATGTGCGACATTGTGTCCACGACCTCGTGGATCCGGTCAAAACCGGCGTTGATCTGGGCCCTCGCCGCGCCACGCTAGCCGCCTGGGTGGTCTATGCCACCCTGCGCGCCGCTCCCACCGAACCGGACATAGGGTCGAGCTGGGGAGCGGACTGAGGGGGAGCCGGTGGAAGGACCAGGCCCGAAGGGGGTCGGCGCGCTCTCGCCCGACCACATCGCGCGACTCGCCGCCATGCGCCGCACCTACGAGTACGGCGGACTCGACGAGGTCGACCTCGCCGCCGACTGGCTCACCCAGTTCCAGGATTGGCTGGACGACGCGGTCGGCGCGGGCCTCTCCGAGCCGAACGCGATGATCGCCGCCACCGCCAGCCGCGACGCCGTCCCGAGCGCCCGGACCGTCCTGCTCAAGGCCGTCGACGGGCACGGTTTCGTCTTCTTCACTCATTACACGTCGCGCAAGGGCCGGCAGGTGCTGGAGAACCCGGTGGCGAGCCTGGTCTTCCCGTGGCACCCGATCCAGCGTCAGGTGCTGGTCACCGGCGCGGTCGAGCAGATTCCCGACGTGGAGTCCGACGGGTACTTCGCCTCCCGCCCGCGCGGAGCCCAGCTCGGCGCCGCCGCGAGCCAGCAGTCGGCGGTGATCGGCTCCCGCGCGGAACTCGAGTCGGCTCGGGACGCTCTGGCCGCCCGCTATCCGGATAAGGTGCCCCGGCCGCCGACGTGGGGCGGGTTCCGGGTGATTCCCGATTCGGTCGAGTTCTGGCAGGGCCGTCCGGACCGCCTCCACGACCGACTCCGCTTCCGGCTGGCCGACGGCGGCGCTTGGGTCGTCGAACGGCTCGCACCGTGATCGAACGGCTCACACCGTGATCGAATGGCTTGCACCGTGATCGAATGGCTTGCACCGTGATCGAATGGCTTGCACCGTGAAAGGTGAACCAACCACGCCCGAAGCTGAGGCCGCCGGCGTCCCCGGCGACGAGACGACGCTGGGCGGCGGGCTGCTGCGGCGCGTGCGGCGGATCGCTGTCGACGTGCGCCCGCTCCGCTTCACCGAGTTCCGCCGGCTCTGGGTGGGCCAGGGCGTCTCGTTCATCGGATTCCAGCTCACGGCCGTCGCCGTGCCGGTACAGGTGTTCGCGATCACGCACTCGTCGTTCTGGGTCGGGATGCTCGGCGTCGCCGGCCTGGTGCCGCTGATCATCTTCGGCCTCTGGGGCGGCTCGGTGGCCGACGCCATGGACCGGCGGATCCTGCTGCTCATCTCGTCGGCGGTGACGTGGGCGTGCACCGGCGCGCTGCTCGTCCAGGCGCTGCTCGACCTGCGGAGTGTGCCGCTGCTGCTCGGGCTGGTGGGCGTCCAGTCGGCGGCGTTCGCGATCTCGTCGCCCACGCGCGGCGCGATCATCCCGCGACTGCTCCCGACCGAGCTGGTGCCGGCGGCGAACACGCTCAACTTCACGATGGTCAACCTCAGCTCCGTGTTAGGTCCGCTCGCGGCGGGCGTGGTGCTCGCCCGGTACTCGTTCGCGGTGGCGTACGCGATCGACGCCGCGCTGTTCACCGTCTCGCTGTACGCCGCGTTCCGGTTGCCGAAGCTGGCGCCGATGGGCGAGACGACGGCCCCGGGGCTGCGATCGGTGATCGAGGGGCTGCGGTTCATCTGGACGCGGCCGGTGCTGCTGATGTCGTTCGCGGTGGACATCGTGGCGATGGTGTTCGCGATGCCGCGGTCGCTCTTCCCGGAGGTTGCCGAGGAGCGGTTCGGCGGCGGCGAGGCGGTGGGCTTGCTGTTCGCTTCGATCGCGATCGGTGCCGTCCTCGGCGGTCTCCTGTCCGGCTGGATCGGTCGGGTGCGCCGGCAGGGCGTCGCGCTGGTCGTGGCGATCGTCGCCTGGGGACTGGCTGTGGCTGCGGCGGGGCTGGCGTCGTCGCTGGCCCTCGCGGTAGGGCTGCTCGCGGTGGCTGGCGCCGCCGACCTGGTCTCGGCCGTGTACCGGCAGACGATCCTGCAGGTCTACGCCCCGGACGAGATGCGCGGCCGGCTCCAGGGCGTCTTCATCGTCGTGGTCGCCGGCGGGCCCCGGATCGGCGACGTGCGTGCGGGATCGACGGCCGCGCTGGCCGGGGTGACGGCGTCCTGGGTGGGTGGCGGCATCGCCTGCGCGGTCATCGTCGTGATCGTGGCGCTCTGCGTGCCCGCGCTGCTCCGCTACGACGGGCACGACCGTTCTTGATGAAGGTGCCCTTCATACGGCCATTCGCCCATGAAGGGCACCTTCATCAAGCGGGGTCAAACGCACGGCCATCAAGCGGGTTCAGCGCACGGCCTCGGCGGCGATGCGGAGGTCGGCGACCAGGGCGTCGTACGCCGCCTTGCGGTCCTCGCCAGGGACGCGCAGCACGGCGGACGGATGCGTGGTGATCAGCGCCTTGGCGTCATCGCGGAATGGCAGCAGCGCGCCGCGATCCTTCATCACCCGGTACTTAGAGCCGAGCAGCGCACTGACCGCGACGGCGCCCAGGCAGACAACCACTTTAGGCGTCAGTACGGCGAGTTCCGCGTCGAGCCACGGGCGGCAGGCCACGATGTGTTCGCGCCCCGGCTTGGCGTGGATCCGGCGCTTGCCGCGCTGCGTGAACCGGAAATGCTTCACCGCGTTCGTCAGGTAGACCTCGCCGCGATCGAGGCCGGCGTCGGCGAGGGCCCGGTCCAGCAGCCCGCCCGCGGGGCCGACGAACGGCCGCCCCTGAATGTCCTCCACGTCGCCCGGCTGCTCGCCGACGAGCGCCAGCCGCGCGTCCGCCGGACCCTCGCCGAACACGGTCTGGGTGGCGTCCCGGTACAGCTCGCAGGCCGTGCACTTCCGCGCCGCTGCGACCAGCTGAGGCAGGTCGGCGCCGGACGGGCTGTGAGCCGTGACATCCACGACCGTTATCGTGCCCGGACGAGAGTCATGTATGCACGAGCGAAGGGGACCGGATGGCGGCGCGGTGGGCGACACCTTCGGGGGCGCAGTGGAGGATCGCGTCCGGTCCGCACCAGGCCACGTTGGTGGAGGTCGGCGGGGGGCTGCGGGAGTACACCGTCGACGGCGTACCTGCTGTCGATCCGTACCCGGCGACGTCGGTCTGCCCGCGCAGTGCTGGCCAGCTCCTCGCGCCGTGGCCGAACCGTCTCGGCGGCGGCCGGTACACGTTCTACGGCACCACGTACCAGTTGCCGATCACCGAGGTCACCCGCGGTAACGCGAGCCACGGCCTGGCGCGCTGGGTCGCCTGGCAGCGGGTCGAGCAGACGCCGGAGTCGGTCGAGCTGACCTGCGTGCTGCCGCCGCAGCCGGGCTACCCGTTCGCGCTCGGGCTCACCACCCGGTGGAGCGTCGGCCTGGACGGCCTGCGCGCGGACCACACTGCCGTCAACCTCGGCGCGACGGCGGCGCCCTTCGGCTTCGGCGCCCACCCGTACCTGCGGGTCAGCGACGCGACCCTCGACGACCTGGTGTTGCACCTGCCAGTGGCGGAACGGCTCACCGTCGACGAGCGGCTCCTCCCGACCGGCCGCGAGCCGGTGAACGGCACCCCGCACGACTTCCGTGCCGCCCGCCAGATCCGCGGTACGGAGCTGGACACGACGTTCACCGGGCTGACGCGCGACGCCGACGGGATCGCCCGGTTCCGGCTCACCGATACGGACGGTGCCGGCGTCGAGCTGTGGCAGGGCGCTACGTTTGGGTGGGTGCAGGTGTACAGCGGGATCGGACCGTCCGGATCACTGCGCCACACGCTGGCGGTGGAGCCTATGAGCTGCCCGCCGGATGCGTTCCGGTCCGGTGACGGGCTGGTCACGCTAGCGCCAGGCGATCGTTGGACCGGTAGCTGGGGGATCACGCCCCTCGGGTGAACCGGCGCCCGGGCAGGACAGATGGAGGCATGTGTGGAGCTCGCAGGGGTGTCCCTGAGGTACCACCGAGGCAGTCCTTGGGTACTGCGCAACGTGGCGGCGACCGTCAATCCGGGCGAGGCGGTGCTGCTGACCGGGCGAAACGGAGCGGGTAAGTCCACGCTCCTGCAGGTCGTTGCCGGCCTGCTACCGACCAGCCGGGGGTCGGTGCTGAACCGGCCATCCGTGGTCGGCTGGGTGCCTGAGCGGTTCCCCGCGCGGCAGCCGTTCACCGCCCGGGCATACCTGGAAGGCATCGCGCGCGTACGGGGGCTCGACGCGGCCGCCGCGCACGAGGCGATCGGCACGTGGTCCGAGCGGCTCTACCTCGGCCCGTCCCTCGACACCCGCCTCGCTGAGCTGTCCAAGGGCAGCGCGCAGAAGGTCAACCTGGCGCAGGCGTTACTGGTACGGCCGTCGCTGCTGGCCATGGACGAGCCGTGGGAGGCGCTCGACGCGCAGACCCGGCACGAGCTGCCCGCGATCATCACCGACGTGATCGACCAGGGCGGCTGCGCGATCTTCAGTGACCACCGCGGCGAGGCCGGGGAACTGCCCGGGGTACGCCGCTGGTACCTCGACGACGGGCTGCTCACCGAGCCCGAGACGGAACACGGCGGCCGCTACGTGATCGAGGTTCTCGTGTCGGCGGCGGAGTCCACCGCTACCGTCGCCCGGCTGCGCGCCGCTGGCCACGACGTGCGCGGGGTACGCCGCGAGCACACCGTGCACGCGCGGACCGGCCCGGCGAAGCGGACCGCGCACCCGCCCGGCGAGCCGGCACCCGACACGCCGCCCGCCGGGGATGCCGCGCTAGCACCGAGCGCCGCCGGCAGGCCGGAGACGTCGTCGTGAACCAGGTCGTCGCCCTCTCCCGGATGCGGTTCTCCGGGTACGCGCGGTCCCAGCGCGTGCTTGCTCCGGTGCTCGCCAGCCTCGCGCTGCTCGCCGTCCTCCAGGTCGGCGGAGCGGCGTCCGCCGTGGACGCGTACGGCGTGTCGGCGGTGGGGCTGTTCG
>Ga0210378_10000608_pt1 | contig 18426 bp, 13 predicted proteins | sample PLM1_60_b1redo_FD_155465 | JGI IMG/M metagenome (GOLD analysis project Ga0210378, IMG submission 155465) | Groundwater sediment microbial communities from an aquifer in East River, Colorado, USA - PLM1_60_b1 redo | ecosystem: Environmental > Terrestrial > Soil > Riparian zone | place: USA: East...
GAAACTCTCCACGCCGAACTCGACGCCGTTGGCCCGAACCGAAGTCATGCGCCACCGTAACAACGACGCCCAACCTCGGATCTGGCGAACCCTGGCCGGAGCGGTTCGCGTACCCGGCATGTGCGGGCGTCTGATCCGGCGTCGCCGACGCAGCCGAGCTGGTCGACCAGGCCGGTTGGCGGCTAGCCCGGTCTCAGCTGCCGGAGGGCATCGGGGAATCAGACGGCTGCACGCACAGATCGCCGACCATGCTCCGCCCGGCTTGTCCGAGCTGGAGCCGTCGGAGGCCGCGGCTCAGCTCTTCGTGGGTATCGAGACCGACCGGGGCGCTTGGGTGCAAACACTGCTGGCGGCCGGCTATCAGGTGTGCGCGATCAACCCCATGTCCGTGGCCCGCTACCGGGAGCGGCATTCCACATCTGGGGCCAAGAGCGACGGCCGGCGACGCGCATGTGCTGGCCGAGATCGTCCGGCTGACCGCGACCATCACCGCTGCGTCGCCGGGGACAGCGCCGCGGCGGAGGCCCAGGCTGGTGGCCCGATGCACCAGACGCTGGTGTGGGATCGGCAGCGGCAGGTGCTGCGGCTGCGGTCGGCGCTGGGCGAGTTCTTCCCAGCCGCGCTGACCGTCTTCGACGACCTGACCGGCGGCGACGCCCTGGAGTTGCTGCAGCGGGCGCCGGAGCAGGCGCGGGCAGCGGCGCTGTCTCGGGCGAAGATCGCAGCCGCGCTGCGCCACGCGCGCCGCCGTGACGTCGAGGCCAAGGCTGCGGCGATCCAGGCCAGATTGCGGGCCGAGCAGTTGCGCCAACCGGTCGTGGTCGAGGCGCCTGCGCCGCCATCGTGACCACCCAGGCCCGATGGTCGCACTGTTGAACGACCAGATCGCCGAGCTGACGGTGGTGGTGGCCGACCATTTTGGCCGGCACCGGGACGCTGAGATCTATACCGGCCAACCCGGCTTCGGCACGGTCCTGGCGGCCCGGGCGCTCGGCGATGATCCCAACCGCTACACCGACGCAAGGGCGCAAGAACTACGCCGGCAGCAGCCCGATCACCCGAGCCTCCGGCCGGCAGAGATCGAGCTGGCCCGCTACGCCCGCAACCGGCGACTCGGCGACGCGCTGCACCAGCAGGCGTTCTGCGCACTGTCGGTCTCACCCGGCACCCGCGCCTACTACGACACCCTCCGCGGCCGCGGCATGAGTCACCACGCCGCACTGCAGCAACTCGGCAACCGCCTCTAGCACCCGTACGGCCTGCAGCTGGTCCGAATCCTCAGCCACCGGACGGTGATGCCCCAATCCAGCCGAGAGATCTCGGCCAGAACACATGCGCGTGGCCACGGTCGGATTTCGCACTCGAGGTCGACGTCGGTCGCCGTGCAACTTGGGGCGCCGGCGCCAACACATGAGGACCAGCAAGGCCGAGTAGCCATGGTGGATCTCGTTGGTGACGTTCCCGGTGAACGTCGAGCTGGGCCGACGCTAGCCGTGAGACTCAACGAAGTTGCGACTACGACCTCGACCCGTCAATGGCTATCTACGTGGCAACACCCCGTCCATGACGGTTGGACAAAGCGACAGAGCGGATTCGATGGCGACGCTCACGAAGAAGTTCATGCGGCTGTTTTTGATCGCACGTGCGACCCAGCCTGTAAGTCCTTGCCCCAATGACTGGCACACGACCTCGAACACCGCCGTCATGGCCAGCGATCGTTCCTGGTTCACCGGAACTGCCGCAGATGGGGGTGTTCCGCCCTGGTTGTTAATGGTATAGGCGACAAAAGCCCGAGTAGTTCTGTCGAGCTGGTCGGGGTCGATAGTGCAGGTCAGCCGAAGCAGGCTCAGTACCGCTCAGTACCTGGTCGAATATCGGAAGCGCATTCAGTCCAGCGCCGGGAACCAGCAAGAACAGAGGGCGACAGCGTCGCGGGCCGTTGCCTGATCGTCTTCGGACCATCTGGCGGAACACTCGGATTCCACGCCGAATCCCGACCCGACCAATACAGGAAATCGTAGTCGGATTCACCCGACTACGCCAGAGGATACGAACTCTGCTCAGACTGCGAACCGCCGCAATGAACCGAATTGACGACAACGGAGCCAACCTTCGCAACGCGGGCATTAGCTAGATTAGTTGACCGTCGAGCGCACCAGATGGCTGGAGCGGCAGGATGTCTGGTGATGTCGGTGGATGTTGAGGTGCAGGGGCCGGCGTGGTGTGCGCCTGGTCTGGATCTGCGGGGTGGGCGTTATCCGTTGTCGGTGGAAGCGCCGGTGATGGCGATGGTGGACACACTGGTGCCGGGGGTGTCCACGCTGACCCGGCTGGTGCGCTATTACGGGTTGTACTGGGCGTTGGCCGACTTTGCCGGGGACCGGGGGCTCGACGTGACCGCGTACCGGACGCTGGTGCGGCGCGCGGAGGTCGGGTTGGCCCTGGTCTCGCACGGGCACGATCGCCTGCGGCAGGCGCACGGCGTCGACCGGGTCGGCGCGCTGCTGAACAAGGGCCAGGTGAGCGGGCTCGCCGAGCTTGGTCGGGAGTCGTACTCGCCGCGGGCGTGGGGTTTCTGGTCACAGTACGGCGGGCCCAGCGTGGTGCTCGGCACGGTGCGGGTGGAGTCCGGCGCGCTGCGGCCCGGCCGGCACGTCTGCCCGCCGGCGGTGCGGCGCATGTTCCGGCCACTGCTGGAGGTCGTCGCGGAGGCGGAGTTCCCGCTGGCCACTGTCGCCGACATCGCCGAGTTGGCGCTGGACCAGCCCGGAACACCCGACCTGGACGGGATCGGCGAGTTGTTCACCGCGACCCGGAATAGTCGGCACCACCCGGCCGAGTGGACCGGGGACGATCACACCCGCCGTGCCACGCTGCGGATTCTGGCCAGGTCGGTGCAGCTGTGCCCGGACGCCTCGAATTGGGTGGACGCCCTGCTGACCTGCCTCGCCTACGGCGACGCGATCGGCGCGGATTCGGTGCTGGCCACGGAGGACCGGGCGCTGGCTTGGCGCGGGGTGCTGCTGCGGCGCTGGTCGGTCGGGGCCTGGCGGCGGTTGTGGGCCTCGCTGGTCGACCAGGCCGTCGCGGCCGCCGGGTCGATCACCCGGGACGACCTGTACGACTGGATCAGCGCAGAAGTCCCGCACACGGCCGTGCAGGAGTTCGTCTCCGGCTGCCCGGCCACCATGGACCGGGACGGCCACCCGTTGCCAGCCGAGCGGCAGGTGCACGACGAGCGACCGCCGGTCGAGGCCGACCTGGCGGTGTTGCTGCTGGGCGGGATCCGCATCGGTCAGCTTACCGAATGGACGCTCAATGCCTTCTTGAACCGGCGATCCCGCGGCCGGGGACAGTTCCTTGACCCGAGCTGGGTGGCCTACCGACACCGCGAGCACGCCGGCCGGCCGATGGCCGAGCTGGCTCGCGCGTTCGTCGACGACATGCTCGCCCAGTCCCGGCGGGTGGCGCTGCGCAAGCTGAAGGTGGACCGCCGTGGCCGGATGACGTTGTTCAGCAAGCTGCACGAGCGCAACGGCCGTTACTTCGCCGATCTGGCCGAGGGATCAGGAAACGTTGGGCTGCGCATCGAGCAGCTGGGCGACATGGCCGAGCAACTCGGCCTTTTCGACAGCGAGCACAACCGGCTCACGGTCACCTCGCGGGCCCGTGAGTGGTTGGCGTTGCCGGCATGAGTAGCCAGGCCCGGCACGAGTTCCACTCGCCGCTGTCGCTGCTGGGGCAGTGGCGCGACCGCGCCGATGGCGTGCCGCTGCGGGAGTTCCTGGTCACCGGTTACACGCTGGACTTGGTGTTCCTGGAACGGCACTGCGTATCCACCGCGCGGGCACTGGGGGCCCGGGTGACCGTGCTCGGCGATGCGCGCCAGGATGTGCACGACCCGGTCGACGTCCGGCACGCCGGCCGCGCCTATCAGCACGGCCACGCCAGATGCGGCGGTGCGTTCCATCCCAAGCTCGTGCTCCTGCTCGGGGACGACGAGGTGTGGGCGGCGATCGGGTCCGGGAACCCCACCATGTCCGGCTGGGGGCACAACCACGAGCTCTGGCTGGTGTTCCGGGCACCCCGCGGCCCGGGTCCGGCGGCGCTGCGCGAGCTGGGCGACTGGCTGGTCTACCTGCCACGGGTGGTCGCCATGCCGTCATGGATCGCCGAGACGGTCAACCACATCGGACGCTCCATCACACCCACCGAGATCGACGACTCGCTCCCTCGCGTGCGGGTGTTCGGTAACCTGCGCCGGTCGCTGATCGAGCAGCTGCCCACCACTGCCCGATCGCTGCGCATGACCGCGCCGTTCCTGGACGCCCGCTCGGCCGCGGTCCGCGCTCTGATCACCCGGCTCTCCCCCGACGAAGTGGATCTCGCCCTGCAGCCCACCCTGTCCCAGTACGACGGGCCGAGCCTGCATGAGGCCACCGCGGGCGTGCCGCGGGCCGGGTTCCGGTGGCTGAACGAGGACCGCACCTACCACGGCAAGCTCATCGAATGGACCGCCGACGGCGAGATCACTGCCTTGGTCGGCAGCGCGAACCTGAGCGCGGCGGCGATGCTCGCCACAACCGACGCTGGCGGTAACTGTGAGCTGGTCGTGTCCTGCCCGGTACCGGCCAGCCTGTTGCCCGTCGGCGAGGCCGTCGAACGCTCGGCGATCAGCACGCGCAACACTATCCCGGTCCAACCGGCCGACATCCGACCGGCCGGGCTGATCCTGCTCGGTGCCCGGCGCTTACCTGACCTGATCGCTGTTGAGCTGGCCACCACTGCGCGGGAACCGGTCACCATCGAGACGTCGCCCGACGGGACACCCGGCACCTGGATCCCCGCGCACGTCCTGTCGGCCGACTCCGGCGCGCCCGTCACGGCCACGTTCCGGGTTCCGGAGCAGCTCGGTGGTGCCGTCCGGGCCTGGGTCGAGGCCGGCGGCCAGCGCATCGTGTCGGCGGTGGTCTTCCTCACCGACACCGCACGTTGCCAGCCTCGCGACGAGCGGCCGGACCAGCCCAAACTCATCCGCGATTACGACTTGGACGAGGTGATCACCGATCCTGTGCTGTCCACCCGGTTCAGCGCCGACCTGCTGCGCCTGCTCGGCCAGATCCAGCACCGCCGCGCTGCGGCGATCCCCTTGCGCGCCCGCGGGCCGATCACCGAGGGCGGTGCCGGCGACGACCGCTGGAGCACCTGGCTGGACCGGGTAGAACGCACCCTCGGCCCATCCCTGACCGGGCTTGTGTTCCCCGGCGCTGCCGTGGCCCAGCTACCCGGCACCGGCGCCGGCTGGTCGGTCGGTCCGGACACCGACGACACCCAGCTCGCCGAGGGTGAGACCGACGACCTGCTGGACGACCTGCCCACCGACGTCACCGGCATGGTCACCGCCCGGGTGCCGACGATCCCGCCGCCGCAGCGGCAGAAATGGCGGATGGCCGCCCGAAGGCTCTGCGCCGCGATCCGCGCCGAGCCCCGCCCCCCGCTAGAGCTGCGCATGGCCGTCGCCCGGCTCTACCTCAACCTGCTCGCCGCCGGCATCTGGGAGGCCGAGCAGACCTGGCGGGCCGAACTCCGTGACGTGGTCGCCGCCCTCCCACCCACCGACGAGGAATACCGCAGCACACCCAGCCAAGCGCTGTCGTTCATGAGCTCGCTGACCGCCGTCTGCCTCGCCCTGCTCTTCCAGGACGCCAACCCACACGGCGGCACCGAGCACGACCTCATCGCTAAAGCCGCCTGGAACAGCGCCCGGGAATGGGCCCCCTTCGCCGAATCCCACCTCGTCGAGGCCTACCTCTACCTCCCCGAACAGGCACACGCCCGAGTGGCCACCCAAACCGAAGTCGAAACCGTCATCGAACTCGCCACAGCCGCCGCCGACGACCCACACGCGGAACTGCACGCCGCACTCGAGCACGAAGGACTCCCGGTCCAACTCATCGACGGCGTCTGGGTAGCGGACGGCGAATTCCGCAACCCGCGCCGCATCGCCGCCCGCATCGCCACCCTCGCCGGTCCGCACTGTGTGGTCCTGGCCCGCAACGCCGGCAAGACCAGCGTCATCCTCCGCGAGGACACGACGCTGGTCATCGCGGAGTCCACCGCGCCGCGCTGGCGGATCTACCGCCTCACGCCGATCAGCACGCCGCTGTCGATGTTCGGAAACGACACCGGACTACCCGCCGGCGGCACCACCCATCCGCTCGAACCAGTACCAGATCAGATCCGGGCACTGGCCACGGCCGCACGGGTCAACCTCGTTCATCTCATAGCTGCGCTACGCATCAGATAAGCGAACCATGCAGCGCATAACATTATCAAGCGGAAGGGACCAGAATACGTTGGCTGTTGAGTAGTCGGGGCGTCGTCGCCGTAGTCTAGCCTCGTGCGAAATGGCTGGCAATGTGGACCTCCCAGCATTGGCTATGCCTCCCGACTCGGATATGTTACCTATCCTACTGGCCATTTCCGCAAACAGAGCTCTGATGGTAGGCCGAGAGATCATCTGCCGCGCATGCCGTGAGTGAATGCACGCCAGAGCGTCAGACACGAGTAACCAGGTTGTGTGCGCTTCGACCAGGCGGGGGCTGTCGGCGAAGGGTGTCTTCAATCTCGCGCAGGGTCCACCAGTCAACGTGCTGGTATCAATCGGAAACTGAGTTAGCGGACCTTGATCGCATTCCAATGTAGGCCAGGAAGGGTCGCGGAAGAACCCGCGGACCACATCCGAGAGTAGCTGGAGGCGCTGCAGGGCATAGGTCACGAGTTCGAACAGCTCGGACTTACGCTGAATGCCGACCCGGCCAATCTGGTCGTGCTTGACGTTCTTCCACACCCACTCGTCGGGATTGGGCTCGGGTGCGTAGGCGGGCAGGAAGAACAACATCAGTCGGCCGTTCAGTGAGGTGACGTAGTCCGTGACGGCTTTGATCTCGCGGCGAGGAACTCCTCGACCTCGTCGTCATCGAACACGCCGTCCGCGGCGAGGTCCTCGGCGGACTGTACTGGAGCCGAGCCCTGGAACAGGTCATCAGCGGACACCACCGAGCGCGCCCGCCGGCCCGAGTAGTCAGCGCTGTGGGCCTGCATCGCGGCCATTGTTCGAAATCGGGAACGCTGAATCTCTCGTGTGGACTGAGCGCCCAGCAGCATGACCAACGCCTGGTGGGTCGGGCAGCGCCGGTCGAATGCGCCGCCGAGCTCGGGCAGCCACAGCTGCGCAGCATGCTGGTCAAGCACGGTGGCCAGCTCACGGAGTTGATCCCCACAGAAGGCACGTTCGTACTCTCCAACGACGACCGCGTCAAAGCCACGATCCGCATCGGCGAGCGCGGCCAGCAGCGCCGCGGCGCGGGGCCGGTCGGTCCACGCCACGCGGCGGGACTGCCCGACATCGAAGTAGTCCGCGACGATCCGGCCGTACCCGGCGACCAGCTCGCCGGCGGCCTGCCGCTGCCAGCACCGTGACGACGCCTCGTCCTGGAAGTCCTCGGTGGACATCCGGCCATAGAAGGCGAACCGGAGGCCGACGGCGCCCGATGTGGCGGTGGTGATCGAGCTCCCCCGGTTCGGTTGAGGCTGGCGGTCCGCCCAGCCCGTCAGTAGATCCTGGCGAGTTTGAGCCGAGACGGTGCGCATCGCGGCCTGGTCCGTGGCCATCGGTGTGGCCATCGGCGTTGCCATCGGTGTATTCGGCATGACATCGACCGTGGCCGGCGTCGCACGGGTGACCAACGCCGGCACCCGAACGCGGTCAGCCGGACAACCGACCAACCAGTAACCGAAAACGCCGACCTGCGCGGCTGAACCGTCTGGGAGCATCGACGGCGTGCGGGATCGACGCTGGCCAGAACAGCTCTGCCGTTCCGATCGATGTCTTCGAACGAGGCGATGGCGTGGCCCAACGCCAAGCACCGCGCGGTGAACACCGATGTCCAGATCTCGCTTTGAATCTTGCTCCGCTCCGCAGATGAGCCCAGACGTGGACAAGCAACGACCCGGTCCTCCTCCTGGTCAGCAGGCAGGCGTTCAGTGACCACGAACGCGGTTCGCGGACGCGCGCCGTCAGCCCCGGCAAACCGCCGGCAGGGCGGGCGTTGCCCCGGCGGTACGGGACGGTACGGGCCGGCCGATGATTCGTGTGGTGTGTGGCGATGTGATCATCATGGAGCGTCGAACCGCAGAGCTTCGGATGTAATCGGTGGCTTGTCGCAGGTTCGCTGAGGATAATGACGGAGGATGTGCCATGTCGGATGATACGCCCACGGAAGAGTCGACGGACGGGCAACTGATCGCCTGGACTGCCGCGCCCGAAAGGCCTCGAGGGGTGAACCCGCCGGAGCATGTCCCGCAGGGCCCTCTACCTGGCGTGGCCGGCCCCCGCCTCCTGCCCGGCATAGACCCAGATGTTGGAGATCCACCGCTGCCCCCGCTTACTGATGCACAAGCAGCTGGCCTCCCGCTGAATCAAGAATTGGATGACGGGAGTCGTGGCCCGGCAGAGTCACCCGCGCCTGCTCCCCAGCCTTCTCCGGCGCCGGTTTCGGATGTATTCCTCTCCCACGCTAGCGAAGACAAGGACGAGATTGCCCGCCCCTTGAAGCACGCGCTAGAGGCCCGCAACGTCACCGTCTGGTTCGACGAGATCAAGATCAAGGTCGGCCACAGCATCCGCCAGGAGATCGAGGCGGGCATCGCCACATGTCGGTTCGGCGTAGTCATTGTGTCGCCTCACTTCTTCGCCAAGCAGTGGACAAACGCTGAACTGGACGCGCTGTTCGGCAAGAAGATGGACTCAGGTCGGAACCTCGTGCTCCCGGTTTGGCACCACATCTCAAAGGACGAAGTCACGCGGAATTCACCGCTGTTGTCTGGAATACTCGCGCTCAACTCGACGACTATGACCGTCGACGAGATGGCGGAAGCACTCGCTGAAGTCGTTCACTCTTGACGAGTTGCACCCGCGAAGGCCTTGTCCAGCGGGTTGGAAATGTGCCCGGCCCGTAACGCAGCATGGTCGCGCGGTGAGCGCGCACAGCGGCATGTGAGCACGTGGCCCAGATGACAGAAGCGATGCGCCATCTGGGCACCGAATCGACATCTGCACAGTAGACAACCAGCTCAGACGGCCGACGACTCAGGCTCTCTGCCCGAACCACCGACGCCGGCCGTGCGCTCGCGGCTCCGGACTCAGCGGCGTCTCGGCGGCGTCCGACGGACGAGCCACTATAGGCGGGCTGACCGCGTCAAGTCGTGCTGATCCTGCCCGCGATGGCGGGTCAGTTCCGAGGATAGCTCGTTGAATCGCGGCCGAGTTCGACGTCTTCCACCAGTCGAAAAGATCGTGGACTGGGATCACGGGCACGGTAAGAGAGGCGACGAACTCGGGACGAGTGTAGACCGCTCGGGTACGTTGGTCGGGCGGGAGTCGGTGCTGATGATTGACGACGAGCGCACCGCCACCGACCGGGGATTCAGGGCGCAGCTCGGACCAGGTGTTCAGGTGCCGTAACAAGTCATTGATGAGCGCCTCGCCAGGGTGACGACCTTGTGACTTGATTTCGATCAACCGGCGATGGTCGCCGATAGTGGCGAGCAGGTCCGCGGATCGCGGTCCGCCGAGCTCGTCACAGGTCAATCACTTCGAATCCGGCCGCTACCAATACCGCCTCGACGGCTTGAACGAGATCGCTCCCCGTTCCGTAGAACAGCCCGTCACGAATTGTTTCTGCATCACGTCGGGCCTCGGCAAGCGCCTCCTCCAGCTCCCGACGCTCTTCCGCGTGACGTGCTTCCATATCCGCGAGCGCTTGCCGCCCCTTGTGTTCATCTGGTGTCAATAGATCCGGGTCGACGAAAGACGAGCTGCGGTGCCTCCGGGCAGCCTCAGGGACATAGGACGGGATCGCGCGGTGAACGAGCCAGTCCAGTACGACATTCCAGTCGATGTCATCTGGGATCACGTACCATCGGGTCCGCTGATCAGGAGCGACCCACACAGCGACAACCGGCTTACCGAGAGGGTCGACGAGTATCGGTTGCAGCTGGCCGATGGGCGACGTAGTTGTTGGTGGACCTCCAGCGCCCGGGTATGAGGTGCTGCCGCTCAACTCCAGAGACCACCATGGGGCATCCGTCGGCCGGTTGAGTAAGCGTTTTCCCAGATCTTGATCTGTCGGCGTGAGGTTCGGGGTCAGCTCAACGCGGGTTCGGAGCGGGAGTCGAGTGCCGTACACGACGGTGTCCATCCCAGTGCCGGGATAGATCGAGTCTCCGTAGCTCGATTGCATGACAGATCTGGGCGTGTCGTCCTCGGTGAAGCCGAGCATGCTGACGACCAGCGCGGTCTCTCCGCGCCCGGCGGCACCGGCCAAGAAGCGCCGACGTTCCTCCGCGCCACTGCTGTGAAAGATGCTCGGTTGAAGCGCGGCAGCGCAATCCGCGGCCTCGGAGCCGATCCACCGCGGCTCGATTTCGTGATGGGCCCAGTCGATCGCGACCTTGTCCAGGGCTGACACGCGGACTTGCGTCCAGTCCCTGCGGCGCGGCCTCGCCTGGTCCCCGTCCGGCTGGTCCCCAAAGTCGGGCCTGCGGTGGCCTACATGCACCGGCACCAGCATGAGCATCGACCCATCCTAGGTCGGCCAGTGTGGCGCGAACCCGAAACGACACGGCCGCGACAGCACAGCTGCAGCATCCGAAGTGCGCCTGACGCCGCTCGTCAGCAAGCGCTGACACCGCCATGACGGCGATACGTTCCCATGCCACCCGCGGTACGCGGTGCACAGAGATGCCGCACCGCCCCGAGGCGCCCTGGCCAGCAACACAGGCTGACCGCCTCAGCCCGTATCTATCGCGACAGGCGGCACGAGAGGACGGTTCAGGCTGCCGTATCTTTCCCGCAGAATCAGGCGTCTAATTTGTGGGTCGGGGTGGCAGAGACATGGTGGGTCCGGATCGCTTGTGGTAGACGCGATAGCCGATCAGGGAGGTGACAGTGATGCCGGATACCCCCGTGCGGCGCGAGTTCGAGCTGGTCATCGAGCCGCACACAGACGAGTACGGCCGGGATGACGATCGGTGGCGGGCCCAGGTCGCGACGCTGCATCGGGAGCTGCAAGCGCGGGTTGACACGGTTGAGCGCGGCCGGCCGGTGCCGGGCACGAAGGGAACGATCGACGAGTTGATTGTCGCTTTGGGCAGCGCTGGGGCGTTCACCGCGATGGTCGAGTGTTTCCGGGCGTGGCTGGGACGCGACAAGAGTCGGCGCATCGAGGTGCGGTGGGACGAGGATGGGGCCGAGCGGTTCGTGACGTTCCGGGGGGATGCCGTGGACTCCGAGACGGTGCGAGAGATCGCTCGGGCGGCCGCGGCGCGGGTGGGAGGTCAGGCATGGCCGGCCGGTACAGAGCCCTCCTGATCGGCAACTCGACCTATCCGGCGGACGAGCACAACCTTCAGACGCTCAAGGGTCCGGTGAAGGACATCGCGGTGCTGAACCGGGCGCTAGCGGATCGGGACACCGGCTTGTTCGCCGATGTCGACGTCACACTACTTCCCGAAGCGACGTCCACCCGGGCGGTGCGCGCGCTGGGCACGTTCTTCACGACGGCCGATCGGGACGACGTGCTGCTGGTCTACTTCAGCGGTCACGGCAAGCTCGACCATATGGGTCGGCTGCACCTGTGCATGCACGACACTGAGACGACCGATCTGCTGTCCACGGCCGTGAGCAGCGTGCGGATCAACGAATTCGCCGAGGCGTCTCGGGCTCGCAATGTGGTGATCATCCTCGACTGCTGCTACGCCGGGGCGTTCCGCGGCGGCGACTTCGGGGACGCCGTGGCTGGCCCCGGCCGGTACGTGATGACCAGTTGCCGTGGGACGCAACTGGCGAACGACGCGACCGTCGACAACGGCACGAGCTTTTTCACCCAGCACCTGGTCGAGGGTCTGCTTCACGCCGCCGATCAGGACGGCGACGGTTACGTCAGCTTCTCGGACCTCTACGCCTACATCGACCGTTGTCTGCGCGAGGACGGAAAGCAGATACCTCAGCGACGGGTGGACGCCGACGGGGACCTGCGCCTGGCCAGGCGTGCGCCAGCCGGCACCGCCGCGGGCAACGAGGGACCGGTAGCACCTCACACCGCGGACGGCGCCGGATTCGACCGGGTGCCGCCGTCGACGGTCGGCGACGAGGTGTCGCCCGTTCCTCAGCCGCCTGCCTCGCCGGCGAGGCGACGGCGTGGGTGGACTCGACGGCGCATCCCGATCATCGCCGCGGTTGTGGCCGGCGTGATCGCCGCCGGGGTCGCCGCCGCGCTACTGCTGCTACCGTCCAGCAACTCGGGTGACCACGCGACGCCCGGCAGCGGGTCCTACACCGCCACCGCGCCCTGGCGGCTCCGCATCGACGGCACCGCGTACGGATCCGGCTGCACCGTCACCTTGACCGACACGACGTCCGGGGCCACGATCCCAGTGCCCGGCGACCTCTACCACGTCGCGCAATATCAGATCAACCAAACCGGGTCATTCCAGTGGCAAACCACCGACCGGCAATGCCTCATCACGCCCTTCGCTGGCTCCGGCACCGCGGTCCTGCCATTCACCCAAGAACAAGATGGCGACACCGACGCCTTTCCCGCGCCCGCTCGAGGTGTGGTCGTCCAAGTGAAGGACAGCAGGGGCGGGAACTGCACGCTACGCCTATTTGACGTAACGAACGGGCAAGAACTGGACGTCATGGAATGGTTGCCCGGTATGGGGACCGTGACGCTCGACCCGCACGACCGCACGAATGTCTACATTTTCGACGACAACTGCGTCATCGAGGTGTCCGCGCAGACCTGACGCTCAAGTCGGCCACGGACATTCCTTAGTTAGCTTGCGGGCGGCTGGCTCACCGGACCAGAGGTGCTGACCCCAAGATCAACAAGGCTATCCCGATCCGAGCGCAAGGCCACGATCAAGATCAACCGATTCATCCGCTCATCGGCAGTTGAGCGCGTTCCGTGGGCCAACTGTCGGGGAGGTAGGTGGTCGTCATCGTGGTAGCGCTTGGGCGACTGGAGGCGTGGCGCACGATCCCGGCGACTTGATGGACGCTGCCTGTCAACGGCGAGGTGAGCGGACAGGTCGTAGCTGGGCGAGGTCCCCAGGTGTCGGCGGGAGGTGGTCGAAGTCGGTAGAGCGGACGATGTGGGGCGTAGATCTCATCGTGGCTGTTGGAGGACTTCGTGACCAGGACGGCCCGGCCGCGTGGCGCCCCCGTTGCAGATCGGCCGCCGGTGTCGGCGGAGGGAGGCCGTGTCAGCTCCGGGTCAAACGTGCGACGAATGAACCCCGCATCGCCAGCGGCAACCTGCGCTCATGGCTCGCGTTGGGTTGCGAGCGCTGAACTGGTGTCGAACCGGCGTCGAACTGGGCCAGGCTTGACCGGTCGATCATTCTAGGGTTGGAACGGCGTCGACCTGGAGAGCTTGGGTGAGCGGTCTACAGCGGTGGTCGGGCAGGGAGGCGCGGGCACTGCGCGAGGCGTTGCGGTTGAGCGTGCGGGCCTTCGCCGCACACCTGGGCGTCAGCGATCGGACGATCTCCAAATGGGAGGCCGGCGACGGCGGGATGATCCCGCTACCGGACTCGCAGGCGATGCTCGATACCGCGCTGGAACGGGCCACCCCGGAGGTGCAGGACCGCTTCCGCCGCTGGCTGTCCGGTCAGCGAGCCACGACGATCGTCGCTGGCGGGTTCGCTCTCGTACCGTCCCTGGAGCCGGGTTTGATCCAGAGATCCGACGACATCAGAGGGCTCGCCTCCCTCCTCGAAGAGGCCGGGTCGGCCGCCGACATGCCGATCGTCGCTGTATGCGGACCCGGTGGGTTCGGCAAGACCACATTGGCCACGCAGGTGTGCCACGATGCCCGCATCCGCGATCACTTCGCGGAGTTCCTCTGGGTCGAGACCGGCGAGGCCTGCACGCCGGCTCGTGTGGTCGAGCTGATCTCCGATCTGTGCTTCCACCTCGACGGCGTACGTCCGGCACTGGCCGACCCCGAGCAGGCTGGCTTCCACCTGGCACGCGTCCTCGACGATCGCAGGTGCCTACTCGTCGTCGACAACGTGTGGTCGGCCGCGGATCTGGCACCTTCCTGCTCGGCGGTCCGAGCTGCGTCCGACTGGTGACGACACGCAATCTCCGGGTGTGCCCGTCGAGAGCCCGGATCCTGCGGCTAGGTCCGATGTCGCCGCGTGAGACGTGCGAACTGCTCCGGCGGAGCATCCCGCCGCTGGCTCACGCCCAAGCCGGCGTACTCGCCGAGCTGTGCGGCGGCTGGCCGCTGCTAGCCGCGGTCGTCGGATCGAACGTCGGGCAGGACATCGCTGCGGGTGCACCTCCGAGCCGCGCGGTGGCCGACGCGAGCACGGCTTTGCGAGCGCACGGTCCACAGGCATTCGACATCCGGGACACCGCCGATCGCCACCAGGCCATCGGCCACGCTGTCGTGGCCAGTCTCGACAGCCTGGACAGTCAGGTCGCGATCCCCGGCGGATCGAGCCTGCGCGAGCGGTACGTGTCACTAGCGATCTTCCCCGCCGCAACGCCGGTGCCACTTGGGGTGCTGGAGCACTGGTGGCAGGCAGCGTACGGCTGGAGCGCGAGTGCCGTCCGGCATTTCTGCCGCGCGCTGGCGGACCGATCGCTTGTCAGCGCGTACTTGGCCGACCGAGACGCCGTGATGCTGCACGACGTATTCCGCTTCTACCTGCGGCATCTGATCGGCGACGACTGGGCGGTCCTGCACCAGTCGCTGCTTGACACGTATCGGCCCGGACGATGGTCCGACTTGGACGCCTCGGACACACATATGTGGCGCCATCTGACGTATCACCTTGCCGAGGCGGGACTCGACGGCGAACTGCTGGACATCCTCGCCGACCCGTCATTCGTCGTGCAGAAGGTGTCTCGGCTCGGGCACCAGTCCCTCGCCGCCGACCGTCTCGCGCTGGACGCCTTACCGACAGATGGTTCCCGCCCGGACGACCGGTCCAGGGCACGGGCGCTGGCCGATGCCGGCTACCTGCTGCACGGTCTGACGGCTGAGTCGGACATCGCGACGACGCTCGAGGTGGCGCTGCGGCGCGCCGGAGTGCCATCGGCGATCGATCGAACCCGCGACCCGATCCACGTCGAGTGGGTTCACGACGGACCGGACCGCGTCGAGGGGCACGTCGGCGCCGTTGTGGGGGTGGCCACCCACGGCAAGAAGGTGGCCTCCTGCGGTGAGGACGGCACCGTGCGGCTGTGGGATCTGGCGACCCGACGGCCGGAGCGGACCTTCCGCGGCCACGTCGGTTGGGTCTTTGCCACGGCCTTCTCAGCTGACGGTGCGACCGTCGCATCGGCTGGCGAGGACAGCCTGATCCGGCTCTGGCGCACTGAAGGAGGCGAGCCCGTCGGCGTGCTTGCGGCGCACGCCGGGCGGATCCGCAGCCTTGCGTTCTCCCGCGCTGGCCACGCGCTGGTGTCTGGTGGCGAGGACGGGCGCGTGCTTGTGTGGGACACCGGCAGGCTCGCTCTGCTGCGCAGCATGCAGACGCCGGGGTGCCCGGTGTGGTCGGTGTCCGTGGGATGCGGCGACGCGGTGGTCGCCGCATCCGGAGAGGACGAGTTCGTCCGGCTCTACGACCTTGCCACCGGGCAGCTGCTGGCCGAGAGCGCGGCGCACCGCGACTGGGTACGGGCAGTCTCCTTCGCTGCACGGGTGCCGCTGCTGGCATCGGGCTCCGGTGACGGCACCATGCGTGTCTGGAACACGGCGGACCGGGCGCTCACCCCCGTCGGGCGAATGCACGCTCTGCCGGACAGGGTGAGAGCCGTCGCGGCCTCGGATCATGCCGAGCTCATCGTCGCCGCCACCGAGGACGCCACCGTGCACGCCTTCACCGCCGATGGCCCGGCGGGTGTGGCGAAGGCGCCAGCAGGTGTCGACTGGATCAGGACGCTCGCCATATCCGAGGACGGCGCGGTCGTCGCCGGGTGCGAGGACGGCGGAGTCCGCCTGTGGGCGACCGACGGCGACAAACTCGGTTTGCTCGGTCCTGGCGCCAACACCGTCTGGTCGGCCCAGTTCGCAGGGGGCGGCGACCTTGCCGCACTCGGTCATGGCAACGGGCTGGTGGAGATCTACGACGCCGCCACGGGCGACCGTCGACGCCGGCTCCAGGCCCAGCCCGGGCGTGTGTGGTCGCTGGCGGCGAGCAACGGCCGCATCGCCGCCGCATGTGGCGACGGCACCGTGCTCGTGTGGCAGGACAGCGACGACACGCCGCAGCTGCGGCTCAACACCGATGCGCATCGCACGTGGGCCACCGCGATGGCAGGTGATCTCGTGGCGGCCAGCACCGCTGACGGCACGGTTCGACTGTGGAACGCCGGCTCCGGCAAGCGCCTGTGGGAACGCCATGCACACGGCGGGCGCGTGCGATCGCTGGCATTCGACGAGGCGGGTCAGCTGCTGGCCGCGTGCGGCGGCGACGGCGTCGTCCGCCTCTGGCATACGCCGACGGGCGATCCCGTTACCAGCTTCACCTACTCGGGCGAATGGGCCCGGGCCGTCGCCCTTGACCCGTCCGGCCGACGGCTCGTAATCGGCTCGGGAACCGGCGACATCCATGTGGGAGATACGACCACCGGTCAGCTCACCGCGCAGCTGAGCGGCCACACGAGCCGGGCCCTCATGGTTGCATTCACCCGGGAGCACGATCTTCTGGTCTCCGCTGCCGCCGACGGGACCGTGCGGGCGTGGTCGCTTCGCCACCAGCGGCAGGTTGCCCAGGTCCGTGTCGACGCGACCCTGCACTGCGCCGCGTTCGACCGCAGGACGAGCCGGCTGCTGGTCGGCAGCGCGGCCGGTGCGGCGATGATGACCCTGTGCACCGCGACCGACGGGTAAGGAGTGACAGGCGTGAGCGAGCCGGCACCGCCGATTCTCAGCAATCAGCCCGGTTCGTTCGCGTGGGGTGTCTTCCATGAGCGGCACCCGATTCTTGTTCAGCAGCTGCGGGAGGCGGTGCCTTACCCGTCGGAGATCAGTCGGGCGCTGGAGACCTTGCTGGCCGAGACCCTGGACGGGGTGATCGCGCCGTTGGACGGCGGGGCGCATGATCAGGGAGCGTGGGATGGGTGGGGCCGCGACCACATCGGGCGCCGCTGGGCCGATGTGCCGTTCTTGTGGGCCGAGAGCTACTTCTACCGGCGGTTGCTGGCGGCGGTGCGGTACTTCGAGCCGGGGCCGTGGTTCGCGGTCGACCCGTTCGAGCCGTTGAAGGCCGCCGAGCTGGCCGGCGAGGCGCTTGCGGGCGAGCTCGTCGCGCTGGACCGGGTGCTCGGCCTGCCGGCCGCGGAACGGCTGGAGCCGCTGCTGCACGCGTCCCTGTGGGGTAATCGGGCCGATCTGGGGTTCCTTATGGCCGCGGCCGGCCGTGACGCTGCCGGTTTGGTAGCTGACGACACCCCGCTGCTGCTGCGGCTGCTCACCGATGGTCCGGCGGGTGAGGTATGCCTGGTGGCTGACAACGCCGCCGGCGAGTTGGTCGCTGACCTGGTCCTGATCGACCACCTGCTGACCGGCGGTCTGGCCACCGCCGTTGCACTGCACGTCAAGCCTCAGCCGTACTACGTCTCGGACGCCACAACCTTTGACGTACTCGCCGGCCTGCGCCGCCTTGGCCAAGGCCCCGAGCGGGTGGCCGGCGTGGCACACCGCCTGCGTCAAGCCATGACCGGTGGCCGCCTGTCCATCCGCACCCACCCGTTCTACTGCGCGCCGCTGCCGTTCCACCACATGCCTGCCGAAGTCGCCGATCAGTTCCACGCGGCGTCGCTGACCATCCTGAAAGGCGATCTCAACTACCGGCGTCTGGTCCACGATCGCCATTGGGCGGCCACCACCCCGTTGGCCGAGGTGACCAGCTACTTCCCGGGCGCATTCGCCGCGCTGCGCACCCTCAAGTCGGACGTCGTCGTCGGGCTGGGGCCGTCGACGCAAGCGGCGCTGGATGGAACCGCCGGAGCCTGGCGCACCTCCGGCGCCCACGCGTTGATCCAGGTACGCGCCTGATCATCGGGTTCGGCGCCGGTGCGGCGCGGGTACAGCGCCAGGACGTTCCGGCTCGACATGATCAGCACCAAGCTGGACACATGCCGAACGCCGCCACCGACAGGCTTCGCAGGCAGCCCAGCGCGGTCAGCGGATGGGTTCGAGTGATCATCATGGATCGCGACCAGCAGGTGGTGCGCCAGCGTGACCTCGAGGATGACTGGTATCTGCTGGGAGGCCACCGGCACCCGGACCAGATGGGTGACGCACGCGATGCCATGGCTGCCGCCGAGCTCTGGGAGTGGCT
>Ga0210378_10000610_pt1 | contig 18420 bp, 14 predicted proteins | sample PLM1_60_b1redo_FD_155465 | JGI IMG/M metagenome (GOLD analysis project Ga0210378, IMG submission 155465) | Groundwater sediment microbial communities from an aquifer in East River, Colorado, USA - PLM1_60_b1 redo | ecosystem: Environmental > Terrestrial > Soil > Riparian zone | place: USA: East...
GGCTGGTCACCACGAGCGGACTGCGGGTGCTCGACGGCGCCGAGCGCCCCCGCGAGCTGGCCCGGATGCTCGCCGGCATGGAGACCAGTGACCTGGGTGTCGCGCACGCGGAGGAGCTGCTCGAACTCGCCAACAACGACAAGGCGGCGAGCGCGGTGAACGGCCGGCGGCGGGCAAAGGTGGGCGCGTGATCGAGATCCGCCCGCTCGACCCCGGCGACGTGGACGTCGCCTGGCGGCAGAACCGCACCGCGTTCGGCGGTTCCGGCAGCGGCCAGTGGTTTCGGACCCGCGCTGAGCTGGGGCTCTTTCTCGCCGCGTACGACGGCGCGAAGCTCGTGGGCGTCACGGGTCTCCACCCGTACCGGCAGTGGTACGCCGGCCGTGACCTGCCGATAACCGGCCTCGCCAGCGTCACAGTGGCGCCGCACGCGCGCGGTCGGGGCGTCGCGCGGGCCATGCTCACCGCGTCGCTGGAGAAGATGGCCCTGGACGGCGCCGCCGTCTCGGTGCTCTACCCGAGCACCCCGCCGGTCTACCGCGCGGTGGGTTGGGAGATCGCCGGTGTGCTGGCCAGCGCGGAGCTGCCGACCAACGCGCTCGCCCAGGTACGTCCGGTGTCGGCGTTGCCTGGCGCGGAGCGGTCCGAGCCGGTCACTCTGCGTCCGGTCGAGAAGTCCGATCTGGACGCTGTCCACGCGCTCTACACGGTGGCCGCCCGGCGCGCGGTGGGCCCACTGACCCGAACCGGGCCGCTCTTCGACGTGACGAGGATCCTCGAGCTCGACGGGGTCCTGCTGGCCGAGCGCGGCGGCGAGCCGGCCGGCTACGTCTCCTACAGTCGGGGCGGTGGCACCGGGCTCACTGTCCACGATCTGGTCGGCGGCGATCCGCAGGTCCTGGCGGCGCTGCTGCGGGCGGTCGGCTCGTGGCAGACCGTGGCCCCTACGGTGGCGATCCGGGCCATGGATCCGGCGTTGCTGCCGCTCGTCTCGCCGTTCAAGCCGCCGGTGAGCTGGGAGGACCTGTGGATGGTCCGGCTCATCGACGTCCAGAAAGCGGTGATTGGTCGGGGTTGGCCGGCCGGCGTCCAGCTCGGCGCCGATCTGGAGCTGATCGACCCCGACGCTCCGTGGCACGCCGGAAGCTGGCGGCTGGAGATCGCGGACGGCTCCGGTACGTTGGAGAGAGGCGGTACCGGTGCGGTCCGCATCCACGTGCGTGGGCTGTCCGCGCTCTTCACCGGTTTCGCCTCGACCACCGCGCTGCGCGCCGCCGGTCTGCTCGACGGGGAACCCGCCGCGGCGGCCCGTCTCGACACGGCGTTCGCAGGGCAAATGCCCTGGATGGTGGACAGTTTCTGACCGCGCGTCGCGGACAACGCGGTCATCCGGATGGTGAGAGGATGCCAGGGATGCGCTTCGCAACCCTTCGCCGTAGCCGCGCCTCGGACCGGCAGTCCGACGTGGCCGGGGCGGCACGCCTCGACCGCCGGACCAAGCGCCTGACGCAACGGCTCAAGCCCGGCGAGATCGCCATCATCGACCACGTCGACATCGACCGGGTGGCTGGTGACGCGCTCGTCGCCGCCGGTGCCGCCGCGGTCGTCAACGTCGCCCCGAGCATCTCAGGGCGGTACCCGAACCTCGGCCCCGAGTCGATCGTGAAGGCCGGGATCCCGCTCGTCGACGGCGTCGGCCCGCAGGTGTTCGAGGCCGTCCGGGAAGGGCAGCACCTCCGGATCGACGGCGACACGCTCTTCCTCGGTGACGAGCCGGTGGCCAAGGGCGTGCGCCAGGACGCCGGGAGCATCGCCGCCGCGATGACCGAGGCCCGCGCCGGCCTGTCGTTGCAGCTGGAGGCGTTCGCCGCCAACACGATGGAGTACATGAAGCGGGAGCGGGAGCTCCTGCTCGACGGCGTCGGCGTGCCGAACGTGCGCACGAAGATCGACGGCAAGCACTGCCTGATCGTGGTCCGCGGCTACGACTACAAGGCGGACCTCGACGTGCTCGCCTCGTACATCCGCGAGTTCCGTCCCGTGCTGATCGGGGTCGACGGCGGCGCCGACGCGCTCGTCGAATCCGGCTACACCCCCGACATGATCATCGGCGACATGGACTCCGTCTCCGATGACGTGCTGCGCTGCGGCGCCGAGGTGATCGTCCACGCGTACCCGGACGGCCGCGCACCCGGTCTCGCCCGGGTCGAGAACCTCGGCGTCGACGCGATCACCTTCCCCGCCGCCGCCACCAGCGAGGACATTGCCATGCTGCTGGCCGACGAGAAGGGCGCTACCCTGATCGTCGCTGTCGGCACCCACGCCAACCTGGTCGAGTTCCTGGACAAAGGCCGTTCCGGGATGGCCTCGACGTTCCTCACCCGGCTGCGGGTCGGCAGCAAGCTGGTCGACGCCAAGGGCGTGAGCCGCCTCTACCGCCAGCGTATCTCCAGTGTGTCCCTCGTGCTGCTGGTCGGCTCCGCGCTGTGCGCGATGGCCGCCGCGCTCGCAGTGTCCACAGTGGGCCGCTCCTACCTGCAGGTGCTCGTCGAGCAGTGGGACAATCTCGTTTTCCAACTGCAGAGGCTCTTCTAGTGATCAACTTCCGCTACCACGTCGTCTCGCTCACCGCAGTCTTCCTCGCTCTGGCCATCGGCCTCGTGCTCGGCACGGCGGCGCTCAACGGGCCGGTCGCCGACGACCTGAACAGCCGGGTCAAGTCGCTGAACAACCGGAACGGGCAGCTCCGCGAGGAGGCCAAGCAGCTCCAGAACCAGGTCAACTCGCAGGCTGATTTCGTCGTCGAGGCGGCGCCGATGCTGCTGTCGGGCCGGCTCAGCGGGCGGTCGGTGCTGGTCGTCACCACCGACAACGCCGACGACAAGCACCGCGACGCGGTCGTGCAGGCGCTGGAGCAGTCCGGCGCCACCCTCACCGGCAAGATCCGGCTGAACGACCAGTTCATCGACCCGAAGCAGGACGAGGCGCTCCAGGACCTCGCCACCCGACTCGTGCCGGCGGGCGTCACCTCGCTGCCGAACAACGGGGTCGGGGTGGAGACCGCGTCGGCGCTGCTCGCGAGTGCGCTGGTCAGCGGCGGTCCGACGGTCTCGGAGGCGGGCCGGATCGGCATCGTCTCCGGCTTCTCCCGGCTCGGCGCCATCACCGCTGAGGGCACCATCACCAGGTCGGCCGAAGCGGTCGTCGTGGTCGCCGGTCAGGCCGCTACCGAAGCCGACTCCGACAAGCGCAACGAGGCGCAAATGGTCATCCTGCGCCAGTTCGACAAGGTCGCGAAGTACATGGTGCTGGCCGGTCCGCAGGCCAGCGGCACGGGCAGCCCGATCGCCACGATCCGCAGCGACGACACGCTGTCCAACCAGATCGCCACCGTGGACAACGTCTCCTCGCCCGAAGGCCAGGTCGTCGTGCCGCTCGCGCTCGCGCAGCAGTTCCTCGACAAGACCGGCCACTATGGCAGCGGCGACGGCGCCAGCGGGCGCGTCCCGGACCTCCTCAAGAAGTAACGGAGTTTTCCGTGAGCAAGCGGAACGGTTCTTCGGGCGTGTCCACCGGAGGCTCGACGGCGCGGGTATTCGGCCGGTTGGCGGTCGCCGCCGGCGCGGCAGTGGCTGCGCGGGGCCTCTTCGCGGGCGCCGGGACGCTGCCCGAGCGGGCGCGCCAGCAGCTGGAACGCACCAACCACCGGGGCGAGACCGTGAGCCTGACCTCGGGCCCGGTGCTGGCGGTCGCTGCCACCGCCGCCGCGGCCGCCGGTGCCCCCAAGGGCCTGCGTACCGCCGCTGTGGTCGCCGGACTCGGCGCCGGCGCGGTCGGGCTCTACGACGACATCGTCGGCGCCCGCCCGGACCAGCGCCGCGACAAGGGCTTCCGCGGCCACCTCGGCGCGTTGCGCGAGGGCAGGGTCAGTGCCGGGCTGGTGAAAGTGGCGGGAATCGGCCTCGCCGGGCTGGTCGCCGGACGCGCGGTCACCCGTGGCCGCGGCGCCCGCGGGGTGGCCGACGCGCTGCTGGCTGGCGGGGTGATCGCCGGCACCGCGAACCTGATCAACCTGCTCGATCTGCGCCCCGGGCGTGCGCTCAAGGCCGGGCTCCTGCTCGGCACGCCGCTGGTTGCCGGACGCGCCGGTGGGATCGTCGCCGGGCCGGTCGGTGCTGCGGCCGCGCTGCTTCCGGAAGACCTCGACGAGCGGACGATGCTCGGCGACTCGGGCGCCAACGCGCTCGGAGCGCTGCTCGGCCTCGGCATCGCCGCCAGTACGGGCACCAAGGGCCGCGCCGCCGTCTTCGCCGGCCTGGTCGCACTCACCGCCGCGAGCGAGAAGGTCAGCTTTACCAAGGTCATCGAGCGGACGCCGGTGCTGCGCGAACTCGACGCACTGGGCCGCCGCGCGCCGGCGGCCGCCGAGACGCCGCGCACCGGGCAGACGGCCGCTGTCGCGGACGCGCACGCGGCCTTGCCGCAGGTCGGCCAGTCGCCGGTGACCGGCCCGATCACGGGCGAGCCGCCGGCCAGCGAGTCGTGGGGCTCCGCCACGGCGCGCACGCCCGGCGTCTGAGGCCGGGCGGGTGGTGGCACCGCCGCTGGCACGACGGCAGGGTGGCTCGGTCGAGGGTCCTGGAGCGGCGGGGACACCGCAGACGGCCGCCACCGCTCGGGGTGCCGGGCTCATCGCCGCGCTCACCCTGGCGGCGCGGCTGGTCGGGTTCGGCCGGATCTTCGTCTTCTCGTCGCTGATCGGCGTCACCGCGCTCGGCAACGTGTACCAGACCGTCAACACGCTGCCGAACATCATCTTCGAGATCGTCGCGGGTGGTGCGCTGGCGAGCGTCGTGGTGCCGCTGCTGTCGGCAGCGGTCCAGCGCGGGGACACGGCGACGGTCGACCGGACGTCCTCGGCGCTGCTGACGTGGGCGGTCACCGTGCTCGCGCCGCTGGCGATCGCCGTCGCGGCGCTGGCGGGGCCGATCGTGACGTTGCTGCTCGGGCCAGATGCGGGTGCCGACGCGGTCGAGGTCGGCACGCGGATGCTGCGTGTGTTCGCCCCGCAGCTCGTGCTGTATGGCGTCGGGATCGTCCTGACCGGCGTTCTGCAGGCACATCACCGTTTCGCCGGCCCGGCGCTGGCGCCGCTGCTGTCCAGCGTGACGGTGGTCGGCTCGTACCTGCTGTTCGCCGCGGTCGCCGGCCGCAACGCCGATCTGGGCGGGCTGGCGATCTCCGCAGAGCTGATCCTGTCGGTCGGGACGACGCTGGGCGTGGTCGTGCTGTCGTTGAGCCTGCTGGTGCCGCTCCGGCGGACCGGCGTCCGGTTGCGCCCCGCGTACCGGTTCCCGGACGGCGAGGCGGGGCGGGTACGGGCGCTGGTCGGAAGTGGGATCGCCACGGTGATCGGCCAGCAGTTGGCGTTGCTCGTCGTGGTCGTGCTCACCCAGCGCCCGGCGCCCGTCGGCGCGACCGTCGCCTACACGCTGACCCAGACGATCTTCTTCCTGCCGTGGGCGGTGCTCGCGGTACCGGTGGCCACCTCGGCGTTCCCCCGGCTGGCGGCGGCGTACGGCACCGGCGACCTCGACGCGTACCGGCGGACGCTCTCCGCCAGCACCCGCGCTGTCCTGCTGCTGAGCGCGGCTGCGGCCGCGGCACTGATCGCGACGGCACGGCCCATCGGCGAGGTGGTCGCTGCCTTCACGGCCGGCGAGGACCGTGCCACCGCGCTGGCCTGGGCGATCGCGGCGTTCGCGCCGGGGCTGATCGGGTACAGCCTGCTCGCGTTGCTCACCCGGGCGCTCTACGCCTCCGGCGTGACCCGCTCGACGGCCGTGGTGACGAGCGCAGGCTGGGCGGTGGTGATCGGTGCGGATCTGGCGCTCGCGTTCGTCCTGCCGATCTCGGACCGGGTCGCGGCGCTTGCGGCGGGGCATACCGTCGGCATGACCGTGCTCGGCGCCGGCCTGATCGCGCTGACCGTCCGCAGGCACGGCGCCGCCGCCCTGGCCGGTACTGCGCGCTCAGGGCTCGCCGGTCTCGTCGCCGCGGTGGTGGCCACGGCGGTCGGGTTGGGCGTCGGGGAGCTGATCAGGGGGTCCAGTGTCGGCGCCTCGCTCGGACAGGGCATTCTCGTGGGCACGGTCGTACTCGTCGTGTTCGTGGCGACCGCGGCGGTGGCCGATCCGGACGACGTCCGCCCGCTGGTACGAGGCCTTGCCGCCCGGTTCGGGTTCGGGAAGCGCCAAGCCGGATCCACGAGGAATGGAGAGCGTTCGTGAGTGACCGCAGCCCGATCCGGGTCGCGCTGGCCCTGGCCACCAGCACCGGGGGAGTGGGGCAGCATGTCCGGTCCCTCGCCGAACAGCTGGTCAAGTCCGGGCACCAGGTCGGCGTTTTCGGTCCAGCGGCCACCGAACGGCTTTTCGGGTTCACCGGCGTCGGCGCCAAGTTCCGGCCGGTGGAGATCGCCGCCGGGCTGGATCCGGTCCGGGACGCGACGGCGGTACTGGCACTGCGCCGGGTCACCGCGGGTGCGGACGTGGTGCACGCGCACGGTTTCCGCGCCGGTCTGATCGCCTCGCTGGCGCAGGTCGGGCGCGGTGCGAAGCCGCTGGTCGTCACCTGGCACAACACGGTGCTGGCGACGGGTTTCAGGGGCCGCGTCCTTGGCACGCTTGAGCGCCGGGTCGCCCGCGCCGCCGACATCACCCTGGGCGCTTCCGAGGACCTGGTGTCGCGGGCCATCACCGTCGGCGCCCGCGACGCCCGGTTCGCTCCCGTCGCCGCGCCGCCGCTGACCGCCGCCTCGCGCGAGCCGGACGAGGTGCGGCGCGAACTCGGCGCCGAAGGCCGCCCGTTGCTGCTCTCCGTCGGCCGGCTCCACCCGCAGAAGTCGTTCGACGTGCTTATCGAAGCCGCCGCGCGCTGGTCCGGCCGCACGCCTGCTCCGGTGGTGGTGATCGCGGGCAGTGGTCCGGAGGAATCCGCACTGGCTGCCCTGGTCTGCAGGCTCGACGCACCGGTGCGGCTCCTGGGCCGGCGCAGCGACGTCGCCGACCTGCTGGCCGCAGCGGACCTCGCGGTCGTGACGAGCCAGTGGGAAGCGCGCCAACTCTTCGCCCAGGAGGCGCTGCGGGCCGGCCGGCCGCTGGTCGCCACGGCCGTAGGTGGGCTGCCCGGACTGCTCGGGGACGGTGCCGTGCTGGTACCGGCCGGGGACGTCGACGCGCTGGACCGTGCCGTCACCCGGCTCCTGGACGACCCGGCGTCCGCCGCGGAACTGGCCCGGCGCGGCGAGCAGCAGGCCACGACGTGGCCCACGGAGGAGCAGACCGCGGGCCAGGCCGAGGCCGTCTACGCGGAGTTGCTCGGGCGGGGGCCCACCGCGTGACCTCGACCCCGGCCTGGGCCGGGCGCCGGTCAGGGCAGGTGCTGCTCGCGGCGCTCGCGGGCTGCGCGTCGGTGGGGTTCGTGGCGCCAGCGCCGGCGACGGCCGCGCCGGCCCGGGCGGACAAGGTCATCGTGGTCGGCGCGGCCGGGCTGCGCTGGGACGACGTGGACCGGGAGAACACGCCCGCACTCTGGCGGGTCGCCGGCCGGGGGAGCATCGGCGCGCTCTCCGTCCGAGCGACGGGCGCGCTGACCTGCCCCGCCGACGGCTGGGTCACGCTCGGGGCCGGTAACCGGGCCGAGGGCCCGTCGCGAACCAGCGGTATCTGCCCGGAGGGGCTGCCCATCGCGGAGCCGTTGCCCGTCGGCGCCGTGGGTGCCCGCCTGGTCGAGCAGGTCGACCTGGCGGCCCGTAACGAAAACCAGCCGTTCGACGCTCGTCCTGGGGCGCTCGCAGACGGCCTGAGCTGCGTCAGCGCCGTCGGCCGTGCCGGCGCGGTGGCCGGGGCACATCCCAGCGGCCGGATCGACCGGTACGTCTCGGCGCTGCCGGCCAATCCGGGTCCGCTCCTCAACTCCTGCCCTGTGACGGTCGTCGGGCTCGACGCGATCGCCGGCGAGAACAGGGCCAACCGGCGGGCCGCCGCGGCGAGGATCGACGCCGCCGTGGCCGCTGTGGACGCCGCGCGGCCAGCGAGGTCGCTGCTCGTCGTCGTCGGGGTCGCGGATACCGCCCTGCCGCCCCGGCTGCATGTCGCGATCCTCGACGGCCCCGGCCATGAGCGGCGCTGGCTCACCGCGCCGAGCACCCGCCGCGAGCCGTTCGTCCAGCTCATCGACGTGACGCCGACCGTGCTGGAGACGCTCCGGGTGCCGCTGCCGCCAGATCTGGCCGGGCAACCGATGACCTCCGGGAGCGCCCGCCCCGCGAGCCTGCGTACGGCGGTCGACGACCTCACCGACGCCGATCGCGCTGCGAAGGCCCAGCGCCCGCTCGTGCAGTCGTTCTTCACCGTCGTGGTCCTGCTCAACCTCGGGTTCCTGGCCGTCGTCACCGTGCTGTTCCGCTGGCGGGCGCGGCGGGCCTCGGCGCCCGCACCACGGCCGGTCCCGTTCGGGATGTCGCCGCGCCGGCTGGTCGAGCAGGCGGCGATCGCCCTCGCGGCGCTGCTGCCGGCGAGCTTCCTGGCGAACGCCATGCCGTGGTGGCGGCTGCCGGCGGCCGGGCTGGTGCACATTGCTGTCGTGCTCGCGCTGACGGCCGGCCTCACCGTGGCGGCGTTCTCGGGCCGGTGGGGGAAGGCGGTGCTCGGGCCGCCGGCGTTCGTCGCGGTCGTCGTTGCCGTGGTTCTCGGGCTCGACGTGGTGCTGGGATCCCCGCTCCAACTGAACTCGCTCGCCGGTTACTCGCCGCTGGTCGCCGGCCGGTTCACCGGCTTCGGCAACCTCGCGTTCGCGGTCTTCGCCGCCGGCGCGCTGCTCGCCACCGGGTACCTCACCCAACCGCTCCGCGGCCCCGCGCGGACCGTTGCCCTGATCGCGGCCGCCGTCGTGAGCGTGGTGCTGGTCAGCGCGCCGGGCTGGGGCGGCGACGTGGGCGGCATCATCGCGCTGACCCCGGCGTTCGTGATCCTCGTGCTGCGGGCGAGTGGGGTGCGGCTCTCGGTGCTGTCGATCCTGGCGGCGATCGGGCTCGGTGGCATCGTGGTCTCGCTGTTCGCGCTGCTGGACTACTTCCGCGCGCCGGCGGATCGTACCCATCTGGGCCGTTTCGTGGCGCAGCTCAGCGACGGTACGGCGGGCGTTGTGCTGCGTCGCAAGGCCGAAGCTAACCTGAGTCTATTGGTGGACAGCCAGCTCACGGTGCTGGTCATCGCTGTACTTGTGTTCGTGCCGATGGTGCTGATGCGCCGGTCCGGGGGGCTGCGGAGGGTGTTCGGCCTCTACCCGACGGTCCGGGCGGCGATGACTGCAGTGCTGGTCGTGGCGGCGGTCGGGTTCGCCGTCAACGACTCCGGGGTGGCCGTGCCGGCGTTCGTCGCGGCGCTGGCGGTGCCGCTGGCGGTGGCCACCGGGCTTCGGGTGCTGGCGACGGCACGCCGGGGGTTGCCGTCGGCTGACGACATTCCCTTGGCCTACGCCACGGCGCCGGAGATCAAGACGGCGCCGAAGATCAAGACTGGGCAGGAGATCAAGACTGGGCAGGAGGACGCAGACCGGTGAGACGGACCAGGCTCGCCGCCTTCGCGGGACTGCTAGGCGCGCTGCTGGGCGCTGCCGGCGCCGTGCCGGCAGCGGCCACGCCCCTGCCGGCGAGCCACGTGGTTGTCGTCGGCGTTGCCGGCTTGCGCTGGACCGACGTCTCCCCGCAGCGGACCCCGACGCTGGCGCGCCTGGCTGACGGTGGCTCGGTGGGCTCGATGTCCGTGCGGACCGCGCCGTCGGTGACGTGCAGCGGCGAGGGATGGCTCACGCTCGGCACCGGCACCTACGCGGCGGTCGAGGATCCGGCCAGGACGAAGGCGAGCCGTGGCTGCGGACCGCGGCAGCCACCGCCCGTGGACGAGCGGCACGGTGCCGGCCAGGTCGTCACGATGCCGCTACTCGAGAGGGTCAACGACGGGCTCCGCTTTGGCGCCCACCCCGGCCTGCTCGGCGATACCGTCCCGTGCGCCTCCGCGGTCGGGCCTGGCGCGGCGCTCGCCGTCGCCGATCCGACGGGACATGTCGAGGCCTACACGGCGACGTTGCCGGACAATCCGCGCGGCTTCCTGGCCCGCTGCCCGCTGACGGCCGTGGACCTCGGTGCGCTGCCCGCCAGTGGCAACGCCCGCAACCGGGCACTCGCCGACTTCGACGCCGCGCTCGGCCGGATCGAGGAGACGCGCCCCCGCGAGAGCGTGCTCATCGTCGCGGGGCTTGCCGAGACCGACGCGCACCAGCCACGGCTGCACGTCGCCGTGGTGGCCGGCGAGAACTTCACCCGTGGCTGGCTCCGCTCGCCGAGCACCCGCCGGAAGCCGTACGTGCAACTCTCCGACCTGGCGCCGACGGCAATGGCGCAGCTCGGCTACGACGTTCCCGAAGCGATGGCCGGACGGCCCCTCATGGGCAGGCTCTCCGGCCGGCCGGAGAGCCTGGGCGAGACGATCCGGCACCTGGCGGACACCGACAAGGCTGCCGTCGCCCAGCGTGACGTGCTGGGGGAGTTCTTCGTCGGCCTCGGTGTCGCCTCTCTGCTCGTTTACGGCGGGCTGATCTGGCTGCTCTGGCGGCGCCGCCGTGGCGTGCCCGTGCCGGCACGAGCGTTGCGGGGACTCGGAGTCGCGGCGCTGGGGCTGGCGTCCGTGCCGGGATGCACGTTCGTGGTGAACGCCGTGCCGTGGTGGCGGTCGCCGTGGCCCGCGGCGACGCTCAGCGGGCTGGTCCTCGCGGCCGCGGCGGCGACCGTCGCGATCGCCTACGCTGGGCCGTGGCGCCGCTGGGCCGCCGGGCTGGTGGCGGCCGTCTGCGCAGTCACCGTCGTGGTGACGATCATTGACGGGCTCACCGGCGCGACCCTCCAGATCAACAGCATGCTCGGGTACAACCCGCTGGTCGCCGGCCGGTTCGTCGGGTTCGGCAACATCGCGTTCGCGGCGTTTGGCGCCGCCGTCATGCTGCTCACCGCGCTGCTGGCGCACGGGCGGAGCCGGCCGGTGGCGCTGGCGGTCGTCGCCGCGATCGCGCTCCCGATGATCGTCGTCGACGGCAGCCCCGCCTGGGGCGCCGACTTCGGCGGCGTGCTGACGTTCGTGCCAGCGTTCGTCGTGCTGGCCCTGCTGGTGGCGCGTGCCCGGATCAACGTGGCCCGACTGCTGCTCGCCGGTGCCGCCGGTGTCGCGCTGGTGGCCGTGATCGGCATCGTGGACTTCCAGCGTCCGGTGGAGGCCCGCAGCCACTTCGGCCGGTTCGTCGCCTCGGTGCTGGACGGTTCGGCCGGTGCCACGGTGTACCGGAAGCTCCTCACCAGCCTTGATCTGCTGCTGATCGGTCCGCACACCATCCTGGCGATGGCGCTGGTGGTGTGGCTGGCGGTGCTGGTGTTCCGCCCGCCGCCGACCCTGAGTGAGGCGTACGGGCGGATCGGCTCGCTCCGGGTAGCCCTGATCGCCGTCGTGGTGCTGTCGGCGATCGGCTTCGGCACGAACGACTCCAGCGTCGCGATCCCCGTCGTGGCGGGCATGGTCGCGCTGCCGGCGGCGCTCGCGCTCTGCGCCACGGCGCTGGCCGGCGTGCCGGTGCCCCGCCGCGCGCTCCCGGCCGCCACCAGCGGTGACGACGCGGCCACGAGGGGGAGTACCCCGCCCGACACACCGGTGGCGGAGGTCGCGCGTCCGACGGAAGTGTTACCGTGAACTCCCGTGGACGCGCGGCCCGTCGGGGCCGCGCCTGAGAACCGCGGGAGTCTCCCTTGGCGCTGTCGTCGCGGACGACCAAGCACGTGTTCGTCACCGGAGGCGTCGCGTCCTCCCTCGGCAAGGGGCTCACTGCGAGTAGCCTCGGCAACCTGCTGACGGCGCGCGGCCTTCGGGTGGTGATGCAGAAGCTGGATCCCTATCTCAACGTGGATCCCGGCACGATGAACCCGTTCCAGCACGGCGAGGTGTTCGTCACCGAGGACGGCGGCGAGACTGACCTCGACGTCGGCCACTACGAGCGGTTCCTCGACACCGAGCTGCACGCCCCGGCGAACGTCACCACCGGCCAGGTCTACAACCGGGTGATCGCCAAGGAGCGGCGCGGGGAGTACCTCGGCGACACCGTCCAGGTCATTCCGCACATCACCAACGAGATCAAGGAACGCGTCCGCGCCATGGCGCTGCCGGCGGACGGCGAGCGCGCGCCCGACGTGGTGATCACTGAGGTCGGTGGCACGGTCGGTGACATCGAGTCGCTGCCGTTCCTGGAGTCGATCCGCCAGATCCGCCACGACGTGGGGCGGGACAACTGCTTCTTCCTGCACGTCTCGCTGGTGCCGTACCTGGCTCCGAGCGGCGAGCTGAAGACCAAGCCCACCCAGCACTCCGTCGCGGCGCTGCGCAACATCGGTATCCAGCCCGACGCGATCGTCTGCCGTTCCGACCGTGAGATCCCCGAGGGGCTCAAGCGCAAGATCAGCCTGATGTGCGACGTCGACCAGGATGCCGTCGTGTCGGCCGCCGACGCGCCGTCGATCTACGACATCCCGAAGGTGCTGCACCGCGAGGGCCTCGACGCGTACGTCGTGCGCCGGCTCGGGTTGCCGTTCCGGGACGTGAACTGGGCCCGCTGGGACGACCTGCTCGACCGCGTCCACCGGCCGCACAACACGGTCACCGTGGCGCTGGTCGGCAAGTACGTCGACCTCCCCGACGCGTACCTCTCCGTCACCGAGGCGCTGCGTGCGGGCGGCTTCGCCAACCACTCCCGGGTCGACATCCGCTGGGTCACCTCGGACGACTGCCAGACCCCGGCCGGAGCCGCGGCGGTGCTCGCCGACGTCGACGGCGTCCTCATCCCCGGCGGGTTCGGCGTGCGCGGCATCGAGGGCAAGCTCGGCGCGGTGAAATACGCCCGCGAGCAGGGCATCCCCACGCTCGGCCTCTGCCTGGGCCTCCAGTGCATGGTGATCGACGTGGCCCGCTCGCTGGCGAAGCTCGACGGCGCCAACTCCACCGAGTTCGACGAGAGCGCGCCGCACGCCGTCATCGCCACGATGGCCGACCAGCTCGACGTCGTCGCCGGCGAGAAGGACATGGGCGGCACGATGCGGCTCGGTTCGTACCCGGCCGCCCTCACGCCGGGCAGCCTCGTTGCCGAGGCGTACGGCGAGACCACGGTCACCGAGCGGCACCGGCACCGCTACGAGGTCAACAACGCGTACCGCAAGCAGCTCGCCAACGCCGGTCTGGTCATCTCGGGGGCCTCGCCGGACGGGCACCTGGTCGAGTTCGTCGAGCTGCCCCGCGACGTGCACCCGTTCTTCGTGGCGACGCAGGCGCACCCGGAGTTCAAGTCGCGCCCGACCCGCGCGCACCCGCTGTTCCGCGCGTTCGTCGCGGCGGCGCTGGAGCGGTCGGCGTCCGAGCGGCTGCCGGTCGAGGTCGATGTCGTGCCGGCCGAGAATGCCACGCCGGAGCTCGCCGGGGCGAAGCCGGCGGGGCGCTGAGGTGTCGGCGCCAGCGGAGCACGTGTTCGAGGTCGTCGGCCGGACCGAGCGGTTCACGGGCAACGTGATCCGTGTGGTCAGCGACGAGGTCACCATGCCGGACGGCGGCACCGCTGTCCGCGACTACGTCGTGCACGTCGGTGCGGTTGGCGCGGTGGCCGTGGACTTCAGCGACGATCCGGCGGGGAAGGTGCTGCTGGTCCGGCAGTACCGGCACCCCGTGCGGCGCGTCCTGTGGGAGTTGCCGGCCGGCCTGCTCGATGTGGCGGGCGAGCCCGCGGTGGAGACCGCCAAGCGTGAGCTGTGGGAGGAGGCGGATCTGCGCGCCGCCCGCTGGGACGTGCTGGTCGACATGCTCACCACGCCGGGCTCCAGCGACGAGGCGATCCGCATCTTCCTCGCCCGCGACGTCACCGGAGTGCCGCACGACGAGCGCCACACCCGGCTCGGCGAGGAACACACGATGACCACCGAGTGGGTCCCACTGGAAACGGCGATCGGGTGGGTGTTCGCCGGTGAGATCGAGAACGCGGCGTGCATCGCCGGGGTGCTCGCCGCCGCCCGCGCCCGGGACACGGGCTTCGTGGGCCTGCGCCCCGCCGACGCGCCCTGGCCGGCGCGGCCCGATGCCTCCTAGAGCCCTGGGCGCCTCCTAGAGCCCTGGGCGCGGCCTCACGGACAGTTGTTGGGCCGGGGTTCCCCGTGCGGGAGCCCCGGCCCGTAGGCGGATAGAGGTCAGCTGTCGCGGAGCTTGCGGCCCTGCGCGTCGGTGCCGCCGTTGACGAGGATCATGATCCCGTCGATGAGCGGCCAGATGCCGCCGATGCCGCAGGTGAGCCACGTAGCGGCGATCTGCCCGATGGCGAGGCCGGTGTGGCCGGTGTAGAACCGGCCGGCACCGAAGCCGCCGAGGAGGATCTGCAGCAGGCCGGCGATGAGCTTGGTCTTGTCCGAGTACGGGAGGCCGGTCTGCGGGTCCACGCCGTACTGGCCGGCAGCGCCGTACGCGCCGGCGTTGGGGTCCTGGTAGGTCATGACGCCAGAGAGTAGCGGTCGTGGCAATCGCACGTGGTCAGAACCCCTACCGTTATCTGAACGCGTCGCGAATCCGACAGAGCGCAGGCTCGGGCAAAGATGTGCGACGGGGTGCGTACTGTGCTTCTTGTCCCGATCTCGACCAGCGAAATGTCAGAATCGGCCCGCGAAGAGTAATTCGGCCGCGCGGGTGGTTGTCTGGACGCCGTCGTCGTACCCTCCCTCGCCGCGGAGATCGTTCATGAGCGTCACCGTGTAGCGCTCGCCAGGCCCGACGAAGCCGACTGAGTTGATCACCCACCCGGTCCCGTACCCGAACCAGCCGTTCTTGTTGCCCGGCTCGGCCGCGGGCCCGGCTCCCCACACGCCCCAGCGCTGGTTCGGCGCCACCGTGCGCAACTGCGCCACGAGATAGTTGCGGACGTCCGGCGGCACCTGCTCCAGGACGTGGTTGATGAGCCGGTCCAGATCCTCGGCGCTGCTCTGTGCCGCGCCCCAGTGGACGCGGCCGGGGAACCGCAATCCGGTCATGCCGTAGGCGGCGTACCGCTGCCGCGCTGCCGGGCCGTCGAACCGTTCCCACAGCCACGTCGCGGCCCGGTCGTCGCTGGTCCGCAGCATCGCGCTCAGCAGAGACTCGTCGGACGGGGAGAGCGTGATCGTCCCGGCCCGCCGCCGTTCGAGCAGGTCGAGGGCGATCGCCAGCTTGATTGTCGACGCAGTCCAGACCAACCGCCCGCTGTGGGCGCTACGCCAGGTCGCGCCGGTAGCCCGGTTGCGGACCACGATCGCGGTGACCCCGGGCCGGGCGGCGAGATACCGCTCCGCGTCGGCGAACCGGCGCTGCTGGGCACAGCGGAAACCGCTGGTCGGGTGCGGGCACTCTGCGGTGGGCGTGGTCGGTGTGGTCGGTGTGGTCGGTGTGGTCGGCGTGGCGGGCGAGCGTGCCGGTGGCGGCGCGGACGCGGTGGCTGGAGCGGCGGTGCGCGAGGCGGCGCAGCGGGCGACCGCGGTGGGAGCGCTCGCCCCCGCGAGTCCGGCGATCAGGGCGACCGTGAGTACCCGGTACAGCGGCCGGCGGACCATCGCAGCCATCGCCCCTCCCACCATCGGGCGCGAGACCTCCTCTCCAGCCAACGTCCAGAGCGGCGGTTTGGATCCCGGCGGCCCCGCAGCGCCGATGTCTTCGCTGGGCAGGCACTATGGGACGTGGTGCCCCGTCTCGTGACCGCGGTGGAGTGTGCGATCTACACTGCCGTCGCCGCTGGCGGGTGCCGTTGGTCGACAAGGGAGTCGCCCTAACCGCCGCAGGGAAGGTTGTGTTTGCCGTGAAGGTCGGTATTCCTCGTGAGGTGAAGAACCACGAGTACCGGGTGGCGATCACGCCAGCCGGTGTTCATGAGCTGGTCCGCCATGGGCATGAGGTCTTCGTAGAGGCGGGGGCCGGGACCGGCTCGTCCATCCCCGACGAGGACTTCGTCGCCGCCGGCGCCACGATCCTGGCCACGGCGGACGAGGTCTGGGGCACCGGTGACCTGATCCTCAAGGTCAAGGAGCCGATCGCCGAGGAGTACGACCGGATGCGCGAAGGGCAGACGCTCTTCACGTACCTGCACCTGGCGGCGTCCAAGGAGTGCACGGACGCCCTGCTGGACAAGAAGGTCACCGGCATCGCGTACGAGACGGTCGAGCTGCCGGACCGCTCGCTGCCGCTGCTGGCACCGATGAGCGAGGTCGCCGGGCGGCTGGCGCCGCAGGTCGGCGCGCATTGCCTGATGCGGGCCGAGGGCGGTCGCGGCGTGCTGATGGGCGGCGTCTCCGGCGTGTACGCGGCGAAGGTCGTCGTGATCGGCGCGGGCGTCTCCGGCATGAACGCAGCGACGATCGCGCTGGGTATGCAGGCTGAGGTGCTGCTGCTCGACCGCAACATCCAGCGGCTGCGCGAGGTCGATCGGATCTACCACGGTCACATGCAGACGGTCGCCAGCAACGCGTACGAGATCGAGCGCGCGGTCATCGACGCCGACATGGTCATCGGCGCCGTGCTGGTGCCGGGGGCGAAGGCGCCGATGCTCATCTCCAACGAGCTGGTCTCGCGGATGAAGCCCGGCAGCGTGCTCGTCGACATCTCCATCGACCAGGGCGGCTGCTTCGAGGACTCGCGGCCCACCACGCACGCCGACCCGACGTACAAGGTGCACAACTCGGTGTTCTACTGCGTCGCCAACATGCCGGGCGCCGTCCCGCACACCTCGACGTACGCGCTGACCAACGTCACGCTGCCGTACGTCCTCGAGCTGGCCAACCGTGGCTGGCGCGATGCCCTGCGCGCCGACAAGTCGCTCGCGCTCGGGCTCAACACCTACGACGGGCGGATCACCTACGGTCCCGTCGCCGAGGCGCACGGCCTGGCCGCGCTCGACCTTGCGGAGGCGCTCTCCTGACCGCACCGGCAGCCGACGTTCCGGCCGCCGATCCGCCCCCTGATCCGGCGTTGCTCGATCCGGCGGCCGGTGACCCGGCTGCGACCGAGGTCGCCCCTGCGCGGGTTGCCGAGGTTGCGGCCGGGTCGGTCGCGCGCGCCATCCGTGGTTACCTCGACCACTTGGCGGTCGAGCGCGGGCTGGCCGCCAACACCCTGGTTTCGTACCGCCGTGACCTGCGGCGATACGCTCAGGTGCTCGACGTCCTCGGCGTCGGCGCGCTGAGCGACGTCACCGCAGCGCATGTCAGCGACTACCTGGCGCACCTGCGCACCGGTGACGACGACCACCCGCCGCTGTCGGCGTCGTCGTCCGCACGAGCGGTCATCGCTGTGCGCGGGTTGCACCGGTTCGCGCTGCGTGAGGGGATCACCGCCGATGACCCCGCCCGCGTGGTACGCCCGCCCACGCCGCCGCGACGGCTGCCGAAGGCGATCCCGCTCGACGACATCGAGGCGCTGCTGGACGCGGCGTCGGCGCCCGCTGGCCCGCTGGCGATCCGCGACCGCGCCCTCCTCGAACTGCTTTACAGCACCGGCGCCCGGATTTCCGAAGCCGTCGGGCTCGCCGTTGACGACCTGGACCGCGAAACGCAGACCGTCTCCCTGCTCGGTAAGGGCAGCAAGAGCCGGATCGTGCCTATCGGCTCGTACGCGTTGCGGGCTGTCGATGACTACCTGGTGCGGTCCCGGCCAGCGCTCGCCGCAGGGGGCCGCGGGAGTGCGTCGCTGCTGCTCAACGCACGCGGGGCGCCGCTGTCCCGGCAGGGCGCATGGACGATCCTGCGCGCCGCCGCTGAACGCGCCGGCCTCTCCGGTGCGATCTCGCCGCACACGCTGCGCCACTCGTTCGCCACCCATCTGCTGGACGGTGGCGCCGACGTGCGGGTCGTGCAGGAACTGCTCGGGCACGCGTCGGTGACGACGACGCAGGTCTACACGCTGGTCACCGTCGACCGCCTCCGCGAGGTCTACGCGACGGCCCACCCCCGCGCCCGCGGCTGACTGCCCGCTCGTCCGCTCGCCCGCGCCCCGCCCGGCTGCCGCGCCCCGCCCGGCTGCCGCGCGCCCGCCCCCGCAGCCGTCCGCCCCTGCCCCCGCTGCCGTCCGCCGTGGACAGGCGCAAACCGGACTTGCGGGGTATTCGTGGCTACGACCGCCCGTTGAAGGCACGCGAGTCCCGCAAGTCCGTTTTCGGCCCGCGCCCCGGCAGCCGTCCGCCCCCGCCCGCGCTCCGGCAGCCGTCCGCCCCCGCGCCCGCTGCCGTCCCCGCGCCCGCTGCCGTCCGCCGTGGACAGGCGCAAACCGGACT
>Ga0210378_10000611_pt1 | contig 18415 bp, 15 predicted proteins | sample PLM1_60_b1redo_FD_155465 | JGI IMG/M metagenome (GOLD analysis project Ga0210378, IMG submission 155465) | Groundwater sediment microbial communities from an aquifer in East River, Colorado, USA - PLM1_60_b1 redo | ecosystem: Environmental > Terrestrial > Soil > Riparian zone | place: USA: East...
AAGTGCCGAGGCCCGGATCGCCTCCTCGTCGAGGGCCCGGTCCAGCCGCCACCAGACTCGCTGGAGGATCTGAAGGAAGTTGGCGGGGGGCTCGAGGTCGAACGGCATTCCGCGGGCGAGGGCCGAGTACAGATGCGTGTGCGCGCAGATGTTGCCAGGCACGATCAGGCATCCCGAGCAGTCGCGGCCGACACGTTGCCCCGTCGCCTCGCCGAGCTGGACGATCCGTCCGTCCTCCAGCACGACATCGGCCTCGAGGAGGCTGCCGCCGGCCAGTGAGGTGAGGACGGTCCCGCCTTCGAGCGCGAGGCGCATCGGCCCCGTACCCCGGACTATCCCCGGGTCCTGGCTGCCGCGGCTGCCATCCGGGGCGAAGCAGCGCGGGCGGCCGGGGAGTCCTTCATGGGCAGACGCGTCCGCCGGATTCCGTCGAAGGCGTGCAATGCTCCCGCAACGGCACCGGCCGTCGGGACGAGCGCGATCTCGCCGACGCCCTTGGCACCGTACGGCCCCTCCGGCTGGTGCTCCTCGACGAAGATGCACTCCACCTCGGGCATGCTTGCGGGCGGGATGATCCCCAGAGACTTCAGGGTGTCCGTCACCGGCACGCCGCCCTCCACTACGAACTCCTCGGTGAGTGCGTGCCCGAGGCCCATGTGTACCGCCCCTTCGATCTGGCCCTCGAGGAGCGTCGGGTTTATGACCTTCCCAACGTCGTGGGCGGCGACCACCTTCTGCATCCTGCCCTCCTCGTCCAGGATCGCCACCTGCGTGGCCCAGCCGTACGCGAAGTGCGTGGCCGCGCCCTCGGGCCCGTGCCCGGGCTTGTGGGTCCAGTCGACAACGACCTCGCCGTAGAACTCCTGTCCCGCAAGGCTTTCCATGCCCCCGCCGTTCAACGACGCCTTTAGCTTCTTGGCCGCCTCGATGATGGCTCTGCCCCCCAACACCGTCGATCTGGACGCAGTTGTCTGCCCGGTGTCCAGCTCACGCATCGTGTCCACCACCACGCGGACCCCGTCGGTGGTAAGCCCAAGCTCCTCACAGGCGATCTGCTGCAGCGCGGTGTGGCAGCCCTGGCCCATCTCGGTCCAGGAATGGAAGAGCGTCACAGTCCCGTCGGCCTCCGGCCGGAGGATCGCCTTGCCGTACTCGGTCAAGCCATTGCCTATCCCAGTGTTCTTGACGCCGCAGGCGATACCGGCGAACCGCGCCTCCCGGTAGGCGTCGCGTACCGCGAGGAGGGTCTTCTTGACCCCCACCCCCGGCCCCAGCTTCTGCCCGGTGCCGAACGCGTCCCCCACGTCCAGGGCGTTCCGCCAGCGTATCTCCCAGCCGTCGATCCCGACCTTCTCAGCCAGGATGTCCATCATCCCCTCCATGGCGAAATTGGCCTGGTTCGAACCGAACCCGCGCATCGCACCGCACGGAGGGTTGTTTGTGTAGACCGCCCGCGCCTCGACGTCGACGCTGGGGACCTTGTAGGCGCTGCAGGAGTGCCCCGCCGCGCGTTCCAGGACCTTGTCCCCGACGCTCGAATAGGCTCCGGTGTCGCCTACGATCCGGGCCCGCACCGCCACCAGATGCCCCTCCTCGTCGCATCCGACGGTGTACTCCATCGTCATCGGATGGCGCTTGGAGTGGAATCGCATGCTCTCTCTCCGCGAGAGCGTCAGCGAGACGGGGCGACCCGTCGAGAGCGCCAGCAACGACGCCTGGGCCTGGACGTTCAGGTCCTCCTTGGCCCCGAAGGCCCCACCGTTCGAAACCTGGGTGACACGGACCTTTTCCGGAGGCAGCCCCAGGAACGAGGCGATCTGCCGGCGGTCCTCCCATACACCCTGGCCCTGCGAATAGACGTGAACAGCTACACCCTCTAGCGGGTCGGGGATCGCCAGCGAGGACTCGGGCTCCAGAAAAGCATGCTCGATGAACTGGGTCCGGAACGTCTCTTTGGCGACGTGCGCGGCGCCCGCCAGCGCCGCCTCGACATCCCCGCGCTTTATCTCGGAGACGGAGAGAACGTTGCCGTCCGGATGGAGAGCGGGCGCTCCATCCCCAAGGGCGTCGAACGGATCCGTCACCGGGTCCAGCACCTCGTATTCGACCTCGATCAAGGAGGCCGCCTCTCGCGCCGCCGCCCGAGTCTCTGCAGCGACGGCCGCCAGTACGTCCCCCACAAAGCTGGTGACCTCGCCCTCCGAAACGAACTGGCGCCAATCACGGGTGATGCAGCCTTGTGTCCGCTCGCCGGGCACGTCTTTGGACGTGACCACCGCTATCACGCCGGGATGCGCTTCCGCCTTCGACGCGTCGATGCGTAGGACCTTCGCGCGAGGATGGTCGGAGAACCGTATTGCCCCGTGGAGCATCCCAGTGGCGTTCATGTCGTTCACGTACGGCTTGTCTCCGAGGGCGAGCTCCCGTCCCTGGTAGCGTGCGGTCCGCGAGCCGACCCGGCCGCTGGTATCCGCCTTCGGTAGAGGCTCGCCCCGTCTGGCGCCGGCCGCATACCTGACCGCGTCGACGATCTTCACGTACCCGGTGCAACGGCAGAGGTTACCCGCCAGGGCTCGGGCGATCTCCTCCCGGTTGGGGTCCGGGTTCTTACTCAAGAGCGACTCCGCCTTCATGAGGATCCCCGGCGAGCAGAAGCCGCATTGCGACGCGCCGGCCGCGACGAAGCAGTCGGCCCACAGCTCGCGTTTGTCCTGACCCAAGCCTTCTTGCGTGACGATGGTGCGTCCAGCCGCACGGGCAGCCGGCTGGGCGCAGGAGACCACCGCCTTACCATCGACCATCACCGTGCATGCGCCGCATGAACCCTCCGGCGCGCAGCCGTCCTTCACCGAAGTAAGCCCGCACTCCTCGCGGAGGAGCTCGAGCATGGTCGCCCCCTCACGCATCTCGACCGATACTGCCCGCCCGTTCAGCGTGAAGTCCATGGCGACCTCCTCCAACGCCTCACGACTTGCCCTCCTCGAGATAGTTGTAGACGGTGAAGCGGCTGACCTCCAGCCTTGCGGCGACATCCTCGACCGCCCTCTTGATCAAGAAGGCGCCCCGCTCATCGAGGAACTTGACCAACTGCTGTTTCTGCGACCGCGACATCTCCGAGATCGGAACACCCACCAACTCCACGGCACCATCAACCAATCTGTCCAAGGCATCGCCCAAGTGCGCAGAAGGCTCCTCGGCATCTTCTTCCGGGTTCGCCAGCGACGAAAGTATCCGTGCCGCCCGACGAAGGCTGCGAACGTCCGGCTCCACGACCAGAACGAACTCACCGCCTGGCAGCGGAAGGACGCTCAAACGCCCACGACCAACCGGCCGATTCACAACTGTCCCGTCGGCCAGGAAGGACAGCACGGGATCGGAGTCCCGAGGCCTGGGAGAGCCCCAGGACCCGACCAAGCGAGGTGGCCTGGCGCGATAGAGACTCACCCAGAACGAGGGACCTAGAGTCCGCGCGAGGGACTCGGAGAAGGAGAATGCTGCTTCGCCGGGCGCCCCTTGCCGGCGCTCCGCCTGCTGAGCCACGGATCACATTGAACAACAAATTGTGTAAGCGACGCAACAACCTGAGAAAGGCGCCTGCCGGGTTCGATAGCTAAGGGCCGCGGTCCTGCTCGCCGCGGGATCGGCGGTCGCGACTGGCTTCACCGGACAGGTGCCTTAGGCCCGGCAGGTACTGGGCCTCGAGGATCAGCAAGACCAGGATCGCGCTCAGTATCGCGACCAGGTACTCCGTCGCGCCGACGAGGACCCCGATCGTCGCGGCTGCCCAGAGCGAGGCCGCGGTCGTCAGCCCGTGGGGGCCGCCGGTGTCGCCGCGGAAGATCACTCCCGCGCCCAGGAAACCGATCCCGGTGACGACGCCCGCGATCACCTTCTCGGCCGAGTCGGGGAAGTTGTGGACCCCGATCGCGGTCACCGCCGCCGACCCAAGGGCCACCAGCGCGAACGTGCGGTCTCCGGCGTGGGAGCCGCGGAGCTCTCTTTCGAACCCGATCGAGTAGCCGAGCAGGGCCCCCAGCGCGACGCGACCGAACATAGCCAGATCCATGTTCACGGCGTCATAGGGTAGTCCGAGCCATGGTGGTGCGTGATGAGGCTCGCGCGCTTGAGGCGGACCTCCGTGCGGCGGTCGCTGGCGAGGTCCGGTTCGATCCGGGCTCCCGTGCCCTCTACTCCACGGACGGATCGAACTACCGGCAGGTCCCGATCGGGGTGGTCGTGCCTCGGGACGTCGACGACGTAGTGGCTGTGACGGAGACGTGCCGGACTCACGGCGCACCGATCTTGCCAAGGGGAGCAGGAACGAGCCTGGCCGGCCAGTGCTGCAACGTCGCGGTCGTCGTCGACTTCTCCAAGCACCTGAATGCCGTCCTGGAGGTCGACCCAGAGGGGCGGTTGGCTCGAGTCCAACCGGGCGTCGTCTGCGACCAGCTGGGAACGGCCGCGGCAGCGCATGGGCTGACGTTCGGCCCGGATCCGGCCACACATGGCTGGTGCACGGTCGGCGGGATGATCGGCAACAACGCGTGCGGGGTGCATTCGGTCATGGCAGGCAAGACGGCCGAGAACGTCGAGGAGCTGGAGGTCTTGACCTCCGATGGCGTAAGGATGCGCGTCGGGCCCACTTCGGAGGAGGAGCTCAAACGGTTGGCCGGGTCGGACGGAAGGCGCGGCGAGATCTACGCGGGGCTTCGGCGGATCCGAGACACGTACGCGGACCTGATCCGGGCGCGCTTCCCGCATATCCCCAGGAGGGTCTCCGGATACAACCTGGACCAGCTCCTCCCCGAGAACGGCTTCCATGTTGCTCGGGCGCTGGTAGGGACCGAAGGGACCTGCGTGACGGTGGTCGAGGCCACCGTCCGATTGGTCTCCAGCCCCCCAGCCAGGGCGATGGTGGTGCTGGGGTATCCGGACATCGAGGCTGCGGCCGACGACACCGTCCAGATCCTGTCGCACGGCCCCATCGGGCTGGAAGGCATGGACGGGCGTCTGGTCGCGGCGATGCGCAGGAAGGGGTTGCACTCGGGTGACCTTCGCCTGCTTCCCGACGGCGATGGCTGGCTGATCGTAGAGTTCGGCGGCGAATCCGCTGTGGAGGCCGTTTCGAAGGCCAGAGAATGCGCTGTCGCGATGGCGAATCGCGCGCGGATGGAGGTCTACGAGGACGCCACGGTCCAGCGCCGGGTCTGGGGCATCCGCGAATCGGGCCTGGGCGCGACGGCGCACGTCCCCGGCCGCCCGCTTGGCTGGGAGGGTTGGGACGATGCGGCGGTCCCGCCGGAGCGTCTGGGACCTTACTTGCGCGACCTCCGCCCCCTGATGGATCGGTTCGGCTTCGACGGACCCTTCTACGGACACTTCGGCGACGGATGCATCCACACCCGGGTCGATTTCGACCTGGCCACCGGAGAAGGCATCGCGAGGTTCCGAACTTTCGTCGACGAGGCCGCCGACCTGGTCTTGAGCTACGGGGGATCGCTCTCCGGGGAGCACGGGGACGGCCAGTCGCGTGCCGAGCTCCTGCCGAAGATGTTCGGGCCGGAGCTCGTCCAGGCCTTCCGCGAGTTCAAGTCCATCTGGGACCCGGACGGCGTGATGAACCCCGGCAAGGTGGTAGATCCGAACCCGATCACGTCCAACCTGCGGCTGGGGGCCGGGTTCGAGCCCGCTAAGCCTGCCACACACTTCGCCTTCGCCGAGGACGGCGGGAGCCTGGGCCGCGCGGCCCTCAGGTGCGTCGGCGTGGGGAAGTGCCGGCGTGAGGAGGGCGGCCTGATGTGCCCGAGCTACGTGGCCACGCGCGAGGAACGACATTCCACACGCGGCCGGGCGCGGCTTCTCTTCGAGATGCTCCAGGGCGGGGCCATCGAGTCGGGCTGGCGGAGCCATGAGGTGCGGGAGGCGCTCGATCTGTGCCTGGCCTGCAAGGGCTGCCGGACCGAGTGTCCCACGAACGTCGACATGGCCACGTACAAGGCCGAATTCCTGTCGCACCACTACGAGGGGAGGCTCCGGCCCAGGAGCGCCTACGGCATGGGGCTGATCCACCGTTGGGCGAGACTGGCCTCCAAAGGGTCCGCGCTCGCGAACTTCCTGACTCAGACGCCCGGCCTTCGGTCGGCAATCAAGCGAGCAGCCGGCATGGCGCCCGAGCGACAGATCCCGCGCTTCGCCCACGAGTCCTTCACGGGTTGGTTCCGGCGGCGACTCCCCGTGACGACCGCCGACCGCCCCCGGCTCATCCTCTGGCCGGACACCTTTACGAACCACTTCGAGCCGTGGATCGCCCGAGCGGGCGTGGAGGTGCTGGAGGCCGCCGGTTTCCGTGTGGAGATCCCGGCGCGGCCACTTTGTTGCGGGCGGCCTCTCTACGACTTCGGGATGCTGGACCAGGCGAAGAAGCAGCTGCAAGAGATCCTCCGCGAGCTGGGCCCGGACATCGACTCAGGCGTGCCGATGGTTGGCCTAGAGCCCTCGTGCATGGCTGTCTTCCGCGACGAGCTTCCAGGGCTCTTCCCGAACGAAGAGAGAGCGCAAAAGCTGAGCCGTCAGTCCTTCCTCCTCTCTGAGCTCCTCGAGCGAGAAGGCTTCGAGTCCCCGAGGCTCGAAAGGAAGGCCCTGGTCCATGGGCACTGCCACCACCGGGCGGTGATGGGTTTCGATACCGAGGAGCGTCTGCTGGAAGGGCTCGGGCTCGACTACGAGGTCCCGGAGGTCGGGTGCTGCGGGATGGCCGGCAGCTTCGGGTTCGAACGACGCGAGAAGTTCGAGGTCTCAGTGAAGGTCGGCGAACGGTCGCTCCTCCCGGCCGTTCGTGCGGCGGATGCGGACACACTGATCGTCGCGGATGGATTCAGCTGCCGCGAGCAGATCCGCCAGCTGGCGGGCCGGAGGGCGCTGCATGTGGCCGAGGTAATCCGTATGGCGCTGGGCCAGCGCCGATAGCTCCCTCAACGCGTTCTCGCCGGTGATCACCTTGGGCCTATCGCCGGGACCAGCCGTAGTATTGTGCGTCAGCGCCGTTCCGAGTGAGGGGGACGTAGTCGGAGAGAGTCGTCGATCCAACGCTCTCACCCCGTGGCCAAGTCGGCTACAGTTGACAGGCCGGGGCTTGGGTGTGCGCATCTCCGCGCTGCTCACCGTCTCGATCGCGGTGATGGCCACACTCGTTCCTCCGAGCCTCGCTAAGGCTCTCACTGTCTCCCTGAACCTTCCAGCCAATCGGCCTAACGTCCTCCTTCTGGTAAGTGATGACCAGCCGAACACGATTTGGAGCCGATCCCTAATGCCGAGCGTCTTCGGGGAGCTGGTCGACAAAGGCGTGACGTTCACCCGGGCCTACGACAGCGCGTCGCTCTGCTGCCCATCCCGATCGCAGATCATGACCGGGCTGTACGAATCGCACACCTGGGTAGACGGAAACGGAGTCGCTCTCAAGCGGCCGACGGTCATCCAGGCCGTGCACGATCTCGGGTACCGAACCAGCCTCACCGGCAAGTACCTGAACAGCTGGCCGTGCGATCCGAGGCCAGAGTTCGACCAGTGGGTGTGCTCCGGCACCGGGCTCTCGAATTACTTCTACGTGAACCCGACGCTGAACGTGAACGGCACGTGGGAGAACTTCACTGGATACACGACCGACATCCTGGCCAACTACACGGCTGAATTCATCGAAAGCACCCCAGTGGATCAATCGTTCTTCGCCATGTACACCCCGACCAGTCCCCACCTACCGGCCAACGACCCCCGGTGCGAGGGCATGCCGGTGGTTCCCTACCGTCCGCCTTCATACGACGAGGACACCCTCTCAGACGGCAAGCCCACCTACATCCAGCATGTGCCGCTGAGCCAGGTGGATGAAGAGCTCTTCGATGACAACTACACGCACATGACGCAGGCAGTGAGCTGTCTCGACCCCGCGATTGGGACCATCCTCTCGGCCCTGGGAGATCGTGAGCAGAACACCCTGGTGTTCTACCTATCGGACAACGGGTACCTCTATGGGGAGCATCGTCGGTCGGGAAAGCAGGTTCCGTACGAGGAGGCCGTTCGAGTACCGTTCGTCGTACGGTATCCAGCGCTGGTGCCAGAGAACCAGCCGTTCTCATCGAGTGCGCTCATCATGAATGTGGACATCGCCCCGACTATCGCCGATGTGTTGGGCATCCATTGGGGAGCGGACGGTCACTCGCTCGTCCCGCTCCTGATAGGTTCGGCTACCTCAGTCCGGGATGGGGTACTCATCTCGCACTGCGAAGGAGCCTCTTATCCCTGCGAGGACGACTCTTTGGCATACGGCAAATCCAACGTGCCCTCCCTCACCGGCGTGGTCACCGAGCAGTACGCGTACTACGAATACGTCATCGGGGAAAAGGAGCTATACGACCTCTATGCCGACCCGTATCAGATCACGAACGTCGCGGATGATTCCAACTACCAGGAGATCCAGGCGCAGCTCGCTGATCTCCTCGCTTCCCTCAGGGCCCCGCCGCCCGTGGACACCACAATCGTGACGGGGCCATCGGGGCCGGTGGATGCTCGGGTGATGTCCTTCACCTACTTCTCCCAGTCGCGGTTCGCCACCTACCAATGTCGGATCGACACGAACGGCGCGCCCGGGACATGGATGCCCTGCAACGGGCAAACGACTGTGGAGGGACCTCTCCCAGACGGCGACTACACTTTCGAAGTGGAGGGCACCGACGAGCAGGGGCAGACGGATCCCACTCCGGATTCGCGGGCCTTCTCCATATCCTCGACCGGCCCTCGGGTATCCATCATGGCCGGTCCGGCGCCCCACCTGAAGGACCGAACCGTCTCCATCGACTTCTCCTCGCCCGCCGAAGGGGTGAGCTTCCAGTGCCAGAATGCTCTGTACGGACTGAACGACGTATGGACCCCGTGCATCTCGGGGGTAAGTTACGAGAGCCTGCGAGACGGTCTCTACCTCTTTCAAGTCAAAGCCGTCGACGGAATCGGCCAGGAGAGTGACCCCCCCGCACAGTGGCTCTACCGGGTGGACAACATTGGGCCTGGCATGAGCTTCATCGTGGCGCCCTCACAGCAGACGCGGGAAACGAGCACGACGCTCATCTTCCAGCCGACGGAAGAGACCCTGGGACCCATCACGTGTTCTCTGGACGGGCAGCCCCCGGTGGACTGCATCGATGGAGCTTTCACCGCGGTCGCTCCATCCGAGGGGACGCACACCGTGTCCGTGACTGCCACGGACACATTGGGGAATCAGAGCACCACGAAGCAGTCTTGGACGCTAGATCTTACTCCTGCGGCTCTCACCGTGACTGGCACTCCGGCGAACGGCTCGTACACCAGCGATACCACGATGAGCCTCATAGCCTTGAGCAATGAGCTAATCGACCCGGAGAACGGCCTCGGCTGCGCCCTGGACGGGGGGGACTTCGACTATCCGCAGTGCCCGCTCGATACTCCGAATGTGGCGACCGCACTCTCGGACGGCCGCCACACATTCGAATTCGTGGCTCTTGACAGAGCGGGCAACGCCTCTGGCATCGTGCTCTGGGAGTGGACCGTGGATACCGTCGCACCAACCACCACGATCACATCACATCCTCCTCATCGGACCAACCAGACCCGTGCGAGGTTCGGCTTCGCGGCCGGTGAACCGAGCGTGTCGTTCTCCTGCGCAATCGATGGTGAAGTGCCTCGCTCCTGCACGAGCAAGGCAACTTATCGGAACTTGACACTCGGTACGCACACGTTCTCAGTTTTCGGTACCGATCTTGCTGGCAACGTCGGTGCCACGGCCTCCTGGACCTGGGTAATCACCGGCTAGAGTTCGCCGCCCGCTCGTTGAAGCTCGGCCTAGACTTTCATTGCCAACGCGACAGCTGGAGATCTCCTTGATCGAAGAGCCGAACACTTCGGAGGTGCCCCTCTCTCAACCGGCCCCGGGTCGGCCGGATGAAATGACCGAGCCCATCGTCCGCCCCGTGCCTGTGCCGCCCCCCTTAGCCGTGGCCAGGGCCGCCGTCCTGCCGGCGGTCAACCTTCTTCCCCCCCGGCGAGGGCCGCTATCGTTCGCGAGACGAGCCGGCAGGTCCGTCGCCGGACTATGGCGCTTCCATCCGAGTGCGCGCGCGCTGGGAGAGACCGGGATCGCGTTGTTGGCCGTCTGGCTGGTGGCCATGTCTCTCTATTCGATCGATCAGTTCCGCGAGATACGTTCGGATCTGCGCGCGCAAAACGACAGACTGGCCGAGCGACTGGACACGGCACAATCCGATCTTTCGCAGGCGGAGCGGACGCTCAAGGAGCAGCAGGCCACGATCGATGACATGCAAACGACGATCGACGGCCTGGAAGGCACGCTGCCGCCCGACGTGGCCTCGCTGGTAGCCAAAGCCAAGAAGTCCATCTTCACGGTGCTGTCCGGCAACGCGTTGGGCACCGGTTTCGCCTACGACACCGACGTACCGGCGCCCTACAAGACGGCGATCCTGACCAACGAGCACGTGATAAACGAGGCCACCTTCCCCGGCGGGCCCGTCGTCTTCGTGACCCAGGGGTCGAGGAAGCTCAAAGCGACTCTGTCCGCGTGGGACGACGAGCACGACGTCGCCCTCCTCTACGTCAGGGACGTGTTCACCCCGTTCGTGTCCGCGGAGTCCCAGGGCCACAGGCCCCGGGTGGGCGACTTCGTGGTTGCCATCGGCAACCCCTACGGGCTGTCGGGAAGCACGACGACGGGGGTCATCTCGAAGTTCTACCAGGGCTTCATACAGACCGATGCTGCGGTGAACCCCGGGAACTCGGGCGGGCCCCTCCTCAACCAGTACGGCGACGTGGTCGGCATCGTGAGCTACACGTTCTCGGACGCGCAGAACATCAACTTCGCAGTCCCGATCGAGGACGCGTGCAAGGAGATCCTCGACTGCTGACGGGCTAGAGTCCCAGCAGCCCTCTTCCCTCTTCGTACAACTCCTTGCCTTCGGCGGTCCCCGATGCTGCTGCGCGGTCCAGCACCGCGAGGGCGGCGGGCGTGTCGAGGTCCTGATCGAGCGCATCGAAGAACGCGTCCTTGTTTGCGGGGCCGTCCGAATCCGCCACGGGGCTTCCCGTCGCCAGTGCGCGCTCGGAGAACTCCCAGTCCTCACGATAATGGTGGCGAAGCAGGAGCTCGCGCAGCGCGGCCGCCGGGTGGCGTTCGATCAGCTCGTGTACGAACGCAAGGTTCCCAAGCGACTTGCTCATCTTCTCGCCCTCCATGTACACCGTGCCCGTGTGCACCCAGTGGCGCACGAATGGCCGCTCGCCGGGAAGGGCCTCCGCTTGTGCCATCTCGGATTCGTGGTGTGGGTAGATGAGGTCGGCGCCGCCGCCGTGTACGTCGACCGGCTGGCCGACGAGCCGGCGTGCCATCGTGGAGCACTCGATGTGCCAGCCTGGCCTCCCCCGTCCCCAAGGGCTCTCCCACCAGGGCTCGCCCTCGGCCGAGGGCTGCCACAGGACGAAGTCCAGCGGGTCGTCCTTGTTTGGATCCTCCGGGTGGCCGCCGCGCTCCGCGGCAAGCGGGAGCATCTCCTCGCGCGACAGGCGCGATAGCTTCCCGTATTCAGGATCCGAGGCGACGCGGAAATAGACGGTGCCGCTCCGCTCGTAGCCGCGTCCGGCCTCCAACAGCTTCTCGACCTCTAGGATCATCTCCGACACATAGGCGGTCGCACGCGGCGAGTGGGTGGGCGAAGTCACGCCGATGGCGGCCATCGACCGCTCGAAGGATTCGACCTCATTTTCGGCGAGTTCCCGGAAATCGACACCTCGCTCCTTGGCCACGCGCAGGATGTCGTCGTCCACGTCGGTGATGTTCTGGACGTGCACGACGTCGGCGCCCAGGTGGCGGAGGCGGCGGACGAGCACGTCGAAGTGGACGTATGTGAAGGCGTGCCCCAGGTGCGCGGAGTCATAGGGAGTGATCCCGCATACGTAGACGCCCATACGGGGGCGGATCTGGATGTCCCGAAGCCGGCCGGTGCTCTGATCGTACAGGCGCACGGCCAGAGGATACGAGGTCGCGAGTTGGATCAAGATGGTGGATGTGGATGGCGACCTCGTCGTACCGGCAGAGGCCAGTGCGATTGTCGTCTTCGCTCACGGGAGCGGGAGCAGCCGGGGCTCACCTCGGAACAGGCAAGTGGCCGCCGCGTTGAACGATGCGGGGTTCGCGACCCTTCTCTTCGACCTGCTCACCGACGACGAGGCCCAAGACCGCGCCAACGTGTTCGACATCTCGCTGCTCGGATCTCGTCTGTCGGCCGCGGCCCTTTGGCTTCGGTCGCGACCGGAAGCCGCTGGGCTCCCGCTCGGCTACTTCGGGGCGAGCACCGGGGCGGCGGCGGCTCTCTGGGCGGCGACGGAGCCGGACGGTGGCGGGGTCGGCGCGATCGTCTCCCGCGGCGGCCGGCCCGATCTGGCCGGCGACCGTCTGCCCTTGGTGCAGGCTCCTACCCTCCTCATCGTCGGAGGCGACGACCAGGACGTCCTCGCCCTGAACCGCCAGGCCAGGGCGCGCATTCGCTGCCAGAGCGACCTCATCGTGATCCCGGGCGCGGGGCACCTGTTCGAAGAGCCGGGGGCGCTCGAGCAGGTCGCGGTCCTCGCCGCCACATGGTTCGTCAGGTATCTGCGCCCGGATACATGATGTCGTTGGCCGGGCATCCGAGGAAGGTCGCATGATCGCGTTTGATGACAAGACCGCGCTGGACGTCACGGACATCCAGAACGACTTCGCCGACCCCAAGGGAAGCCTGTATGTGCGGGGGGGAGAGCAGGTGGTCCCCGTGGCGAACCGAGAAATCGAAAGGGCGCTCGCGGCGGGCGCCCTGGTCGTCTACACGCAGGACTGGCATCCCGAGACCACGCCGCATTTCCGGAAGGACGGCGGCATCTGGCCGGTCCACTGTGTCCAATGGACCTGGGGAGCCGAGTTCCACCCGGAGCTGCATGTGGCGGGCGAGGTCGTCCGGAAGGGCACCGGCGGCCAGGACGGGTACAGCGGGTTCAGCGTTCGAGACCCAACCAGCGGCGCGCGCTTCTCGACCGCCCTGGAAGGCATGCTTCGGGAGCGGGGCATCGAGCGCCTCGTGGTCGTAGGTCTCGCCACGGACTACTGCGTGAAGGAGACTGCATTGGACTCGGTTCGCCTGGGCTTCCAGACCGCCGTGCTGGTCGAGGGCGTGCGCGCGGTCGATCTCACGGACGGAGACGGGCATCGCGCGATAGAGGAGATGCGGCGCGCGGGGGTCGGGATCGAGTGACGCTCGCGAGGATCCGTGGCGTCTTGATCGACATCGACGGAGTGCTCGCGGTCTCATGGCGCCCGATCGAGGGCGCACCCCAGGCCCTGGCGGCATTGCGCTCGGGCGGCGTCCCGTTCCGCCTGGTGACGAACACGACCGAGCTGACCCGGCGCGAGCTCCTCGCGCTGCTTCGCGACGGCGGGTTCGAGGTTCGGCCCGAAGAGGTGATCACAGCCGCGCTCATGACCGCCGAGTACCTACGTGAGCACCACGCCGCGGCGAGGTGCTTCCTGGTCGGGGGCGCGGAGTCGCCCGAGGACCTGGAGGGGATCGAGCTTGTCACCGACCGGCCGGACGTGGTCGTGATCGGGGGAGCGAGCAGGGCGCTCACCTGGGAGGAAACGAACCGAGCCCTCCGCTTCGTCCTGGGCGGGGCGAAGCTGGTGGGGATGCACGCCACTATCTCGTGGATGACCGAAGAGGGGATTGTGCTGGATCCCGGGGTGATGCTCCTGCGCGCACTCGAGGCCGCGTCCGGGCAAACGGCCGTGGTCTGCGGGAAGCCCTCGCCCGAGGCCTTCGGCTCGGCCCTACGTCTCCTGGGGCTAGCGGCCGGCGAGGCGGCGATGATCGGCGACGACCTGGAGACTGATGTCCTTGCTGCCCAGGCCGTCGGCATGACGGGCGTGCTCGTACGGACGGGAAAGTTCCGCCAGGAGGCCTTGGAACGATCAGCCGGCGAGCCGGACCTGATCCTGGAATCGATCCGGGAGGTACCCGCCGTTCTCCTGGCCTGAGCTCTAGGCCCCGGAGCGCTCGGCCTGCGCCCTCGAGATGTCCCTCATGGAGATAACGCCGAGCGTCGAACCTCCATCCACGACAGGCAGATGGCGGAACCCGCCGGCGAGCATCCTGCTCAGCGCTTCCTCGACGGAGGCATCCGGGTCGATGGTGAGCGGGTTGGTCGTCATCCAGTGAGACAGGGGATGGCCTGGGGCGTCGAAGTCCTGCGACAAAGCCCGGACGATGTCTCGTTCGGTGAAGATCCCCAGGAGGGCATCGCCTTCCATCACCAGAGCCGAACCCACGTGGCGCTCGCCCATCACGGTCGCGGCCTCCGCGACGGTCGATGACGCGGATACCGTGACCAACTCGGTGCTCATGATGTCGCCGACGGTGGTCACTCCGGCACGAAGCCTACCGCAGAGAGGGGCGGGGTCGGAATCCCGCCCCTCTCAGCGATCTATTCAGTTGAGCTGGCTACCGATGTGGGCCACGGTTACGGCCTGACACTGGCTGTCACCATGTCCTCGTTCTTGGTGCCCGACCGGGAGTCGGTCCATACGAACTGGAAGAAGCCGGTCGAGCTGGCGTCTCCGCCCTCGTAGTCGCCGTACTGGTTGCCGTCGAAACTGCCGATGGTCTCATCCGACGACGCACTGGTCACCCGCTGATTGGCGCTCCAGGTGTTACCTCCGTCGGTGGAGAAAGACCAGTAGACGTCTGTCTTCTTGTCCGCCAGGTCGTTGCGGGTGTCGTAGAAGGACACGCCTATCGTTCCGCCAGGGGTGATGCTGATGGATGGGAAGAAGTGCCACGCGTCGACGGTGTCGTCGTTGATGAGCTTCTCGCTCGACCATGTGGTGCCGTCGTTGTCGGAGTACCGCAGGTAGATCTCGGTGTTGGGGCTTCCGTCGGTGTCGGTGTCGAAGTACACGACGTACAGGCGGTCCGCAAAGGGGCTGCCGGCCGGCGCGATGTCGGTCATCGGCATGGGAAGCACGCCTCGGACGTTCTGCGGTGGGATGGGGATGAAGAAACCCGCCGTGTTGATCCGGAAGTCATGAACGGTCTTATCGACGCCCCACGTCAGGCCGCCGTCGTGCGACACGTCCATCTTGATGAACCCATTTGCATAGTTCTCCCAGGTTGCGAACACGGTGCCATCGTTGCCGACAGCGGCGTTGACACCGATGACGTCGAACGTGGCCGGCGTGTCGTCGATCCCAGCGCTCTTGACCCAACCACCCAGCCCGTTCCGGGAGACCATGAGCTGGGCCCTGTTGCTGGAACCGTTATCGTCGTAGCCGATATACACGCTGTTGAAGAACGGGCTGGTGGGTGTGTCGTCGGTGACCACCATGTCACGGTCGGGGAAGCTTCCGGCCGGGAGCGATCCGCTCTGGACCCATGTGTTGCTGCCGTGCAGCTTGTACGCGATCCGTTGGTCCGAGCATTCGTACCCGACAAAGATGTCGCCGGCCGTGTTGAAGTCAAGCCACGGGTCATAGCAGAAAGTGTTGATCGTGAGTCCCGAGTTCACCCAGGTCCTTCCGCGGTCGAATGACTCGTACACGCCCTTGTATTGGGAGAAGTCCGCCAAGTCATTGCTCTGCGCATACAAGTGGTTGGGGTCCGTAGGGTCTACCGCCACGGACGTCTCGCTCTGGGCCCCGTTCTTGTTCGTGACGTTTCTGTTTTTGTGGACAGCAAACGGGGTCGCGGGGTCGGAGATGCCCGAGTACAACACCCGTGCAGGAGCGGTGCTGAAGCGTTTGTCACCGGCGCTCGCCGCTACCGTTTCGCCCGTTACGGCCCATACACCGGCCGATAGAACGGCTGGGAGAACAAGTAACCGAACAGATCCAAGCTTTCTCACGAGGTTCCTCCTCTCCACCTGGACAGATGGGAGCGAAACGCTATCGTCTCCCATGCATTTTTCGCAACTTTGGGTGGCGGGATGCCGGAATGGCGCCCGGCTCTTTCGGCTATCGTTCGGTACGCACCGCCCAATGCAGGAGGAGACGCCATGGGAGCGCTACCCGAACCGATAGAGGAGTTGCTCGCATCGGCCCTGGTCGGAGAGCTGACCGTGGTCGACGAACAGGGGCGCCCGGTGACACATCCGCTCATTCCCCTGTACGACGGTGAGCGCATCTATCTGACGTCGAGCGTGTTGTTCTCGAAGAAGCTCGAGCACATCAAGTCGAATCCGAGGGTCTCGCTCTCTATCAGCGACCCGAGGGCGGTGAACGTCGAGCGGTTCCGCAGGGCCACCATTCAGGGCGATGCCACCGTGGACGACAGCGACCTCCACGCGGGCTGGGAGCGAAAGGTCCTGCCTCTATGGCGGGTCAAGGAGCCGGCCATAGACTTCTTCCTCGGCAAGCGCGTCGCGCTGCCGCTGTTCTTCGAGAGAGGGATCATCGAGATCCGGCCCCGGAGGGCGTTCCTTTGGGAGGACGGCCGGACCGATCTGCCACCGCAGGTCTTCGAGCTGGTGGAGGCGGGCAGATGAGCGCCGGCAGGCTACTACAGGACCTGGAGGAACGCTTCACGCACGCCGTCGTTGCCTTCCTGGACGACGACGGCTACCCGATGTCCGTGGCCACGGCCTTCAGCGTGCAGCCCGAGCGAGATGTAGTGGTGTTGGACACGGTGGCCGGCGACGCGGCGAGCCCGCCCGAGGACCGAGAGGTCAACGTCGTGTTCAGCCATATCCGTCCCCAGCCCGGCCAGGGCTACGACGAACGCCGGTACGTTTCCCTGTGGGGCAGGCTCCACCGCACGGACGGGCACCTCGAGCTGGTCCCGGAACGGGTACAGCATTGGGACGAGCAGGAGATGTCGTTCTTCGAGTTCTCCGAGCGCGGCGTCCCACAGGCCCATCGGTACATGGAGCAGCTATCGCGAGAGACGGGCAGGCCGGTGAAGCCGCGCCTCTCCGCCGGCTGGCTGTTCCTGCGGGCCACCCGCCTCCCCTTCCTCTCCGCGACGTTCGTGCCGGTAGCACTTGGAGCGGCCGTGGCCGCTTCGCACGGAGAGTGGCACTGGTGGCTGGCCATCCTCACGCTGGTCGCGGCCTCTTGCGTGCACCTGGCGCTCAACGTGGCCAACGACGTCTTCGATACGGCCAGCGGCGTCGACCAGGCGAATGTGAATCCCACCCAGTTCAGCGGCGGTTCTCGCGTCATCTACTACGGCCTGCTCAGCATGCGGCAGATGGTCCTCATCATGCTGGGCTTCTACGCGGTGGGCGCCGGGATCGGCCTGTTCCTTGCCGTGAGCCGTGGGTTCTGGCCTCTCTTTTGGATCGGCGTCGCGGGACTGTTCATCAGCGTCTTCTACACGGCGCCACCGTTCCGGTTCGTCCATCGGGGCCTTGGGGAGATCTGTGTGGCCCTCGGGTTCGGCCCGATCATGACGATCGGCGCCTACTACGTGCAGGCGAAGGCATGGTCCTGGGAAGCCATCTACGCCTCGCTCCCAGTCGGCATCCTGATCGCCCTGGTGCTGTACGTGAACGAGGTGCCCGACCGCCCTGCCGATGCGAGTGCCGGGAAGCGGACGCTGCCCGTACGCCTGTCCAAGCAGACCGTCATCGCTGCCTTCGCCGGAGCGGTCGCGGTGGCCTTCGGGCTGGTCCTCTTCGGATCCATCTTCGGTGTCATTCCCCGGCCGGCAATAGTTGCCTTGGCGGCCATCCCGCTGGCGCTGCCGGTGTACCGGGGGCTTCGGGCTTCGTACGAGAAGCCATACGCTCTGATGCCGGCTATGGCCAAGAACATCCAGCTTCACCTGTCGGCAGGGTTGCTGCTCACCATGGGCTACGTGGTTGCCATCGTGGCGAGCCACATCTCCTCGAGCCCGCCGGCGTTCCTTCGCTGACGGCAGATGAAGTTCAGGACCCTCGGACGCCGCCCGGGACGCTGCGCGACGAGTCCGATCGCGGCTGGGATCCGCCCTGGATGTCGGCGCAGGCTCGCCTGCGTTGAAGTGAAGCTCTACTGAGGGCAGCCGTCCGGCGTGGACGGTTGGCTGAACCCGTACATGGTGTAGGCCACCCAGTACAGGCCCCAAGCGTGCCGTGGCGCCAGCGAGGGAGACGGAGTGCCAGTGTCGGTCGGTGATGGCGTCGGCGTTCCGGTGTCGGTCGGTGATGGCGTAGGCGTTCCAGTGTCGGTCGGTGATGGCGTCGGAGTGCCCGTGTCGGTCGGTGATGGCGTAGGCGTCCCGGTATCGGTGGGTGATGGGCTGGGCGGCGGTGTCGTGCTCTTCGTGGGTCTGGGCGAGGGGCAGGGCGTTCCGGTCAGGGGCGGGTTGTTAAAGGTGATGAA
>Ga0210378_10000612_pt1 | contig 18392 bp, 10 predicted proteins | sample PLM1_60_b1redo_FD_155465 | JGI IMG/M metagenome (GOLD analysis project Ga0210378, IMG submission 155465) | Groundwater sediment microbial communities from an aquifer in East River, Colorado, USA - PLM1_60_b1 redo | ecosystem: Environmental > Terrestrial > Soil > Riparian zone | place: USA: East...
CTCGTCGTCGATGACCACGCCCCGACGCGGGCCCTCGTCCGCACCATCCTCGAGGGCGAGAAGTACGAGAACTTCGAGATCGTGGAGGCGGCCACGGGCACGGAGTGCCTCAAGGCCATGGACAAGAAGGGGCCCTTCGACCTCATCCTCCTCGACGTAAACCTCCCCGACATGGACGGCTACAGCGTCTGCCGCGCCCTCCGGACGGTCGAGGACAAGGTCCCCATCGTCTTCGTCACCGCCAAGGGCGACATGAAGGACTACGCCGCGGGCCGCGCGGCGGGGGCCGATTCCTACCTCGTCAAGCCGCTCGCGCGTGCCAGCCTGCGGTCGATCGTCGCCCTGTTCACCAGCGTCGAGCGCAACCCCCGGAAGGGCAAGGACGAGGCGGAGTTGACCGAGAAGTGATCCTGGGCGGGTCTGCGCCACCCGGCCACGTGGCCATCCTCCACCCGGGCGTAGACCGCGGCGAGTCGCTGGCGCGGGTGCTGCGCGCGGCCGGCCACCGCGTCACCGTCGTGCGGCCGGGCCCGGGGGCGCTCCCCAGCGTGCTCGCGGCCTCCCCCGACGTCGTCATCGCCACGCTCCACTTCGGCGACCAGCCGATCAAGGAAACGATGACGGCCGTCTGCAACGCGCTGGGCACCGAGGTGCCGCTGCTGGCTATCGTCGGCCGCGAGGACGTCGACGCGGTGGTCGCCGCCGACGAGGTGATCCGGGAACCGGTGGACCCGGGCGAGCTGGCCCTGCGAACGGGTGGGCTCATCACGCGGCGGGTGGAACGGCGCGGCTTGCAGAAGAAGATCGACCAGCTCGTCGGTCTCAACCGCACGTCGTGGGCCTTCTCGCTCGCGGGAGGGGCCGAGGCGCTCTTCGGCCAGGTCGCCCGCCTGAGCGCGGACGCGCTGCGCTCGGAAAAGGGGCTCGTGCTGCTCTACGACCCCAAGCGTCGCGAGATGACCGCGGAGGCGCCCGGCTTCGGCCTCAGCCTCGAGCAGGTGTCGCGGGTGCGCTACCCCGTCGACGGCGAGCCGCGCGACCGCTGGAACTTCCGCCGTAACGGGCCGCTCATCTCCAACGACGCGCCCTCCGATCCCCATCTCCTCCCCGAGATGGTCGCCCTCCTCGGCCTGCGCTCGGCCCTCGTCGTTCCCTTGACCCTCGGTCCCCAGGTCCTGGGCCTCCTCCTCGTCGCCGACCGGGCGGCGAGCGCGCCCTTCCGGGACGAGGACCTGGGCGTGCTGCAGGCCGTGGCCGGCCAGGCGTCGGTGTCGGTCGAGAACCAGCGCCTGCACGAGCGGATCAAGGAGGCCAACGCGCGGCTGCAGGAGTACGACCGGATGAAGAGCGAGTTCGTGGCCATCATCGCCCACGACTTCCGCAGCCCGCTCATGGCCATCCGGGGGTTCGCCGAGCTCGTCCTCGAGGACACCGACCTGCCCCTCGAGAGCCGCCAGGAGTTCATGCAGACGATCATGGACCAGACGGACGACCTGGCCCGGCTCGCCAACGACACGCTCCTCATCAGCCGCATGGAGACGGGCGAGATCCAGTTCGAGTGGCGCGAGGTGGAGCTGGGCCCGCTCGTCCTCGAAGCGGTGCCGCTCGGCCTCTCCCAGCATTCGCTCCAAACGGACGTGCCCGCCGACCTGCCCGCCATCGTGGCCGACGCCGACCGGATCAAGCAGATCGTCACCAACCTGCTGAGCAACGCCGTGAAGTACTCCCCGGAGGGCGGAGCGATCACCGTGCGGGTCCGCCGGCGCGGCGATCAGCACATCCTCATCGAGGTCGCCGACCAGGGTCTGGGCATCCCCGCCGACCAGGTGGGCCGCCTCTTCCAGAAGTTCGAGCGCGTCCGCAGCGACGAGCACCTGCGCATCTCCGGCACCGGCCTCGGCCTCTACATCTGCAAGAAGATCGTCGAGGGCCACGGAGGCCAGATCTGGGTGGAGTCGGAGCCGGGGCGCGGGAGCACGTTCTCGATCGTGCTTCCCGTGGACGCGCGCGCCGCGACGCAGTCCGGCAAGAAGAGCGACGGGGCGCCCCAGACCAAGACCGCCTAACGAATACCCTTCAAGATCCGCTCGACCTCGGCCAGCCGAGGGGCGATGGGCACCGGCTTGGCCCGCGTCACGTGCGGGTCCTTCAGGAGATGGCCGGTGAGCACGGCCACCACCGAATCGCGCCGGCCCACGATCCCGCGGCGGACGAGCTGGCGCAGGCCGGCCAGCGACGCCGCCGAGGCCGGCTCGCAGCCGATGCCGGCGCCGTCGATGACGGCCTTGGCGGCGAGGATCTCGCGATCGGACACCGCCGCCACCACCCCCCGGGTCTGCCGGATCGCGCGCGCCGCCCGCTCGTAGCTCACGGGATCGCCGATGCGGATGGCGGTGGCGACCGTCTCCGCCCGCACGCGGAAGCGGCGGCGGAAACCGGCGCGAAATGAGTGATAGAACGGCGCCGCCCCGGCGGCCTGGATGGCGGCGATCCGCGGGAGGCGGGAGATGAGCCCCCGCTCGCGCGCCTCCACGAGCGCCTTGCCGAAGGCGGCGGTGTTGCCGAGGTTGCCGGCCGGGACCATGATCCAGTCCGGCGGCTCCCAGCCCCGCTGCTGGAGCATCTCGAGAACGATGGTCTTCTGCCCCTCGATACGCCACGGGTTGACCGAGTTGAGCAGCGTCAGCCCCAGTTCGGACGAGGCCTCGCGCACGAGGCGCAGGCACTCGTCGAAGTCGGCCCGCACCTCGAGGACGTGCGCGCCGTAGCAGAGGGCCTGGGCCAGCTTCCCCGGCGCCACCTTGGCCCGCGGGATGAAGACGAGGGCGGGCACGCCGGCCTGGGCGGCGTAGGCGGCCAGGGAGGCCGACGTGTTGCCGGTGGAGGCGCAGGCCAGGGCGGTCGCGCCGGCGCGCACCGCCTGCGTCACCGCCACCGTCATGCCCCGGTCCTTGAAGGAGCCGGTGGGGTTCTCGCCCTCGTGCTTCAGCGCCAGGTCGGCCACCCCCGCCCAGCGCGACACGGCGTCGCGGCGGTAGAGGTTGGTGTTGCCCTCGGGGTGGGAGACGAGCGCCCCCCGGCCGGGCAGGAGCAGCTCCCGGAAGCGCCACACGCCACTCCCCTGCCCCGCCGGGTCCCCCGCCAGGCGCCGGTCGAAGGCCGCACGCAGGCGGCGCCCACGCAGGGAAGACGACGGCTGCGCCTCCAGCAGGCCGCCGCACGCGCACTGGAGCCGGGGCGAGCCCGCGGGCAGGCGCAGGCCGCAGGTTCCGCAGACGAGGCCGCTCACGTCCGGAGCGCGCCGCATTCGCTCATGCGACGACCCGGGCCCCGGCGGCGTCCACTTCCGCCACATGGGCCTTGGCTTTGATCCCCGCCTTGGCGTAGCCGTCCAGGAGGGCCTTCGCGACCTCCTGCCGCTTCTCCCGCAGGGCGAGGGCGATGATCGTCGGGCCGGCGCCGCTGATGGCGACCGCCAGGGCCCCCGCCTCCAGCCCGGCCGTCCGCGCCTGAGGGTAGCCGGGATAGAGGGGCGCCCGCCGCGGCTCGGCGATGCGGTCCCAGGACGCGTGACGCACGAGGTTGGCGTCGCCGCGCTCCAGGCCCAGGACGAGGAGGGCCAGGCGGGCGGCCTGGCCGACGGCGTCGGCGCGCGGAATGCTCTCCGGCAGGACCTTGCGCGCCTCGGCGGTCGCCACCTCGTAGGCGGGCGTCACGAGGACGAGGCCGAGCGAGTCGTGCACGCGCACTGACGTAACCTCGGGCGGATCGAGGCCAGCCACGATCACCAGCCCGCCGAAAAGGCACGGGGCCGCGTTGTCCGCGTGGCGGCCGGAGACGATCGCCTCCGCGTCGACCGCCGCCATCAGCAGATCGATCCGGGTCAGGCGCGTCTTCATCAGCTCGTGGGCCGCGAGCGCACCGGCGACCGCCGAGGCCGCGCTGCCCCCCATTCCCGCCGCGAGAGGCAGCCCCTTCTCGATCCGCAGCTCGATGCCGCCTTCGCGCTCGAGGCCTGCCCGCTTCAACACCGCCGCCGCGCCCAAGGCCGCCGTGTTGCGCAGCGGGTCCGTGGGGATGCGCTCGTCGGAGACGGAGACCACCCGCACGCCCGGCGCCTCGACCCGCGAGGCCTTCACGGTGTCGCCCATGCCGGTGAAGGCGAGGCCCAGGCAATCGAAGCCGGGCCCGATGTTGGACGCCGTGCCGGGCGCGAAGACGACGACGCCGCTCAAGCTACTCTTCTTCCTCGCGCAGCTTGGCCAGCACCGAGTAGTCCTCGAGAGTTGTGGTGTCGCCCACGGTCTCCTTGCCCGCCGCGATGTCCCGCAGCAGCCGGCGCATGATCTTGCCGCTGCGCGTCTTGGGCAAGGCCTCGGTGAAGCGGATGTCGTCGGGGCGGGCCAGGGCGCCGATCTCCTTCACGACGTGGGCCTTCAGCTCGGTGCGGAGCGTCTCGTCGGCGGCGCTGCCCGAGCGCGGGGTGACGAAGCAGACGAGCGCGCTCCCCTTCAGCTCGTCGGGCCGGCCGACGACGGCCGCCTCCGCCACCTTGGGGTGCGAGACGAGCGCGCTCTCGATCTCCATCGTCCCCAGCCGGTGGCCGGCGACGTTGATGACGTCGTCGACGCGCCCCATGATCCAGAAGTACCCGTCCTTGTCCTTCCGGGCTCCGTCGCCCGTGAAGTAGATCCCCGGGAAGCGCTTCCAATACTGCTCGACGTAGCGCTCTGGGTCCTTGTAGACGGTGCGGAGCATCGATGGCCACGGCTTCTGGATGACGAGGTAGCCGCCGGCTTCGGGGCCGACCGGCTTGCCGTCCTTGTCGACCACCTCGGGCACGACGCCGAAGAAGGGCAGCGTCCCCGAACCCGGCTTGGTGGGGATCGCCCCTGGCAAGGGCGTGATCATGATGGCGCCCGTCTCCGTCTGCCACCACGTGTCGACGATGGGACACCGGTCCCCGCCGATGACGCTGCGATACCACATCCAGGCCTCGGGGTTGATCGGCTCCCCCACCGTACCCAGCAGGCGCAGGCTCGACAGGTCGTGCTTCTTCGGCCACTGGTCGCCCCAGCGCAGGAAGGCGCGGATGGCGGTCGGCGCGGTGTAGAAGACGGTGACCTTGTGCCGCGCGACGATCGACCAGAAGCGGTCGGGGCCGGGATGGTTGGGCGCGCCCTCGTACATGAAGCTCGTGGCGCCGACGCAGAGGGGGCCGTAGACGACGTAGCTGTGGCCGGTGACCCAGCCGATGTCGGCCGTGCACCAGTAGACGTCCTCGTCCTTCAAGTCGAACACGTATTTGGTCGTGAGTGCGACCTGGACGAGATACCCCCCGGTCGTGTGGACCACACCCTTGGGCTTGCCGGTGGTGCCGCTCGTGTAGAGGATGAACAGCGGGTGCTCGGCGTCCATCGGCTCGGGCGCACACTCGGCGGGCGCGCTCTCCATCCGCTCGTGCCACCACACGTCGCGCCCGGCCTGCATGGGCACGTCCTGCCCCGTCCGCTTCACGACCACCACGTGCTTCACCGTCGGGCAGGCGGCGAGGGCGGCGTCGACGTTGGCCTTCAGCGGGACGATCGCCCCGCGCCGGTAGCCGCCGTCGGCGGTGACGATGAGCTTGGCCTCGGCGTCGTTCATCCGGTCCCGAACCGCCTCGGCCGAGAAGCCGCCGAAGACGACACTGTGCGTGGCGCCGATGCGGGTGCACGCCAGCATCGCCACCGCCGCTTCCGGGATCATCGGCATGTAGATCCCGACGCGGTCCCCGGCCTTCACGCCGAGACCCTTGAGGACGTTGGCGAAGCGGCAGACTTCCTTCAGCAGCTCCGCGTAGGTGAGGCGCCTCACCTCCCCCGGCTCGCCCTCCCAGAGGATGGCCGTCTTGTCCTTGCGCGGGCCGGCCACATGCCGGTCCAGGCAGTTCTCGGACAGGTTCAGGGCGCCGTTCACGAACCACTTCGCGAAGGGCGCCTTCCACTCCAGGACCCGATCCCATTTGCGCGCCCACTCGAGCGTGGCCGCCTGCTCGGCCCAGAAGCCCTCGGGGTCCTCGACGCTGCGCTTGTAGAGGGCCCGGTACTCGTCGAGGCTCTTGATGTGGGCCTTCTCCTGGAACTCGGGCGGCGGCGGGAAGACGCGGCTCTCCTTCAGGGTCGAGTCGATGTCGCTCATCGGGTCACCTCCAGCGGGATTCGCAGCGGTGCGACTTCAGGATGGCGCTCCAGCTCCGTCTCGCCGGTACGGAGGATGACACGGAGCTCGATCCGGCCCTTGGCGGCGGCGGGGAGCTCGGCCAGCGGGATGCCCATCTCGAACACGGCACCGGCCGCCGAGCGCGCCTCGGAAGGCATCTCCGCCCAGCCGTCTCCGTTACGCACCTCACGCCGGAGACCGGGCGGACCGCCGCCCACCCGGTAGCGGCAGGAGTCGAAGCTCACCACCAGCTCGGACGAGGCGAGCACGGTCTGGGCGGGGGCCGACGTCTCCACGAGCAGGTACAGCGTGCCCTCGCCGATCCCGAACCGGATCGCTTGCACGCCATGGCCGGCCCGGCCCATCGACCCCGCCCGCGCCACACGGTGGACACCGGCGGCCTCCCACTCGCCATCGACGATGGTGCCGTCGACCGTCGGGTGGACCGGTCCGCGGGGCGGCCGGGCCGCCGCCTCGAAGCGGCGAGTGCTGATGATCGTCTCCAGGAGCGCCTCGGGCACGGGCAGGCCGAGGTTGATGTACACGGCCTGCAGATAGCGGCGGAACAGCCGGTCGAACTCCAGGTCGTTCTCGGAGTGGCGGTCGTCGCCGTACCACCAGCACCAGTCGCTGCCGCAGGCGGCGCGGTAGGACTCCCAGGCCTGCGCGCGCTTCTCCGGCGGCGCGGCCGACTCGTGGGCGGCGAGGGCGTCCCGCGCGTCGCCGAGCAGGTCCCAGGCGCGACGGTCGTCGGCGTGGCCGATCCAGACGGAAAAGTCGGCGTGGATCCAGCTCCCGGCGAAGACGCGCGGCAGGGGCCGGAGTGCCTGGCCCTCCAAGGCTTCGCTGAGGGTCACGCCCTCGAGGACGGGATCCGCCGCGATGCCGCGGTAGACGGCACGAAGGAACGCCCGGCCCCCGTCGCGGTAGTGCTCCCACGCGTTCTCGCCGTCGAGGAAGATCCCGACCACGGGCTCGCCGGCGAGGCCGTCGCCGCGCCACGCCTCCCCCACCTTGCGCAGTCGCTGCAGGAGGTCGGCGGCCGCCGCCTCCGGCTCGTGGCTCGAGTAGGTGAAGCCGATGAGGTCCGAGATCGTGTGATCTCGGAAGAAAACGGCGATCGGCCCCGCCTCGGTGTCCCGGCGCCACGGACGGTAGAGGATGTCGGCGGGCTCGGCGACTCCCCCGTGACCACGCTGCAGCGCGATGCCCAGGCTGCGCTCGAGGACCGCCTCATCGGATGCCGTCCAGCGAAGACCCGCTTTCGCGATCTGCCGCACGGCCTCGTCCGACACGGAGCCCTCCGAGGGCCACATCCCTACCGGCGGCCGGCCGAAGGCGGACGCGTGGCGCGCGACCGCGCGCTGGATCTGGTCGAGCGCGTCCTCCGGGTGGCGGAAGCGGCGGGGCACGGGCGCTTCGGGATGGGCTTCGCGGTGCGCGTCGGTGTCGCAGAGCAGGGGCAGGATCGGATGGTAGTAGGGCGTGACGCTGAGCTCGACCTGGCCGCGCTCGGAGGCGCGCCGGTACGCGGGGATGATCTCGGAGAGAAGCGCCTTCTCGCGCTCGGCGAGGGCGAGCTTATCGGCCTCCGTGAAGCCCCGGCCCTTGGCCACGAGGGCGGACACCGTGGGGTCCTTCTCCTGCCACTCGAGATCGAACCAGGCGAGCTTGGCCAGGACCTGCAGGTCGAGCAGGTCCTGCACCGAGAAGTGCGGCGCCGCCGCCCGCAGCGCCCCCTCGTCCTTGCGCGGCCCCCGCCGGCCGAGCAGCTCCTGGAAGCGCGGGTGGCGGCCGATGAGGTTCTGCTCCTGGGCCATGAGCAGCCACTTGAGGGCGGCCAGGCGCTGGCCTTCGTCCATCTGCGCCGCGGGGACCATCGACGCGCGCTGGTGGGGATCGTCGTAGTCGCCCCGGACGCAGGCCTCGACCTGGTCCACGAGCACGGGCACCAGGTTGAACGTGACGTGGACGGACGGCGTGTCCTCGAGGATGCGCACCATGCCCAGGTAGTCCTTCAGTGCGTGCAGGCGGACCCAGGGCAGGATGACCGTGCCGTCGAGGGGATCGCGATATGAGGGCTGGTGCATGTGCCAGAGGAAGGCGACCCGGACCATTACCGGGCCTCCGCGGACCGCATGCTAGGATTCATCGGTGAAGGCGCTCGCCGCGCTGCGGCCCACGATTCTCGACCGGTACGTGGTCCGCGAGATGGTTCCCCCCTTCGGCCTCGGGCTGCTCCTCTTCACGTTCATCCTGCTGCTGGACACGATCTCGAACCTCATGCGCATCCTGGTATCGCGCGGAGCCGACCTCGTGACGGTGTTCCGGGCCTTCCTCTATCTTCTCCCGAGCATCTTCTCCGTGACCATCCCCATGGCCTTCCTGCTCGGGGTGCTGCTCGCCTTCGGCCGCCTGGCCAGCGACAGCGAGATCGTGGCCCTGCGCGCGAGCGGGGTAAGCCCGGCGCGTCTGCTGCGCCCGGTCCTGGCCCTGGCCGGCCTGGCCGGCCTCGCCACATTCTACTTCGTGGGGATCGCCCTCCCCGCGGCCAACCAGGCCTATCGCGAGCTGATCTTCAAGCTCGTGATCAGCAAGGCGCGCACCCAGATGACGCCGCGGGTCTTCAACGACGACCTCATCCCGGGCATGGTGTTCTACATCTCCGACATCCCCGCGCGCAGCGGCGAGTGGAAGGACGTGGTCATCCACGACGGCCGCACGCCCAGCAAGCCGCGTCTGATCCTGGCCCGCACCGGCCGGCTGCACGTGGACGAGCAGCGCAAGACGGTGGGCCTGGACCTCACCGAGGCGACCGTCTACTCGTTCAACATGATCGACCCGTCCGACTTCCACCTCGAGCGGATGGGCGCCGGCTACCAGCCCCTGCCCTACGAGCAGTTCTTCCCCAACGTGACCCTGGCCAAGGGCGACCGCGAGATGAGCCTGGGCGAGCTGCAGGCGATGGTCGAGCAGCTCAAGAGCCAGGGCAAGGCACAGAGCGACTGGGGGCGCTACGAGGTCGAGTACCACAAGAAATTCGCCATCCCCACCGCGTGCATCGTCTTCGGCCTCCTCGGCCTCGGGCTCTCCCTGGGGAGCAAGAAGGAGGCGCGCTCCGCCGCCTTCGGCCTCTCGATCCTGGTCATCTTCGTCTACTACGTCATCATCCGGCTCGGCGAACAGGCGGGAGACACGGGGCTCCTTTCGCCGTTCTTCTCGATGTGGGGCGCGAACCTGGTGCTCGGGGCGGTGGCGCTCGTCCTGCTCGTGCTCAACCATCACGAGGCGGCCTTCGACCCCCTCAACCTCGCCCACTACGGCGTGCTGCTGCCGAAGGTGCGCCGCCGCACCGGGCCCGTGCCGGCCCCCCCCCGCCTGGTGAAACGCACCGGCCGTCAGGGGCGGCCCGTGGTGGTCCTGCGCATCCCCCGGATGAACCTGCCGCTGCCGGGCATCCTCGACCGCTACGTGGCCCGGAGCTGGGCCTCTCACTTCATGCTCGTGATGGCCGCGTTCTGGTCGCTGTTCGTGCTCGTGAACTTCATGGACCTCTTCGACGAGATCCAGACCAACAAGATCAAGGGCGTCATCGTCGTCCGCTACTACGCGTTCTTCAGCCCCGGCATCCTGCACCTGCTCACGCCGGTGGGGGTCCTGGTGGCCGTGCTCATCACCTACGGCCTCATGAGCCGGCGCAACGAGATCACCGCGCTCAAGGCCGGCGGGATCAGCGTCTACCGGTCGGCGCTGCCGGTACTGGTCCTGGGAGCGGCGGTGTGCCTGGCCATGTTCGGGGCCTCGGAGTACGTGCTGCCGCCCATGAGCCGCCAAGCGACCCGCTTGATGAACATCATCAAGGGCCGGCCGGCCCAGTCCTCGAGCGTCGAGAGCCACCGCTGGGTGCTCGGCAGCGACGGGCGGCTCTACAACTACGACTACCTGGGCCCCGAGGGCGCGCGCCGCCACGACCGCATCACCCTCTACGGGCTCGCCATCTACGACGTCGATCCCAAGGCGTGGCAGCTCCGCGACGTGCTGTACGTGGCGAGCGCGGCCTGGAACGGGATGAGCTACGACATCGAGCGCGGGTGGCGCCGGGCGTTCGGCGACCGGCCGTCGTTCCACGAGCTCCTCCGGGCCCGCACGCGCGAGATCGAGCCGCCCAGCTACTTCGGGCACGAGGAGCGGGCGGCCGACACGCTGCGATTCGGCGAGCTGCGGGCCCACATCGCGTCGCTGGAGGCGCTGGGGGTGGACGTCATCCCCCTGCGGGTGCAGCTCCACCACAAGCTGGCCTATCCCTTCGTGTGCGTGGTGATGACGCTGCTGGGGATCCCCTTCTCCTTCGTGGTCGCCCGCCGGGGGGCGCTCTACGGGATCGGCGCCAGCATCGTCATCGCGATCATCTACTGGGCGTGCCTCACCGTCTTCGAGACGCTGGGCAACAACGCCCGCCTGCCCCCCGCCCTCGCCGCCTGGGCCCCGAACCTGATCTTCGGCGCGCTGGCTCTGTACCTGGTTCTGAATCTCGAAACGTAAACAGAAGCTCAGGCAGAGGGCGCAGAGCGGCGGACGGACGCGTAGCAGAGGAGCCGAGGGGGGAGGGCGCAACGGGTCGCCCTCTAAGCGGGGCGTCGATCGGTACTTGGAGCAGATAGCTAGACCGATCGTCGAGCGGAGCGTGCGGAAAGATACTCTTTCCCTATTTCGCCGCGCGCGGAGCGTCCCCGCGTGAGGGCGAACCCCGAGCGCCCGACCTTGCAAGGCCTGCGGTCTGGACGGGCGTCAGTACCGATACCAGTCGGACTTGAACGGGCCCTCCGGGCTCACGCCGATGTAGCTCGCCTGCGCGGGGGTCAGCTTCGTCAGCTTCACCCCGAGCTTGTCCAGGTGCAGCCGCGCCACGCGCTCGTCGAGCCTCTTCGGCAGCACGTAGACCTTCTTCTGGTAGGTCGCGCGGTTGGTGGCGAGCTCGATCTGCGCCAGCACCTGGTTGGTGAAGCTCGTGGACATCACGAAGCTCGGGTGGCCGGTGGCGCAGCCGAGGTTGAGCAGACGGCCCTCGGCGAGGATGAGGACGCTGTGGCCGTCCGGGAACGTCCACATGTCGTACTGGGGCTTGATGTTCGTCTTCTGGATGCCCGGGAACTTCTTCAGCCCCGCCATGTCGATCTCGTCGTCGAAGTGGCCGATGTTGCCGACGACGGCCTTGTCCTTCATCCGCGCCATGTGCTCGGCGGTGATGATGCCGGTGTTGCCGGTGGCGGTGACGAACACGTCGGCGGTCGAGACCACCTCGTCGAGGGTCAGGACCTGGTACCCCTCCATGGCCGCCTGCAGGGCGCAGATGGGATCGATCTCCGTGATGATGACCCGCGCGCCCTGGCCGCGCAGCGACTGCGCGCAGCCCTTGCCCACGTCGCCGTAGCCGGAGATGACCGCGACCTTGCCCGCCAGCATCACGTCGGTGGCGCGCATGAGCCCGTCCACGAGGCTGTGGCGGCAGCCGTAGAGGTTGTCGAACTTGCTCTTGGTCACGCTGTCGTTGACGTTGATGGCCGGGAAGAGCAGCGTCCCCTTCTTCTCCATCTCGTACAGGCGATGTACGCCCGTCGTCGTCTCCTCGCTCACGCCGTGGCATTCGGCGGTCGCCTTGCCCCAGCGGCCCGGCTGCTCCTTGTGGAGCCGCCCGAGCAGGGCGAGGACGACCGCTAGCTCTTCGCTCTCGGCGGTCGAGGGATCGGGCACCTTGCCGGCCTTCTCGAACTCCACTCCCTTGTGCAGGAGGAGCGTCGCGTCGCCGCCGTCGTCGACGATCTGGGTGGGGCCCTTGCCTCCTCCGAAGTCGAGGGCGCGCTCGGTGAGCTTCCAGTACTCCTCGAGGTTCTCTCCCTTGTAGGCGAACACGGGGACGCCCTGGGGCCTCTCCGGCGTGCCCTCCGGACCTACCGCCACCGCCGCCGCCGCGTGGTCCTGCGTCGAGAAGATGTTGCAGGAGGCCCAGCGGACCTCCGCCCCCAGCGCCTTCAGCGTCTCGATGAGGACTGCGGTCTGGATGGTCATGTGGAGGCTGCCGGTGATGCGCTCGCCTTTGAGGGGTTGTTTCCACGCGTACTCCTTCCGCAGCGCCATGAGGCCGGGCATCTCGTCCTCGGCGAGGCGGATCTCCTTGCGCCCCCACTCGGCGAGGCCGAGGTCCTTGACCTTGAACTCCAGGCGGCCCTTGGCGGGCGCGGTGGTCGTCGTCATGTCGTCTTTCTCCTTGTGGGTTGAAACGTGGCCGTAGCCAGCAACAGGGCGGGTCCTTTGGCCCGCGGCTCCGGGGGCAACTCGCGGCCGGCGGCCTGCTCCAGCCCGGCCGCCTGCATCATTGCCTTCAGCTCGTCGGGCTCGAACCCGAAGCCCTCCTGCCCCATCCGGCGCCGGAAGTCGTCGCGGTCGTGCCGGAGCAGATCCACCACCACCGCCCGGCCGCCCGGGCGGAGGATGCGCGCCATCTCGCCCAGCGCCGCCGGAGGGTCCGCGACGTAGGTGAGGGCGAGGAGCAGGAGCGCTCCGTCACAGCTGCGGTCCTCCAGGGGCAGGGCTTCGAGCCGCCCCTGGCGAAGCTCGACGTTGTCGAGGCCCGCGGTGCGCTTGCGGGCCGCCTTCAGCATCGCCGGAGACTGATCCACCCCGACGACGCGGCCCACGTGAGGGGACAGCGCCGCCGCGGCGTGGCCGGTGCCGCAGCCGAGATCGGCCACCACCCACTCGCTCGGCAAGAGGCCCAGGAGCGCCGTCTGCGTGAAAGCGCGGCCGTAGGCTTCCTCGCGGAGACGGTCCCATTGGCCCGCGGCGCCGGCAAAGAACGCCTCCGCGGGTGGAGACTGGCGGGCGAGCCGCCGGCCCAGACGAAGCTGGTCCTGGCGCGCCGTCGGCCAGGCGTCAGTCTGGTCGCGGGAGAGGAGCCACAGCCGGCGCGCGGCCGGATCCGGCTCCCCCCTCATGCGGTAGAGGCGCGTCGTCCCTTGCGAGCGGCTCCCCACCCATCCCTGGTCGGAGAGGACCTTCAGGTGGCGGCTGACCGTCGACTGCGGGAGCTGCAGGATGTCGCAGAGAGCGGCGACCCCGAGCTCGTGGCGCTCGAGCAGCCTCAGCAGCCGGAGCCGGGTGGGATCGGCGAGCGTCTCCAGGAAGCCGACGAGGGCGGCCACCGGGGAGGGCCGGGCGGCGAGGACGGCGGGAGCAGCCATCAGTTGATCCGGATGAAAGGATAGTCGATCCGCCCGCCCCCGTCAAGGGCGTTTCCAGCCCACCGCGCCGGCGATGGCGGCCGCGAGCTCCTCGGGGAGGGCCGGCTTGGCGACATGGTCGTGGAAGCCGGCCGCGAGCACGCGGATGCGGTCTTCCGTGCGCGCATACGCGGTGAGGGCGACGGCGGGGGTGAGGCCGCCGGCGCCAGGGGGCAGCGCGCGCACCTTCTGCATCATTTCGTAGCCGTTCTCGCCCGGCATCTCGAGATCGCTCACGAGGACGTCGGGCCGCTCCGTCCGCAGGAGGGCAAGGCCTTCGGCCGCGCTCGCCGCGCTGTGGACGGCGGCGCCCAGCCCCTCCAGGATCGCGGTGACCAGCTCCCGGCCGTCCGCATGGTCGTCGACCACGAGGACCGAGACGCCGTCGAGGCGAGTGACGGACGGAGGTGCGATCGAGTGCGCGGCCGGAGCCAGGCCCGCCACGGGCATGACGGGGAGCGTCACGGTCAGGGTCGTTCCCCGGCCCTCGCCTTCGCTGCTGGCCTGCACCTCACCTCCGTGAATCTCGACAAGCCGCTTCGCGATCGCGAGGCCGAGGCCGAGGCCCCCGTGCTTTCGGGTGCTCGAGGAATCGGCCTGGCGGAAGCTCTCGAACACGTGGGGCAGGAACTCGGGCGAGATCCCCACGCCGGTGTCGCTCACCGTGATCACGACCCGGGAATCGTTGCGGGTCACGCTGGCCTCCACCCGTCCGCCCGGGGGAGTGAACTTCACCGCGTTCGAGAGCAGGTTCCACGCGACCTGCTGGAGGCGGTCCGGGTCCGCCCACACGAGCTGCGGCTCGGCCGGCACCTCCCATTGCAGGTCTATCCGCCTCGCGTCCGCCGCCAGTCGGATGGTGTCCACTGCGGCCGTCACGACCTCCCTTGTGTCCACGCGCCGAGGGCTCAGGCGGACCTTGCCGGAGGTGATGCGGGAGATGTCCAGGACGTCGGACACGATCTGGTTCTGGATGGTGGCGTTCCGCTCGATGGCGTCCAGCCCGCGTGAGACCTGCTCGGGGCCGAGCTTGCCCGGCGAACGAAGCAGGTGCGACCAGCCCACGATGGCGTTCAGCGGCGTGCGCAGCTCGTGGGACAGGACGGCCAGGAACTCGTCCTTCACCTGGTTGGCCTTTTCGGCCGCGACCCGCGCCGACTGCTCGCGGGCGAGCTCGAGCTCCTGCTTCGCGGCCTCGCGCTGCCGCGTCAGGTCGCGCGTCACCTTCGCGAAGCCCCGAAGCGAGCCCGTCCGGTCGTGTACCGCCGTGATGGTCACGCTCGCCCAGAAGAGCGATCCGTCCTTGCGGACGCGCCATCCCTCCTCCTCGTAGCGGCCTTCGGCTATGGCGACGGCGAGCTCGCGGGCGGGCTTTCCGGCCTTCAGATCCTCCTCCGGGTAGAAGCGGGAGAAGTGGCTGCCGATGATCTCCTCGGCTTGATAGCCCTTGAGCCTCTCCGCCCCCGGGTTCCAGGTGACGACGCAGCCCTGAGGGTCGAGCATGAAGATCGCGTAGTCCTTCACGCTTTCCACGAGAAGGCGAAAGAGCTCTTCGCTCTCGCGCAGAGCCTGCTCCCCCTGCCGGCGCCCGGTGAGGTCGCGGGTGATCTCGAGGAAGCCGGCCGGCGTGCCCGGGGGGTCCTGCACGGCGGTGATGACCACGCTGGCCCAGAAGAGCGAACCGTCCTTCCGGACGCGCCAGCCGTGCTCCTGGTAGCGCCCCTCGCGGCTCGCGATCTCCAGCACGTGCGGGGGACGTCCCGAGCGCACGTCCTCGGGGCGGAAGAAGATGGAGAAGTGCTGGCCGATGACCTCGTCGGCGCGGTAGCACTGGATCCGCTCGGCCCCCGCGTTCCAGGACACGACGTGGCCGGCCGGATCGAGGAGGAAGATGGCGTACTCCTCGACGCCGGCCACCAACAGCTGGAACTGGTCCTGAGCCTCGACGAGCCTGGAGGGAGGCTGTTCTTGGTACCCCACTACGTTTTCAGTATAGGGCGTGCGCTTCAACGGTGGGGGGCCTCGAGAACTTCATCAGCGCCGCCGCCAGGCTCAATAGACGCCCACGTCGTCGAGCCAGATCGTGCCCTGCGTACCGGGCTTGTCCGCGCCCTGGTCGAGGACGAAGACCAACTGGCGCACCTTGTCCAGGTCGAGTTTTCCATCCGTCCGCGTGTTGATCGAGCGCAGCCGCTCGAACGGCACCGCCAACCGCCGCCACTCCTTCCCAGTGCGTACCGAGGCGAACCACGACTCCGTGGCCTCGTCGGGGGAGTCGGGGTTGGCGTCCCGGACCTGGACCCAGAGGCGGTACTCGCCGTCGCCCTTGATCGCGAAGACGAGGCCGTGCCGGCCCGTAAGGTCGCGGGGCTGTCGGCTCACGAGGGCGCACCAGACGAAGGGCCGCCCGGGCCCCGGCGTGCCCAGCCGGAACGCCATGCGCCCGGCGCCGCTGCCGTCCGGCCCGGCGCCCTTCGCGACGACCTCCCGCTCCATGCTCGAAGAGGAATCGAACTCGGGGCCGAAGACCGGCGCGCCCTCGAAGCCGTCGATCACTTCTGCGGCGGGCGGGACGGGCGGCTCGGGAGGCCACGCCGCTCCCTGCGCCCGTTCGGCCGCCGCTTCGGGACCGAAGACGTAGATGGGGTTGGAGAGGATCCAGGGAGCGCTCCCGCCCGGCACGCGTACCTCCGCCCGGTACACACCCGGCCCCGCCGCCGACACCTCGACGGAGCCCTCTCCCTCTGCCGCCACCGCGCCGTCGCGCCGGATCGTGACCCGGGCGCCGGCCGGCATCCTTCCGCCGGCGCGGAGCGCGAGGCCCGGGTCGGGAGGCACCGTGTCCCCCATCGTGAAGCGGCGGCCGCCGGCCTCGGCCGTGAAGGAGAACTCGCCGGCAGGGGCGAGAGCGTCGAGACCGACGTAGCAACGGCCGCGGGCCAGCGCGGCGACGATGGCCTGGCCGTCCGGTCCCGCCTGGCCGGTGAGCGGCCGGTCCAGGACCACGTGGTCCTGCACGAGGGCGAAGATCGACTCGTAGGACGGGAAGCGCAGGGCCCGCTCCTTCCGCACCACCAGCCGGGCATGGGCGTCGGCCCCCGCGATCCCGGCGGCGTCGCGACGCGCCAGCAGCGCGTCCCAGCGCGCCAGGGTCTCGTCCGGCGGGGTAAGGCTTCCGAGCAGCGCGTAACGCGAGTTGAGGCCGTAGAGCGCGGCGGTGCGCAGCAGGCGCGGCCAGCCCGCGGCGCGCCACTGGCTGTCGCCGTTGACGAGCTCGATCCCCCACCGCCCGGGTAGGTCCCAGCCCGTCCACCGGAAGTCCTCGCGCGGGCTGAGCGGATGGGCGGCGAAGGTGACACCTCCCAGGTCGCGCACGTCTTCGAGCGCGTCCCGAGCATCGCCCGAGAAGCGGAAGACGGGGTCGGGTATCCCGAGGCCGAGCACGTGACCGGCGGTGGTGGAGACCTCGGTGCCCACCAGCACCAGCACGCCGTCGTGCTCTCCCTCGAAGGGCTTGCCGTCCACGTTGTTGTGGTCGGTGATGACGACGAAGCGTAGGCCCACCTTCTTCGCCGCGACCGCCACCTCTTCGGGCGTGCCCCCGCCGTCGGAGAGCGTCGTGTGGACGTGGACGATGCCGGCGACCCGCGTGTAGCCGTCGTCGGGAGCGGCCCCCTGGACCGGCAGGGGCCGCCAGAGCGCCACGCGTACGGCGAGCACGCCCAGGACCGCCGCGGCGAGAACGAGGGCGAGCCGGGCCAGGAGCGTGTCCCGGTGAAAGACGGAGGACACGCTCCTAAAATGAGAACCCGAAAGAACGTACCCACATTTGGTGCTCCCGCGGTCCGAAGGACCGCTTTAGGAGTCCGTCTCCAGCGTTGCCGAGACGGACTCCTAGCGCCTCACGAAGCTGCGCAGCGCCTCGACCTTGTCCGTGCGCTCCCAGGTGAACTCGGGCTCGTTCCGGCCGAAGTGGCCGTAGGCGGCCGTCTTCTTGTAGATGGGACGGCGCAGGTTGAGGTACTCGATGATGCCCTTGGGGGTGAGGGGGAAGATCTCACGGATGGCGTCGACGAGGCGGGCCTCCTCGACCTTGCCCGTGCCCATGGTATCGGTCATGACGGAGACGGGATCCGGGACGCCGATGGCGTAGGCGATCTGCAGCTCGAGGCGGTCGGCGAGACCGGCGGCCACGATGTTCTTCGCGACGTGGCGGGCCATGTAGGAGGCCGAGCGGTCCACCTTCGTCGGGTCCTTGCCCGAGAACGCGCCGCCGCCGTGGCTGCCCACGCCGCCGTAGGTGTCGACGATGATCTTGCGCCCGGTGAGCCCGCAGTCGCCCTGCGGCCCGCCCACGACGAAGCGGCCGGTGGGGTTGATGAAATACTTCGTCTTGGAGTCGAGCAGGCTCGAAGGGATGACGGCGTGGATGACCTTCTCCAGGATGTCCTCGCGGATCGTCTCGATCTTGACGAGGCTGGAGTGCTGGGCGGAGATGATGACGGCCTCGACGCGCGCGGGCCGGTCGCCGTCGTACTCCACCGTGACCTGGCTCTTGCCGTCGGGGCGGAGGTAGTCGAGGATCTCCTCCTTGCGGACCTGGGTGAGGCGCCGGGTGAGCTTGTGGGCGAGCATGATGGGCAGCGGCATCAGCTCTTCGGTCTCGTTGCAGGCGTAGCCGAACATCAGGCCCTGGTCGCCGGCGCCCCCCGGGTCCACGCCCATCGCGATGTCCGGCGATTGCTCGTGGATCGCGGAGATGACCGCGCACGTCTCGTAGTCGAAGCCGTACTTCGCGCGCGTGTAGCCGACGCCCTTGATCGTCTCGCGGACGATGTGGGGCAGGTCCGCGTAGGCCCGGCTCGTGATCTCCCCCGCGATGAACGCCAGGCCGGTGGTGACCACGGTCTCGCA
>Ga0210378_10000613_pt1 | contig 18385 bp, 15 predicted proteins | sample PLM1_60_b1redo_FD_155465 | JGI IMG/M metagenome (GOLD analysis project Ga0210378, IMG submission 155465) | Groundwater sediment microbial communities from an aquifer in East River, Colorado, USA - PLM1_60_b1 redo | ecosystem: Environmental > Terrestrial > Soil > Riparian zone | place: USA: East...
CCGGTTCACCGGCCGCCTCCGGGGATGAGGGAGATCAGGCCGGCCTGGCGGCCGGTGTGGCCGTGGTCGCGGCGGTGGGAGAAGTACCGCTCCTCCAGGTCGGCGGTGCACTCTCCGGCGACCCGGACCTGGCCGACGCCGGCTCCCTCGAGCGCCTGGGCGGCCCCGGCGGCGGGGTCGAGGGCGGGGCGGCCGGTCCTGGTGGTGGCCAGGGCGGCCGGGTAGCGGTCGCCGACCACGGCCCGGACGTCGGGCCCGACGTCGTAGCAGCAGCCGCCGACGGCCGCGCCGACCAGGCCGACGGTGGCCGCCGGATCGGCGCCGAGCTCGGCCATGGCCGCCACCGCGGCCTCGACGACGCCGTCGGCCAGCCCCCGCCAGCCGGCATGGACCGCGCCCACCACCCCGGCGGCCGGGTCGGCCAGCAGCACCGGGGCGCAGTCGGCGGTCAGCACCGCCAGTACCACCCCCTGGTCGGTGGTGACCAGCCCGTCCCCGTCCCCCACCGGCGGCCTGGCCTCCGGGGGTCCCTGACCGAGCCGGGCCTGCTCCACGCGGAGCACGACCGCCGAGTGGATCTGCCTGGCGACCGCCCACGGGAGCCCGGCCAGGCCGAGGACGGTGGCCACCCGCCGTCGGTTGGAGAGCGTCCGCCGCAGGTCGTCACCGACTCGCAGCCCGAGGTTGAGGGTGGCGTGGGGCGGGCCCGAGGCGCCCCCGACCCTGCCGGTGAACGCGGCCACGACCCCGTGCTCCAGCAGGTCCTCCGCCACCAGCAGTGGCGGCCACACCGGCGCGGACCGCGCGCCGGTCGGCGGCGTCGGCCGCCAGACCAGGCTCATCAGGGCATCGCCTGGCGCCATGGCCAGCCGGGCGCTCCGGCCCGATCCTCCCGGCGGCGGCTGGTCAGCGCTTGAGGAAGGAGGGGATGTCCAGCTCGTCGTCATCGCCGTCGAAGCGCCGGCGGCGCTCTGGCTCCGGCCGGTCCGGGTCGCGGTGCTCGGGTTCGCGGCCCTCCCCCGGGCCCGGGGTCGGGCTTGGGCGGGAGACGCGGCTCTCGGCCGGGCGCCGCTGGCCCGGGGTCGGCCAGACCGACTCGTCGTCGGCCGAGCTGGCGGCCTGGGGGCGGGTGGGCTGGGCGGGCGCCTGCTCGGCGGTCCGGTCGAACCCGGCCGCGATCACCGTGACCCGGACCTCGTCCCCGAGGGCGTCGTCGATCACCGCGCCGAAGATGATGTTGGCGTCCTGGTGCGCGGCCGAGGCGATCACCTCGGCGGCCTCGTTGACCTCGAACAGGCCGAGGTCGGAGCCGCCCGAGATGTTGAGCAGGACGCCCCTGGCCCCGTCCACCGAGGCCTCGAGCAGCGGCGAGGAGATGGCCTCCTTGGCCGCGGCAACGGCCCGGTCCTCGCCGCGGGCCTGGCCGATCCCCATGAGCGCGGTGCCGGCCTCGCGCATGGTCGCGCGCACGTCGGCGAAGTCGAGGTTGATCAGCCCTGGGATGGTGATCAGGTCGGTGATCCCCTGGACGCCCTGGAGCAGCACCTGGTCGGCCAGCTTGAACGCGTCCAGCATCGAGGTGGTGCGCTCGGCCACCTGGAGCAGGCGGTCGTTGGGGATGATGATCAGGGTGTCGACCTCTTGCTTGAGGCTGTCGATGCCCTTGTCGGCCTGGGCCGAGCGGCGCTTGCCCTCGAACGCGAACGGCCTGGTCACCACCCCGATGGTGAGCGCACCCTGGGCCTTGGAGATGCGGGCGACCACCGGAGCGCCGCCGGTGCCGGTGCCGCCACCCTCGCCGGCGGTGACGAACACCATGTCGGCGCCCTTGAGGACCTCCTCCAGCTCCTCGGCGTGGTCCTCGGCGGCCTGGCGGCCGACGTCGGGGTTGGAGCCGGCACCGAGGCCGCGGGTCAGCTCGCGCCCGACGTCCAGCTTGACGTCGGCGTCGGAGGCCAGCAGGGCCTGGGCGTCGGTGTTCACGGCGATGAACTCCACGCCCTTCAGGTTCGCCTCGATCATGCGGTTGACGGCGTTGACACCGCCGCCGCCGATCCCGACCACCTTGATCACGGCCAGGTAGTTCTGCGGCGCCGCCATCATCCAACCAACCTCCTTCGCCCGTTTCACGGACAGTCGTTGCCCAGCACGAGGGCCAGGGAAGCGGGGGAAGTTGAGCCTCAAGTTGAGGTTCAATTATGTCAACCTCAAGCTGCCGGGGATGGTACAAGGAGCCCCTGACCTGGTCAACTACCCTGGTGTAATTTCATTGATTGTTATTCGTTTGCGCCGCCTGGACCGTCGGGGCCGACGGGTTGCGGACGTCGATTCGCTGCGCCTCCCTTCCCTCCCGTTTGAGCTCCCGCCGCACCAGCAGCACGGCGGTGTCCTTGGCCGCCTGGTCGACCGCCAGGCCGTACAGGATCCTGGCCCCGTCCCGGAGGGTGAGCTCCAGGCCGTCGAGGGTCCGGGCCTTGACGCCGACGACCTGGCGCTTCAGGGACGGCGCCATGCCGCCAAGCGCGGTGAGGGCGTTGGCCAGCTCGTTTCCGGGCGGCAGGCGGGTGCCTGCCGCCACCTCGGCGGGCAGCGGGACCCGGGCAACGTACGGCAGCCCTGGCGGGCGGTCGCCGGTGGCGTCGAGCACGGTGCCGTCGGCCGCGACCAGCCAGTAGACGCCGTCCTGGGAGACGCTGGCCACCGGCCGGCGCTCGGTGACGGTGATGCGCAGGCTTGACGGGTAGTCGCGGGTCACGCGGACGGCGGCGACGCGCGGGATGGCCGCCACCCGGCCACCGATGGCGGCCAGGTCGAGCCCCAGGTAGGGCTCGCCGAGGCGGACCTTGCTGGCCGCCAGGACCTGGGAGGTTTCCAGGGCCTGGGTGCCCTCGATGCGTACGGCGCTGAGGCCGAACAGGGGCGTCCTGACCAGGTAGGCGACCCCGGCGACGAGGGCGATGCCGGCAAGGGCCCAGCCGAGCAGGCGGCGCCGGCGCTGCACCCTGGCCGCCAGGATGGCCTTGCGCCGCTCGGCGATCCGCTGGTCGGCCCGTGGGCGCCGCTTGGGCGCCGGCCCCGCTCCCCCGGCGGCGCGCCCGCTCGGGCTGGTCCGCTGGGTCATCGGGGCTCCCGCCCGCCGGGGTCGAAGTCTCCGACGAGCTGGACCTCGGTGCGCAGGGTGATGCCGAGCTCGTCGCGGGCCCGGCGCATCGCCCGCCGGACGAGCGCCAGCACGTCGGCTGAGCTGGCCCCGTCGGCGGCCACGATGAAGTTGGCGTGGACCTCGCTGACCCTGGCGCCGCCGTGGCCCTCCCCCTTCATGCCGAGCAGCTCGACCACCCGGCCGGCGGCCATCTCCGGCGGGTTGGCGAACACGCTGCCGCAGTTGGGCTGGTTCACCGGCTGGTGGTCGCGCCGCCAGCGGCGGGCCTCGTCGATCTCGGCCCGGACGGTGGCCTCGGGGGCCGGGGTGAGCGCGAACCTGGCCGCGGTCACCACCGCCCCGGCCGGCAGGGCCGAGCGCCGGTAGCCGAAGCCGAGCTCGTCCGGTTTCATGCGAACGGGGCGGCCGGCGGGGTCGCCGGTCAGGTGGAACACGTCGGCCCAGACGAGGCGGTCGGCCAGCTCGCCGCCGTGGGCGCCGGCGTTCATGCGCACGCCGCCGCCGACGGTGCCCGGGATCGCCACCGCGAACGCGATCCCGCCAAGGGAGGCCCTGGCCGAGCGGGCGGCCAGGCTGGGCAGGGGGGTCGCCGCCCCGGCCTCCAACTCGGCGCCGTCGACCTCGACCCGGCGGAAGTGCTGGCCGAGGTGGAGCACGACCCCTGGCCAGCCGGCGTCGGCGACCAGCATGTTGGACCCGCGCCCGATGATCAGCAGGGGCAGCCGGCCGGCCTCGAGCACGCCGGCCAGGGCGGCGAGGTCGTCGACGGTCTCGGCCCGCAGGAACACGGCCGCCGGTCCGCCGAGCCGGAAGGTGGTCAGCGGGGCCAGCGGCAGGTCGCGGCTGACCCGGCCGGGGCAGCGGGCGGCCAGCTCGGCCGCGGCCGCCTCGAGGGCGGCGGCGTCGACCGGCCCGACCGGGGCCGGTATCGGCGGCCAGGTCCCGCTCACGAGGCCGCCTCCGGAGGCGGTGTCCGGTGGCCGGCCGAGAGCAGCGGGGCGAGCTCGTCGGCCAGGGTGGTGATGTCGCCGGCGCCAAGGGTGAGGACCAGGTCGCCCGGCTGGACCAGGGTGGCCACCCTGGCGGCCAGCGCGGCCCGGTCGGGTTCGTAGACGCAGTCGAGGTCGGGCCGGGCTCGGATGGCGGCCCCGGCGACCAGGGCGCCGTCAACGCCCGGCTCGGGGTCCTCCCTGGCCGCGTAGACGTCGGCGACCACCACCAGGTCGGCGCCGGCGGCCAGGGCCCGCCCGAACTGGTCGGCGAACAGCCGGGTGCGGGAGTACAGATGGGGCTGGAACACGGCCACCACCCGCTTCCAGGCGCCGAGCCTTGCCGCGGCCAGGCTGGCCGCGACCTCGGTGGGATGGTGCGCGTAGTCGTCGACCACGGTGACCCCGCCGACCTCGGCCCGGAGGTGGAAGCGCCTGGCCGCGCCCGTGAACCGGGCGAGACCGGCGACCGCGGCCTGGAACGACGCCCCGGCGGGCAGGGCCGCGGCGATCGCCCCGAGCGCGTTGACCACGTTGTGGCGGCCGGGGACGGCGAGGGCGACCTCGCCGAGCCGCTCGCCGCCGGCGACGACGGCGAAGCGGGCGCCGCGGCCGTCCAGCGCCAGCACCTCGCCCCCGACCTCGGCGCCGGCGGCCAGCCCGTAGGTCACCACCGGGCAGGCGGCGGCGCCGGCCAGGTCGAGCGCCCCGGGATCGTCGGCGCAGAGGACGGCCGCGCCAGCGGCCGGGAGCCGGCCGACGAACGCCCGGAAGGCGGCCCGGACGGCCTCCAGGTCGCCCCAGTGGTCCAGGTGGTCGGCCTCGACGTTGGTGACCACGGCCACGGTGGGTGCCAGCTCCAGGAACGACCCGTCCGACTCGTCGGCCTCGGCGACGAAATGGGGGCCGCGGCCGGCGGCGGCGTTGATCCCGGTGGCCTTGAAGTCGCCCCCGACCGCGAACGAAGGGTCGAGCCCGGCCGCCTCCAGGATGGCCACCACCATCCCGGTGGTGGTGGTCTTGCCGTGGGTGCCGGCGACCGCGATGCCGACCTTGCCCGCCATCAGCATGGCCAGCAGCTGGGCCCGGCCGAGCACGGGGACGTCGAGGAGACGGGCCGCGACCAGCTCGGGGTTGGTGGCCCGGATGGCGGTCGAGGCGACCACCAGGTCGGGCCGGCCCAGCCGGGCCCCGTGGTGGCCGGCCCAGACGTCGGCGCCGAGCGCCCGCAGCGCGTCAAGGGTGGCCGACCCGGTGCGGTCGGAGCCGGTGACACGGTGGCCGGCGGCCAGCAGCAGCCGGGCAAGGCCGCTCATGCCGGCCCCGCCGACCCCGACCAGGTGCACGGTCCGGCGCCCGGAGCCGAGGTCGATGCCGGTGCCGGCGCCGGTGCCGGTCCTCGGCCGCGGGCCCGCCGGCCGGCCCCGCCCGGCGGTCGTCCCACCGGCGGCCCCCCCGACCGGCCCCGGCCCGCTCATGGCCCTGCTTCCTGGTCGCCGGTGGACTCGCCGGCGGCGCCGGGCCCCCTGGTGGCGGGAGAGGCCGTGCGGTCGATCGGCGGGTAGGCCTCCATGCGCTTGCTGCGGCGGTCGACCCGGCGCTGCACGGTGGGACCGCCGGGCGGGGCGGCGGCCGACTCGAACCAGCCGGAGGCCTCCCGGTCGACCGGGGCCGCGGCCGCGGCCACCGCGGCCAGGAACTCCTCCCGGGTGGCACGGCCGGAGGCCTCGACGACCAGGGCGGCCAGCTCCTCGGCGGCGGCCGGGTGGGCAAGCTCGTGCATGGCCGCGGCCATGCCGGCCAGCCGGTCGGGGTCGGCCAGCAGCGGGGCGGCGGCGGCGACCACCGCCGGGCCGTCGAGGGCGGCGTCGTCGATCACAACGGCGCCGCCGGCCGCGGCGACCGCCCGCGCGTTGGCCGCCTGATGGTCGGCGGTCGCGTGGGGCAGCGGGACCATCACGGCCGGCACGCCGGCCGCGGTCAGCTCGGCCATGGTGATCGCACCCGCCCTGGTCAGGGCCAGGTCGGCGGCGGCGTAGGCCAGGTCCATGCGGTCGATGAACGGGACCACCTTGACCAGCAGCCCGCGGCCGTCGGGGTCGGCCTCGGCCCAGCCGGCGCGCACCTCGGCCTCGTCGCGCCGGCCGCAGGCGTGCAGCACCTGGACGCGCTCGGGCGCCGGCCAGCGCGCGGTGGCCGCGACCACCGCCTGGTTGATGCGGCGGGACCCCTGGCTGCCCCCGAACACGAACAGGGTGCGCCGGTCCGGGTCGAGCCCGAAGGCGGCGACCGCCTCGTCGTGCAGGCGCTGCCGGTCGAGCCGGGCCAGCTCGGGCCGGACCGGGTTGCCGACCACGACCGTGCGGTCGGGCGGGAAGGCGGCGGCCGCGGCGGCGACGCCGACGGCGATGCGCCTTGCCACCCTCGCCGCCAGCCGGTTGGCGATCCCGGGCACGGCGTTCTGCTCGTGGAGCACCACCGGCACGCCCTCCAGCCGGGCGGCCATGGCGACCGGGAGGGTGACATAGCCGCCCATGCCGCAGACCACGTCGAAGCGGTGGCGGCGCAGCAGCCGGCGGGCGGCGAAGGTGCCGTTGACGGCCGCGAAGGGGGCGAGCAGGGTCTCGCGGGCCAGCCGGCGCGACAGGGGCAGGATCGGCAGCAGGTCGAGGGCGAAGCCGGCCTCCGGCACCGCCCTGGTCTCGATGCCTCTGCTCGTGCCCGCGAACCGCACGGTCGCCTTCGGGTCGTACTGGACGATGGTGCGGGCGAGGGCCAGGCCGGGGAACACGTGCCCTCCGGTCCCGCCGGCGGCCACCAGCAGCGAGAGGCCGGGCCGGTCCTCGGGCGCCGGCAGACCGCCCGTTCCCGGTTGGGGGGCTGCGGCCTCGGGGCTGGCGTCCGGCAGCGGGTCGGCGGCGCTCATCGTGGTTCCTTTCCTGGGGCGCGGGTCGGAGGCTTGCCCCCCCTCCCAGCCCGTTCGGCGTCGGCCTTGGCCTTCTGGGCCGGGGTCTGGCGGTGGCCGCCGCCGCGGGTGGTGGTCACGGCGGCCGGGCGTCCCCTGGCCGGGCGGGACGGGGCCCGACCGGCGGCTCGCCGCCCACGGCGCTCGGCCGCGGCCGTGGTCGCGATCACCGCAGGGCGCACCGTCCAGACCTCGTGCCTGGCCACGTTGAGCAGCATCCCGGTCGCCGCCAGCAGCACCAGCATGCTGGACCCGCCGAAGGAGACCAGCGGCAGGGGCACGCCGGTGATCGGCAGCACGCCGACCACCGCGCCGACGTTGACCAGGGCCTGGACGACGATCCAGATGGTGATGCCGCCGGCCAGGTAGCGGCCGAACGGGTCGGGGGCGCGCTGGGCGACCCGGACGCCGCCGTAGGCGAAGGCGACGAACAGCAGCAGGATCGAGAGGGTGCCGAGCAGGCCGAGCTCCTCGCCGATGATGGCGAAGATGAAGTCGGTGTGGGCGTTGGGCACATAGGACCACTTCTGCCGTCCCGCCCCAAGGCCGACCCCGAGCAGGCCGCCCGAGCCGAGGGCCAGGCGCCCCTGGATGAACTGGTAGCCGCCGTTCTGCGGGTCGGCGGTGGGGTCCATGAACGACAGGAACCGCGACCGCCGGTAGTCGGCGCTCATGATCAGGCCCATGCCGGCGGCCAGACCGAGCGACCCGATCCCGCCGAGCAGCAGCATCGGGGCGCCGGCGACGAACAGCATCCCGAAGGCGATCGCGCACAGCAGCAGGGTGGTGCCGAGGTCGGGCTCCAGCAGCACCAGGGCGGCCAGCAGCATGGTCAGCGGCAGCACCGGCACCAGCAGGTGGCGGACATCGCCGAGCAGGCGAGCCTTGCGGGTGAGCACGTCGGCCGAGAACAGCAGCAGGGCGAGCTTGGCCAGCTCGGCCGGCTGGACGCTGACGCCGGCGCCGACCGAGATCCAGCGGGTGGACCCGTAGGCCGACACCGCACCGGGGTGGATGAGCACGAACACCAGGCCGGCGGTGGCCACCACCAGCAGCGGCGTGCCCAGCCGGCGCCAGAGCCGGTAGTCGATCCGGCTGACCACCAGCATCACCATGACCCCGCCGACCACCCAGAGCAGCTGGCGCTTGAAGTAGGCGTAGGAGTCGTTGTGCTTGGCGAAGGCGAACACCGAGGAGGCCGACAGCACCATGACCACCCCGATCACCAGCAGCGCGGCGGCGACCGCGAGCAGCAGCCAGTAGGTGGAGCCGGCGCCCAGCAGCGGCCTGGCCGCCCTGGCCGGCCGGCGGGCGTCAGGCACCGCCATGGCCGCCGCCTTCCGGGTGGTGGCGGGCGGCGAGACGCCCGACGGCGGCCTCGAACGCCAGTCCCCGTTCGGCGTAGCCGGAGAACATGTCGTGGCTGGCGCAGGCCGGGGCGAGCAGCACGGTGTCGCCCGGGTCGGCCAGGCCGAACCCGACCGTCACCGCCTCCCCGATGGAGGCGGCCCGCACCACCGGCCCCGGGTAGCCGGCCAGCTCGAGGGCGGCGGCCAGCTCGTCGGCCGCCTCGCCGACCAGCACCACCCCGACCAGCCGGTCGAGGGCGTCGTCGACCAGCTGGTCGAAGCTCAGGCCCTTGTTGCGACCGCCGGCGATCCAGACGACCCGCGGGAAGGCGGCCAGGGCACGGGCGGCGGCGTGCGGGTTGGTGGCCTTGGAGTCGTTCACGAACGCGACCCCCCGGACCTCGCCGACCGTTGCCAGCCGGTGCGGCCCGGGCCGGAAGGCGGCCACCGCCCTGGCCATGCCGGCCGGGTGGGCGCCGACGGCGAGGGCGACGCCTGAGGCGGCGATGGCGTTGGCCAGGTTGTGGCGCCCTGGGAGGCGCAGGGCGGCCGCCCGCCACAGGCCGCCATCGTGGCCGGGAATTCGGGACAGGGCGACGCCAGCCTCGAGGCCGAGCCCGCCAGGGGCGGGGAGCCCGACGGTGAACGGCACCCCGGTACCGGGCGCGCGCTGCCCGTGGGCGGCGACCACCGGGTCGTCGGCGGCGTACAGGGACCAGTCGTCTGGCCCCTGGTTGGCCCAGATGGTCGCCTTGGCCTCGGCGTAGGCGGCCAGGTCGGGATGCCAGTCGAGGTGGTCGGGGGCGAGGTTGAGCCAGGCCCCGGCGTGCAGGTGCAGGGTCCAGGTGAAGCGGAGCTGGAAGCTGGACAGCTCGACCACCACCGCCTCGGGCGGGTGGCGATCCAGCACGGCCTCGATCAGGGGCAGCCCGACGTTGCCGGCGGCCACGGCGTGCACGCCCGACGCGGTCAGCATGGCCGCGGCCAGCTCGGTGGTGGTGGTCTTGCCGTTGGTGCCGGTCACCCCGACCAGCGGCATGGTCGACACCCGGGTCGCCAGCTCGATCTCGCTCCAGACCGGGACCCCGGCAGCCAGGGCGGCCTTGATCAGCGGGTGGGCCTCGGGCAGGCCGGGGGCGACGACCAGCAGGGCGCGGCCGTCGAGCAGCTCGGGGCCGCCCGGCCCGAGGGAGGTCTTGACCCCGAAGGCGGCCAGCTCACCGGCGTCCACCTCGGGGGCGTCGTCGCAGGCGAGCACGTCGGCCCCGGCCTCGGCGAGCTGGCGGGCGGCCGACCGCCCGGAGCGGCCGAGCCCGGCGACCAGCACGGGCAGCCCGGCGAACCATTCCGGCCGGCAGCGCACCGGCCAGGCCGCCGGAGGCCCGTGGCTAGCCACCGGTGCCTCCGGCGGCGAGGAACTCGGCGTAGAACAGCCCGAGCCCGAAGGCGACGGCCAGCCCGGCCAGGATCCAGAAGCGGACGATCACGGTGAACTCCGGCCATTCCGACAGCTCGAAGTGCAGGTGGATCGGGGCCATCTTGAACACCCGCCGGTGGAGCAGCCGGAACGAGGCGACCTGGAGGATGACCGAGAGGGTCTCGACCACGTACAGCCCGCCGAGCACGGCCAGCAGCAGCTGGGTGTTGGTGAACAGGGCGAGGGCGGCCAGCGTGCCCCCCAGGGCCAGGGAGCCGGTGTCGCCCATGAAGATGCGGGCCGGGGGGGCGTTCCACCATAGGAACCCGGCGGTCGCCCCCATCATCGCGGCGGCGACGATGGCCAGGTCCTGGGGCGACTCACCGGCCGGGAAGCGGTAGCAGCCGGGGGTGTCCAGCGGTGCCCCGCACAGGTGGCGGAACTGCCAGAACCCGATCACCACGTAGGCGCTGACCACCAGCACCGTCGACCCCGAGGCCAGCCCGTCCATGCCGTCGGTCAGGTTGACCCCGTTGGAGGTGGCCGACACCAGCAGGAACACCCAGATCAGGAACAGGATCAGGTGCAGCTCGGTGCCGCCGAGGGGGCGGATGAAGGAGATGCCCCTGAAGGCGTCGGCCCAGTACCAGGCGCCGACGCCGAGGATGATCGCGGCCAGCGCCTGGCCGGCGAACTTGGCCGTCTTGGTCAGGCCGAGGCTGCGCTGGTTGCGGATCTTCAGGTAGTCGTCGACGAAGCCGACGGTGCCGAGCAGCACCATGGTCAGCACCACCAGCACCCCGGCCGGGGTGAACGGGACCCGGCCGCGGCTGAACAGGTGGACCACCAGATAGCCGGCGACGGCGCCGAAGATGATCACCGCCCCGCCCATGGTCGGGGTCCCGCGCTTGGTCTGGTGGGCGTCGGGCAGGTCGATCTGGATCAGCTGCCCGAGGCCGCGGCGGCGGAAGGTCCGGATGGCCAGCGGGGTCCCCACCAGCCCGAGGGCGAGGGCGACGGCAGCCGCGATCAGGATGCCGACCACCTCAGTGCCCGTCCCACCGGGGGGCTACCGCTCCGCTGCCCGAGCCCCCCGGACCCCCCGGCCGAGGCTGCAGGAGGGCGTCGGCGACGGTGTCGAGGGCCACCACCCGGCTCGCCTTGACCAGCACGACGTCGGCCGGGCCGAGGGTCGGGGTGAGCAGGGCGACGGCGGCCTCGGGGTCGGCGACCGCCTCGGCCTCCTCGGGCCACATGCCTTCCATCCGGGCCGCGTTGACCAGCACCCGGCCGAGCGCTCCCACCCCGACCAGGCGGTCGATGCCCAGCCGGGTGGCCAGCCGGCCGATGCGGTCGTGCTCGTCGGCCGCGCCCGGCCCCAGCTCGGCCATCTCGCCGAGCACGGCAACGGTGCGCCCGCCCGGCCGGCCGAGCGCGGCCAGCGTCTTGAGGGCCGCCGCCATCGACGACGGGTTGGCGTTGTAGGCGTCGTTGACGATGGTCAGCCCGTCGGGCCGGCGCACGACCTGCATGCGCATCGGAGAGAGCTTGGCCCCGGCCAGCCCGGCGGCGACCTCGGCCGGCCCGACCCCGAGGACGTGCGCGACGGCGGCCGCGGCCAGGGCGCAGCCGACCAGGTGCTCGCCGGGCGCGGGCAGGACGGTCGGGGCGGTCCCGGCCGGCGTCGTGAGCAGGAACCGGGCGGCGCCGTCGCCGTCAAGCTCGACCCCGTCGGCCCGCACGGTGGCGGTCGGGCCGAGGCCGAACCGGACCACCTGGGCCACGGTCTGGTCGGCCATGGCGGCCACCTGGGGGTCGTCGGCGTTCAGGACGGCGGTGCCGTCGGCCGGCAGGGCCTCGACCAGCTCGGCTTTGGCCTTGGCGATCGCCCCTCTTGACCCGAACATCCCCAGGTGGGACTCGCCGACGTTGAGGACGACGCCGACGCCGGGCCGGGCCAGGCGGGCCAGGGCGGCGATGTGGCCGGGCCTGCGGGCGCCCATCTCGACCACCACCGCCTGGGTGTCGGGCTCGATCCGGGCCAGCGTCAGGGGCAGACCGACCTCGTTGTTGAACGACGCCCGGTTGGCCACCGTCCGCAGGCGGGTGGCCAGCGCCGCGGCCAGCAGGTCCTTGGTGGTGGTCTTGCCGTTGGACCCGGTGACCGCCACCACCGTCGCCGCCGACCGGTCCCTGACCGCGGTGCCGAGGGCGGCCAGGGCGGCCAGCGGGTCGGCGACCTCGACCCGGGGCCCGGCGAAGACCGTGCCCGCCGGGGCCATGGTGGCGACCGCGCCGGCCTGCCCGGCGGCGACCGCGAACAGGCTGCCGTCGGTGCGGCCGCCCGGCAGGGCGACGAACAGGTCGCCCGGCCGGACCTCGCGGGAGTCGACCGCGACCCCGGTGACGGTGGCGGCCGGGTCGCCGTCGACCAGCCGCCCACCCGTCACCCCGCCGATCTCGTCCAGGGTGAACGGGATCATCGGGTCCCCCCCGCCGGCCGGGGAGCTCCCTGCAGCGCCCGCAGCTCCTGGGCGGCGACCACCCGGTCGTCGAACGGGACCTTGCGGCCGCCGGCGAGCTCCTGACCCTGCTCGTGGCCCTTGCCGGCGAGCAGCACGGCGTCACCCGGCCCGGCCATGGCCAGGGCGGCCCGGATGGCGGCCCGGCGGTCGATCTCGATCTGGAACCCGCGCGCGCCGGCGCCCCGGGCGACGCCCTCGGCGACCTGGTCGACGATCGCCTCGGGAGGCTCGGAGCGGGGGTTGTCGGAGGTGACGATGGCCACATCGGCCAGCCGCCCGGCGATCTCCCCCATGAGCGGCCGCTTGGCCCGGTCGCGGTCGCCGCCGCAGCCGAAGACCACGATCACCCGCCCGCCGGTGACCGCCCTGGCCGCCCGGAGCAGGTTGTCCAGCGAGTCCGGGGTGTGGGCGTAGTCGACCAGCACGGTGAACGGCTGGCCGGCGTCCACCCGCTCGAAGCGGCCGGGCACGCCGGCCAGCGCCTCCAGCCCGGCGACCGCGGTGCCGAGGTCGATCCCGACGGCGTCGGCCGCGGCCAGGGCGCCGAGCGCGTTGGCGACGTTGAAGTGGCCGGCCAGCCGCAGCCGGACCGTCCGCGACCCGGCCGGGGACCGGAGCCGGAAGCTGGCGCCGTCCAGCGAGGCGGCCACGTCGGTGGCCCGCCAGTCGGCGTCGGCGGCGGTGCCGGTGGTCACCGTCGCCACCTCGCGCTGTTCGGCGAGCAGGCGCCCATGGGGGCTGTCGAGGTTGACGATCGCCAGCGGGGTGAACGCGGGGGTGAACAGGCGCCGCTTGGCCAGGAAGTAGTCGTCCAGGTCGGCGTGGAAGTCGAGGTGGTCCTGGGTGAGGTTGGTGAAGATGGCCGCCGTGAAGCGGGTGCCGTCGACCCGGTGCAGGGCCAGCCCGTGGCTGGACACCTCCATGGCGGCGGCCTCCACGCCCGAGTCGGCCATCTCGGCCAGCAGGCGCTGGAGATCGGGCGCCTCCGGGGTGGTGTGGACGGCCGGACGGCGCTGGTCCCCGACCCGGACCTCGACGGTGCCGAGCACGCCCGGGATCCGCCCGGCCGCCCGGAAGATCGCCTCCAGCATGAAGGTGGTGGTGGTCTTGCCGTTGGTGCCGGTCACCCCGACCAGGTCGAGGCGGCGCGAGGGATGGTCGAAGAAGGCGTCGGCCAGCGGGGCGAGCACCTCCCGGACCTTGCCGACGAGCAGCTGCGGGGCTTCCAGGTCGAGCGGCCGCTGCACGCACAGGGCGGCCGCGCCGGCGTCCAGGGCCTTCCCGGCCAGGTCGTGACCGTCGATCCTGGCCCCTGGCACGCAGCAGAACAGCGCGCCGGCGACGACCTTGCGGGTGTCGAGGACGACGTCGGTGACCACGGTCCCGGCGTCGCCGCGGACCTCGCCCTGGACGGCCGGGGCGAGGCTGGCGAGCGGGACGCGCCGGGACGTCAAGGTCATGAAGTTCGAGGCCCGCGTCGTCGGCTCGGACGGCCGGCGGCGGGAACGCCGGCGCCCGCTAGCGACCGCCATTCCCTGGCAGGGGGGGCAGCCCGCGAAAGCCTAGCATCAGCGCACCGCCTTGGCCGGTAAGGTCGGCGCCACCCCGAGGCGGCGCAGGGCGGTGCGGGCGACCTCCCGGAACACCGGCGCCGCGACCGCTCCGCCGTAGTAGCCCCTGGTCGGCTCGTCGATCACGACCGCGACCACGACGGCCGGCCGTTCGGCCGGGGCGTAGCCGATGAAGCTGCCGACGTAGGCGCCCGGCCGGTAGCCCCCACGCACATTGTCGGGCTTGCGGGCGGTGCCGGTCTTGCCGGCCACCCGCCACTCCTCCAGCGCGGCCGCGGTGCCGGTGCCGCCGTCCTTGACCACGCCCTCGAGGATCCGGGAGAGCGTGCGGGCGGTGCGGACCGACAGCACCCGGCGGCCCGGCCTGCGCTTGGCCTTGGCCAGGTGGCCGCGGGCGTCGACCGTGCCGCGCAGCAGGGTCGGCGACCGCAGCACCCCGTTGTTGGCGACGGTGGCGTAGACGCTTGCCATCTGCAGCACAGTCACGGCTACGCCCTGGCCGATGGCGTTGGTCCCGAGATCGGTGCAGTACCAGCTCTGCGCCGGGCGGACGATGCCCGGCGACTCCCCGGGCAGGTCGACGCCGCTCCTGCGCCCGTAGCCGAAGTCCAGCTCGGCCTTGTACAGCCGCTCGGGCCCGAGCTCCCTGGCCGTCATGATGGTGCCGACGTTGGAGGACTTGGCGACGATCTCGGCGAAGGTCATCAGCTCCGGGGCGTGGGAGTGGGAGTCGCGGAAGGTCTTCTCCGGGCACAGCGGGACGTTGTCGGGGACGGTCGTCTGCGTCTTCGGGGTCACGACGCCGTGCTGGAGCGCCGCCGCGGCGGTGATGGTCTTGTTGGTCGAGCCCGGCTCGAAGACGTCGCTGATGGCGCGGTTCTTGCGGGCCTCGGGCTTGCTGCGGGAGACCCGGTTGGGGTCGAAGGTCGGCATGTTGGCCATGGCCAGCACCTCGCCGGTGCGCGGGACCAGCACGACCACCGAGCCGGCCCTGGCCTTGTGCTGGCGGACGGCCCGTTGCAGGGACTGCTCGGCCACGTACTGGAGGTGCTGGTCGATGGTGAGCACCAGGTCGGTGCCGGGCTCGGCAGGCTCGAGGGAGCGGTGGCCCTGGGGGATGGCCCGGCCCTTCGGGTCCCGCTCGAGCTGGATCCTGCCCGGGTGCCCGCGCAGCAGCCCGTCGTACTGCTGCTCGATCCCGGCCTGGCCGCTGCCTTCGACGTCGACGAAGCCCAGCACCTGGGCGGCCACGCTGCCGGAGGGGTAGCGGCGCGCGACGTCGACCATCACACCGATGCCTGGCAGCTTCATCCGCTGGACGACGTCGCCCCTGGCCTTGGGGACCCGCCTGGCGACGTACACCCAGCTGCCGGAGGCGAGCCGCCTGGCGATGTCGGCCCGTGACATCCCGAGGACCCTGGCCAGCTCGCCGGCGGTGCGCCGCTTGTCACGGATGAAGCGGGGTTCGGCGTAGATGGCCCTTGCCGGGACGGAGAGGGCGAGGTCGCCCAGGTTGCGGTCGAAGATGCGGCCGCGGGTGGCGGGGAGCTTGATGATGGTGGTCCGCTGCCTGGCCGCCGCCTGGTCGAGCGAGCCCGCGTCCAGCACCTGGAGCACGATCAGCCGGCCGGAGATGGCCGTGAAGGCGAGCACGCTCAGGATCAGCAGGGCGAGCAGCCGGCGGCGGCCGTTGACCCGCCGGCGCCGCCGCCGCCGCAGCGGCGGCCGGCGCCGTGGCGGCGGCCGCTTCCGTCCGCGCTGCGGCATCTGCTTCCCCCCTCTCGATTCACCGGGGCACCCCTCGGGGGTTCCCGGACCCTCCGTGGACCGGCGGCCTAGGGTTCGGCCAGGTAGCGCTTGAGCGGGAACGGGTCGCCGGCCGTCCAGCCGGACTCGTCGCCTCTGGCGAGGCCGGCCCCGGGGGCAGCGGGGGAAGTCGCCGCCCCCGGGGAGGCCACATCTCGGCCGCGCGACGTCGAGCCGGGCCAGGCGACCACCCGGGGCCGGCCGGCGGGGACCAGGCGGGCGGCCTTGCCCGCCTTGGCGATGCGCGCCGGCGCCTTGAGCCGGTCGACGTCGGCCTGCAGGGCGGTCCAGCGGGCCTCGGCCAGCCGGTTGTCCTGCTGCAGCTCGCTGATCTGGAACGACTGCTGGTTGACGCTGACGTTGAGCGCGACCAGGCCGAACACGCCGGCGACGATCATGCCGAGGGTGAGGAGCAGGAACGGGAGCCGCGGGACCCGGCTGACCGGGGCGACGGCGCGCAGCCTGGGGAGCTGTGGGCGGGGCGCCTGGCGCGGAGCCGAGCGCGCGGGACCGGTGGCTGTGCTCATGGCTGTCCCCCTGGGGCTTCGGTGCTTGGCGGCAGCTTCTCGGCCGCGCGCAGCTTGGCGCTCTCGGCCCTCGGGTTGGCCGCCACCTCGGCCGGCGTCGGGGTCTCGGGCCGGCGGGTCAGGACGGCGACACTGGCCGGCCTGGCGGCGGGAAGGTCGACGGGAAGGCGTGGCGGCCCCTGGACCGGGCGGCCGCCGGCGTCGGCCAGGGCACGCTTGACGATGCGGTCCTCGAGGGAGTGGTAGGCGAGTACGACCAGCCGCCCGCCGGGGGCGAGCAGCTCGATGGCCTGCGGCAGGGAGGCCTCCAGCGCGTCCAGCTCGCGGTTGACCTCGATGCGCAGGGCCTGGAAGGCCCGGCGGGCCGGGTGGGGACCGGTCCGCCGGGCGGCTGCGGGCACAGCCGCCTTGACCAGCTCGACGAGCTGGCCGGTGGTGCTGATGGGGGCACGGCGGCGTGCCTCGTCGACGAAGCGGGCGATGCGGCCCGCGAAGCGCTCCTCGCCGTACTCGCGCAGGACGCGGGCGAGCTCGGCGCGCGGGTAGGTGGCGAGCACCTCGGCCGCGGTGATCCCGGTGGTGGGGTCCATGCGCATGTCCAGGGGGGCGTCGGCCCGGTAGCTGAAGCCGCGGTCCGGCTCGTCCAGCTGCAGCGACGACACCCCGAGGTCGTAGACGACCCCGTCGACGGCGGCCAGGCCAAGGCGGTCGGCCACCTCGGCCAGGTCGGCGAAGGAGGCGGCGACGGCCGTCAGCCGGTCCCCCGCCCAGGCCAGGCGCTGACGGGCCAGGGCCAGCGCGGCCGGGTCGCGGTCCAGCCCGATGACCCGGCCGTCGGGGGCGCTGGCCTCCAGCAGCCGCCCGGCGTGGCCGCCGAGGCCGAGGGTGGCGTCGAGGTAGACCCCCCCGGAACGGGGCCGGAGCAGCTCGGCGACCCGGTCGAGCATGACCGGCTGGTGCGCTGGCGCCGTCAACACCATCAGATCCCCAGCTCGGCGAGGTGGGCGGCGTTGGTCTCGTCGGCGTAGGCGGCCTCGGCGACCGCCCGGTAGCGCTCCCACTCCGCCTTGTCCCAGATCTCGACCCGCCGGATCTGGCCGAGCAGGACCACGTCCTTGGTGAGGCCGGCGAACTCGCGCAGGGGCTGCGGGATCACGACCCGGCCCTGGGTGTCGGCGCTCTCCGGGCTGGCTCCGGCGACGAACATGCGGGCGAAGTCACGGGTCGAGCGGGCCGTCAGGGGCTGGCTGTGGAGCTTGGCCGCGAAGGTCTCGAATTCGGCCTGCGGGAAGACGTAGAGGCAGCGCTCCTTGCCGACACCTTTGGTGATGACCATGTCCTGCCCCAGCTCGTCGCGGAACTTGCGCGGGAGGATCACCCGGCCCTTTGGATCCAGGGAGTGGTCGTAGGTGCCGATGAACACCGCCACTCCCCTCCCCCGTGCCCTCCACTTGGCGCCACTTTACTCCACCCCCTACCCACCGTCAATGCATCTACAGCCACGGAGAGAGGCCGTTGAGCAGGGAAAATAGGGATCAGCGTCGTCGAAGCCGGACAGGAAGGACGAAGGCCGTCCCTCCACTCCACTCCACTCCACCGACGGGCTACCCGTTCAGGGCGCCGGGCTCCTGCAGCAGCTCCGGCGGGATCTCCACCGGGTCGGGCACGAAGGGGATGTCGCCCTCGGGCAGCAGCACGCGCTCGACCGAGAAGGAGGACTCGGAGAGGCGGACGGTGATGCGGTCCACCGCGACCGGCCGGTGCGTCTCGGCGTCGAAGTAGAGGACCTCGGCATCGGCCGGGGGCGGGTCCTCGGCCCGGAAGTTGTCGGGGCCGCCTGCGCCGGTTGTCCCGGTCATCAGGGTCCGGGTGCCGTTGACCACCTCGGTGCCGAAGCGATGCAGGTGGCCCTCGAGCACGGTGGCCACGTGGCCGCGGGCGTAGGCGGCCAGCCGCCCGTCGTGGACCAGCAGCACGTGCGGTCGGACGGCCTGGCGTTCGATGGCGTCGGCCACGGCGACGCTCCGCTGGACCTTGAGCTGTTCGAACTGCTCCACCTGCTGGCTCTTGCCC
>Ga0210378_10000614_pt1 | contig 18357 bp, 16 predicted proteins | sample PLM1_60_b1redo_FD_155465 | JGI IMG/M metagenome (GOLD analysis project Ga0210378, IMG submission 155465) | Groundwater sediment microbial communities from an aquifer in East River, Colorado, USA - PLM1_60_b1 redo | ecosystem: Environmental > Terrestrial > Soil > Riparian zone | place: USA: East...
GGCCGTCCGGCTCCCGGCCGTCCGGCCCACGGCGCTCCGGCGGCCGCGCCGGGGCCGTCGCCCCCGGCCCGCGCTGCGAGCCCTCGCGCTCGCCCGGTGCCCGCTGCTCCCGGCCGTCCGGCTCCCGGCCGTCCGGCCCACGGCCCTCCGGCGACTGCGCCGGGACCGGCGCCCCCCGCCCGCGCAGCGAGCCCTCGCGCTCGCCCGGTGCCCGCCGCTCCTGGCCGTCCGGCCCCCGGCCCTCCGGCGACTGCGCCGGGGCCGTCGCCCCCGGCCCGCGCAGCGAGCCCTCGCGCTCGCTCAGGGCGTCTCCCTGACGGGGGCCTGCGCCCAGGCGGCGTGGCCGTGCACCATGTCGATGACCGCCGCGAGCTGCTCGGCTACCCGCTCCGGGGCTGTCCCGCCGTAGGATGACCGGGCCTTGACCGAGCCGGCGACGGTCAGCACCGACCGCACCAGGGGGGTGAGCCGCGGGTCGACCTCGGCCAGCGTGCGGTCGTCCACATCGGACAACTCCAGCCCGAGCTGCTCGCAGCGGCGGACCAGGCCGCCGGCTGCCTCGTGCGCCTCCCGGAACGGCACGCCCTCGCGCACCAGCCACTCGGCGACGTCGGTGGCCAGCGCGTACCCCGCCGGGGCGGCGGCGGTCATCCGGTCGGCGTGGACGGTCATCGTGGACACCAGGCCGGCGAGCGCGGGCAGCACCAGCAGCAGCTGCTCCGCGGTGTCGAAGGCGGGCTCCTTGTCCTCCTGCAGGTCGCGGTCGTACGCCAGCGGCAGCGCCTTGAGCGTGGCGAGCAGGCCGGTGAGGTTGCCGATCAGCCGGCCGGCCTTGCCCCGGGCCAGCTCCGCGATGTCCGGGTTCTTCTTCTGCGGCATGATCGACGAGCCGGTCGAGTAGGCGTCGTCCAGGCCGATCCAGCCGAACTCGGTGGTCGCCCAGAGGCACACCTCCTCGCCGAGCCGGGACAGGTGCACGCCCAGCAGCGCCGCCGCAAACAGGAACTCGGCGACGAAGTCGCGGTCGGAGACCGCGTCGATGGAGTTGGCGGCCGCCGTGGCGAACCCCAGCTCGGCCGCCGTCGCCAGCGGGTCCAGCGGGAGGGACGAGCCGGCGAGCGCGCCGGCTCCGAGCGGTGACACCGCGGCGCGCCGATCCCAGTCGACCAGCCGCCCCACGTCCCGAGCGAGCGCGTGCACGTGGGCGAGCAGGTGGTGGGCGAGCAGCACCGGCTGCGCGTGCTGCAGATGGGTCATGCCGGGCATCGGCACGGCCCGGTGCTCCTCCGCCCGCCGTACGAGCGCGCCCTCCAGGTCGGCGACGCCTGCAACCACCTGGCGCGCGGCGTCCCGGAGGTAGAGCCGGAGGTCGGTGGCGACCTGGTCGTTGCGGCTGCGACCGGCCCGCAGCTTGCCGCCCAGCGCGCCCAGCCGCTCCAGCAGCCCCCGTTCCAACGCGGTATGCACGTCCTCGTCCTCGACGGTGGGCCGGAAGTCCCCGCCGCGCACCGCCTCGTCCAAGTCGTCCAGCGCGGCGAGGATCCGGTCCAGCTCTTCGCCGTCGAGCAGGCCGGCCCGGTGCAGCACCCGGGCGTGCGCGCGGGAGCCGGCGATGTCGTACGTCGCCAGCCGCCAGTCGAAGTGCACGGACACCGACAGCCGCGCCAACGCGTCGGCGGGATCACCCGTGAACCGCCCGCCCCACAGCCTGGTGGGGCCGCCCCTGTCGACCGCGCCGGTCACGCCTCGATCCTGCCATGCTCCTGTCAGGGCGCCGGAGCTGGCGCCGCGGTGGCGCCGGCGAGCCGCCCGGCGGGTCAGCGGCCGGCGGCTCGCAGGTCGCGGCCGGCGGCGATCCGGCTGGGCAGGCCCCACAGCTGGACGAAGCCACGGGAGAGCGACTGGTCGAAGGTGTCGCCGGTGTCATAGGTCGCCAGCGCGTAGTCGTACAGGCTGGTCTCGCTGCGCCGGCCGGTGGGCACCGCGCGGCCGGCGTGCAGCCGCAGCCGGACCTCGCCGCTGACGTGCTGCTGCGCGGAGTCGACGAAGGCGTCCAGGGCAGCGCGCAGCGGGGAGAACCACAGCCCGTCGTACACCAGCTCGGCCCACCGCTGCTGGACGCCGCGGGTGAACCGGCGCAGGTCCCGTTCGACCGTCAGGTCCTCCAGCTCGCGGTGCGCGGCGAGCAGCGCCACCGCGCCGGGCGCCTCGTAGACTTCCCGGCTCTTGATGCCGACCAGCCGGTCCTCCACCATGTCCAGCCGGCCCACGCCCTGCCTCCCGGCCCGGGCGTTGAGCTGCTCGATCGCCTGCCGGACGGTGACCGGCCGCCCGTCCAGTGCCGTGGGCACGCCGGCGGTGAACGACACCACCACCTCGTCGGGCTCTCGCGGGCTGCCCGGGTCCGCGGTGTAAGCGTAGAGGTCCTCGACCGGCGCGTGCCACGGGTCCTCCAGGAACCCGGTCTCGACGGCGCGGCCCCACAGGTTCTGGTCGATCGAGTACGGCGACGTGGTATCGACGGCGATCGGCAGTCCCTTGTCCTCGGCGAAGGCAATCGCCTTGTCCCGGGTCATGCCGGAGTCCCGAACCGGGGCGAGCACGTTCAGGTCCGGCGCCAGCGCTCCAACACCGACCTCGAACCGGACCTGGTCGTTGCCCTTGCCGGTGCAGCCGTGCGCCACGGTGTCCGCACCGTACCGCCGGGCTGCCTCGACCAGCGCCGTCACGATCGCCGGCCGGGACAGTGCGGAGACCAGCGGGTAGCGGTCCATGTAAAGGGCGTCGGCGCGCAGCGCGGGCAGGCAGTACGACTCGGCGAACTCGTCGCGGAGGTCGACCACTTCCGCCTCGACCGCCCCGCAGGCCAGCGCCCGCTTGCGCACCACTTCAAGATCCTCGCCGCCTTGGCCGACGTCGGCGGCCAGGGCGACGACCTCGGCACCCGTCTGTTCGGCGATCCATCCGATGGCCACGGATGTGTCCAGGCCGCCGGAGTAGGCGAGAATGACGCGCTCGGTCACCAGTGTTCCTCTCGATAGTGGTGGCAAGGGCCTTACGTGGTCTCCGCTGCCGAGGGCGGTCCGTGCCACCGCTCGGACTGGGGTGACGCCGGCGTGCCGTGGGCCGAGTCCGGCGGCGGGGCGCCGCCGCGGGAACCCTCGGCGAGCCGGCGCAACTTGTCGGCCAGCGCGCCGCCACCGGCGGCGGCGCGGGTGACCACCAGCACGGTGTCGTCGCCGGCCACCGTGCCGACGACCTCCGGCAGGCCGCCGCGGTCGATCGCGGAGGCGAGGAAATGCGCGCCGCCGGGCGGTGTGCGCAGCACGGCGAGGTTGGCGCTGGCGTCGGCGCCGACCAGCAGTTCGCCGAGCAGCCGGGCGAGCCGGGGCTGGACGAGGTCGGTGAGATGGCTGATCGGGCTGTGCACCGGCGCGGCCTGGTCGAACAGGACGTAGACAGCGGCGCGGCCGTCCGGCGCCCGGACCTTCGCCGCACCCAACTCGTCGAGGTCGCGAGAGAGCGTGCCCTGAGTGACCGCGACGCCCTCCGCGGCGAGCAGCCGGGCCAGCTCGGTCTGTGAGCGCACCTCCATCCGGGAGACCATCTCGACGATCCGGGCCTGCCGTGCCACCTTGGTCAGCGGAGCGCCCAGGGCAGGACCGGACTGCCGGGCGGCCGGCGGCGAGCCGGCGACCCGGGGCGTCCTGGCGGACCTGCGCCGAGCCACCGCTCAGCCCTCCGATCGCTCGATCAGCCAGGCAAGCAGCGCCTTCTGGGCGTGCAGCCGGTTTTCCGCCTCGTCCCAGACGACGCTCTGCGGGCCGTCGAGAACGGCGGCGGCGATCTCCTTCCCGCGGTACGCCGGCAGGCAGTGCAGGACGACCGCGCTGGGTGCGGCGAGCGACATCGCCTCCTCGGTGACCGCGAACGGGACGAACGGGGTCGCCCGGTCGCCGGACTCGGCCTCCTGGCCCATCGACACCCAGGTATCGGTTGCCACCGCGTCGGCTCCCTCGAAGGCATCCTTGGGCTCATGGGTGGCACGCACGGAGCCGCCGGTCTGCGCGGCGATCCGGGCCGCGCGCTGCACCACCTCCGGGTCGGGGTTGTATCCGTCCGGTGAGCCGATGCACACGTGCATCCCGGCCGCGGCACCACCGAGCAGGTAGGACTGGGCCATGTTGTTGGCCCCGTCACCGACGTAGGTCAGCGCGAGGCCGGCGAGGCCACCCCGGTGCTCCCGGATCGTCTGCAGGTCCGCGAGGACCTGGCAGGGGTGAAACGCGTCGGTGAGGGCGTTGACGACCGGCACCCGGCTGACCCGGGCCATCGCCTCGATCCGGTCCTGCGCGAAGGTGCGCCACACGATGGCCGCGCACTGGCGATCCAGCACCCGGGCGGTGTCTTCGACCGGCTCGCCCCGACCGAGTTGGGTGCCGGCGGCGTCGATCACGAGCGGGTACCCCCCGAGCTCGGCGATGCCGACGCTGAACGACACGCGGGTGCGGGTGGAGGGCTTGTCGAACAGCACGGCGACCGTGCGGGGACCTGCGAGCGGCGCGTGCTCGAACCGCCCGGCCTTCATCCGGTCGGCGAGGTCGAGCACCTCGGTCAGCTCGCTGGGGCTGAGATCGTCGTCCCGGCGGAAGTGGCGGACCATATGGACTCCTTTGTCCTTCAGGGCGCTCGGCCGTCGGAATGGGACGACCGACCGCCGCCAATCTCGGCGGCCCCGGGAGCCCCGGCCGTGACGACGGCTGCGCGCTCGGCGCGGCCCAGGATGTCCGGCAGGGCTCGGACCACCTGTTCGGCGTCCGCGGCCGACAGGATCAGCGGCGGCGCCAGCCGCACCGCGTCCGGCTGGACCGCGTTGACCAGGAACCCGGCCTCCCGGGCGGCTGCCTCCACCGCGCCGGCGACCGGGCGGGCCAGCACCAGGGCGAGCCACAGCCCGCTCCCGCGCACACCGGACAGCAGCGGGTGGTCGATCGCGCGGAGCCCGGACGACAGCCGGGCGCCGACCTCGGTGACGTGTCGGAGCAGGCCGTCCCGCTCGATCGTGTCGAGCACGGCGAGCGCGGCCGCGCAGGCCACCGGGTTGCCGCCGAACGTGGTGCCGTGGTCGCCCTGCCGGAATAGGCGGCCGGCCGGGCCGAGCCCCACGCACGCCCCGACCGGGAGGCCGCCGCCGAGCCCCTTGGCGAGCGTGACGACGTCCGGCCGGATGCCCTCGCGCTGGTGGCCGAACCACTCGCCGGTGCGGCCGACACCGCCCTGCACCTCGTCGAGGACGAGCAGCGCGCCGGCGGCGTCGCAGGCGGCTCGGGCCGCCCGGAGGTACCCGGGCGGCGGCGGCACGATCCCGCCCTCGCCGAGCGTGGGCTCGAGGAAGACCGCGGCGGTCCGCTCGGTCACCGCGGCGCGAAGCGCGGCGGCGTCGCCGTACGGCACGAACCGCACCGGGCCGGGCAGCGGCTCGAACGGCTCCCGCTTCGCCGGCGTGCCGGTGATCGACAGCGCGCCCAGGCTGCGGCCGTGGAACCCGCCCTCGGCGGCGACAATCTCCAGCCGGCCGCCGGCGGGGTCCAGCAGGCGACCGTGCCGGCGGGAGAGCTTGTAGGCCGCCTCGTTGGCGGTGGCGCCGTCGTTGCAGAGGAACACCCGGCCGTCGCCGCCGAGCAGGGCGAGCAGCCGCTCGGCCAGCCGGACGCCCGGCTCGTGCATGGCCAGGTTGCTGGTGTGGGCGAGCGTGCCGACCTGCCGGCACACCGCCTCGACCAGGGCGGGATGGGCATGGCCGAGGGAGGAGACGGCGATCCCGGCGAGCAGGTCCAGGTACTCCCGGCCGTCCACATCCCACACCCGGCAGCCCTCGCCGCGGGCCAGCGCCACCGGCGGGGTGCCGTAGGTGGGCATCATCGCCGCGTCCCACCGGGCGGCCAGCGACCCGTAGCCGGTCACGGCGCGCTCGGCTCGGGCAGCACCATGGTCCCCACCCCGGCGTCGGTAAACACCTCGAGCAGCACCGCGTGCGGCAGCCGACCGTCGAGGATGTGCGCTCGCGGCACCCCCTTACGCACGGCCCGCAGGCAGGCCTCCATCTTCGGGATCATTCCGGCGGACAGCCTCGGCAGCATCGCGTCCAGCGCGTCCGCGGTGATCTCGCTGATGACGTCGCCGGCCGGCCAGTCCCCGTAGAGCCCCTCGACGTCGGTGAGCACCACGAACTTCTGCGCGCCCAACTCGACGGCCAGCGCGGCCGCCGCGGTGTCGGCGTTGAGGTTGTAGACGGCGCCGTCCGGGCCTCGGCCGACCGTCGCGACGACCGGGATCCGGCCGTCGGCGAGCAGCGCCCGCAGCGCGCCGGCGTCGACCGCCGCGACGTCGCCGACCAGGCCGAGGTCGACCTCGGCACCGTCCACCTGCACGGTGCGCTTCGTGGCGGCGAACAGGCCGCCGTCCTCGCCGGACAGCCCGACACCGAACGAGCCGTGCAGGTTGACCAGCCTGACGACGTCGCCGTTGACCTGGCCGACGAGCACCATGCGGACGATCTCCATCGCCTCCGGCGTGGTCACCCGCAGCCCGCCGCGGAACTCCGAGGCGATGCCCAGCCGGTCGAGGTGGGCGCTGATCTGCGGGCCGCCGCCGTGCACGACGACCGGCCGCAGCCCGGCGTAGCGGAGGAACACGACGTCCTCGGCGAACGAGCGCATCGCCGCCGGGTCGGTCATCGCGTGGCCACCGTACTTGATCACGACGACGGCGCGGTGGAAGCGCTTCAGCCAGGGCAGCGCCTCGACCAGGGTGGCGGCCTTGGCGAGGGCGGCGTCCCGGTCGCGGGTGCGGGCGTCGGTGGCGGTCATGACGAGTACGCCGAGTTCACGTGGACGTAGCCGGGGGACAGGTCGTTGGTCCAGACCGTCGCCGTGGCGGCGCCGGCGTGCAGGTCGACGACGATCCGGACGGCGCGCCCGGAGAGGTCGACCAGGTGACGCGGGTCGCCGGCCGCGCCCGCCCGGCAGACCATGACGCCGTTGACGGCCACGTCGAGCGCGTCGGGGTCGAAGGCCGCCGACGTGGTGCCCACCGCGGCGAGCACCCGGCCCCAGTTGGGGTCGGCGCCGTGCAGCGCGCATTTCAGCAGCGTGCTGCGGGCCACGGCGCGGCCCACCTCGACGGCGTCGTCCTCGCTGGCGGCACCGACGACGTCGATCGCCACGTCCTTGGTCGAGCCCTCGGCGTCGGCCAGCAGCTGGGCGGCGATGTCGGCGCAGACGTCGTGCACGGCGGCGGCCAGCGCCTCCGCCGGCGGCGCGACGGCGGAGGCGCCGCTGGCCAGCGCCAGCACGGTGTCGTTGGTGGACATGCAACCGTCGGAGTCGACCCGGTCGAACGTGCGGCGGGTGGCCTCCCGCAGCGCACCGTCCAGCGCGGACGGCTGCGCCTGAGCGTCGGTGGTGAGCACGCAGAGCATCGTCGCCATGCCGGGCGCGAGCATCCCGGCGCCCTTGGCCATGCCGCCCACGGTCCAGCCGGCGCCGCCCCGGACCGCGGTCTTCGGCACGGTGTCGGTCGTGAGGATGGCCTGGGCCGCTGCGTCCCCGCCGGTGCTCGACAGCGCGGCCGCGGCCTTCTCCACGCCGGTCAGCACGGCGTCCATCGGGAGCCGCTCGCCGATCAGCCCGGTGGAGCACACCGCCACGTCGACGGCGCCCAGGCCGAGAGCGGCCGCCACGGCCTCGGCGGTGGCGTGCGTGTCGGCGAACCCGGCCGGACCGGTGCAGGCGTTGGCGCCACCGGAGTTGAGCACGACCGCCCCCAGCCGACCGGTGCCGAGCACCTGCTGCGACCACAGCACCGGCGCGGCCTTGACGCGGTTGGTGGTGAAGACGCCGGCGGCGGCGTCGGCCGGCCCGTCGTTGACCACCAGCGCGAGGTCGAGGCCGCCGGACGCCTTGATCCCGGCCGCGATCCCGGCGGCCCGGAAGCCCCGCGGGGCGGTCACGCTCATGCCCACTCCTGCTGGCTCATGCCCGTCCTCGCTTCGTTGCGGGCGGGCATGAGGCACAAGACGCGCTGTGCCCATTGATTCGCTCGCTGCGCTCGCTCATGGGGCCAGCCCGTTCGGGGTGAGCCCGGCGGTCTCGGCCAGGCCGAGCATGAGGTTGCCGCACTGCACGGCCTGGCCGGCCGCGCCCTTGCCGAGGTTGTCGATCGCGCAGCAGACGATGACCCGGCCGGAGCTCGCGTCGACGGCAGCCTGCAGGTGCGCCGCGTTGCTGCCGAGCGTCGCCGCGGTGTGCGGCCACTGCCCTGCCGGCAGCAGGCGCACGAACGGCTCCGCCTCGTACGCCTCGGCCAGCACGGCGCGGGCGTCGTCGGCCGTCACCCGGGGGCGGGCCGGCCGGGCCGTCACGGTGGCCAGGATCCCCCTCGGCATCGGGGCCAGCACCGGGGTGAGCGACAGGCTCCGCGCCCCGGTGGCCTGCAGGATCTCCGGGACGTGCTGGTGGGCGCCCACCTTGTACGGCGACAGGTCGCCCATCACCTCGCTGCCCTGCAGGTGCGCCGCCGGGGACCGGCCGGCGCCCGACGTGCCGGACGCGGCGACTGCGACCACGTCGTCGGGCTCCACCAGACCGGCGGCGACGAGCGGCGCGAGCGCCAGGGTCACCGCCACCGCGTAGCAACCGGTGGCCGCGGTCCGGCTGCTGGCCGCGACCCGGGCCCGCTGGCCGGGCAACTCGGGCAGCCCATAGGTCCAGGCGCCGGGATGCGCTCCGCCGTAGTGCCGCGCCCACGCCTCCGGGTCGGCCAGCCGGTGGTCGGCGCCGAGATCGACAACCCGCACGCCGGCCGGCAGGGCCGCCGCCAGGGCCGCGGAGCGCCCGTGCGGCAGGGCCAGGAAGACAAGGTCGGCCCCGCCGAGCGCGCCGGCCGAGGTCGGCTCCAGCACCCGGTCGGCGTGCGAGACCAGGTGCGGGTGGACGGCGCCGAGCCGCTCGCCGACGTTCGCGTGGCCGGTGATGGCGCCCACCTCGAAGTCAGGATGACCGGCGAGCAGCCGCAGCAACTCCCCGCCGGCATAACCGCTGGCGCCCGCGACCGCGACCGTGACTCCCATGTGCATGAGTATGCAGGAGGCTGCAAGGTCATGCAACGGCGGGCGGCGGACGGCGGGCCGGGCGCGTCAGCTGCGCAGCACCGCGCCGGTCCGCCGGCCGGCCTCGCCGACGGCGGCGTCCCGGGCGGCGGTGGCCTCCTCGACGGTCAGCGTGCGGTCCGGCGCGCGGAAACGCAGCGCGTACGCCAGCGACCGCCGGCCATGGCCCAGCCGAGCCTCGTCGACGTACACGTCGAACAGTCGCAGTGCTTCCAGTAGCTCCCCCGCCCCGGCCCGCAGCGCGCCCTCCACGTCGGCGGCCGGCACCGCCTCCGGCACCACGAGCGCGACGTCGAGTAGCGCCGGCGGGTAGGTCGACAGGCGGGGCGCCTGGACCGGACCGCCGACCCCGAGCGCGTCGAGGTCCAGCTCCATCGCGCAGGTGCGCTCCGGCAGGTCGAGCGCGGCGACCACCCGGGGGTGCAGCTCGCCCGCGTGCCCCACCAGCCGGTCGCCGTCGGCAAGCAGCGCGGCGCACCGGCCGGGGTGCCACGGCGCGTGCCGGGCGGCGCGCACCGGCAGCGGCACCCGCGCGGTGCGCGCCACCACCCGGGCGGCCTCCACCGCGTCCGCCCAGTTCGCCGCGCGCGCCGAACCCCACCAGCCGGCGGGCTCGCGGTCCCCGCACAGCGCGACGGCCACGTGCCGCGGCTGCTCGGGGAGCGCGGCGTCGAGCGCGGCGATCTCCGCCTGCGTCGGCTGCCGGTCCACGCCGACGGAAGGCGGTGCGGGGGCGTCCGGCCGCGGCAGGTAGACCGGCCCGGCCTCGAACAGCGCCACGTCGCGCAGGCCGCGCCGGACGTTGCGGCGCAGGCTGCCGAGCAGCCCCGGCAGCAGCGACGTACGCAGCTCGGGCTCCTCGTCGGACTGCGGGTTGGCCAGCCGGAGGGCGCGCCGCCGCGGGTCGTCCCGCTCCAGCCCGAAGGCGTCGTGCACGTCGGGCGAGACGAACGGGTAGGACAGCACCTCGACGAACCCGGCATCGGCGAGCGCGCGGCCGACCGACCGGCGGGCGCGCTGGACGGTCGTCAGCCCGCGGCCGGGCGGCGGCGTGGGCAGCACCGACGGGATCGCGTCGTACCCCTCCAGCCGCACCACCTCCTCGACCAGGTCGGCCGGGTCGGTCAGGTCCGGCCGCCACGGCGGCGGGATCACGCCGAGGATTTCGCCGTTCGAGCCGCCGACGGCGCAGCCGATCTGCTCCAGCCGGCGCACCACGGCCGCCGGCTGGATCGGCATCCCGGCCAGCGCGCCCGGCAGGTCCACGGCCAGCGTGACCGCGATCCGCTCCGGGCCGGGTCCGGCGACCGTGTAGCCCACCGCCGCGGGCGCCCCGCCGTACTCGGCCAGCAGGTCGCAGGCCCGCTGCAGCGCCGCGCCGGCCACCTCCGGGTCGACGCCGCGCTCGAACCGGCGGGCCGCCTCGCTGGGCAGCTTGTGCCGCCGGACCATCCGGCCGATCGTGCCCGGCTCCCAGTGCGCCGCCTCCAGCACGATCTCGGTCGTCTCCGGGCCGATCTCGGTCGACGCGCCGCCCATCACCCCGGCCAGCGCGATCGGGCCGGAGTCGTCGGTCACCAGCAGGTCGTCGGGATCCAGCGCCCGGTCCACCCCGTCGAGAGTGACCAGCCGCTCGCCGGCGGTGGCCCGGCGCACCACGATCGGGCCGGAGAGCCGGGCCCGGTCGAACGCGTGCATCGGCTGACCGGTCTCCAGCATCACGTAGTTCGTCACGTCGACGGCCAGCGAGATCGGCCGCATCCCGGCGGCCAGCAGCCGCCTGCGTACCTCCAGCGGGGTCGGTGCGGTCGGGTCCAGCCCGGTCACCGTCCGGGTGGAGAACCGGTCGCAGCCGGCCGGGTCGTCGATGCGTACCGGCCACCCGTGCGCGTCCGGGTCCGGCGGGTGCACCTCGTCGGCCGGGTCCCGGTACGGCGCGCGGAACGCGTGCGACGCCTCCCGGGCCATCCCGCGGATCGACAGCGCGTACCCGCGGTCGGGCGTGACCGCGACGTCCAGCACGTCGTCGCGGAGCCGGAGGTAGTCGACCGCGTCCGCGCCGACCGGGGCGTCGGCCGGCAGCACCAGGATCCCGGTGTGGTCCTCGCCCAGGCCGAGCTCGCGGGCCGAGCAGATCATCCCGTCGGAGACGTGCCCGTACGTCTGCCGGGCCGAGACGACGAAGCCGCCGGGCAGCACCGCGCCCGGCAACACGACCACGACCGCGTCGCCCTCGGCGAAGTTCAGCGCTCCGCAGATGACCCAGCGCGGCTTGCCCTCGCCCACATCCACCTGCACCCAGCGCACGGTCTTCCCGTTGCTCGCGGTGAACTGCTCGTAGGACAGGACCCGGCCGACCACCAGCGGCCCGGTGACGTCGGCGCCGAGCGCATCGACGGTCTCCACCTCCAGGCCGAGCCGGATCAGCCCAGCGGCGACGTCCCGCCCGGTCAGCCTGGCCGGCAGGTGCACGTACTCGCGCAGCCAGGACAGCGGGACGCGCACCGTCAGACCTCCGTTCCGAAGGGCAGCGTGAACCGGACGTCGCCCTCGACCATGTCCCGCATGTCCTCGGCGCCGTGCCGGGCCATCAGCGTGCGCTCGATGCCCATGCCGAACGCGAACCCGGTATACCGCTCCGGGTCGATGCCGCAGGCCACCAGCACCCGGGGGTTGACCATGCCGCAGCCGCCCCACTCGACCCAGCCCTCTGACGAGCAGGTCCGGCACGGGCGGTCGGGGTTGCCGACCGAGGCGCCGCGGCAGACCCAGCACTGCAGGTCGAACTCGGCGGACGGCTCGGTGAACGGGAAGTGCGACGGCCGGAACCGGCTGCCCAGCCCGGCACCGAACATCGATGCGGCGAACTGGTCGAGGGTGCCGCGCAGGTGCGCCATCGTCAGCCCGACGTCCACGGCCAGCCCTTCCACCTGGTGGAAGACCGGCGTGTGGGTGGCGTCGAGCTCGTCGGTGCGGAACGTGGTGCCCGGCGCGATCACGTAGATCGGCGGCTTGCGGGCGAGCATCACCCGCGCCTGCACCGGCGAGGTGTGCGTGCGAAGCACCAGGCCGGACCCCTCGGCCGACACGAAGAACGTGTCCATCGCGCTGCGCACCGGGTTGTCCGGCCCGATGTTCAGCGCGTCGAAGTTGTACCACTCGGCCTCGACCTCGGGGCCCTCGGCGACCTCGTACCCCATCGCCACGAACACCTCGGCGATCCGCTCCTGCAGCGAGCTGATCGGGTGCCGGGCGCCGGCCGGGACCCGGTCCCAGGGCAGCGTGACGTCGACGGTCTCCTCGCTCAGCACCCGCTCGTCCCGCTCGGTGGTGAGCGCGGCGAGCCGGCCGTCGTAGGCAGCCTGGACCGCGGCGAACGCGTCGTTCAGCCGGCGGCCGGCGTCGGCGCGGGCGTGCGGCGGCAGGCCGGCGATCTCCCGGCGGGCCAGCCGCAGCGGCGACCGGTCGCCCAGGTGGGCCGGCTTCGCCCGGGCCAGCGCGTCGAGGTCGGCGGCCTCGGCGAACGCCTTCTCGGCCTTTCGAACGCCCGCCTCCAGCGCCTCGGGGCCCAGCGCGGCCACCTGCTTCGGGTCGTACGGGTCATTCGCTGCGGACACGCCGTGCAGTGTAGGGATCGTGGCGCCGCCGTCCCGACCGGTCCAGCTACTCGGCGACCACGGCATCGGTCGGGTACGGCGGGCGGCCGGCCGGCAGCAGCACCCGGAACCGGGCGCCGCCGCCGGGTGCCTCGTCCACCTCGACCGTGCCGCCGTGTGCCTCGACGATGCCCTTGACGATGTAGAGCCCGAGGCCGGTGCCGCCGACCTGGCCGCCGGCCCGCTCGCCGCGCCAGAACGGCCGGAACACCCGTTGCCGGACCTCCGCGCCGACACCGCTGCCCTCGTCGGCGACGTCGAGCACCGCCGCCGGTGCGCCGGTCGCCGTGCTGCCGGGGCAGACGCTGATGGTCACCTTCCCCGCGCCGTGCCGCACGCCGTTCTCCACCAGGTTTCCCAGCACCTGGGCGACCCGGTCCGGGTCCAGCCACATCTCCGGCAGCGGGGTGGTCACCACGAGGGCGAACCGGTCCGCGCGCTCCCCGCTGGCCACCCGCCCGGCCAGCACCCGGTCGACCGCGGCCGGCAGGTCGACGACCTGGGTGCGCAGGGTGAGCCGGCCGGCGTCGATGCGGGACACGTCGAGCAGGTCGGACAGCAGCCGGTTGACCCGGTCGGCATCGGCGTCGACGGCCCGCACCATCGTCCGCTTCTGCTCGTCGGTCAGCCGGTCCCACTTGGCCAGCAGTGTCGCGGCGAAGCCCTTCACCGTCGTCAGCGGCGAGCGGATCTCGTGCGCCACCGCCGAGACGAGGTCGGCCCGGTCCCGCTCGGACCGCTCCCTGGCCCGGGTGCCGCGGAACGCGACGACCAGGCGGACCAGGCGGCCGCGGTCACGCACGTACCGCGCCGTGACCAGCAACTGCCGGCCGCGCTGCGGGCCCCGGTCCAGTTCCAGCAGCCGCTCCGGCTGGCCGGTGCGGGTGGCCAGGCCGCGGTAGGGGTCCGTGCAGCCCCACCAGTCCCCGCCGCCGAGGTCGGTCAGCGGCAGCACGTCGCGGTAGTCCAGGCCGACGCAGCGGCCCGGAGCGCGGCCGAGCAGCCGCCCGCCGGCTGCATTCAGCAGCAGGACCCGGCCGTCCGGGCCGGCGACCAGCACGCCGTCCGGGTGGTCGTCGTAGCCGTCCGGTGGCTCCGGCCGCCTGCCCTCGACCGCGCCGTTCGGGCCGACCTGTGCGCCGGACCCGGCCGCGCGGTGTCCCGGGCCAGTTCGCACCCGTGCGCCCCGGCCTGTCCCCTCCTGCCCGTCGCCCCCCAGTGCCGTTCCCCCCCGTCCGCATGTCCGCCCCCTAGGGCATAGCACGGGGCGGTACGGGGACGCCAGGGTTGGCGATCTTGCCGGACCGATTTCCTGCCGGTCGGCGCTGCGCCCGGGCCGAGGCGAACAGGCAGACGGCCGCGGCCGCGGCGAGGTTCAGGCTTTCTGCCCGCCCGTGGATCGGGATGCGGACGCGGCTGTCGGCCAGCGCCGCGGCGGCCGGCGGCAGCCCCCGAGCCTCGTTGCCGAACAGCCACGCGGTCGGCCGGCCCAGCGTGCCGTCGTCGGCGAGATTGTCGAGGTCGGCCTCGCCGGAGGAGTCTGCGGCGAGCACGGCCAGGCCGGCACCGCGGGCGGCAGCGACCGCGGCCGCCAGGTCGGCATCGCGGACCACCGGCAGGTGAAACAGGCTGCCGGCGCTGGCCCGGACCGCCTTGCCGTTGTACGGGTCGACGCTGTCCGCGGCGAACACGACCGCACCGGCACCGGCCGCGTCGGCGCTGCGCAGCACCGTGCCGGCGTTGCCGGGGTCGCGGACCGCGGCCAGCAGGACGGCCAGGCCGGCCGGCGGCGCGGCGAACGCCTCGGCGAGCGCGACATCGACGTACCGGCAGACCGCGACCAGGCCCTGCGGCGCGGTCGTCTCCGACAGCCCGGCGGCGGCCCGCGGGGTGACCGCGGAGACCGGGACGCCCGCCCGCCGGGCGAGCGCGGCGAGGTCGGCGTGCCGGGCGAGCGCCTCCTCGGTGCCGAACAGCATGCGCACGGCGCCGGGCCGGGCGGTCGCCAGCGCCAGCGCTTCGGCCACCGCCTGCGGCCCCTCGGCGAGAAACGCCCGCGCCTCCTCCCGGCCCGGCCGCCGGGTCAGCCGCCGGGCCGCCGCGACCCGCCCGGTGCGCTCCGTGTACGGCGCCGCGCCGGCTGTGTCACCCGGGTCGCCGGTGCCACCCGGGTCGCCGGTGCCACCCGGGTCGCCGGTGCCACCCGGGTCGCCGGTGCCACCCGGGTCGCCGGTGCCACCCGGGTCGCCGGTGCCACCCGGGTCGCCGGTGCCACCCGGGTCGCCGGTGCCACCCGGGTCGCCGGTGCCACCCGGGTCGCCGGTGCCACCCGCGTCGGCCGGATCGCCGCCGACACCCGCGGCGGCCGGATCGGCCTGATCGGCCGGGTCGGCCATGACACCCGGGTCGGCCGGATCGGCCACGTCGCCGGTGCCACCCGGATCGGCCGGATGGGCCGGATCAGCGATGTCATCCGGGTCGACCGGGCCGTCGGAGCCGGCCGCACCCGGGTGGCTGGGCTCGGGCTGCCGGTCGCCGCCGGCGGGCGGGCGGGGCGGGCGCCTGGACACGGCGGCCCGGTGTCAGTGGCTGGCCGGTGCGGCCTACGCGGCGCTCTCGCCGGCGCCGGGAAGCGCGGCCCGGGCGGTCTTCACCAGGGCGGCGAACGCGGTCGGGTCGGTGACGGCGATGTCGGCGAGCACCTTCCGGTCGACCTCCACCCCGGCGGCCTTCAGGCCCTGCACGAACCGGTTGTAGGTCATGCCGTTGGACCGGGCCGCGGCGTTGATCCGGGTGATCCAGAGCTGCCGGAAGTCGCCCTTGCGCGCCCGCCGGTCGCGGTAGGCATACATGGCGGAGTGGAGCAGCTGCTCCTTGGCCTTGCGGTAGAGCCGGGACCGCTGGCCGCGGTACCCGGCCGCGGCCGCGAGCGCGTTCCGTCGCTTCTTCTGGGCGTTGACCGCCCGCTTCACGCGTGCCACGGGAGTGCACCTGTCCTTGTCATCCGGCGCCGCCCGGACTGGCCGGGCGGCGGTCTTCGGGGGAGGCGAGGGCCGGGGTCAGAGACCGAGCAGGCGCCTGACCCGGCGGGCGTCGGGACCCTCCACGACGGTGACACCGTCGAGCCGGCGGGTACGACGGGACGGCTTGTGCTCGAGGTGGTGCCGGCGGTTCGCCTTCTGCCGGACGATCTTGCCGCTACCGGTGAGCCGGAACCGCTTCGAGGCACCGCTGTGCGTCTTGTTCTTGGGCATCGTCTTCCTCGGGTCAACCGACGATCGGCCCGGGGGTCGGCGCGGCTTGCCGCGTCGTCCGGACCGCCTTGGCGTTCTTGTGCGGGGCCATGACCATGATCATGTTGCGGCCGTCCTGCCTGGGCGCGGACTCGACGAAGCCGAGCTCGGCGACGTCGTCCGCGAGCCGCTGCAGCAGCCGGAAGCCGAGCTCCGGCCGGGACTGCTCGCGCCCCCGGAACATGATCGTGACCTTGACCTTGTCGCCCTGGCGGAGGAACCGCTCGACGTGACCCTTCTTGGTCTCGTAGTCGTGCGGGTCGATCTTCGGCCGGAGCTTCATTTCCTTGATGACGGTGAGCGCCTGGTTGCGACGGGCCTCTCGGGCCTTCTGGGCGCTCTCGTACTTGAACTTTCCGTAGTCCATGAGCTTGCAGACCGGCGGGCGGGCCATCGGGGCCACCTCGACCAGGTCGAGGTCGGACTCCTGGGCCAGGCGCAGCGCATCCTCGATGCGCACGATGCCGACCTGCTCGCCTTCCGGCCCGACCAGACGCACCTCGGGGACGCGGATCCGGTCGTTGATGCGGGGCTCGGCGCTGATGGGGCCTCCTCGTAGTCGGTGCGTTTGACCGCCACCGCGAGGCCGCCTTCGCCGTACGACGAACTAAGGCCCCGCGAACCGATGCTCGCGGGGCCCACACTCGACCGGTCGGACGAACCGCGGCCACAGCGGGCCACGTCGCCACGCACCACGGCGCGAACGCCATAGCGGACCGGACCCGGCAGCCTGGTCGGCGCCTGCCGGCGCCGCGGCGACTCGGGTGGGAGCGGGGCTCCTCTTGCATGCCCCCGCCGTCGAGCGGGAGCCGGTCGTATCCGGCAGGGTACCAGGACCCGCGGGCGGATACCCCCCTTGCGCTCCCCCAAACACGCGGCGACTCACCGAGGGGATGGCCATGGGGGCCGCCCGGCAGGGACGGCTATCGCGGCGGATCCGGCCGCGCTCCCGGCGCCGGCGGCGGACCCTCCGCCCGCAGATACTGCTCGTGCAGCCGCCGCAGCGCCCGCACCGTCGCCAGGGCGCGCTGCCCGTCGGCGGCCTGCACCGCCATCAGCGCCACCGTCTCGTCGTCGACCAGGTCGAGCGATGCCCACGGCGAACCGTCCCGGAACGAGACGGCACGCACCACGTCCCAGGACAGGTCGTGCGAGCCGATCATGTTGCGCACCCGCAGCCCCCGGGCGTCGGCCTCCAGCGTGGGCCGGCCGACCAGCAGCACGCCGGCGGCGACGAGCACCCCGATGCCGAGCAGCGCGACCTGGTCGGCCCGGCCGAACGTGGCGCCGGCCGAGCCCGCCGGCAGCAGCACCGCGGCCGCGGTGAACACGGCGAGCACCGCCGCGGCGGCTGCGGCGCAGATCCGGCGTAGCCGCACCGGCCGGGCCCGGACCACGAGGGGTCCGGCGGGCTGGTGGGTCACCGGTCCGGTCTCCCGACCACGCCGACGGGCGGCCGACCGCGGCGGCTGGTCACCTACTCGACGATCTTGGAGATCGGCAGCTCGAGGATGTCGAACCCGCCGGCCGCCTTGAGCGCCGGGATCAGCGTGTTCACGGTCGCCTTCGGCACCACCGCCTCGACCGCGGAGTGCTCGCCGGTGGCCAGCGGCATCAGCGTCGGCGAGGTCGCCGCCGGCATCACGGCGAGCACACTCGGCAGGTCGGCGGCGGCAACGTTCAGCTTCACCAGGACGTGCCGGCGGGCTCGCACCGCGCCGGCGAGCAGCAGCACGATGTCCTCCATCGCGGCCCGCTTCTCCGGGTCGCGGTGCGCGGCCCGGTTCGCGATCAGCTCGGTGTAGCTGGTCAGCAGCGTGTCCAGGATGCGCAGGCCGTTCTTGCGCAGCGACGACCCGGTCTCGGTGAGGTCGACGATCGCGTCGACGATGTCCGGCACCTTCGCCTCGGTCGCACCGTACGACGGCACGACGACCGCCTTGACGCCGTGCTGGTCGAGGTAGCGCCGGGTCAGTGCCGGGAACTCGGTGGAGATCCGGATGCCCTCGGGCAGCTCGGCCGCCGACTGCCAGGGCGCCTCCTTGGGCACCGCGAGCACCACCCGGACCGGGCGCCCGGTGGCCTTGGAGTACTGCAGTTCGCCGAGCGAGACCACGTCCGAGTCGGTCTCGGTGATCCAGTCCCGGCCGGTGATGCCGATGTCGAACAGCCCCTGCTCGACGTACTCCGGGATCTCCTGCGGGCGCAGGAAGCGCACCCGGTCGATCCGCGGGTCGTC
>Ga0210378_10000615_pt1 | contig 18356 bp, 20 predicted proteins | sample PLM1_60_b1redo_FD_155465 | JGI IMG/M metagenome (GOLD analysis project Ga0210378, IMG submission 155465) | Groundwater sediment microbial communities from an aquifer in East River, Colorado, USA - PLM1_60_b1 redo | ecosystem: Environmental > Terrestrial > Soil > Riparian zone | place: USA: East...
TCGGCGGGGCCTTCAGGAACTGGCCCCCCGACTCCTGCTCGTCCGCAGGATATAGAGCTGCGAAGCTGGAGCACCCATGAGCGCATTGCCGTGAGACCCGTGACGGGTCACTTTCGTCGAAATCGCACGATCGTATAGCCCAACGAGGACACCTGACCGTGCCGAAGCCGCCGTTGCAGACGGCGGCGGTCATCTGCTTTGGCGTTCGCCTCGCGACGCCGGGTCGCCCTCGCGACGCCGGTCGCCCTCGCGACGCTCGAGGATCACCTTCACACCGCGCACACCGGCAAACCGTCGCTGGAGGTACTCGAACAACGTAAGGTCGTGCCGGTGAACGACGATTAGCAATTCGACGTCGGGGAATGACAGTGATGGACGTGCTGGGAGGAGCTGCGCCTCGTGACGGGCACAGATGCCGTGCGTCGGCGAAGGATCCTCGAGCGGTTCCTTCTCGCCGAGATCGCCGTACTTTCCCTCCCTGCGGCACCACGCACAGATCAGGTTCATGTTCTTACTGTAGGATGTTCTTACTGTAGGACGCCTACCGACGCTGGCGGTCTGCTCATGCCGAAACAGCGAAGATCCTATAATTACGGAAATATACACCTTTAGAGGCTATAGTAGATCTCAGACTTTACCATGATTCGGACGTACTGGGACGTCTCACAGCCGTAAACAGATCCGGGCGCGATTCGCTGCATTTTCGTGCACACCTGGTCGACCTCACGCCAAGGAATTGACTGCCGACAACGTACAAGTTGAGGGAGCACGTTAAGGCGGGGGGCCTCATGGCCCGCGGCACGAGCCGCCGTGACAATTACCGGCGCGTGGCGAGCTACGTGGATATCTCTAAGTGCGTTGGCTGTGTCAACTGCTCACGCGTTCTTGCCGGTTGATCCTCCTGCGGTGGATGGCGGTTGTCCGCGGCGATGAGAATTTGTCCGACGTAAGCGCGTGAAAGCCCGTATATGAAGAGCGCTGCTGCTCGCGCACGAGGCGTCGAAGTCGTCTGCAGCGACCGTCGCACGCTTCACGACGTCGGGCATCGTGGTCCGGAACAGGTGGGGCCAGCTCGAGCGGTATTACGACCCGAGAGGCGAGTGATGGGGTCGCAGGAGGGCGACCACGGCGGCGACTGCCCAGATGGCCCGCGGCACTCGCCGCTCCGGCCTATTGTTCCCCACCAACCCGGGGGCTGGCCACGGTGGTGGGGGCCACGGACGTCGGAGCCCAGAGGTGGGCCGGTAACCGACGAGACTCGCCGAGGGGGTTTTGGCGGTTTTGTCGGGTGGTCCCTGCCGCGTCTTCTTCTCGCGCGATCGCCAGTCGGCGCGCGGGTCATGCGCCCAGTCCCTCGACGAGGCCTTGCTCGGCTGCACGGTGCCAAGGGATCCCTAGCCCGTTCCGTTGCCCGCCCGTGCTGTTGAACCTTCCGTTCTCGTTCCGTTGCCCGATCCGTCGCCCGTTCGGCAACAACAACGACGGCAATGTTGTGATTTTGCCAGCTTTGCGCCATCCACATGTCGGTCGATGGGGCCGTGGGCAATATGGGACCGTGCTCTCCCGCGCCTGGCTCGTCCTCTGTCTGGCCGAGCTGGGTGAGTTCGGTAAAGGTCTCGCCTACGGGCGGGAGGCCGTACTGATCGCGGAAGAGGCGGATCATCCGTACAGCATCGTGTCCGCCCACGTCGGACTCGGCGGCGTTCAGCTCGCCCGCGGCGATCTTAACGAAGCGGTGGCAACTCTCGGGCGCGGTCTCGCCCTGTGCTGGCGATACGACATTCCTGTCCAGTTCCGCCTTGTCGCCTCCGCGCTGGGATACACCTATGCGCTGGCCGGCCGAACAGCCGAGGCCATCCCCTTGCTCGAGCAGGCGGCGAACGAGGAGGGCGCCCTACGCATGATGGCCGGCCGTTCTCTGCTCATCATCCGGCTCGCGGAAGCGTACCTGCTCGCCGAGCGGCCAGACGAGGCGGCGACGCTCGCGGCCCGCGCCCTCGCCCTCGCCCGAGAGCGGAAGGAGCGAGGATACGAGGCATGGGGCCTCCGGCTGACGGCAGCGATCGCGGCATCCGGACCGCGCCGGGAGACGGCGCTGCCACCCTATCGGGCGACGGTGGAGCTCGCGGCCGAGCTGGGGATGCGGCCCCTGCTGGCGATCGCGAGCCTCGAGTGCGGCGTCCTCTGTCAACAGCTCGGGACGATGGAGCGGGGCCGGGTCGAGATCTCGGCGGCGGCGGAGCTGTTCCAGGACATGGAGATGCGACGGTGGCGGGAGCGTGCCAGGGCTGCCCTGGCGGGGACCGAATGAGGTCGCGCGCGCATGTTACGGGGGCGTACAATCGCGGCCGCTGCGCGGGAGGTCACGCGTCCTTCGAGAAGGAGCCCGGCGATCGACGAGTGGTGCCGCGCGAGGGAAACCGCGCAACGGTGGAGGTGGAGAGGAGGCGACGATGAAGCGGTTCGGAGTGATGCTCATCGTGGTGGCGGTATTGGCGCCGGGATGCGCGGCGGAACGGATGGCGGTCGACGGTGACGTGACCACGAAGTCCGCGCTCGAAATCAGAACAGTGCGCGACAAGTTCAAGGCAGCGTACGACGCTGGTGATCCCGTCGGCCTCGAAGAGGCCCTCAGCGCCGACGCAGTCTTCGCCGGCGGTGTCCAGAACCAGTGGACGCGCGGCGCCAAGCGGATCGTCGAGGAGCGATGGATGCCCCGGGCGGCCGTCAAGATGGCGGGCGCGTACACGATCAGCTTCACGCCCGACTCCCAGAGCCCACAGTTGGTCACGAGCGCAACGGGTGAAGTCACCGGAACGCCGACCGTGGTGGACTTCGGAACGTTCGAAATGGCTCCGCCGGCGGATGGGTCGCGACCCCGCATCGCCGGCCGCTACAGCATCGTCTGGGTCAAGGAGTCGGCGCGGGGATGGGTGATCAAGAACATGCACATGTCGCCACGCCCACAGCCCTGACGAGCTGGAGTTCCGGATCCCGGCACGAGAGCCCATCGCGGCTCGGGTCGGCGAGTTCGACGTCGACGTAGATGAGAGCCATGCGCAGATTCTAGCCAGCGGGTCTGCGCATTGGTCGCGGGGTCAACGGGTCCGGGCGGCGGCGTCCGCTCCGAGGTAGGCCTCGAGAACATGCAGCGGATGAGCGGCCGAGGGATATCTGGCCTGCTGGGGTCCCTTCCGATGACGAACGAGGCTCTCGTGTCGCTCGGCGGGTAGGCCTCCTCGAGACCCCGGACAGTCGTGTAGAGGAACGCGAGACCGGCAGCGAGCTGATTGAGCCTGAGGATTTCGTTGCCGAACGGCTCCTCCTGCTCTTCGGTCAACGTGATGCCCTGCACCCAGTCGAGGGTCATCATGCCGGCCGGCCTGTTGGGCGTGGAGCAGGTCTTGTCACAAAACCCTCGCGCGGCCCGTCCCGTAAGTCCCGTACTCACGACTGGCCAGGGCGAGTCTCGCCGCCCGGCGCAAAGGTTGTGGTTCGTGACGTCCCCTGTGACTTCGCATCATCACTGGACCAGTGCAGGCAGGGGCGGCAATAGGGACGACAACTAGGCCGCGAGCTCCTGGGACTTTTGGTATAAACACTCCTGGTGGTCGGGTTTAGTAGGGCCGGTACTGGTCCCTGAAGCTGTTGGCGGGTAGCAGATGGATCCAGCCTCAAGCCCTCTTCCTGTCGCTGTCAGTTGGTGCGCCCGGCCCGGGGTGCACGTCGAGGGGGTGACAGTGGGAAGACGAGCCGAGAAGCGGATGGAGGTGGCAACCATGATTTCGATGAAAACCGATCGAATCATGCTCGTTCTCCTTGTCGTTGGATTACTGACCGCGACGGCCGCATGCGCTCTGGTCACCGAGTTGCGCCGACCGTCCGCGGTCAGGCCGGCTCCGACAGTGGCAGGGCCACCCGCGTCTGAGTTGGTGCAGGTGAACGCGCCCCCGACGTCGAGCGCTCCGGCCACCGAAACGCGCCCGGCGGCCGCAATCAGGCCGACTACGCCTGCGGCGGCGGCCGCGCCAGCTTCGGCGCCACCGAGCGCCGAGCCTCAGGAGCAGCCGCGGGCGACCGCGCCGGAGCGGCAGTCGAACGACGCAGACGATCCCCGCGCCGTCATCGACTGGCTGCTCAATCGTTCGTCAGTGCGCGGGCAGTAAGCAACGAAATCCGGAGACTAAGACACCAGAGTGAGGCCCGTGATCGCTACTGCCGGGAGCGGGCCGGCGGGTTATCGGTGCGCGGACACCCTCAGCCGCCTCACGAGTTCGTTAAGCGAGCTCTTCCCGCCTCGATACCCAGCGCGCCGGAGGCGCTGCAGGATTTCGGAGCCCGAGATGTTGGGACCGTCGCGCAGCCACTGCGCGACCTGAGGCGCGTACTGCTCCGCGGTCGACGGGCGCCCGGCACCGCGAGGTCGCGGAGCAGGCGTCACCTCATCAGGGCGTTCCATGGCAGAACTTCCAGAGCAAATCCGATACCGGAGTCAAATTTCCAGAAAGATTAGTAACTTCTGCGGCGCTGGCCAGGAACTCGCCTGGAGAGTCTCTGGACGGACAGGCCATTCTGCCTGCCCATCGGTCACCGCGGTTTCCGAAAAATCTGAAAGGTGTCATGCGGACCGGGCCGAGGGTGGTGTCGATCCTCGGGCTCAGTCGCGTCGTGGAGGCGCTCCTCGCTCGAGGCGGCTCAGTTGACTTGATCACCGGTTCTGCCTGATCATCGTCTCAGCGGCGACTCCACCCCACCCCGAGTAACCCCACCCCCAACTCCGCCGCCGCTCGATGCGCACTCTGTCTGGCAGGGGATTGCGATGGCCTGGAAAGTTCCGCGAGGACGGTACGGCGCCGACGCGCTCATCCGCTCAGGGCCCTCCTCGACGTCTTCGTTCGACACCCTGCTGACCGGGCTCGATGGCTTAGGACTCGAGCCAGCCCTCCGCGTAGGCCTGAAAGGTCAGCGGTGGACGCGCCGGCTCGAGGACCGAGAGATCGCCGAGCTGGAGGCGCGCGCGGAGCGTGGAGGCCACGGCCTCGGCTGGGCGGCGGTCGCCAACGCGCTTGGCTTTGCGGAGGCTCGGTGGTCTCAGTGTTGTACGTCGTTCAGCTTGACCATGCATTCAATGGGCTCGGGTCGTCGCTAGAATCCGCCGCGCCCAGTCGCTGGGCGCCCAGTTGTTAGGCGGTCCGCACAGTCATTGTGCATGCGCGGTGGCGCATAGGACACGGCGCCCCGGTTAGCAGCTGTGAAAACATGCATTTGAAGAGTGAGATTGCCTGGTCACACCCAAATCGTATGCATTTCGTGACGGAGGACTCGAGGACACTCACTCGGCGGTGCTCCCGTTACTTGATCGGACTCAGCAATGTGAGCCGGATCTTAGAAGGTGACGAAGGCACACGGGCTTACGAAGGCACCATGGAAGCGCAGAACTCGACCTTGAAGAGGGGATCTGCAAATGGCTGATAGAAATGTAACGGCATGCTTCTGGCTAGTCCTGGCCGCCCTGACGATGTCGGCCTGTGCTGGGCCGAACGTCTTTATCTTGCACTCCCCGATACAGCCGAGCAACACGCAGCCCGTGACCTATGCCGCGAGGGCGGTGGACAGCGACGGTGTCGCGTCGATGGAGATCTGGGAGGATCGGAACACGCTCTCCCTGTGCAGCAACGGAATGCAATGCGCCACGCGCGTCTCGACGAGCCTCCTCCGGACGTGCAATTTCAATCCCCCGCAGACCAGCGCCACGTGCACGTTCACGACGGCTTCCGGCTACCCGGACGGCTCCTTTATCGGCTATCGTCTGGTCGCCCGTGACGCCCTCGGCAACAGCAGCTCTAAGGGCTGGATCTACTACGCCGCGGGAGCCTTCCCCTGGCCCAACAATCCCATCCCGATCTACGGGACCGGCGCACCGGCTGAGAAGATCGACGTGGTCTTCATCCCGGACACCGACTACGGGGGCAACAACAACCAGTTCATGCTGGACGTCACGAGCCTGGTCACGAACGGGTATCTATCGACCCAGCCGTTCGGGCAGGAGATCCGCCTCTGGCGAGGTTTCTGGAACCTCTACATCACCTACCAGACAGGAGACGCCAAGGGGTACCAGAACGGGTGTAACCAGGCGCCGGCGAACTGGGCCAACTTAAGCACCATCGTCAACTCGGGCGGCATCGTGCACACCGCGAACCTCCGCGACTGCGGCGGCATCGGCAACGGCTCGCTGTTCTCGATCATGGCCGGCGCCAACAACACTCGTGGTCCACGAGACAGGACACTCGGTGTTCAGCCTGGCCGACGAGTACTGCTGTGACGGCGGCTATTGGCAAATCGGGCCCGAGGCGAACGTTTTCTCGTCGCAGGCGAATTGCCAGGCCAACGCGACTCCCACGGCTGGCCGACGTCGGACTGCGTCCAGATCGGGACAACCGGCTGGTGGCGATCGGACGGCGCCAACGATCTCATGGCGGGCGGCGGTCAGAACGGTCGCTCGGACCGGGGCCGCATCTACTGATTATACTTCCAGCAATGCGCCGGCGCTCCTGGCTGCTAAGACTGCTCACGGGCCCAAAGGAGGAGCGATGCGAAGCACGCTTAGTGCGCGCCAGTTGGTGAGATCTCTCGCCGCGCTGCTGCCGATAGTGCTAGTCGGGTGCGCCGCCACCGGTCGGGTCCAGGAGAAGCCCGCGGAGGCGCCGCGGACCGGTCAGGTCGGCAACATCATGCTCGTCGACAACACCGCCCGGACGAGCGGCGACAAGGTCATCGTCGCCGTATTCCACTTCGCTCCGGACCGTGTGTATTCCAGAGAGGTTATCGCGACATTCGGAGCGAACCGGCCGGCGCGGACCGAGGCGAGGGACTACGTATTTCAGCTCGTCGATCGCCAGGGGCGAGTCATCACGGAGTACGGGATCTGGAATCCCCGAAAGGTGGTCGTCGAGAAGCAGGGGGTGGTCGAGACACCCGAAGCCACCTACGCCGCCCGGTTTCCTTTCGACAGCAGGGCCCGAGAGGTCCGACTGCTCGACTCGAGTGGGAACGTGGTGGCCACGACCCAGGTCAGTTCAGTGGTCAGCGAGTTCTGCGCTCGGCTCAAGCAGGACAAGGATTGCATGGCGCCTGAGCGATAAGCGCCGACGGCCGACGGGCTGGGGGGGCAATGGACAACGATCGCGATTGACCTGCAATCGTTCTGTCCATCTTGCAATGCCAGGAACTATCCCGAGCAGGTCGATCTGACGACACCCAAGGAGGTCCGCTCGACGGCGCTTCAGAAAGGGCTTGGGGGCCGATCGCGTCGAGCATTCCTTCTTTTAGCCGCTCGTACCGCTTGGCCTCGGCCATCTGGCGCCCATCCAGCCACTCAACCAGCTCGAAGTCCACTCGTGCCGTCCAGCAAAGGATGAGCCGCGAGGAAGGCACGACTTGCTCGCGGGCCTCTGGTGGAACGGCCAAATAGCGGAAGGGTCGGAGATTTGCGGCCGCGGTCTTCGTGAGAGGAGTTCGCCCTGTTCTCAGCGTGGGGCTCTCGGTGACTGGTCGCGTCCGCGATCGCGTCCTCGAGCATCTGGGCTCGCCTAGTCCTGGACGGAGGGCGCTGAGCCAGGATCACTTCCCTGCAGCACCACGCTCGGGTCGACGCCGAACCACACCGCCAGGAGCAACGAGCACGAGCGTGCCGATCTCGCCCCCGACCGCGGTCCCGCGCCCGACCGACATCCCACGCCGGTCCTCGATGTTGTCGCTGCGTCTGCCGATCTGCCATCGCATGGGTGACCTCCCGCTTCTCCGCCCGGCCGACTTGGGCTGATCGCGGTCGTGCCCTACGTCAGCGCCCTCGGGCAGCCGAGTGTACGGGCGGAGTCCCGGGGTCGCAAGGACCCGGCGGCGGCACGGCGCGGCGCGAACGCGGTATGCTGATGCCCGTGCATCTGTTCATCATTTCCCGGCAGCACAACGATCTCTACGACTACCTGCGCGAGCGACTTGCGGGCGATGGGGACGTCCGGGTGATCAAAGATCGTCGATTGGGCGAGCGGCGTCGAAAGGCGGCTCCGGCCGCCGCGGAGCGCCGCCGAGCGGAGCGGCGCTCACGTCCGGAGATCGACGAACAGCTTCGGGTCCGCTCACACGCGATCGTCGCCGTCTCTTCGGAGGCGACCCCGCTGCGCGATACCCTCACGACCGCGGACCGGGAATGGCGGCGAGCGCGTCGCGCAGTTCGCTCGCGATCTCTCGCTCGAGAAGGATGGCGGACTCTAGTTCAAGGATGGCGGACTCTAGTTCAGTGGGTCGAGACGGTCCAGAATCACGTCACCGTTGTTCGGGGGGTGCTGACCCAGCACGATCGGTGTCAGCGTGAGATCGACGCGGTCAAGCAGGAACACGAGCGGCTTCGGGCGGCAGCCGAGCGTTCCCGGGGCGAGCTCGAGCACGTCGACGCCCAACTCGCCCGCGCGATCACGATCGTGAACGACCTCCTCGCCCGAATGCGAGGCGGCTCGGCCTCCGGTCACGCGCCGTAGTCGCGGCGTTCGTCGCTCCAGGGGAATGCGTCCGACGGGATTCAGCTCGGCCACGACCCCGTCCAGCCCCAGCTCCGAGAGGAGCTGGGTCAGACGATCCGGATTGGAGCCGACAGATCACCCACTTGCCCGCCGGGCGGAGTTTTGGCGAAGACCGCCGTGACCTGAAGAAAATCGAGCCCGATCATCCCGCCCCGCGGCGCGCCGGCGGATGACGGCATTCATCGCCTCGACCGACAACGGCTTGATGCCCCGCCCGGTGGCGCAGGCCATCGGCGCCGGTCACGATGGGGCCCGTCGTCTGTGGGTGCACGGCGCCGCGCGTCGACATGGAGGAAATTTTCCAGGCCTTGACCGGGGGTCGCGGGCGTCCTAGACTCCGGCTCTGGCTAGCTTCGGCCAGCCAGACCACCGGGTGGGCATATGAACTTTCGCCCGCGTCGCGTCGGCAACGAGTGGACCTGGCAACTGCGCGAAGACGACAGCAATGTCATCACGATCGCGGGAGCCCGGTTCTCGACGGTGGCGGCGGCGCGGCGCTTCGGCAGCGCTCGACTCCCGCCATCCGCCCGAGGGACTCCCGACCCGCCGCGTCCGGCGATCACTTCTCGGGCGCAGATCTCGAGCGACGGCGCGGGAGGGAGGTGCCAATGAACAGCTATGCATTGCGCGTCATCGCCTTCGCGGCGCTCGCCTCGGGCCCGATTCTCGCCGGGTGTCCCCCGGCTCTTGCCCCGGCCAGGGCGTCGGCTCCCGCCGGCGCTGCCTTACCGAGACCACCTTTCGTCCTGGCGCCGGCGCACCCGGCGCCGGCAGTCCCGGTAGCTCCCGCGCCCGCTCCAGAGCAGCCCATCGGCCTGCCGCGGGTGAGGGACTACGAGCGGATCCCGCAGTTGCGGGACATTTACTTCGACTTGGGCAAGGCGATGATCAGGCCGGGCGACGTGAAGATCCTGGACGCGAACGCGGCGTGGCTGCGCGCCAATCCAGGGCACCTCGTACTGATCGAGGGGCACTGCGACAATCGGGGGGCCACGAATAAGAAGAATGAGCTCAACATGGATCTTGGGGAGCGGCGGGCGCAAGCCGCGATGAATCATCTCATCGCACAGGGCGTTCACCCGAGCCGCATTACCATCCTGAGCTATGGGGAAGAGCGGCCGCAGTGTACCGAGGAGAGCGAACGGTGCTGGGGCCAGAACCGGCGATCGCGCTTTCTCGTGAAGCCGCGCTAGCAGAGGAGCATGGTCATGCACGAAGAAGACAGCGGCGTTCCGGACGGTCCAGTGCCGCCGTGCGGGCACGGTAATTCACCGAGCGCTCACTTCTGTGATGTGTGCGGCGTCAAGTTGCCGATGCAATGTCCTCGTTGCCACGCGATCAACCGCAGACAGGCAAACTTCTGCAGCAATTGCGGGATCGGTCTGGGCGACGTGCGACGAACGCCCGCCGCTCCATCCATCGTTCCATTCGGCCCATCGCCGGACAGCTCGCCTGCGACCGAGTCGGAGTCAGCCCCGTCCCCCCGCGAACCATTCGTGCCGGCGAAACAGGCAGCGAACGAACGCATGGATGGACCGGAGTCTTTTGACCCGCTTCCGTTGACGGCGGAGAGTGGCAAGGAGCTGGTCGCGGACGAGCCCGAGAACGCCGAGCGTCTCGAGCAGATGGTGCGATCCTTCCAGCGACATCAGCGACGTCGACGTACGCGACGTGCGTGGGTGCTGGGGACCGTGAGCGTGAGCGTCGTGATCGGTGTCCTCGGCGCCGCTCTCGTCGTCCGTACTCGCATCGCGACGCCGAGCGCCAAGCGGCCGCCGTTCATCGACACTGACGTACAGGCGCCCATCGCCACCCGGGCTCAAGAGAGCGGGTCTGCGGCGATCGCCCAGAGCACGCCGGCGAGCACGGGCCCTCCCGACACGACCGTCCAGCCGGATCACCACGAGGGCTCGCCAGCTCCTGCCGCGCCGGAGAAGTCGCCGGCCGTCGCTCCGGCCCACCCTCGCGCTGGCGGCGAGTTGACCTTCGTCGTCCCGGGCGAACCTCCTTCGTATGATGCCCACCGGGAGGAGACGTTTGCGCTGATACACCCGGCGGCGCCGCACTACAATACCTTGCTCCGCATCGACCCGCTCGACCCGACGGGCACCCGGGTCGTCGGGGACCTGGCCACGTCGTGGACCGTCTCACCGGACAGGCGCACGTACGTTCTCAGGCTTCGTCGTGGGGTGAAGTTCCACGACGGCAGTGAGATGACCTCGCGGGACGTGCGCGCAACCTACGAGAAGATCATCAATCCCCCTCCGGGGATCACGTCGGCTCGCAAGGGCGAGTACCTCCAGATCGAGACCGTCCAGGCGCCTGAACCGTACTTCGTCGCGTTCAAGCTCAAGTGGCCATCGCCCTCGTTCATCCACTCCCTGGCGTCGCCGTGGAACTGGATTTACAAGGCGGACATCCTCGAGCGCGATGTCCGCTGGTACGAGAAGAACATCATGGGTACGGGGCCGTTCGTCTTCGTCGAGCATGTCAAGGGCTCGCGCTGGGTCGGCCGACGGAACCCGAAGTACTGGGACCGCGGCAAGCCATATCTCGACGGCTACCAGGCGCTCTTCATCCGTGACGACGACGCTCAGGCGTCTGCCATCCGCTCCGGGCGCGCCCACATCCAGTTCCGCGGCTTCTCCCCGGCGCAGCGAGACGACATCGTCCGTGCGCTCGGTGAGAAGATCACCGTGCAGGAGAGCCCGTGGAACTGCGGGCTGGTCGTCGCCATCAACCATGAGAAGGAGCCGTTTCACGATCCGGGCGTGCGCCGCGCCCTCTCGCTCGCGCTCGACCGCTACAGGGCCGCCGGCGCACTGTCGAAGACCGCCATCGTTCGGGAGGTCGCGGGCGTGCAGGTGCCGGGATCGCCGTTCGCCACCCCGCCGGCGGAGCTGATGAAGCTCGCCGGTTACTGGCGGGACATCCGCGAATCACGGTCCGAGGCACGGCGCTTGCTGGCCGAGGCAGGCGTTCCCGATGGGTTCTCGTTCGTGCTCAAGAACCGCGACATCCCGATGCCCTACCAGCACATCGGCACATGGCTCGTGGACGAGTGGCGTCGGATCGGGCTGAAGGTGCACCACGAAATCCAGGACTCGGGCCAGTACTTCAAGGATCTCCGTGCCGGGAACTTCGAGCTCAGCACCGACTTTCAGTGCGGCTACGTGGTCGATCCCGACCTGGACCTCTACAAGTTCCAGTCCCGGGGCCGGAGCGACGCCAACTACGGCCGGTACACCGATCCCGTGCTGGACGACCTCTACGTCCGCCAGAGTCGCACGGTGGATCCCGAGCAACGCCGGCGATACATCCGCGCCTTCGAAAAGCGCCTCCTCCACGACGAGGCGCACTACATCTATACGCTCCAGTGGCACCGTATCGTGCCGCACAGTTCCCGCGTGCGCGGCTGGACGATAACGCCCAGCCACTACCTCAACAATCAGCTCGACACGGTGTGGCTGACGGAGTAGCACGACATGGTCTGTGCGCTCGGTAAGAAGATTGCTGTACAGGAGCGCGCCTGCGGCGCAACGCGCACCTCTGCAAAGGGGGCGGGCCGTGAGAGCGTTCGACCGCCTGACCCCTACTACACCGATCCGTTGAACCGCCAGAAGGGGAGAAATCTCTTCGTCGAGTGTCGTCTCGACGCAGCGGGCTTTCGCAAAGGTCGCCATTGGCCCACCAGGTGCTGCTCGAGCGATCTCGCACAGGAGCCGGGGCAGTGAATCGTGATCGAGGCGGCGCGGTGGATAGGTCGCTGGCAGAGATAGGTGGTCGAGAGCGGTGTTTCACTGACCACGCCCCGCTTCTTGACGGAAGCCATCAAATGCAGGCCATTTGGAGGATCATCGAGAGCGTCGCGGACACGGATGTGACGGTCTTGATTCGAGGGGAAAGCGGGGTAGGGAAGGACGTGGTCGCTCGGGCCATCCATGCCAACTCGGCCCGCAGCGACGGTCCATTCGTCAAGGTCAACTGTGGGGCCATCCCTTTCGAGCTGATCGAGTCCGAGCTCTTTGGCCACGAGAAAGGAGCCTTCACCGGCGCGCACCGGCGGAAGCCAGGGCAACTCGAGTACGCGAACAAGGGTACGCTCTACCTGGACGAGATCGCGGACCTGCCACTCGCGCTGCAGGCCAAGCTTCTCCACGTGCTCCAGGACTTCCGCTTCTCGCGCGTTGGTGGCAACGGTACGATAGGTCTCGACGCGCGGGTGATCGCCGCCACGAATCGAGACCTCGAGGCGGCGATTGCGCTCGGCGAGTTCCGCGAGGACCTTTACTACCGGCTCAACGTAGTGGGGATCCGCGTGCCGCCGCTGCGCGAGCGCCGAGAAGAGATTCCCTTGCTGGCCTCAAGGTTCCTCGCCCGATTCAAGAAACAGTACGGGCGGCAGACGCAACTGACGCCGGAGACGCTGGCCCGTCTCACTGAGTACTCGTGGCCGGGGAATGTCCGAGAGCTGGAGAACATCGTGAGACGTATGGTGGTGCTCGCGGACGGTGAACAGGCGTTCGAGGTCCTGGTCGCACGCGGTCAAAGCGGGCGCGCCGCGACCTCCCGGCCTGCGCCCATCGCTACCGAGAGCTTGAGGGAGATCTCCCGCCGCGGCGCGCGAGAGGCCGAGCGCAAAGCCCTGGCCGAGGTCCTCGAGCGCGTGCAGTGGAATCGAGCGAAGGCGGCCCGGATTCTTAACGTCAGCTACAAGACGCTACTCAAAAGGGTCGCGGAGTATGAGCTGACACCTCCGGCGGGGCCGAACGCCGTTGCCTGAGTAAGAGAAACAGCCGGCGGGAGCGGTGCCGCGAGACGTGCCGAAAGTAGGCGCCGCTGCGTCATCTCACGCGCGCCTGGGTCGGGCGGGATCAGTCCAGCGGTGTCACGCCACGGTGAGCAGGTAACCATTCCAGGCTGGCTCCGTGGCTTCGCCGTTCATTGGGCCGTGCGGGCGGTGGTCGTGGATGAACTCTTCAAGGGTCGGCGATGAGGGTCACGGGCTGGTTTCCACGTCCAGGAGAATCGGGAATCCCGGCGGAGGACTGCAACATGTACCTGAACTTCTACGGACTCAACGAGAAACCGTTCAACTCGACGCCGGACCCGAGATTCCTCTACCTGAGTCCGGGACACCGGGAGGCGCTCGCCCAACTCCAGTACGGAACCCAGGAGCGGAAGGGCTTCATGGTCCTGACCGGCAAGGTGGGCACCGGGAAGACCACAGTGCTTCAGGCCCTTCGTCGGCGCCTCGAGGGAGACACGGCGGTCTCCTACGTCTTCCACTCGACGCTGCCGTTCGACGGTATTCTCGAGTACGTCCTTGAGGACTTGGGGATCACCAAGCCCGAGGAGTCGCAGGCGCGGCGGCTCATCGCATTGAACAACTTTCTCATCGAGCAGGAGCGGGCCGGCCAGAGCACCGTCCTCATCATCGACGAGGCGCAGAACCTGGACGCCGCGACGCTGGAGCAAATCCGCTTGCTCTCGAACTTCGAGACCGCCACCAGCAAACTCCTGCAGATCCTGCTGGTGGGGCAGCCCGAGCTGAAGGCCAAGCTTGATCTCCCGGAGCTCCGGCAGCTCAAGCAGCGGGTCGGGCTGCGCTGCCAGATTCCGCCCCTCACCCCGCAAGAAACCCACCAGTACATCCGCAACCGGTTGCGGGTCGCCGGCGCGCGCGACATGGCCTTGTTCGACGAGGCCGCGGTCGAACGGATCACGGAGTATTCCGGCGGGATTCCACGGGTCATCAACATCCTCGGCGATCACTGCCTCCTCTTCGGGTACGCCGATTACAAGCGCCGCATCGATCGGCAAGCCGTTAATCAGGCGATCGAGTACCTGGAAGAGGGCATGACGTCGCAGCGGCGGGTCTTGTCCCTTGGCGGCTGGGGACTGCGGCGCCAATTCAAGTGGGTTCTCGGGGGTGATCGGCCTCGAGGTCGAGCGCAGTGAGCCGCTGTACGTTGGAGGGCATCGACCTTGACAGATGGGATGGGTCATGAGCTCGGGAGGCGAAACGGTTGGTCAATGCGTAAGAACTGGTCCATAGCTTGCCTCTTTTTTCGAAGTCCTGTTTTTTTGTGGGCTATTCACTTTCCTCTACGCCCCATCGGGGCGGCCATACTGCCATGGCCCCGGAACCCATGATGACCGAACCCGTGGCCCCCGTGCCCGAACGGTGAGATGCAAGTAGGCACCCCTTGTCGTATAGGGACATTCCGAGATCCATTGGGAGGCGCCTCAGGCGCTCACGGCTGGCAACGGTAATGGGACTCATGTCTCGACCCATCGACCTGTCCCGCGCGTACGAGGACCTGGTCAAGATTGGCATCGCGCTGACCAGCGAGCGCGATCTCGGCACGCTGCTCGAGCGCATCCTCGTCGAGGCGCGGCGCTTCACGCACGCCGACGCCGGCACGCTCTTCCTGCGCGAGGGTGATCAGCTGATCTTCGCGATCGTGCAGAACGAGACGATGGTGCGCGAGGTCGGCGAGGAGGGCATGAAGGGGCTGCTGCAGGCCCAACCGCTCCCGCTCAACGAGCTGAGCCTCGCCGGTCACGTGGCGCTCACGGGTGACATCCTGAACCTCCACGACTCCTACAGCGTGCCGCCGGACCGCCCCTACGCCCACGACCGGAGCGTGGACGCGCGGACGCGCTATCGCACGGAGTCCATCCTCGTGGTGCCGCTCCAGGATCCATCGGGCAAGATCCTCGGCGTGCTCGAGCTCATCAACGCGCTCGACGCGCAGGGGCGGGTGATCCCCTTCGACACCGAGTACGAGGGCCTCGTCCGCTCGCTCGCCGATCAGGCCGCGGTCGCCATCCGCAACGCGCGGCTCGAAGACCTCTCGCTCAAGGACAGCCTCACGGACGTCTACAACCGCCGTTACTTCATGGCGCGGATCGAGGAGGAGACGCGGCGCTTGCCGCGTTCCGCCGAGCCCCTCGCGCTCGTCCTGATTGACCTCGACCACTTCAAGTCCATCAACGACGAGCACGGCCACCCGGCGGGGGACGAGGCGCTCAAGGAGGTCGCGCGCCTGCTCCTCAGGCACTCGCGCGACTTCACGGTCGTGACGCGTTACGGCGGCGACGAGTTCGCGGTCCTGCTGGTGAACACGACCAAGGCCGGGGCGGTCGACTACGCGGAGCGGATCCGTGTGCTCCTGGCCCAGCACCCGTTCGGCCACGGGGCGACGACGGCCAGCTTCGGCGTCGCCGCGACCCCCGACGACGCGACGTCGGCCAAGGAGCTGATCGCGGGCGCCGACCAGGCGCTCTACGAAGCCAAGCGCCTGGGCCGTAACCGCGTCGCCGCGCGCTGACGCCGGCCGGCATCAGTCTCCCGCGTCCTCCCGCCAGAGCCCCAGCGCCCTGACCGCCGGCTCGTCATCGAACTGGAAGAGGCACGCCGGCGCGCCGACGCCGTCGCGTCGACGTTGGCGTGCGAGACCCAGTGCCAGGGCGGCGCGACAAAAGTGTCGCCTCGCTCCCAGCTTCAATAGCTCCACTTCTCTCGCCGAACCGGCAGGCGATTGAGAACCTGGCGATGGAACTGCCACTTGGGCATGAATCGGTCCATCAGCGCCACGAAGCGAGCGTCACTTCCTGATTCACCGCGCGGCAAGTTTTGAGAACGCCGCGGAGGCGCTCATCGCGGCGGATCGTCAGATGAATGCCGGCGCCAACGAGGCTACGATCCGCGAGATCTTTGTTCGTCGTGGGATTCTCCAGCCAGCCAAACGGAAGCGTGGCGGCTACGACCGCTTCGCTCGCAACAACCGCCGCTCGGAGCCTGGGCATGCGTAGATCCAGCAACTGCGATCGCGACTAGTGGGCAACTCGATCCCCAACGCGATCGCCTGCACCGCTGAGGTGCGCCAGCGACTCCCGTGGCCAACCAGCGAGTTCGAACTGACCACGGCAACGAGGTCGGCACCGACTTTACCTGGCACCTCCGAGACCCGGGCATCGCGCATCGGCACATCCCGCCGGGCGCAAAGTCGAACGCAGCCATCGCACGGACGGTGAGGAGTTCTATCGACGGACGACGTTCCGCACGCCAGGAGAGCTCGCCGCCGCCAAATTACGCCGCTGGGAACACGAATACGACCATCGCCACCCCCACCTCGCCCTCGCCGGCAAGACGCCCGCCGACGTGCTGTGCAGGCGATCGCTTGACTGACACACGACCGCCAGCGCGGAGACGATTCGGAAGGTGGCGGAGGATGCCATCGTGGCCTGGAAAGAACGTGGCGGGCCCGGGCTCCCAGGCATAGAGATCCTTGTAGGATTGGTGCGTACTGAATTCGTCGACCGAGGCGAATCCGCAGACGACGAACTTTTGAGGCGAGTGGTCTTTGAGTGTATCGGCCGGGAGCAACGCAAGAATATGTGGCTCAAGGTGAAGAGTTCTTGGCAGGCTCGCCGGCCGTAGACGGAGCATGGAGCACATGACCCGAGCGTTCTAAACGTATGAAAAAGGAGTGCCTCGCGGAGGCGACGTCCCAGTGTTCAGAGCGACAGGGCGTTTCGTTGGTTTGCTGCGTTTCTTTGCTCCAGGCGATCTAGGATCGCTATAGAGGGTGACACGCAAGCGGGCACCTCCCGGAACTTTTGGTATTGACACCCTGCTGCGCCGGGGTTACAAGGACCAGCATCGGCCCCTGATCCTGCTGAAGTCGATGGGGTGGCGATGGACCCAAGGTCCAATCCGTTCAGATCGTTCATTTCGTTCAATGAAGATCGATGTTGTCTTCTTCGGTTGCCACCCGACGGCGCCCCCTACCGTGATCTCGGCTCAATGACGCGACGAACTCACAGTGCGAATCGGCAGCCCTCGTGATCGGATCCGTCGGGCTTGTCGCTGTGATCGCGTCCGAGGCCAGCGGCCAGATAGCCAAGCAGAGTGATTCCCTGGTCAGGTGGGGATAACAGCGGGTAACAGCCGAGGCAACATTGAGGCCGCCCTTGCATGCGCGATCACGCTCCCCAGGCGGCGCACTGGCGATCACGCCACCGCCAGGACGAGAAATGCCGAAGCGATTGCTCATTCTCAGCGCCGGGACTGGGGCTAGTAACAGTCTAGTCCAAAGCCTGCGCGCGCCGGGGATCCTTCCTTGGCCACCATCGGATGCAATGACGACCACTTTTTCCTCAAGAAGTCGTCGATAGACCGGAATTACGTGATCCCCCGCCCCGAGCATCCCAGGTGGGCGCAGGCGTTATGCCACATAATCGCTAGCGAAAAGATCGATCTTGCCATCCCAACTACCGACGCGGACGTTCGAGCAGTCTCACGCGCCAGAAAGAAGTTGCGAGACTTCGTGCTTCTGCCTCGTTCTGCCACGATCGAACTGTGTCAGGATAAGTACCGGCTGACTTCGTTTCTGCGAGCGAACGGCTATCCGGCTCCCGCCAGTCACCTGGTGACCAATCTGGATCAGATCCACAGCATATTTCGCCGACTGGCTCCTTGCTCTCGCGTGTGGTGTCGCATTCGGAGGGGCACCGGGTCAGCCGGAGCGATTCCGGTCAAGAGTCCCAGGCAGGCTCGCGGCTGGATAACGTACTGGAACGAGATGCGCGGCACCCCCATCCGGTCGTTCATCCTTTCCGAGTACCTCCCAGGCCGGGACTTCGGCTGTCAGAGTCTATGGAAGGAGGGGAAACTCGTTCTCATCAAAACCTACGAGCGCCTGTCCTATCTCGGAGCAGGTAGCCATCCCGGCCAGGTGTCTTCGGTCGCCGCCCTCGCTAAGACCG
>Ga0210378_10000616_pt1 | contig 18354 bp, 19 predicted proteins | sample PLM1_60_b1redo_FD_155465 | JGI IMG/M metagenome (GOLD analysis project Ga0210378, IMG submission 155465) | Groundwater sediment microbial communities from an aquifer in East River, Colorado, USA - PLM1_60_b1 redo | ecosystem: Environmental > Terrestrial > Soil > Riparian zone | place: USA: East...
GGTAGAGGGAACGAGCGTCCTGATCGAGGGGGCCCATGTCGTGCCCGGCTTCGTCGATCTCTCCAGCTACGAGGGCAGGGTGCTGGCAGTACCGGTCGTGATCGAAGTGGAAGACGAAGAGATGCACCGCGGCCACTTCTCGGCGCGCGGCGCGGGGTCGGCCTCGCGGCCGCACGACCGTTATATGAAGGGCTTCGCCAACATCCGCCGGGTGCAGAAATACATTAAGAGCCAGGCCCTGACCCACAACGTGCCGGTGATCCCCAACTACAGCCTCGATCAGGCGCTGGCGGCGATCATCGACCTGGTAGTCGAGCGCGTGACAGAGCGCCGGCAGTCGAATGGGCGCGACCGGTCGAAGCGAGGGGCGCCGATCAAACAGGCGATAGGAGCGGAGGCGAGCACCAGATGAAGCTTTTCCTAGACACTGCCAACCTGGAAGAGATCCGGACGATCAAGAAGTGGGGTGTGCTGTCCGGATGCACGACCAACCCCACTCTTATCGCAAGAGAGCACAGCGATTGGGAGCTGCAGATGAAGGAGATCTGCACGGAGGTGGAGGGCCCCGTCTCGCTTGAGACCACATCGGCGAAGGCCGATGACATCTACGAAGAGGGGCTGAAGCTCGCCGCCGTCGCTCCCAACGCGGTGGTAAAGGTGGTCATGACTCCCGATGGGATGGAGGCCGGCAGGCGGCTGGTCGAGCAGGGCATCCCGGTAAACGTGACGCTCACCTTCTCTCCCGCTCAGGCGATCCTGGCCGCCGAGATTGGCGCGACCTATGTCTCGCCTTTCCTGGGGAGGCTCGACGACGTGGGGGCGGATGGCATGCACGTACTCAGAGAGATCTGCGAGATCTACGAGATGCAGGGCTACGACACACTGGTGCTGGCCGCGTCGCTCAGGCATCCGATGCACGTCGTGGAGGCCGCTAAGTGTGGCGCCGACGTGGCGACGATGCCGTACAGCGTTTTCTCGCAGCTGGTGAAGCACCCATTGACGGACATCGGCCTGGAGAAATTCCTGGCCGACTGGAAGAAGTTGCAGCAAGAGCTGAAGGAAGGAGCATGAAGGTGGATCCCCGAACGACGACTAGGTCGGACCTCGAAGGCAAGGTCCTTCCGGAACTACAACGGATCGCTGAGGGGCTCGGTGTCACGGGCCATCAGCGTCTCCGGAAGAGCGACCTGATAGAAGCCATCGTGTCCAAGGCCTCGGCCGACGGCGACGGGAGCTCCGGTGACGGCGCGGTGGGAGGGCATGAGGCCTCCCCATCGGAGGAGGTAGAGACCATGAGTGAAACATCGAACGAAACTGGCCAGGCTGAGCCCCAGGGGGGTGAGTCGGCCGGCGGCGGTTCCGCACAACCCGCAGGCCCCGAGGGCCGCGTGGCCACGATGGAGCGGCCGCGTGATCGCAGGCCTTCGCGGGAGGAGCGGCGTCGCGACCGCGAGCGCAGGCGGGAGCGGGAGCGGGAGGATCGTGAGGAAGAGATCGCAACCGCGCCGACCCGTACCGGGATCCTGGACGTCCTTCCCGAGGGCTACGGTTTCCTGCGCACCAGCGGATACCTCCCGGGCAACGAGGACATTTACGCCTCGCTCTCACAGATCCGGCGGTTCGGCTTGCGGCGTGGGGACCAGATCACGGGCAAGGTTCGCCAGCCGCGTGACAGCGAGAAGTACCCCGCCCTGCTCCAGATCGAGACGGTGGCTGGTGTGGATCCGGAAACAGCCCGGCAGCGGCCGGACTTCGACAAGCTGACCCCGCTGTTCCCCGAGGAGCGCTACCGGCTGGAGCACGACCCCAAGGGCGTGACGGAACGGATAATCGACCTCATCGCTCCGGTCGGGAAGGGCCAGCGCGGGATGGTCGTGTCGCCCCCCAAGGCGGGGAAGACGACGGTCCTCAAGCAGATCGCCGGAGGCATCCTCGAAGCCGACCCCGAATCGCACGTCATCGTGCTGCTGGTCGACGAGCGACCGGAGGAGGTCACCGACTGGCAGAGGACGGTCAAGGCGGCTGAGGTCGTGTATTCCACGTTCGACAAACCGGCCGACCAGCACACCCAAGTGACTGAGCTAGTGCTCGAGCGCGCCAAGCGGCTGGTCGAACAGGGGATGAACGTGGTGATCCTCCTCGACTCGATCACCCGGCTGGCCCGGGCCTACAACCTGGCGGCGCCGGCGTCCGGCCGGATCCTCTCCGGAGGCGTCGACTCCACCGCGCTGTATCCGCCGAAGCGGTTCTTCGGGGCGGCCAGGAACCTGGAGGAGGGTGGATCGCTCACGATCATCGCGAGCGCATTGGTGGAGACCGGTTCGCGGATGGACGAGGTCATCTTCGAGGAATTCAAGGGGACCGGAAACTGGGAGATCCGGCTCGACCGGACACTGTCCGAGAAGCGGATCTTCCCCGCCCTCAACATCGAGGCCTCGGGGACGCGCAAGGAGGAGCGCCTCATGCCGACCGAGGAGCTGGCGCTCGTGTGGCGCCTGCGCCGGGTGCTGCACGCGCTGGAGCCCGCGGCTGCCCTGGAGCTGCTCATCGACAAGATCAGGGTCACCAAGTCGAACGAGCAGTTCCTACGGGAGATCTCCAAGGCCCCCGTAACCGAGTAGGAGAGGGAACCATGGCCGGCTGGGGCGACGATCCCGTTATGGCAGAGTTGCAGCAGGCGCTGGCGGACGGCTGGAAGCCCGTGAAGGTCAGCGACGAACGCGACAGCACCGGGACGTCGTTCGACGTCGTGACGGTCGAGAAGGACTCCGAGCGAAGAGAGTTCCGAAGTGACCACCTCGCTTTCCACCGATATGTGGAAGGTTTGATGGAGGACCATGGTTTGTCATACTCGTAGGCTCTGCCATTAGCAGGAAGGGTTGAGAGGATCCAGATGAAGCAAGGCATACATCCCGGATACGTGACCGCTACCGTTCGGTGCTCCTGCGGGAACACCTTCACCACCAGGTCGACCAAGCCGGACATCCACGTCGAGATCTGCTCGGCCTGCCACCCCTTCTACACCGGCAAGCAGAAGCTGGTCGACACCGGCGGGCGCGTCGAGCGCTTCCAGCGCCGATACGGCCAGCGATCCGGGCCGACTGGCTAACCGTCCGGCCCGTGCCCGCTCCGGATCACTTCTACGGGGGCCAGGCCGTCCTCGAGGGCGTGATGATGCGGGGGCGCGACCACTGGGCGATCGCCGTTCGCCGGCCCGACGGCCACCTGCATCTCGAGTCGCACGAGATAAAGTCGATCGCAAAGCGGTACCCGATCCTGGGCAAACCGGGGCTTCGGGGAGTCCTTGCGCTCGGTCAGGCCCTCTCGATCGGGGTACGGGCGCTGACGATCTCGGCAAACCAATCGGCGGAGGACGATCGGAAGCTCACCCGCGGCCAGATGGCCGCCTCGATGGTCCTGGCGTTCGCCCTGTTCACCGCGGTGTTCGTGGTAGCCCCCTACATAGGTTTCCGGGCGTTCCGCCGCCAGGTTCCTTCGTCCATCATTCGGAACATCCTGGAAGGCGTCCTGCGAGTAGGGCTCTTCCTCGCCTATCTGGCGTTGATCGGGCGCATGAAAGAGATACGGCGAGTCTTCGAATACCACGGCGCGGAGCACAAGACGATCGCCGCCTACGAGCACGACGAGGCCCTGGAGCCCGAAACGGTCGACCGCTATTCGACGCTGCACGTCCGGTGCGGAACGAACTTCCTATTGATCGTCATGGTGCTGACGATCCTGGTTTACGCCCTGTTCAACGCTCGCGGCCTCGCGGCCGGGATCCTGCTGCGTATCGTGGCGATCCCCGTGATCGCCGGCATCTCATACGAGGTGCTCCGGCTGGGAGCGCGCCACCCGCGAGCCCGCGTGATGAGGGCGCTCATGGCTCCCGGCCTATGGCTCCAGAAGATCACCACCCGACCCCCTCACCACGACCAGATCGAGGTGGCCATCGCCTCGTTCCAGGAGGTCCTGCGAGCCGAGAAGCAGCTTCCGGCCGCCGGCTGATCGACGTTCCTTGAATCGCCGCCTCCGGGGCCACAGTTGGGCAAGCCAGTTCGCCGAAGGAGACCGGGATCGCAGCGAACACCGAACAGCAAGCCCGAGAGCTCCGTTCGTCAGACGCCGTTGGCAGAGCCAGGCGAATCGCCGGGCGGGCTACTGCACCCAGAGCTGCGAGATGAGGAGCCCGAACAGCGGGTGGTGTTGGTAGTTCCCCACCCGGGCTGACAGGAAGTCGATCCCCAGGCTGTTGAACAGCGGAACGATCGCCGCCGCGTCCACCAGGGCTTGGTCGATCTCGGTCCACAGCGCTCCGGCCGCGGACTGATCGCTCACCTGCAGCCCGAGGGCCTGTGAGATCTTCGCGTCGATGGCCGGGTCGCAGAACTGGCTGAGGTTGAGGTTGTCGTCGCTGTTCGGGGTGAAGGCCCCACAGCTGAGGAGCACGTTGATGAACTGCGATGCCGCCGGGTAGTCGGCGGCCCACCCTTGGCCGCCGACCTGCACGTCGCTTCGCGAGTCGAAGATGGACCCGAAATAGTCGGGAGCCCCCTTGGGCGCGGTCTCGGGATTCAGCGATACGCGGTATCCCAGGTCCTTGAGCAGGGACACGAGGTAGGGTCCGCCCTCCTCGGGCCAAAAAGGTGGATAAGCCAGCGTGATGGTCATACCCTCGGTCCCCGACTCGCGGACCAGCTGCTTCGCGTTGTCCAGGTCGGGCGCCGACCACGCTCCGTCCGGCGATGGGCTGAGCGTGTACGGGCAGTACTGCTGGTAGCCCTGGAAGTTGGGGGGGAGGACCTGGCAGGTCGGGCGGACGGCGAGGGCGCCCCCGAAGATCCGCGCCATCTCCTCCCGGTCGACCGCGAAGTTGAGGGCCTGCCGCACCCGGATGTCGTCGAACGGCGGCCGGCTGGTCCGCATGAACAGGTACCGGAGCCGGGGCAGGGCGTAGAGATGGACCCGGCTCGGGTATCGGGTCGCCAGCTCCTGCGGCGGCTCCGGCGGCACGAAGTGCAGAAAGGAATCCGCCTTCCCCTGCTCCACCCGACCGATCAGCTCGCCCGGATCCTCCCCGATCTCCAGGGAGATCCGATCCGGGTACCCGTCTGGCTTCGCCGTGTGCGACCACTCGACGAAGTGGGGGTTGCGTACCAGCTCGACCCGCCCCTCCGTCACCGTCTCGAACATGTACGGCCCGGTGGCCGGGACCGTGCGAAGGCTGCCCTCCGTGGACCGGGGCGTTCCTGTCGGAACGATGCTCCCGGGAGGTATGGCGAGCTTGAGAAGGAACTCGGGATCGGGCTCGGTGAGATGGAAGGTGACCGTCCCGCCGGCATCGTCGGTGACGATCCCGTCGGAGAGATCACAGCCACTCGGATCATCCGACAGGCACGCCTGCGCCCCGACGATCCCACTGAAGAACGGCAGTTGCTCCTCGCTCTCGAAGAACCGCTCGAACGTGGACCTCACGTCCACCGCCGTGAGCTCGGCTCCGGTCGAATATCGGATCCCGGTGCGGAGTTGGAACGTGTACGTTCGCCCTCCGTCGGTGGGCTCCGGCACGGAGATCGCCAGGTTCGGGACGATCGTCGCCGCGGCCGGACCCCCCGTCTGCCTGAGCCCGACCAGGCCGTCGTTGGTGATGTTCAGCAAGGCCCACGACACCGGGTCGAATCCGAGCGCCGGGTCCAAGATCGGGGGCAGGTCGGCCACTAGCGTCAGGGTGCCGCCGCGGTGGAGGCTCGCCGCCGCCCTGGTCGTCACCCACAGCTCGTCGTCGCCCACGATGGCCAGGCCGCTCGGAGCGTTTCCGACTTCGATGGTGTCCACTACGGCGTCCGAGTCGGGATCGATTCGCACGACCGAGCTGCCCACACCGTTGGCGACCCACGCCGAGCCTCCGCCGATCGCCACGGCGACCGGACCCTGTCCAACGGGGATGGTTGCCCCCACGGCGCCGGTCGGCGCATCGATGTGCGAGACGGTGCCGTCGGGCTCGTTGGCTACCCACACGTCGTTCTCGACCGCAACGACCGAGGTGGGGCCGTTGCCGACGTGCACGGATCCTAGGAAGGTTGCCGACCGGGCATCCAGGCGAGTCACGGTGCCTGCCGTGCTGTTGGTGACCCAGAGATTGGCGGCGGCGGCGATCGTCGTGGGGTTGGCGCCCGCGCTCACGCGGGCAGTGACGGCGCTCGAGTTCGGGTCGATCCGGGCCAGGTTGCCGTCGAGGAGGTTCGTCACCCACACGTAGCCCTGCCCCACCGCGATGGCGGCCGGTCCGTTGCCCGTCTCGATGGTGGCGACGACCCCGTCGGTGTCGGGGCTGATCCGCATCACCGTGCCGTCCCCGCTGTTGGCGACCCACACGGCGTCGTCGCTGACGGCGATGGCCACGGGGTCGGTGCCGACTTCGATCGAATCGACAACGGCCCGGGTCTCCGGGTCGATCCGTGAAACTGTGCCGGCTTCCTCGTTGGCCACCCAGGCGGCGCCGTGCCCGAAGGCGATGGCCCCGGGGCGGGCGCCCACCTTCACCTGGGCGACGATGCGCTTGGAGTGCAGGTCGATGACCCCGACCGAGTCGGAATCGATGCCGGGGAGACCGGGCGGGGTCGCGCCCCGATTGACGAGGAGCGGGATCCCGGCGGCGACGAGGAGGAGGGCCTGGCCGGCGACGAGGCCGCGACGCGAGCGGAGACCGTGGGGGAAGAGCCTTCGCATGGCGGTCGCCGGCGGTAGCGTGGGTGTCGGCTTCGGCTTAGGCGGGGCCAGAACCGTGGCGAACAGGGTGGCCGGGTCCTCGCGATCCTCGGGGACCACCCGGACGATGTGAACGGGCTCGTCGAGGTTCTTGAGGTGCACGGCGCCGCGTTCGACGTAGCGCAAGCCCTCGATCTTCCGGGCCAGGTGAACGAGCTCGCGGGATGCCAGGACCTCGCCGGGCCGGCCTGGCCGCAAAGCCGGGCGGCCAGGTTGAGCGCGCCGCCCCGGTACCCGCCCTCCACGGCGACGGCCTCGCCCGCGTCCAGGCCGATGCCGACGGGGAGGGGGAGGGAGGGGTCGGCGATCGTCTCGTCGGCGAAGCGGGTCTGGAGATCCGTCGCGGCTCGAAGGGCCTGGCGGGGCGAAGCGAATACGGCCAGGGCCTCGTCGCCTCGGAGCTCGATGAGGGTCCCGCCCCTTGCCTCGATTCCCTCCCGGGCGACCTGGGCGAACCTGGCCGCGAGCTTGGCGGCCGCCTCGTCCCCGCGCTCCTGCGTGAAGAGGGTGTAGCCGCGAACGTCGGCGATCAGGAAGGTCCGGATCTCGGCCGGGGCGTCCGACTGATCCACGAGGGGAGTATGGAGGCTCCGGGTGGAGGAACGCCAGGGTGGACTGAAGCAGGCGGCCACCTGCCGACGCGCTCGTCATCCGGATGGGCGAGGCGATAATGGCCATGCCATGCGAGCGAGGCTTGACGAGATCGAGGAGAGATACGAGGAGCTGACCCGGGAGCTTTCGAAGCCCGAGGTCGCCTCGGACCCTGCCCGCCTCCGGGACCTGGGCAAGAAGCACTCGGAGCTCCACGAGATCGTGTCCGCCAACCGTTCCTACCGGATCGCCACCTCCCAGGCCGAGGAGGCTCGTCTGCTGGCCAGAGAGGAGAAGGACCCCGAGATGGCGGCCTTCCTGAGAGGCGAACAGGCGGAGGCCGAGAGCCGGGCAGCTGAGTTCGAGGAACGGCTCCAGGCGATGCTCCTGCCGAAGGATCCGAACGAGGAGAGGAACGTGGTCCTTGAGATTCGGGCGGGCACGGGAGGGCAGGAGGCCGCGTTGTTCGCGGCGGATCTGTTCGAGATGTACCAGCGATACGCGGAGCGCCACAGATGGAAGACCGAGGTTCTGTCCTCCAGCCCATCGGACCTCGGCGGCTTCAAGGAGGTGGTGCTGGAGGTAAGAGGCAAGGGCGCCTATGCCCGTCTGAAACACGAGTCGGGAGTCCACCGGGTTCAGCGCATACCCGTGACCGAATCGGGGGGCCGGATCCACACGTCGACCGCGACCGTCGCGGTGATGGCCGAGGCGGGAGAGGTGGAGGTCCAGATCAGCCCGAACGACCTGGAGATCGACGTTTTCCGTTCGAGCGGCCCCGGGGGCCAGAGCGTGAACACCACCGACTCGGCCGTGCGGATCACCCACAAGCCGACCGGCATCGCGATCGCGGTCCAGGAGGAGCGCTCGCAGCGGCAGAACAGGGAGAAGGCAATGCGCTACCTTCGAGCCCGGCTGCTGAAGATGGCTCAGGATGAGCAGCAGCGCGAGGAAGCGGCCGCGCGAAAGGCGCAGGTGGGCACCGGCGAGCGTTCGGAGAAGATCCGGACCTACAACTTCCCGCAGAACCGAGTGACAGACCATCGGATCGAGGGGCTGTCTGTACATAACCTCCCCGCGGTCATGGCCGGAGAGCTGGACAAGTTCGTGGACGCGTTGCGCCAACAGGAGCGGCGGGAGCAGCTCGCCCTGGCCGCAGGCTGATGCTGCCGGCGGAGGTCGTCCGTCGCTCGGCCGAGTACCTCGAAAGGCATGGCGTGGAGAGCCCCCGGGAGACGGCCGAGTCGCTCCTGATGCAGATCATCGGTACCGACCGGGCGGGGCTCTATACCCGGGCGGATGGGTTGGACCTTCGAACCGCGCGCCTCTACGGTCGGGCCCTCTGTCAACGCTGCAAGGGGGTTCCGCTCCAATATCTGACGGGCGAGCAGCAGTTCCTCGACCTTGTCCTCTCCGTCGTACCGGGCGTTTTCGTCCCCCGGCCCGAGACGGAAGGCCTGGCACTGGCTGCGATGGAGGTCCTGGAGGGTGTGGGGTCTCCCATCGTCGTGGACGTGGGTACGGGGACCGGCGCGATAGGCCTGGCGATCAAGAGCCGGCGGCCCGACGCTCGGGTCCTGGCCACCGATATCTCTGAAGCAGCGGTCGAGCTGGCGGCGTCGAACGCGGCCAGGGTGGGATTGGAGGTCGAGATCCTGTTGGGCGACCTTCTCGACCCGGTCCCATCTGAGCTCCGCGGGAAGCTGGACGTCATCGTGAGCAATCCGCCCTACGTCACGCAGGGGGAGTACGAGTCGCTCCCGATCGAAGTGAGGGCCGAACCCTATGAGGCGCTCGTGGGGGGAACCGACTTCCACGCCCGCCTGACCGAGGCCGCGCGAGCCTGGCTCAGACCGGAGGGCTGGCTGCTGTTGGAGATCGGTGCCACGCAGGGGGCGGAGGTCCGGGCGTTCTTCGGACGTAGTTTCGAGGCCGTGGAGGTCTTGCCCGATCTGGCAGGAAGGGACCGGGTGATCCGGGGGCGCCTGCCCGGATGAGCCGGGTCTACCGGATAGATCCCTCCAGGCCCGACCTGTCCGCCGGTGCCCTGGACGCCGCCACGGCCGCGCTTGCCGAAGGCCACCTGGTGGTCCTCCCTACGGAGACCGTCTACGGGATCGCCGCTCGGCCGGACATCGAGAAGGCGACGCGGATGCTCTTCGAGGCCAAGCGACGATCCTCGAGGCTCAACCTCCCCGTGCTGGCCCCAACCACTGAGGTGGCCTGGGACGTCGCCGCGCCGACCCAAGCGGCAGAGCGCCTCGCGCAAGCCTTCTGGCCGGGGCCGTTGACCATGGTGCTTTCCAGAACCGAGCGCTCCCGATCCTGGTGGCTGGGGGAGCGGGCGGGATCGGTGGGCGTGCGAGTGCCGGACTACCGGCTGGCGACGGCTCTCATAGAACGAGCCGGCCCGCTGGCGGTTACCAGCGCGAACCTGTCCGGCCGCGTCCCGATCGAGGCACCCGAAGAGCTGGTTCGAACCCTCGGTGCCGCCGTTGCCGTATTCCTTCTGGTGGCGTCCCCGGCCCGCTCGTCGACGGGTGTGCCCTCCTCGGTCGTCGACCTGACGAGCGGGGCCATCCGGCTTCTCCGTGAGGGGGCCATACCGGCAGAGCGCCTCCACCAGGTGGCCTCCGATCCTCAGGACGGCGTCACTGGGTAGACTTCCAAACGTAGTGGCCAACATCCTTCTCGTCTGCACGGGCAATATCTGCCGCTCGCCCATGGCCCTGGGCCTGCTTGGGCATGCCCTTGCGGAGCGGGGGCTGGGAGACATAACCGTCGAGTCGGCCGGGACCTCCGCGTGGGGCGATGGCGAAGCTACGCCCGAGGCTGTCGAGGCACTCAGGGAGCTTGGCATCGACATCTCGGAGCACCATGCCAGGAGGCTAAGCAGCTCGATGATCGACTCAGCCGACCTGGTGCTGGGGTTGGCGGCCGAACATCGGGAAGCGGTGCTGCGGATCTCGCCGGAGGCCATGCCGCGCACCTTCACTCTTAAGGAGCTGGTCGCCCTGCTGGAGGCCCGCCAGGTCGAGCCCACCGGGGACCCCGTCAGGCGGCTCCGGGCAGGTGCCACGGCTGGATCTGAGGTGCGCGGGTCGCTCGACCAGCCCGTCCTTGCGGACGAAGATGTCGGCGACCCGCTTGGGCTCGGGCTTCACGCGTTCAGGGCTTCCGCCTGGGAGATCGAGGACCTCGTGCGGAGGTTGGTGACGTCGGTGTTCGGCCAGAAGGAAGGTTCATCTGTCGCAGAGCCGGTGGCGGCTCACGACTTCCCTGCGGACTGGGAGATGCTCAAGCGGGTCGATCCGGAGGTTGCGGGCGCGCTGGCGGCCGAGCTCCACCGAGAGCGGACCACCCTTCGTTTGATCGCATCTGAGAACTACGTCAGCCCGGCGGTGCTGGCAGCGCTCGCGTCGACGATGACCAACAAGTACGCAGAGGGGTATCCCGGCCGGCGCTACTACGGCGGGTGCCAGTTCGTGGATGAAACGGAGCAACTCGCCATCGATCGGGCAAAGGAGCTGTTCGGGGCGGACCATGCAAACGTCCAGCCACATGCGGGCGCCCAGGCGAACATGGCCGCCTACGGGGCGTTCCTGGAGCCGAGGGACCCTGACCAGAAAGTGCTCGGGATGGTGCTGGCCCACGGCGGCCACCTCACCCACGGGTCACCCGTCAACTTCTCGGGCAAGTGGTTCTCTTTCGTCGGCTACGAGGTCGAGAAGGACACGGAGACCATCGACATGGATCGCGTTCGCGAGCTTGCGATCCAGCTTCGCCCGCGGATGATCCTGGCGGGCTTCACGGCGTATCCAAGGGTGATCGACTTCGCCGCGTTCCGGCAGATCGCCGACGACGTGGGAGCGATCTTCATGGTCGACGCCGCGCACTTCATAGGGCTGGTCGCGGGCGGCGCCTACCCAAGCCCGATCCCCCACGCCGACATCGTGACTTTCACCACCCACAAGACGCTCAGGGGCCCGCGGGGGGCGATGATCCTCTGCCGCGAGGAACACGCCAAGGCCATAGACAAGGCGGTCTTCCCGATGATGCAGGGCGGCCCACTGGAGCACGTCATCGCCGCCAAGGCGGTCTGCCTGAAGGAGGCGATGGAGCCCGACTTCGGGGAGTACGCTCATCGAGTGGTTCGAACGGCGCGCGCGCTGGCCCAGGGTCTGGCCGACGAGGGCTTGCGCCTCGTTTCCGGCGGGACCGACTCGCACCTGGCCCTCCTGGATCTCCAGCCGATCGGGATGACAGGAGCGGACGCCGAACGAATCTGCGAGGACGTCGGCATAACACTCAACAAGAACGCCATCCCGTTCGACGTGCTCCCGCCGGCGACCGCCTCCGGCATCAGGGTGGGGACTCCAGGACCCGCCACACTCGGGATGGACGAGCCGGAGATGAAGGAGGTCTCGCGCATCATCGGAGAGGTCCTGCGATCGCCCGACGACGAAGGCGTGAAGGCCCGGGCCCGCGGATCCGTGCGGGATATCATGGCGCGGTTCCCCGCGTACCCGGGCTAGGCGATGGGGCCTTACCTCCGCGTGTTCCTGGCCACCGCCGGGGCCGTGGTGGTGGCGACCCCGCTGGTCCGGCTGTTCTCCGTGAAGATCGGGGCGATCGATCGCCCCTCGGACCGAAAGGTCCACCCGAAGCCCACTCCGACGCTCGGAGGGATAGGCATCCTGATCGGAGTCGCAGTCGGGATCGGTGTCGCCTCGTTCACCAGCCCGTTCCACTCGCTCTTCAAGCAATCGCTCGAGCTGCAGGGGACCCTGATCGCGGCGGTCATAATCACGGGGGTAGGCGTGGTGGACGACCTGCGGAACCTGTCGGCGCCGGCCAAGGTCGCGGGCCAAGTGCTGGCGGCCGGGCTGCTGGTCCTAAACGGCGTGCAGCTCCTCTTCTTCTGGTTCCCGACTCAGGGGATCATCTCGCTGGGCTCCGACCTGGCCGTCCCGCTCACCGTGGCGTGGGTGCTAATCATGGTTAACGCGGTCAACCTGATCGACGGCCTGGACGGGCTTGCCGCGGGCATAGTGGCTATCGCGGCCGGGGCCTTCTTCATCTGGGTGTACGGCGCTCCCTCCGCGTTCGGGCAGCCCGCTTCGACCGCGGCGCTCCTGTCGGCCATCACCGCGGGGGCGTGCGTTGGATTCCTGCCCTACAACTTCAATCCCGCCCGGATCTTCATGGGGGACTCCGGGAGCCTTCTCCTGGGCCTTCTTCTGGCCGCTGCCATGGTCTCGGGCGTGGGCAGGACTATCCAACCATCGGGCGGCGACATCGCGGCCTTCTCGATCCCCGTCTTGATCCCCGTGTTCGTGATCGCCGTGCCGCTGATCGACGTGGCCATGGCCGTCGTACGAAGGCTGCGGCGGGGGCGTCCGGTTTTCGCGCCTGACAAGGAACACCTCCACCATCAGCTGCGCGAGATCGGCCACACGCACAGGCACGCGGTGCTGATCATGTACTTCTGGAGCATCCTTCTGGCGGGGTCCGGACTCGCGGTCTCGTTCATCAACGGCCGTGCGTTGGTGAGCGTCATCCTGGTGATGGCGCTCGCGCTGATCGGCGTCACCTATCTCCCGCAACGTATGCGCGGCGCCCGCCAGCCAGACGAGGCCCCAGAGCCGAAGGCCGTCCCTACGCGCAAGGCCGGCGTGGGCTCCAAGCCAGCCTGAGTTACAATCGCTTGTGAAACCGTTCACAAGGTCGGGCGAGAGGGGGAAACAGGCCATCTACCTGCGAGAACGCCTTCGGCCAGACTTTGACGGCCGCTTCCCGCGGCCGATATACTCCGGGCGCTTCCATGGCTGACAGACCGAACCCCGGGGACCTGTGGGGCGGCATGTCGACCGGGGTCGCGATCACCTCAACCCTGCTGGCCGGCTTGCTCCTGTATGGAGGGATCGGCCTGCTGATAGACCATCTGGCTGGGACTGGAAAGGTGTTCACCGCAATCGGGATGATCGGGGGCGCCGTCCTCGGGATCTATCTGATCTACGTGAGGTACGGAAAGATCGATGGAACCCAAAGCTGAACCGGAACGCGAGATGGTCCGCCGGGTAGCCCCATACGGCCCGCCGGCGATCCTTCTGGCGCTACTGATCGGGGGATTCGCGGCCGGATGGAACGTTGGCTGGTCCGCCGCCATCGGAGTGGCCATAGTGATGGCAAACTTCGTGGTGAACGGCCTCTCGCTCGCCCGGGCGGCCCGAATCTCGCTGACAGCGCTTTCCGCGGTGGCGATGGGCGGCTTCGTCGCCCGGCTGGGCGTCATCGTTGCCATAATGTTCCTGCTCGATCAGTTTGCGTTCTTCTCTCCACTCGCCTTCGGATTGGCGGTCTTGCCCGCGACCATCCTCCTACTCGGATTCGAGATGAAGCTAATGGCCGGCGGCGTCGGCCGCGAACTCAATCTTCCGGTAGGAGAAAAGAAAGAGATCGCAGGGTGAAGTGGTTGGCGGTGACCCCGTCGATCCTTGCCTCAGCCTTCGAAAGGCCGACCACGAAGGACTTCGTATGGAGCTGCTGGGGACCCAGCATCGATATCGGGCCAATCCACACCGTCTGCTACAACTTCATTTTCTTCCTGCTCACCATCGTATTCGTAACGTTCATCCTCTTGTTCGTCTTGGCCTTCCGCAGTCCGAAGATCGTGCCCGGCAAGTTCCAGCTGTTCATGGAGACCGGTGTCGATTTCGTGCGCCAGCAGATCGTGATGCAGATGATCGGCCCCGAAGGTCTGGCCTATCTTGCGTTTCTATCCACCCTCTTCTTCTTCATCTTCCTTGGCAACATCCTCGAGGTGGTGCCCTTCATCAGTTTCCCGCTGAACTCCCGGATTGCTTTCCCGTTGGTGATGGCGGTGATCTCGTGGATCACGTACAACACGATCGGGATCAAGAGGCACGGGTTCCTCGGCTACATGAAGATGGTGATGTTCCCGCCGGGCGCTCCGGCTCTGATGTACATCCTGCTGGCGCCCATCGAGTTCATCTCGGTAATCCTGGTCCGGCCGCTCACCCTGACTGTCCGTCTTTTCGCCAACATGGTGGCCGGCCACTTCCTGCTGGCCGTGTTCTTCCTGGGTTCGATCGCGTTGTTCAGCGGCTTCCCGTACGTACTGGGTGCCGTTTCCTTTGGCATGGGGACGGCCCTCATCGGGTTCGAGATCTTCGTTGCGGCGCTTCAAGCGTTCATCTTCGCCGTGCTCACGGGCTCGTACATCGCCGGTGCGATGGCCTCGGAGCACTGAAGCCAAGGAGGAATCATGGTAGGAGTCCTGACCCACCTGGTGGCCCTGGTCGCGCAGGCCGAGGGAACCACGGGGAGCCTGACCGCCATTGGCAAGGGGCTGGTCTACGGTCTTGCCGCCATCGGGCCGGGCATCGGCATCGGCATCCTGATGGGCAAGTCCGTCGAGGCCATGGCCCGCCAGCCAGAAGCGGCCGGACTGGTCCGCGGCACGATGTTCATCGGCATCGGCCTGATCGAGGCGCTCGCCCTGTTCGGGTTCGTCCTGTCATTCATCATCTCCTAGGGAGGTCGCCATGCATCCGTTCATAGCGGCCTTAACCCTGGCGGCCGATGAGGTCAGCGACAAGAAGGACCTTTACCCGAAGCTCTCCGAGCTGATCGTCGGGGCGGTCGCCTTCGGCATCCTGTTCTTCTTCATGTGGAAATGGGCGATCCCGCGCATCAACACGCTCCTGGAGCAGCGCCAGCAGAAGATCCAGGGCGACCTGGAGAAGGCCGAGCAGGCCAGGGTGGCGGCCGAGGGGGAGCTGGTCAACTACCGCTCGCAGCTGGCGGGCGCCCGGGAAGAGGCCAACCGAATCATCGAGGAGGCGCGCAAGACGGCCGAGTCGCTGCGCGACGATATGACCATCAGGGCCGAGCACGCGTACCAGGCGATCGTCGCCCGGGCCCAGGAGGAGATAAGGGCCGAGCGCGACCGCGTATTCCAGGAGCTGAAGGCCCAAGTCAGCGAGCTGTCCGTGGCCCTGGCCGGCCGGGTGGTTGGCGAGTCGCTCGACAAGACCCGCCACATGCGCCTGGTTGACGACTACATCAAGGAGCTCGGGAAGTTGGGCTCGAACAGGTCGGAGGGCTGATTGGCGACGAAAGAGGCTCTCATCCAGGGCTACGCTCGGGCGCTTTTTGCCGTGGCCGATGCCGAGGGTGAGGTGGATCGGGTCGAGGACGAGCTGTTCCGATTCGGCAAGGCCGTCCAGGCCACGCCGAAGCTCCGAGAGGCACTCACCGATCCGAGACTGCCTTCCGATCGCAAGCGATCCGTCGTTCAGGACCTCCTTGGGGCGAAGTCCTCGCGCCACACGGTCAGCCTGCTTGGGTTCGTGATCGAGCAGGGAAGGGCCAAGGACCTGCCACGGATCATCGTCGCGCTGGAGGAGGTTGCGGCCGAGCGACGCCGGCAGGCCGTCGGTGAGGTGCGGACGGCGGTTCCGCTCGACGCCAGGCGCAGGGAGAAGCTGGCTGCCGCACTTTCCGCGGCGACGGGTAAGGAGATAGACCTCAAGGTGCTTGTGGATCCCTCGGTGATAGGTGGCGTGGTCGCCCGCGTCGGTGACCAGGTCTTCGACGGCACGATCCGAAGGAAGTTGGAGCTGGCCAAGGAGCAACTGGTGAAGGTCCGTTAGGGGGTTTGTGGCTTTGGCGCAAGAGCTGAGCATCTCATCGAAGGACATCGCGGCAGCGCTCCGCAAGTACGTCGAGGGCTACGAGCCTCACCTGGAGCGCGAGGAGGTCGGGCGCGTCACCGCGACCGGGGACGGCGTGGCCAATGTGGAGGGCCTGCCGCAGGCGATGGCGAACGAGCTCCTGGAGTTCCCGGGTGGTGTCCTCGGCATCGCGTTCAACCTCGACGTGGACGCCATCGGCTGCATCGTGCTGGCCGGCTCCGAGAGTATTCAGGAGGGTGACCCAGTCAAACAGACCGGGAGGATCCTCTCCGTTCCCGTCGGGGACGGATTCCTTGGTCGCGTCATCACCCCAATAGGTGATCCGCTGGACGGGAACGGACCCATCCAGTCGACCGACTTTCGCGCTCTGGAGATACAGGCCCCGACCGTGGTCCAGCGGCAACCCGTGAAGGAGCCGCTGCAGACTGGCATTGTCGCGATCGACGCCATGACTCCGATCGGCCGGGGCCAGCGTGAGCTGATCATCGGGGACCGGCAGACGGGTAAGACCGCGATCGCCATCGACACGATCATCAACCAGCGGGACCTGTGGGGGACCGACAAGCAGGTCAAGTGCATCTACGTGGCCATCGGGCAGAAGGCCTCGACCGTGTCCGAGGTGGTGCAAGCCCTGGAGGAGAACCACGCCATGGAGTACACGGTGGTGGTGAACGCCCCGGCCTCCTCACCGGCCTCTTTCAAGTACATCGCGCCGTATGCCGGGGCGGCTCTCGGAGCTCACTGGATGTACCAGGGGCAGCACGCCCTGATCATCTACGACGACCTCTCCAAACAGGCCGACGCATACAGGGAGCTCTCGCTCCTGGTCCGCCGGCCACCGGGGAGGGAAGCCTATCCCGGCGACGTGTTCTACCTGCACTCCCGGCTGCTGGAGCGCGGCGCGAAACTCTCGGACGACCTTGGCGGCGGGTCCCTTACCGCCCTGCCCATCGTGGAGACCAAGGGTGGAGACGTTTCGGCCTACATCCCGACCAACGTCATCTCGATCACCGATGGCCAGATCTACCTGGAGAAGGACCTGTTCAACGCGGGTGTTCGCCCGGCGATCAACGTCGGCATCTCGGTCTCGAGGGTAGGGGGCAACGCACAGATCAAGGCGATGAAGCAAGTGGCAGGCCGCCTTCGTCTCGACCTGGCCCAGTATCGGGAGCTCGAGGCCTTCGCCACCTTCGGCTCCGAGCTGGACCGCGCCTCCCAGGCCCAGCTCGACCGGGGAGCCCGAGTGGTCGAGATCCTGAAGCAGCCCCAGTATCGCCCGCTGGCGGTCGCTACGCAGGTCATCTCGATCTACGCAGTCACGAACGGGTTCCTGGACGACATCCCGGTCGGCGACGTCAAGCGGTTCCAGGCCGAGCTGCTCCAGTACGTGGAGTCACGCCACCGCGAGATCGGGCGCGAGATAGCGGAGTCCGAGAAGCTCTCCGATGAGTCCGCGGAACGGCTTGTGTCCGCGGTGCGCGATTTCAAGGCCGGCTTCGTTCCCTCCGAGGGCGCGGCGCTGAAGGAGGCCGCCTCCGCCCCTCTCACAGAGGAAGAGCAGGAGGCCTTGAAGAAGTTCCGAAGGCCGACCGCGGAGGAATACGAGGCGAAGGCCGGACCGGCCGCCGGCACCGGCGTCCAGCTCCCCGGGTAGCCCATGGGCGCCAAGCTCCGGGACGTCAGGCGCCGGATCAAGTCGGTGCAGTCGACGATGAAGATCACCCGCGCGATGGAGCTCATCGCCACGTCGCGGATCCTGAAGGCCCAGCAACGCGTGGAATCGGCCAGGCCTTACGCGGAGCGGCTGACCGCGGCCATCGCAGACGTGGCATCGGCCTCGACCTCGCTTTCCCTTCCGCTCCTGCAGGCGCGTCCGGAACCCAAGGCGGCCGCCGTGTTCGTGGTGACATCCGACCGGGGGCTGGCGGGCGCCTACAGCTCGAACGTGCTCAAGCGAGGCGAGGAGCTGTTCTCGCTCCTTCGGTCCGAAGGCAAGGAGGTGAGGCTCTTCGTCTCGGGGCGTAAGGGCGTCTCGTACTACCGGTTCCGGCGGCGACCCATCGAGGAGTCCTGGACCGGGTTCTCGGAGACCCCCACCTACGACGACGCGAAGAAGATCGCCGACGCCCTGATCGATCGGTTCCAGTCGGGCGACGTGGACGAGATCCACGGCGTCTTCACCGACTTCGTCTCGGCCGTCCGCCAGCGAGCGGTCGCGAGGCGGTTCGTGCCCATGGTGTTCGAGGAGGTGGCGAGGCCCACGGAGGGACCGGTC
>Ga0210378_10000617_pt1 | contig 18348 bp, 16 predicted proteins | sample PLM1_60_b1redo_FD_155465 | JGI IMG/M metagenome (GOLD analysis project Ga0210378, IMG submission 155465) | Groundwater sediment microbial communities from an aquifer in East River, Colorado, USA - PLM1_60_b1 redo | ecosystem: Environmental > Terrestrial > Soil > Riparian zone | place: USA: East...
GGACCGGGTGTGTAACGCTCGCCGCCGGATCCGGCACTGGCTGCGGACGGGCTGGTTCCGAGAGGGGAGCGGGATGGACGACGTCATCAGGGTCTACGGGGCCAGCTGGTGCCCGGACTGCCGAAGAGCCAAGCGCTTCCTCGGCGACCAACGGATCTCGTTCGAGTGGCACGACATCGAGGTCGACCCCGACGGGGTCCGAACGGTGCAGGAGCGTAACGACGGCAACAACATCATCCCGACGATCATCTTCCCCGACGGATCCCACCTTTCCGAACCCTCGAACGAGGAGCTCGCCGAGAAGATCGGTCTCGAGCGCATGGCGACGATGCACGTCTACGACCTGATCATCGTGGGCGGCGGGCCGGCCGGGCTCACGACCTCGATCTACGCGGCCCGCGAGAACCTGCAGACGCTCGTGATCGACAGCAAGGGCCTGGGCGGCCAGGCCGGGGTGACCGAGCGCCTCGACAACTACCCCGGGTTCCCCGAGGGCATCGGCGGCGCGGAGCTCGCCGACCGGATCGTGCAGCAGGCGCAGCGCTACGGCGTGGAGATGCTCCAGGCGGTGTCGGTGCGCTCGATCTCGAGCGACGGCGAGGAGGTCGACGTCGAGACCGCGACCGGCGACCATTACCACGCACGCGCGGCGCTCATCGCGACCGGCTCGACGTACAGGATGACCGGGGCGCCGGGTGAGGACGACCTGATCGGCGCCGGCATCCACTTGTGCGCGACCTGCGACGGCCCGTTCTACAAGGGCGCGAACCATCTCGTCGTCCTCGGTGGCGGCAACAGCGGTCTCGAGGAGGGGCTGTACCTAACGCAGTTCGTCGACAAGGTGACGATCGTGCAGCGTGGCGACCGGCTGACCGCCAACAAGCTGCTCCAGGACAAGGTGATGATGACGCCCTCGATGGAGGTCTTGCTCAACCGCGAGGTCGTCGAGTTCCGCCCGAAGGACGACGGCAGCGGCAAGCTGGGCGCGGTTGCCCTCAAGAACCGCGACACCGGGGACACCGAGGAGCTGCACCCCGCCGGCGCGTTCGTGTTCATCGGGCTCGACCCGAACACGGGGTTCGTGAAGGGCTCGGTGGACCTGGACGACCGAGGCCTGATCGTCACGGACATGGGTCTGCAGACGAGCATGCCCGGGGTGTTCGCCGCAGGCGACGTGCGTTCGGGCTCGACCAAGCAGCTGGCCTCTGCGGTCGGCGAGGGTGCCGCGGCCGCGATCGGCATCCGGATGTACCTCGAGGCGCTCGACGCCAAGCCGATGCACATGATGTGAGGCGTCGAGCAGGAGCGATCGGAGGAGCGGGTCGATGGAGCCACAGGAGATCTTCGAGCTGATCATCAAGGCGGACGAGAAGCTGAAGTACGCTCACGAGGACAACGCGGGCCTTCGCCGGCAGCAGGCCCGGGACCTGCTCGTGCGGGCACGCGCGGCCGCGACCGAGATCGGGAACGACGCCCTCGTGCAGCAGGCGGACACGCGGCTGGCCGATCTCGACGGGCCAGAGGGGGAACCGGAGGGAGAGCAGGGGCCGGCGCGCTAGGCGGACTCCCGCCAGTCGCGGAACACGCCGAGGAGGGTTTCACGCGCGTCGGGTGCGACCTGCTCCTCGCTCAGCATGCCGGTGAGCCGGATCGTCATGCGGAACTGCTCGAGGTACGTCGTGCAGCCGTCGCACCCCGAGACGTGCTCCTCGAACCGCGCCCGCTGCTCCGCGGGCATCGAGCCCTCCAGGTACTCGGTGACGAGCTCGACCAGCTCGATGCAGGTCACGACGTCCGCTCCCTCTCCGGTCCGAGGTAGCCCTCGAGCGCTCGCCGGACCTTCGCGCGTGCGCGATGCAAGAGCACCCGCTGATTGGTCTCGGAGATGTCGAGGGCGTTACGGACGTCCGCCGAGGTCCACCCCAGGACGTCGCGCATCGTGATCACCTCGCGCTGGTTCGGCGGCAGCGCGTCGATCGCGCGCGAGACCTCCGCGAGCGTCTCCTTGGACAGCAGCCGCTCCTCCGGCGTCGACGCCCACCCGAGCGGTGGCTCCGCCCAGCGGCCCGGCGAGCCTGGGTGGCCGAGCGGCAGGAACCGGTCGGGGTCCACCGACGGCTCGACCTCCGGGTCGGCCGCCCAGACCGAGGAGAAGGGGACGCTCCGGGCCTCGCGCTGTCCCCGCGTCTTCGCCGTGTTCACGAGGATCCGGAAGATCCACGTCCGAAGCGACGAGCGTCCCTCGAAGCCGTCGAGCCCCTTCAGCACGCCGACCCAGGCATCCTGGACGACGTCCTCGGCTACCGCCCGCGTCGACACGTACATGAGGGCGATGCGCAGCATCGCGGGCTGGTAGCGCTCGACCAGCATCATGAAGGCGGTCTCGTCTCCGGCCCGGAGCGCCTCGACGAGCGCGAGATCCTGTTGGGTCGCGGCTCGGGAGCGTGTGTCGCTCATCGGCCGATCGGAGGCCGAAGGGACCGGATCAGCCCGGGCGGGCGGCGCCGGCGAAGCTGTCCCAGTAGATGGGGACCACCGAGACGACGCTGCCGGTTTGCGGCGAATGGATCATGCTGCCGCCGCCCACGTAGATCCCCACGTGGGAGATGGGGCTGTAGAAGAACACGAGGTCGCCCGGCTGCAGGTCCGATTGGGCGACCTGGGGGAGCGAGGCGTACTGCGCCGCCGACGAATGCGGGAGATACACGCCCGCGTGCGACCAGGCCCACATCGTGAAGCCCGAGCAGTCGAACCCGGTCTCGGGGCTCGAGCCACCGTACTGATAGGGGGTTCCGATCACCGAGTAGGCGGCCTGCAGGACGGCCGCGACGTTGGCGTTCGGGGCGGGGGGAGGCGGGATCGGTGAGCCGACACCGACGGTTCCGACCGCCTCCTGGGCGGCGGCCTCCGCAGCGAGCGCCTCGTGGTACTTGCGGTCGAGCTCCTCGTAGAGGTCGCGCGCCTCGGCCACCCGCGACTCGATCTGGTCCTGCTTCGCCGCCAGGGCGTCGACGATGCCCTGGCGCTCCTCGGCCGTCGCCTTGAGCTCGGCCGCGGTCCAGCGGGCCTCCTGCTGGGCGGACTCGGCCTCCACCGCGAGGTCGGAGTCCGCCTGCGCCATGCTCCCGATGAACTCGAGCCGGTCGGAGAAATCGGCCAGGGAGGCCGACTCGAACAGCTCGGCGATCTGCGAGCCGACGCCCCGGTAGGCCCTCGCGGCGTTCGCGTTCAGGCTGGTGATGGCCCGGTCGGCGGTCGCCTGGGCCCGCTGGGCCTGGGCCCGAACGTCGGCCAGCCGTGCCTGGACCTCCTGGAGCTTGATCCGTGCCTGGTTGTACTGCTCGACCATCAGGTCGAGCTCCCGGTTGAGGGAGTCCAGGCGTGCGCGGGCCTGCTCGACCTCCTCACGGCTGGGTGCCGCTGAGGAGAGAGTTACGGCACCGATGGTCGCCGAGGCGGCGAGGAGCACGGCGATGGACAGCCGTGCGACGAGGTGTGCGCGCCTTGCGGTCATCATCCCCCAGGCAACAGAACGGGCTGTCGTACGACAGCCCGCGTCGGAGGCTACCCGACAGCCGGACCCCAGGCAACAAGACTGACCCGGCCGAGATCCGGGCCGAGGATCGGAGGTCTGGTCGGGACGGCGGGACTTGAACCCGCGACCTCAGCGTCCCGAACGCTGCGCGCTACCAAACTGCGCCACGTCCCGTCGTGCCCGAGTCTATCGGCTGGGCCGGTCCGCGGCCCGCCGGTAGCATCGAGGGGTCGGCACGTCCGCCGATCGCGTCGGGAGGAGGCCCGGTTGAGGATCGCCGAGATCTGTCCACCGTGGATCGCCGTGCCCCCGAAGGGCTACGGCGGGATCGAATGGGTCGTCGCGCTGCTTGCCGACGGCCTGGCAGAGGCGGGGCACGACGTCACGCTGTTCGCCACCGGGGACTCGCAGACCAAGGCGCGTCTCGAGTACGTCTTCGAGCAGGCCCCGGGCTCGGCCGCGATCAACGACATCGTCCTGGACACGACCCATACGCTCTTCAGCCTGAAGGACGCGGCCGAGCGCTTCGACGTCTTGCACGTCCACTCGCCGTTCTCGGCGCTCGCGGCCGCGGTCGAGACCGGGGTGCCGACCGTCCACACCCTCCACGGGTCGTTCGTGCCGGAGATGACGCGGTTGTACTCGTTCGTCGCGCAACGCGCCTGGTTCGTCGCGATCAGCGAGGCGCAGAAACGGTTCAACGAGGATCTGCGCTACGGCGGCGTCGTCTACAACGGCATCGACATGGCCGCCTATCCCCTGCAGGAGGACAAGGAGGACTTCATCCTGTTCCTCGGTCGTGCCGCCCCGGAGAAGGGCTGGCGGCGCGCGGTCGAGACGGCCATCGCCGCCGGTGAGCGCCTCGTGTCCGCCGTGAAGATCGCCCACCCCACCGAACAGGAGGAGTGGACGAACAACGTCCAACCGATCCTGCCCCCCGAGTACGAGGTGCTGGGTGAAATCACGCTGGCCGAGAAGGTGAGCCTGCTGCGCCGGGCCAAGGCCGTCCTGTTCCCGATCGACTGGCCGGAGCCTTTCGGGCTCGTGATGACCGAGGCGATGGCGTGCGGGACGCCGGTCATCGCGACGCCGCGCGGGTCCGTCCCCGAGGTCGTCGAGGACGGCGTCACCGGATGGATCGTCGACGTCGAGGACTTCCCGGCGCAGGCCGCGGAGCGGCTCGCCAGGCTCTCCGAGATCGATCCCCACGCGTGCCGCGACCGGGTTCAGCGCCTGTTCTCCAAGGAGGCCATGGTCGCGGGGTACGGGGCCGCGTTCGAGCTCGCCGCGTCCGGCCGCTGAACCTCCCCTGCTCCTACTGCGGCTGAGCGTCCGACGTCGCCGGGCCCTCGCCGCTGGGGGCCCGGCGCAGCTCCAGCAGGGTCGCCTCGGGCGGGCACAGGAATCGGAACGGCGCGTACTTGCTCGTCCCGAGGCCGGGCGAGACGTGCACGAACGATCCCCCCATCCGGATCAGCCCGGACACCAGGCGCCGGGGAAGGTGCGAGTTCGTCACGAGGGCGCCGACGAGCGGCAGCCGTACCTGGCCGCCGTGCGTGTGTCCGGCAACGACGAACGGGTAGCCGCAGGCGGCGATCTCGGGCGCAGAGTCCGGTGAGTGCATGACGGCGATCCCGAACCTCGACGGCGAGCGCCGCGGCGCGACGCGCAGGTCCTGACGCTGGATGTGCGCGTCGTCGAGCCCCAGGAGCTCGACGCGGAGGCCGCCGAGGTCCATCTCTTCTCGCAGGTTCGTGAGGTCTCGCCAACCGTCGGAGGAGAGCAGCGCCCGCATCTCCTTCGAACGCCCACGACGCGCGTATCGATGCTTGCGCAGGTGCGTGGGGATGAAATATCGGAGCGGGTTCCGCGCTCGCGGGACGTAGTAGTCGTTCGACCCCAGCACGAACCAGGAGGCGAGCCGCCCGCGGGTGCTCCGAACGGCGGCGACGGCGGTCTCCACCGCCTCGGGCTCGCCAAGGAAGTCTCCGGTCACGACGGTGACGTCGGCGCCCGGGAGCGAAGCGAGAAAGGCGGACTTGCGTCGATCGACGCGGACGAAGTGCAGGTCGGACAGGTGCAGCACCGTCAGGCTCTCGGGACCGTCCGTCGGTAGGATGGCCAGACCGCGACGCACGAGCCGGTACGCTCGTCGTTCGATCGCGACGCCGTAGGCGATGCACACCAGGCCGATGCTCGCGAGCGCGAGCGGGATGCGGGAGAGCACGGGAGGGGAGTCTACGTGGGCGACCCCACGCTGAAGGCACAGGTGCACGAGCAGATGACCGCGGCCCTGCGGGCCGGGGACAAGGTCCGCCTGGGCGCGCTCCGCATGCTCGCGGCGTCGATCACGAACCGCGAGAAGGAGGTCCTGCACGAGCTCTCCGACGAGGAGGTCCGCGAGGTCGCGGGCAAGGAGGTCAAGCGGCGGACCGAGTCGATCGAGGCGTTCTCCTCCGCCGGGCGGACCGAGCTCGCCGAGAAGGAGCGGGCCGAACGCGAGACCCTGGAGCCCTTCGCCCCCGAGCAGCTCGCCGACGCCGAGGTGGACGCGATGATCGACGGTGCGATCTCGGCGACGGGCGCGGCCTCGATGCAGGACATGGGCAAGGTCATGGGCGCGGTGATGGCCTCGGCCAAGGGCAGGGTGGACGGCGCGGTGGTCCAGCGGAAGGTGCGCGAGCGGCTCGCGGGCTGAGCGCTAGATTGCGCGCAGCGGAAGGGCCTCGGGCAGGAGCGCCGCCGCCGCGCCGCCGTCTCCATCCCCGCCGTTCCCGTTCCCGTTCCCATCCCCGCCATTGCCGTTCCCGTTCCCATCCCCGCCGTTCCCATTGCTCTGGTCGATCGCGCCGACGTAGATCGTGACCGTGGCGCCGACGTCGACCACCTTCGTGCCGTCGCCGATCGGGATCTGATCCACGACGATCCCGTCCAGGTGTTTGTCGTCGACCGGCACGCGTTCGATCGCGGCGACCAGCCCGAGCCTCTCGAGCCGGTGCACGGCCTCGGCCTCGGTGAGACCGGTCAGACGTGGGATCACAACGGCCTCGCCCCTACCGTCGCTCACGCCCAGCCTCACCGCGCTCCCCAACCGGAGCCGGGCGCCGCCGCCCGGGGCCTGGGACAGGACCGTCCCGGCCGGCTCGAACGAGTGGACTTCCTCGCGGATCGGCGTGAAATTCGCCTTCGCCAGCTTCGTCTCCGCCTCCTCGATCGGGAGGCCCACGACGTCGGGCACCTGTCCGGTCTCGGGCGGCGGCGGCGCCTCGAAGCCCTCGACCGGGAACCCCGCCATCGCCTTGACCATGAAGTCGTGCCAGATCGGCGCGGCCACGGTGCCACCGAACACCGACCCTCCGTAGAACGTGTCCATCGGGATCTGACCGTTTGCGAACCCCACCCAGACGGCGGTCGAGACCTGGGGTGTGTAGCCGGCGAAGTACACGTTCGTGTAGTCCTGCGCGGTGCCGGTCTTCCCGGCCACGGGCCGGCCGATATTCGCCGCCGTGCCGGTCCCGCAGCACACGACCCGCTGCAGCATCGCGGTCACGAGGTGCGCGATCTCGGGGTCGATCACCTGCTCGCACTCGGGTTCGTGCTGGTACAGGACGCGTTCGTCCTTCGGGGCCGTCCTCGGGACGTTGGCGAACTCCACCCGTCGGACGGCCCACGCGTTGCAGCGCTTGCCGTCGTTCGCGAGCGTCCCGAACGCGGCCGCCATGTCCATCGTCGGGACCTCCTCGACGCCGAGCGTGATCGAGGGGACGGCGTCCATGGGGACGGTGATCCCCATCCGGTGAGCCACGTCCACGATGTGCTCGGGCCCCACGTCGAGCGCGAGCTGCGCGAAGACCACGTTCACGGAGTCCTGGGTCGCGCTCCACAGGTCCAGGTACCCGCGGTCGCCCCCGCCTTCCGCGTTGCTCACGCAGCCGCTGGCGCTGCGCCACCCCTGGAGGTTGCAGAGCGGCGACTTCGACGAGTAGACCTTGCCCGGCGGGAACCCCTGCTCGAACGCCGCCGTCAACGTGAACGGCTTGAAGGCGGATCCCACCTGCCGGGTCCCGCGCCAGACCAGGTCGTACTGGTCACGGTTGTAGTTCTTGCCCGAGAGCATCGCCTTGATGGCGCCGTCTGTGGCCCGGACCGAGACCAGCGAGACGTCCGGGCTGTTCCTCCCCGGATGGATGGCCGGGCTCGCATCGACCGCCTCTTCCGCGTACTCCTGCCACGAGGGTTCGAGGGACGTGTAGATGTTCAGTCCTCCCTGATAGAGCGTGTGCACGCGTTCGATCCGCCGTTGTCCGAACGCGTCGAACTCCCCGTCGGCGTTGTCCAGGATCAGGTTCCGGATGTAGTAGACGAAGAACGGTTCGACCTTCTGCTTGAACACGCCCGCGTCCCTCGCGATCCCGAGCGGCTTGGCCTGGGCCTTCGCGGCGTCGGCGGGATCGATCACCCCGAGCTCCGCCATCCGCTCGAGCACGAGGTTCCGGCGGGCCCTCGCCGCGTCGGGGTGCGCGACCGGGTCGTACGCGCCGGGAGCCCGGATCACGCCGGCGAGCAGGGCAGCCTGCCTGAGCGAGAGATCCCTGGCGGTCGTGGCGAAGTACGTCTCGGCCGCCGTCTCGATCCCGTAGGCGCCGTTCCCGTAGTACGCCTCGTTCATGTAGAGCTCGAGGATGTGGTCCTTGGAGTATTTGCGTTCGACGCGGATCGCGAGCGCCGCCTCCTGGAACTTCCGCGCGAAGGTCTGCTGGGGCGAGTCGATCAGCACGTTCTTCACGAGCTGCTGCGTGAGCGTCGAGCCGCCCTGCTCGATGTCGCCGGCGATTAGGTTGGTGATGGCGGCGCGCATCAGGGACGGGAAGTCGAGCGCGCCGTGCTCGTAGAAGGAGTCGTCCTCGATCGCGACCACGGCCTGCCGTGCGACCGGGGCGATCTTGCCGATCCTGACGTACCGGCGGTTCTCGTCCAGGTAGATCTCGGCGAGGACCGTCTTGCCGTCCGCTGCGTAGATCGTCGAGCTCTGGGGCAGGTGGGGGATCCCGGCCCTGCCGACGCCTGCCGCATCCAGGCGCTCGCGGAACGCATTCACTCCGGCGCCGGCGGCGCCGAAGATCGGGAGCAGGGCGAGGGCGAGCACCGCGGCGAACCCGGCCATCACGACGATCAGGACGAGGGGGACGAGCGGCGCGATCACCCGGCGTGGGGGGAGATCGGGCACCCGCACCGTCTCGTGGGGGGTCCGGAGCGGCTCGTCGGATCTCGGTCGATGCCGGGGCGGTGCCTGCATGGGGGCCAAAGGATAGCCCCGTCACCACCCCGGTACGATGAGGCCCGCCCATGCGCCGCGCCGCACCGTTCCTCCTGCTCAGCGCCCTCATGTGCATCGTTGGCGGCAGTGCGGGTGCGCAGGACACGCCCTCGGTCCTGGTGGCCAAGGTGGACGGTTCGATCGACCGGACGCTGGCCTCGTACCTCGTCGACTCGATCGAGGACGCCGAGCGCGAGGGGTCGACGCTCGTGCTCCAGCTCGACAGCGCGGGGACCCTTGACCAGGACGCCGTCGCGCTGGCCGAGCGGATCCACGACGCGAGCGTCCCGGTGATCGTCTGGGTGGGCCCGGCGCCGGCCAAGGCCGCGGGGACGGGTCTCCTCTTCCTGTACGCGGCCAGCCTCGGCGCCGTCGCCCCCGGTGCCGGCGTCGGACCGCTCGAACCCCTCGACCTGGCCGGGGACGAACCCGAGATCCCCCCGAGCGAGGCGGAGGCGCTCGCGACCGGCTGGGTCGAAGAGCGTGGGCGCGAGACCCCGCTGTCGTTCCCCGACCGGCCGGTGCCGGCGCGGGCCGCGCTCGACGGCCACGTCGCGAGCGTCGCCGCGATCTCGATCACCGACCTGCTCGACCAGGTGGATGGACGCACCGTCGGAACGGCCGACGGCGAGGTGACGCTCGAAACCAAGATCGCGACATCGGAGGCGGAGCCGCGGGTCACGGTGCGGTTCACCGACCTCGGGCCGTTCGATCGCGTGCTCCACGCCGCCGCGTCCCCCACCTGGATCTACGTCTTGCTCGTGCTGGGCCTCGCGGCGCTGGCCTTCGAGGCCACCCAGCCGGGGTTCGGGTTCGCGGGGTTCAGCGGGCTCGGGATGCTGGCGCTCGCCGTGTACGGCCTCACGGTCGTGCCGTTCTCCCCGCTCGGGCTCGGTCTGCTCCTCGCGGGGATCGGCCTGCTCACGCTCGACGTCCGTCTGCGCAAGCTCGGACCGCTCTCGCTCGTCGGTATGCTCGCGTTCGTCGCAGGGTCGGTACTGGTCTTCGGGGACGTCGCCGACGAGATCGACGTGTCCCCGTGGCTGATCGGGTCCTTCTCGGTCGCCGCCTTCCTCTATTGGGGTTTCGGCCTGACCGTCGCGGTGCAGTCGCGCGACCGGCTCACCACCACGCAGCGAGGGCTGGTGGGGCTCGTCGGCGAGGCCCGAGGCGAGCTCAAGCCCGACGGCCCGGTCTTCGTGAAGGGGGCGCTGTGGCGGGGCCGGAGCTCCGACGGACCCATCGCGGCCGGGAGCCGGATCCGCGTCCGTGGGGTGGACGGCCTGATCCTGCGCGTCGAGCCGGAGCCCCCCACCGCCCAGGGCCCGGATCTTCCGCACGAGGCGTAGTCCCCGGCCCCCGCTCATCCCGGCCCGATCCGAGGGGCCCAGCCCGCCGCGCGTGACGTTGTCTGTTGCGATTCCCTGCGTATCCATCGGGCCGAACAACCCGCGGAATCCCGGAGGCGTTCAGTTACGAAAGACCTATCGAAGGCATCGGAAACGGGAGAGCGACCCGGTGGTGGAGCGGATGCGCGCCGGCTGGACCTGGGGCTGGCAGTTCGACGGAGCGTGCAGGGGCGAGGATTCGTCCCTGTTCTTCGCGCCCAGCTACTTCGAGAAGCGTGAGGAGAAGGCCGCCCGCGAGGTCAAGGCCAAGGCCATCTGCTCCGGGTGCTCGGTCCGTGAACCCTGCCTCGAGTACGCCCTTCGGGTCCGCGAGCCGCACGGGATCTGGGGCGGGCTGAACGAGTACGAGCGGCGTCAACGCCTCCGCCAACAGGCCCTCCAGGCCGGCTAGGCACCCCGCCTCGACCCGTTTCTGCAACCATCCCCTCGATCCGGCCGATCCGGCCGCGACGCTCGGCCATGTGTGAGGCCGTGCATCCCACCGAAGGAGGGTGGTCACCGTGATCGAGGAACGGCTCGCCGAGCTCGGCATCGAGCTCCCGCCCGCGCCACAGCCCATCGCGTCGTACGTCCCCGTGAAGGTCGTCGGTGACCTCGCCTGGGTGGCGGGGCAGGTCCCGATGCAGGAGGGGGCCGTGACCGTCTCGGGCTCGGTGGGCGCGGACGTGACCGCCGAGGAGGCGAACGCCGGGGCGCGCCGGTGCGCGATCCAGGCGCTCGCGGCGCTCGGCGCCGCGCTCGGGAGCCTGGATCGCGTCAAGGGCATCGTCAAGGTCGACGTGTTCGTCGCCTCGGCGCCCGGGTTCACGGAGCAGCCGACGGTCGCGAACGGCGCGAGCGATCTGTTGGTCGAGGTCTTCGGCGACGAGGGTCGGCACGCCCGCGCCGCGGTCGGCGTCCCGGAGCTACCGCTCGGGGCGGCCGTCGAGGTGGCGCTGCTGGTTCAGCTCGGCTGAGCGGGGGACCTGCCCGAACCGCTCGTGGCTCCGCGCGCGAACCGGAGGTCGCCCGAACGCCTCGTGACCCCGGTCCGGTCGAGATGCTCGGCGAGCGGAACCGCGTACTTCCGCGACGTGCCGAGGCGTTCGCGGAGCGCGCTCACCGTGATGCCGTCCGCGCCGGCCTCGCGGACGATCGTCTCTGCGCGTTCGACGAGCTCCCTCGTGAACACGAGCTCGGCCGAGATCCGGACCAGGTCGCCCGAGCGCACGCTCGCGTCGAGGAGGCCGGGGACGACGCCGGCCGCGCGGAGCTCGGCGATCGACGGCGGTGTGGGCTCTGCGCTCCGAACGAGCTCCACCAATCCGGCGACCGCGTCGTCGGATCCGGCGCGGTGGGACGGGAGCCGCACGAGAGCACCCTCCCGGACGAGCGCGCCCTCGGTCTCGAGCCGGTGGACCATGGCGTCGGCGAGCTCGAGATCGCGGGGTGCTCCCGCGGCGGCGAACGCGTCCGCGATCGACCGGCGGATCGTCGCGATGTCCTCGCCGGCCGCGGCGGGCACCTCGGCGTGGAACGCGGCGAGCCGGGCCGTGACCGCCGCGCCGATCTCGTCCGACAGGTCCTGTTCGACCCACCACCCACCCAGGCGAACGGCGCCGCCGACGATGTCGGGCGCGGTGCCGAGGATCGACCGGACGTCGCCGCTGCGCACGGCCCGGCGTTCGGCGACCAGGAGCGCCGGCAGCTCGGCGCGTGACGCCCGCGCACGTGCTCCCAGACGGCGTGCCGGGATCGGGCCCGCGCGACGCGGCGGGTCGGTGTCCAGGACGATCCCTCCGGCGATCGTTCGGCGCCGCCCCGACTCGCGCAGGACGAACCGGTCGCCGACGTCGAGGACGAGCGGTTCGGAGAGCGTGATCCTGACGAAGGCCCCCTCGGGCGGCACCTGCTTGACGTCGTAGAGCCGGATCCGCGCGTCGCGCTCGGCCGCGCCCGCGTGCAGCTTGAAGGCGCCCCGCGACGTGATCGGCTGGTCGAGCGATCGCACGGGCCCGATCCGCGCCTCGAACACGGACGTGCCCTTCCATGCGCCGACCGGCGCCAGGACCTCGCCCCGCGCGATGCGCGCGCGGTCGGCGGTGAGGTTGGCCGCGACCCTCGAGACCGGCGACGCCGTCCCGACCTCCCGGTGGTGCGTCTGCAGTCCTCGGATCCGCGCCCGGGTTCCCGACGGCAGAAGCTCGACCTCCGCGCCCGTTGGTAGGGGTCCGCCGGTGAGCGTTCCCGTGACGACGGTGCCCGAGCCCCTGATCGAGAACACGCGGTCGACGTGCAGGCGGGGGCGGCCGCCGCGGTCGGGATCGGGGGCGGCGGCGAGCATCGCCTCCAGCGCGGCGACGAGCTCGTCGAACCCCTCGCCCGTCGTGGACGAGCACGCGACGATCGGGGCGCCCTCCAAGGCGGTGCCTCTGACGCGTTCGGTCACCTCGGCTCGGACGCGGTCCAGATGCGCGGCCTCGACGAGATCGCGCTTGGTGAGCGCGATCACCGCACCGTGCGAGCCCAGGACGTCGACGATCTCGAGATGCTCCTCCGACTGCGGCTTCCACCCCTCGTCGGCCGCGACGACGAACAGCACGAGGCGGACGGGTCCGACCCCGGCAAGCATCGTGCGGACGAACCGCTCGTGCCCCGGCACGTCGACGAACCCGACCTCGCGACCGGAGGGGAGCGTGCACCACGCATACCCGAGCTCGATCGTGAGGCCCCGGCGCTTCTCCTCGTCGAGACGATCGGGGTCCATCCCCGTCAACCGCTCGACCAGGCTCGACTTGCCGTGATCGACGTGGCCGGCGGTCGCGACGACGGACGGTCCGGGGTGCTCCGGGGCGCCGGGCGCCGGGGCGCCGGGGCGTTCAGTCATCCGGCAGGTCGTCGCCCTCGAGCGCGTAGCGGACGGCCCGGACCAGATCGGGCATCGCCTCCGGCGACACCGTCCGGAGGTCGAGCAGCACGCCGCGTTCGGTGACCCTGCAGAACACCGACGGCGAACCCGTACGCAGCCGGGCCGCCATCGCGTTGGGTTCGGGAACCCGGATCTCGACGCCGAAGGACGGGATGCCGGTCCCCGGCAGTGCGCCTCCGCCCACCGCCGACTCGCACGCGACCACGTGCGCGCCCTCGAGCTCGCCGTCGAGCGCCATCGCCAGCTCGTCGGCGCGGCGCCGGACGTGCGTGGGCGGTTCGCGGAGCATCGTCCACACGGGCAGGCCGGAGCCCAGGCCGTGAGCGTGCTGGGCGAGGACCGACTCGAGCGCGGCCACCTGCATCTTGTCGACGCGTACGGCCCGCGCGATCGGGTGGCGCCGGAGACGTTCGATCAGCTCGCTCCGTCCGAGCACGATCCCTGCCTGCGGCCCGCCGAGGAGCTTGTCGCCCGAGAACACGATGAGGTCGGCCCCGTCCGCGATCGCGTCCGTCGCGCTCGGCTCGACCGCCGCGGGGCCCGGGACCCGCTCGAGCAGGCCCGAGCCGAGGTCGTACAGGAAGGGGACGTTCGCCCGTCGCGCGATCCCGGCCAGGTCCTTGGCGCTCGGCGTCGAGGCGAACCCCACGACGCGGTAGTTGCTGGGATGCACCTTGAGGATCAGCGCCGTCTTGTCCGACAGCGCCGAACGGTAGTCCGACGCGCGCGTCCGGTTCGTGGTGCCGACCTCGACGAGTCGCGCCCCCGAGGCCGCCATGATGTCGGGGATCCGGAACTCGCCGCCGATCTCGATCAGCTCGCCACGCGAGACAACGACGCCCTTGCCTCGCGCGAGCGACGCGAGGGCGAGCAACAGGGCGGCCGCGCCGTTGTTCACGACCAGCGCGTCCTCGGCCCCCGTCATCGACGTGAGCAGACGCTCGGCCCTGGTCGTACGCCGTTCGCGCGCCCCGGTTGCGCGATCGACCTCGAGGTCGACGTAGCCCTGTCCAGCCCGAGCCGCGGCCGCCGCGGCCCGTGCCGGGAGCGGCGCCCTGCCCAGCCCCGTGTGCAGCACGACCCCCGTCGCGTTGATCACGCGGACGAGGCCCCCGGCGGTCGCCGACGTCAGCCCGAGCGCCCGCGCGAGGATCTCGTCGTCGGGCGGGGGCTCGGTGCCGCGTTCGGCGACCTCCCGGACCTGCTCGAGCGTGACCGACAGCGCGTGCTTGACCAGCGGCCGGCCGAAGGTGCTGCTCGCGCGCCGGCCAGGTTCGGAGCGCAAGAGCGCGTCGACCGAGGGGATCCGGCGGCGGGGTTCGAGGCCTGCGTTCCCGATGGCCTTCCCGGTGCGTTCGCGTTCGGCGCGGGCCATGGTGCGGCCAGCCTACTACCGGCTCTCTCGGCGGTTCCGTGGGCGTTCGCGGCCTCGCTCGTTGGTCGCTGCCGCCCGTCCGTGGCAGGATGGAGCCGGTGGATACCGAGGAACGCACCGCCTTCACCGCCGCCGCCGAGAACTGGATGGTGCGGGGCGGAGGGGTCGATATCGAGATCGTTCCCCAGGGGACGCTCGGCACCCAGGAGATGATCCTCAACATCGGCCCGCAGCACCCGTCGACGCACGGCGTGCTGCGGATCGTGCTCGAGCTCGACGGCGAGGTCATCACGCGCGCCGAACCCGTGATCGGCTACATGCACCGCGGGGCCGAGAAGCTCGCCGAGTACCGGGACGCGCGGCAGGTGCTCGTGCTGATGAACCGGCACGACTGGCTCTCGGCGTTCAACAACGAGCTCGGATGGATCATCGCGGTGGAGCGGCTCGCGGGGATCGAGGTCCCCGAACGAGCGCAGTGGATCCGCACGATGCTGGCCGAATGGAATCGCATCCTGAACCACCTGATGTTCATGGGCTCCTATCCCCTCGAGCTCGGCGCCATCACCCCGATCTTCTACGCGTTCATCGAGCGTGAGCTGATCCAGGGGCTGATGGAGTCGGCGACGGGAGGGCGGATGCACTTCTCCTTCGTCCGTGCGGGCGGCCTCAAGGACGACCTGCCCCGCGGGTGGCTGAAGCATTCCGCCGACGTGCTCAAGCAGGTGCGCGCCAAGCTGAAGGACTTCGACAACCTCGTGATGGGCAACGAGATCGTCTTCGCGCGCACCAAGGGGATCGGCGCGATCTCGCCGGAGACGGCGATCGGGTACGGCTGCTCGGGACCCGTCCTGCACGCGAGCGGCGTCGCGATGGACCCGCGCAAGGACGAGCCGTACGCGAGGTACGACGAGGTCGAGTTCGACGTGCCGGTCGGCCGCAACGGCGACTCCTACGACCGCCTGTGGGTCCTGGTCCAGCGGATGCACGAGTCCTGCGCGATCATCGAGCAGTGCATGGAGAAGTTGCCGGCCGGTGACTACATCGCCGGCAAGCTGCCGAAGAAGCTCTCGCTCGAGGGCGAGACCTACGTGCGCACCGAGAACCCGCTCGGGATCATGGGCTACTACGTCGTCGGGAACGGGAAGAAGGAGCCGTACCGGCTCAAGATGCGAACCCCGTCCTTCTCGAACGTCTCGGTCCTGCCAGCGATGCTGCCGGGCTCGCTCCTCCCGGACCTGATCGCGCTCCTGGGTTCGATCTTCTTCGTGGTGGGCGACATCGACCGCTAGTTAGGTCTGGCGGTTGGCCAGCGCGACGGCGACGATCGCGGTGCGAGGGCTCGCTGCGGCGAGGTGGGGTCGCATCATCCGCGATACCTATCGCACCTCCGGCCGTCCGGCGCGGGTACGCGCTCGCGTGAGCCACGGAGGCTCGGGCAACCCCTCGGTCGCGAGGACGAGCCACCAGAACCCGCCGAACCCCGTGGGGTCGGCGAGCAGGCTCGCGCGGCTGCGCTCCTCCCAGACGCGCACGGCCTCGGCGCCGCGTCCCGCCCGCTGAAGCTCCGATTGCGTCGTTCGCATCGTCCGCTCCCACCGATCGTGCCCGAGGGCTCGCAGGGCGGCGCGCTGGGAGACGGGCTCGAACGCCCGAAGGCCCACCGAGCGCACGTGCTCGGCGACCATCGAGACGTCGACGCCGGCCGTGATGTCGGCGCCACCGGGATCCGCGAGGACGTCGGCGACCTCCCGGTGGTCGCGGTACCCGTGGACCGGCCCGGCCGGTCCCTCGACGCTGCCGTAGTCGATCAGCAGGACGTAACCCCGCCGGAGCACGGGCACCAGCATCTCGAGCAGCGCGAACGCTCCCACCGGCACGGTCGCCTCCTCGCCCGGTTCGAGCGGCGGCGGCGGACCCGAGGCGTCCGGCCACGGCACCTCGATCTCGACGAGCGACCGTCCGCGCAGGCCCACGCGGACCTCCTTCGGGCCGTCGGGTCGCCCGCGGACCGGGACGAACGCCAGGTTGTCGAGGACCTCGTTCGCCACGATCACGCCGTCGAACGGGTCCAGGTCGGGGACCGAGGACGCCGTCGCGAGCCCACGGGTGGCGAGCGCGTCCCGCGCGCCGGGGCTGATCTCGACGCCGGTGTACGCCGGTCGCGGGGCGGGGAGCTCGGCGAACGCGGACAGCAGGGCATCGGCGAGCATGCCGTTCCCGGCGCCGAGCTCGACGACCGGGAACGGCTCGATCTCGCCGAGGCCGAACCACGCGTCGAGGAGCGCGTCGCGGACGCAGTGCGCGAACACGAAGGGGTGCACGTGCGGGCTCGTCACGAAGTGTCCCTCCGGGCCGACCGGCGGCGCCTCGAAGAACCCGCCCGGGCCGTACAGGGCGATCTCCATGTACTCGTCGAACCCGATCGGTCCGTGGTCCTCGATCGCCGCGCGTACCGACCGCGCCACCTCGGCGCTCATGGCCCGAAGCCTAATGACTCGCGGCGTGCCCGCTGCGGGCCGGGTGTCGGTGGTGCAGGTGCATGCGAGGATGCCGCTCGTGGACGACGGGATCCGTGAGGCCGCCTCGGCCGTGGTCGCGCGTGACGGCGAGGAGGGGCTCGAGGTGGTGGTGTTGGAGCGGAGCGCCGCGAGCCGGTTCCTCCCGGGCTACGTGGCGTTCCCCGGCGGCTCGACCGACGAGGAGGACCGGGAGCTCGCCCGGCGCTGGTTCGGGACGCCCGAGGAGGCTCGCCGCGCGTGCGCGGTGCGCGAGCTCGCGGAGGAGGTGTCCTTCGTCCTCACCCTGACGGGCCTCCGGCAGGGCGACACGCTCGACGCGATCGATGCCGCTCCGCCCTCGGCCGGACAGCTGCCCGAGCTCGCCCACTGGGTCGCGCCGCCCCGGGTCCCGGTGCGGTTCGACGCGCGGTACTTCGCGGTCCGCGCGCCGGCGGGGATCGAACCCGTGCCGGACGGCGGCGAGACGGCGGACGCCTGGTGGGTCTCGCCGGCCCGCCTCCTGGAGGAGTGGACGGCCGGTCGTCGCCTGCTGTACTGGCCGACCTTCTTCACGGTGACCGAGATCTCGGGGTGCCGGTCGGTCGACGAGTTGTTCGACCTGCGGATCCGGACGCGGGAGCCCCACGACGACGAGCTCGAGCGGTTGCCCCGCTCGACGTTCTGGCAGGACTGATCGCGATGCGTGTCATCCGCGTCCTGGCGCCGAACCCCGGGATCCGAGAGCTCGAGGGAACCAACACCTGGATCGTGGGCGATGCGCCGGCGATCGTGGTCGACCCGGGGCCCGACGGCCCCGGTCACCTGGTGGAGGTTGCGCGGACCGCGGGCTCGATCGGCGCGATCGCGCTGACCCACGACCACCCGGACCACGCGCCCGGCGCGGTCCCCCTCGCGGCGATGACCGGGGCGCCGGTGTTCGCGGCTCGTCCCGCCGAGGGGATGGAACGGATCCGCGACGGCGAGCAGGTGTCGGCCGGTTCGGTCGCGCTCGAGGTGGTCGGCACTCCGGGCCACACGCCCGATCACGTCGCGTTCTTCGATGCGCGCACGGGCTCGCTGTTCACGGGCGACGCGGTGCTTGGACGGGGGACCAGCGTGATCGATCCGCCCGAGGGCGATCTCGCCGCCTACCTGCGATCGCTGCGCCGCATGAGGGAGCTGGCGCCGAGGACGATCTATCCCGGACACGGTCCGGTCGTCCTGCGCGCGATCGCCAAGCTCGACGAGTACCTCGACCACCGCGCGATGCGCGAGGCGCAGGTCCTGTCCGCGCTCGGCGACGCGT
>Ga0210378_10000618_pt1 | contig 18337 bp, 17 predicted proteins | sample PLM1_60_b1redo_FD_155465 | JGI IMG/M metagenome (GOLD analysis project Ga0210378, IMG submission 155465) | Groundwater sediment microbial communities from an aquifer in East River, Colorado, USA - PLM1_60_b1 redo | ecosystem: Environmental > Terrestrial > Soil > Riparian zone | place: USA: East...
GCCACGCCCTGTCCTTCTCCGTGAGCAAGGGCAAGCTGGTGCTCGGCCAGTTCCAGGCCATCATCGCGGCGGAGCTCGACGGGCCCCGCAACCGCGACCTGGCCATCCAGATCATCGGCCGCTAGCTTTCAGGGGAGGGCCTCGCCCCGCGGGGCCCTCCGAGCGTGACGTGAGGTCCATACCCACTCCGATCCCGCTGTTCCCCCTTCCCGATGTCGTGTTGTTCCCGCACATGCCGCTGCCGCTGCACATCTTCGAGCCGCGCTACCGCAAGATGACCTCCGACGCCATCGCCAGCCACAAGATGATCGGCATGGTCCTCCTCAAGCCGGGTTGGGAGCAGGACTACTACGGCCGGCCGCCCGTCTATCCGGTGGGGTGCGCGGGAATCGTGGAGGAGTGCCGGCCGCTCGAGGACGGGCGATTCAACATCCGGCTGAAGGGCGTGAGCCGCTTCCGCATCATCGCCGAACAGGACGGCGAGCCGTACCGGCGCGCGACCATCGAGAGCCTGAAGGACGAGGTCGGCGATGCGGCCGCTCTCGAGGCGGGACGCCGGAAGGTGCTCGCCGCCATCGGCCGCGCCGCCGACGGCCCTTCCTTCCTCGTGACGCAGCCGGAGCTGCCCGCGGAGCTGTTCGTCAACGCCGTCTGCCAGGCGCTCTCGCTGAGCCCGGTGGAGAAGCAGTCGCTCCTCGACTGCGACACGCTCGGCCGCCGCTGCGCGCGCCTGCTCGAGATCCTCGACTTCCGCCTCCTGGAGCAGACCTACGGACCGGGGGGCGACAAGCTCCACTGAGCCCGGAGCCTGCGCATCAGGGGCAGGGCCGCCAGGTACAGAAAGCCGATCAGCACAGGCGCCGCCGCCGACCAGCCGAGCACGGCGTGGAGGGCGGTGAGGCCGAAGCGGGCCACGAAGGCCGTGGGGTCCGCGCGTAAGGTGGCGGCCAGCACCCCGGGGTCGAAAGGAACGCGCGGCGAGGCGACCAGGGTCTCACCGAGGCGCACGTAGACGAGGATGAGCGGAAGCTGGAACGGGTACATCAGGTAGTTCGCGAGCTGGATCGCCGGATGGTTCAGCCGGAACAGGAGGGCGGCCGCGAAGCAGAGCAGCGTGCTCGTGCCGAGGATCGGGAACAGGCCGAAGGCCGCGCCCAGGGCGAGGCTGATCGCCACTTTCTCCGGGGTGACGCCGTATCGGAGCATCAACACCAGGGGCCCGATCACGCGTCGCTTCAGCCATCCCTGCTCTTCCACGGGCCCCCAGTATCCCCGACTTTTCCGCCACCTCCCGCGTCCTAGAGCAGAGAGGGGCGTGATCGCCCATCAAGGAGGTCGAATGGCGCGTGGAGCGGTATGGCGGGTGGGAGTGTCTGGTCTGCTGGCCGCCGTGGTGGGGGGCCCGCTGGCGGTGGCGAAAGACGACGACGAGAGCGGCAAGCATATCGCCCGGGCCTTTCGCCTGGCGGGGGGCGGATCCAGGCTCGGCGTAAGCCTCACCGACGTCGCCGGCGAGGACCGGACTCGGCTCAAGCTCAGCGATGAGCGCGGCGCGCTCGTCAAGGACGTGCAGGCCGACACGCCGGCCGCCAAGGCGGGCCTCAAGACCGACGACGTCATCGTCCGTTTCGACGGCGAGACCGTCCGCAGCTCTGCCCAGCTCTCGCGCCTGGTGCGGGAAACCCCACCGGGACGCACGGTCGCGATTGAAGTGAGCCGCGGCGGCGCGATCCAGCGACTGACCGCCACCCTCGAAGAGGCGCGGGGTTTCGGCCGTCTGGCGGAGCTCGACGACCTCGATATCGACGTGCCGCCGATGCCGCCTCTCCCCGCGATGCCGCCCATGCCGCCGGTCGAGCCGCTCCTACGCGACGGGATGGACAGCGTTCGCCGGAACTTCTTCATCGAGCGTCCGGGACGGCTGGGGATCCGCTACCAGGAGCTGACGGAGCAGCTCGCCCGCCACTTCAACGTCGAGAACGGGGCGCTGCTGGTGAGCCACGTGGACGCGGACTCGCCCGCGGGCCAGGCGGGCCTCAAGGCGGGGGACATCATCGTGAAGGTCGACGGCAAGGCCGTGTCTCGCGGCCAGGATCTGCGCGAGCTGGTGGCGCGGGCCGACTCTGGCGCGCAGATCACGCTCGGCGTGCGGCGCGACGGGAAGCCGATCGACGTGAAGGTCACGCTGGCCGCCCGCGAGCGGTCCCGCGCAAAGAGAGAGCCTACTATTTAAGCCTGCGGGCCGCTGCCGGCCCCACTCGCTATTCGCGTGCGTTCGCGGCGCTCGGGGCGGTCGGGCGGGACGAGATCCTCCTCCAGCTCGAGCACCATCAACGTCCCGCCCACGGTCAGCGCGGAAGCGAGCAGGAAATTCGCGAGCGGCACGAACAGGAATGCGAGGCCCACCAGGCCGAAGCCCATGCTCTCGGGCCGGTACTGACGGTGCCACGCGCGCCGCTGGCCGAAGTCCATTCCCCGCCGGGCCAGGGGCATGTCGGTCTGCTGGAAGGCCACCGAGTGCGCGCCCCAGAGCAGGCCGAGGGGCGGACCGAGGAGGGGGATGAGGCTCAGCAGGAACACGACCGGGGCGGCGAAGAGGAAGTAGAGCGCGCCCCGGAAGGCCTGGGCGATCTCCCACTTGAGCCCGCCCTCGTGCTCCACGACCTGCACCCTCACGTAGGCTTCGACGCGCCGCGACAGCATTTCGAGGAGGGGCGCGGAGAGTAGCATCGCGACCGCCAGGCCCGCGATCGCGCCCGCCAGGAGCGCGCCCAGGTAGAGGGCCAGGCTCAGCAGGATGCCGATGCCGGCGGCGACCTTACCGCGGCCGGGAAGCAGGTGCGTCTCGAGCCACGGGATGGCGAAGGCACCCAGGGCGATCCCGGACAGAACGCACCCGACGGCGAGCAACGTCGGAAGGGCGGCCAGGGGCCAGAACGAAGGCCGCCGCAGCAGGAACCAGAAGCCCGAGAGCACGTGCCAGGCGCCGGCGACCATTCGCCGCGCGAAGCCCGGGCGGCGCCGCGGCAGCTCCGGCGGAGGAAGGACGCCAAGACCCTCCTCCTCGAAGGGAAGCTCGGGCACGTCCTGAGCGTACCAGCATACCCGCGCCCTGTCCCGTTGACAGCACGCCGCGGCAGCATGGGAGAATGCTCGACCATGAAGGACGTGCTGGCCGTCATCCTCGGCGGCGGACGCGGCACGCGGCTTCATCCCCTCACGCTGCACCGCTCCAAGCCGGCGGTCCCGATCGCCGGCAAGTACCGGCTCATCGACATCCCGATCAGCAACTGCATCAACTCGGACCTGCGCCGCATCTTCGTGCTGACGCAGTACAACTCCGAGAGCCTGAACAAACACATCGGCCTGACGTACAAGTTCGACCTGTTCTCCTCGGCATTCGTCTCGGTGCTGGCCGCGGAGCAGACCGAGGAGAGCGGAGACTGGTTCCAGGGCACCGCCGACGCCGTTCGGCAGAACAAGCGCCATCTCGCCAACCATCCCTTCCGCGACGTGCTCATCCTCGCCGGCGATCAGCTCTACCTCATGGACTTCGCGCGGATGCTCGAGACCCACCGCCGCCACGTCGCGGACATCACCGTGGCCGTGACGCCGGTACAGGCCGAGCAGGCCTCGGGGTTCGGCATCCTCAAGATGAACGGCCTGGGGCGGATCACGCACTTCGAGGAGAAGCCGCCCGCCGAGCGGCTGCCCGCGCTCGTCTCCGAGATCCCGGTCATCGGTTCCGGCCTCATCGCCTCCATGGGGATCTACCTCTTCAAGCGGGAGGCGCTGGAAGCGGTCCTCAAGGATCCGTCCCTCGTCGACTTCGGCCGGCACGTCATCCCCCACGCCCTCGACCGCCTGCGGGTGCAGGCCCACGTGCACCGCGGGTATTGGGAAGACGTGGGGACAATCGGCTCCTATTACCGCGCCAATCTTGCGCTCTGTCAGCCCGTGCCCCCGTTCGACTTCTACGAGGCGTCCCGGCCCGTGTACACGCACCCCCGCTTCCTCCCCGCGAGCAAGGTGGAGAGCTGCGTCGTGACCAACAGCCTGCTGTCGGAGGGCTGCATCGTGGTGGGGGCCAACATCGAGCGCTCGGTCGTGGGCATCCGCAGCCGCATCGGCCGCGGGGCCCAGGTCCGCGAGAGCCTGATCCTCGGCGCCGACTACTACGAGACGCTCGACGAACTGGACCGCAGCGCGAGCCGCGGCGCACCGCCCATCGGGGTGGGGGAGGACTCGGTCGTCGCCGGCACGATCCTCGACAAGAACGCCCGCATCGGGCGCGGCGTCCGCATCCTCAACGAGGCCGGCATCCAGGAGAAGGACGGTGACGGCTACTTCATCCGCGAGGGCATCGTGCTCGTGCCCAAGGACGGCGTCATCCCCGACGGCACCGTCATTTAGCTGGGGGGCGCTAGCGGCGCGCCCCCCAGGATCCGAGGTGCGACGCTAGCGCGTCGCGTCGTATACGCGGGGTTGGCGCTCGTCTCACTTCGCTCGACTTCGCGCCCCCCGCGCCCCCCCGCTCGCTCCGCGGGAGTGAATCCCGCTGCGCTCGCAGCCGTGGCCTTTGTCGTCAGAGCGTGAAATAGAAGGTGGCGCCCTTCTCGGGTGCGCTCTCCGCCCAGACCCGGCCTCCATGCCGGCGCACGATGCGCTGAACGGTTGCCAGCCCGATCCCCGTGCCCGGGAACTCCGCGGCCCGGTGAAGGCGCTGGAAGGGGGCGAAGAGCCCGCCCGCGTGGTCGGGATCGAAGCCGGCACCGTCGTCGCGGACGAAAAAGGCGTTCTGACCGTTTGCGGAAGCGGCTCCGAACTCGATCACCGCGCGCGGACGCTTTCCCTTGAACTTCCAGGCGTTCTCGAGAAGGCTCTGGAGCGCGATACGGATCAGCCGCGGATCGCCCTCGGCACGCAGCCCGGGCGCGACGATGAGCTCGACGTTCCGCTGGGGATCCCGTCCCCGCAGCTCCTTCGCGATCGACTCCACGATGTCGGTCACGTTCACGTCCTCCCGGCGGATGTCGGTGCGCGACACCTGCGCCAGCTCCCGCAGGTCGTCGATGAGCCGGGCCATCCGGTGGGCGGCCTCCCGGACGCGCTGGAGATGGGTCTTGCCCTTCGCATCCAGCCGGTTCGCGCTGTCTTCCAGCACGATCGCCGTGAAGCCGTCGATGGCGCGAAGCGGGGCGCGGAGGTCGTGGGATACCGAGTAGCTGAAGGCCTCGCCTGCTTCAGCCGCACGAAGTCCATCTGGTCGCGGTCCGTCATGGTCGCCCGCAGGTAGGCGTCGCTGACGGCTACGATCCGGAGATCCGGCGCCAGCACCAGATACAGGCCGGGTGCCGCTTCGAAGAGGGCTCGAAAATCGGGCGGAACTCCACGCCTCACTTCTTGCCGCGGCGGGCGTCTTCGATCTTGCGGTCCCGGTCGGAGATGATGTGCTCTCGGTCGCGCCGGTACTCCTGCTCGAGCGCTTCCCGCGCCTCCGGGTCGAGGACGCCCCGCATCTTGGAGGAGTGGAGGATCTCCCTCTCGGCCAGGCGGGCCTCGGCCACCCGGCGCGCCTCGGCGATGACCTCGCGCTGCGCCGCGGTGACGGCGTGCGCCTCGACGCCCTCGTCGCGGTCCTTCTTGCGCAGGCGCTCCATCGCCAGCTCGTAAGCCGATTTTGGTGCTTCGTCCTTTGGCATGAGTCTCCGCCGGTGCTTACATCTAGCTTATACCTGGCGGCGGCCCGCGCGCATGCGAGCCACGGCCACGACCACCAGCGGGATGAGGTTGGTGTTGACGACGTCCTTCACGCTGGCCGCCCAGCGCAGGCGGCCCGCGGCGCGCCAGTCGTCCCGCAGGTCAAAGAACTCCATCCCGAGCGAGGCCAGGAAGCCGGGGATGAGCGCCCGTCCCGAGGCCAGCGGGAGACGGAAGAGGAGTACCGTCGCCGCGTAGCAGCCGAAGCCGATATAGACGTGGACGGCGTCCTTGGCGAGGGGAAGGATCGACAGCAAGCGCAGCTTGAGGCTCTGATAGGTCGAAGTCTGGATCGCGAAGAGGGGAGCCACCGGAGCGGAGCGATCAGTACGCGAGCAGATCGCGCAGTGCCGGGAGCACCCGCGACCGCGGAGAGTAGACGTCCTCGAGCGCCTTGCTGAACGGGATCGGCATGTCCAGGGCGCCGAGCCGGGCCACGGGGGCGTCGAGCCACTCGAAAGCTTCGCGGCCGATGACCGCGGCCAGCTCGCCGCCGAACCCGCCCGTGGTGGGCGCCTCGTGGAGCACGAGGGCGCGGCTCGTCTTGCGCACCGACGAGAGCACCGTCTCGCGGTCCCACGGTAGCAGCGACCGCAGGTCGATGACCTCCACCTCCCGTCCCTCCGCGGCCAGCTTCTCCGCCGCCTCCAGCGCCCAGCTCACGCCCACGCCATAAGTCACCACGGTCGCGTCGCGTCCCTCGCGGGCCACGCGCGCGCGGCCGATGGGCACGGAGTAGTACCCGGCGGGCACCCTGCCCCGCGCCGACCGGTAGAGGAGCTTGTGCTCGAGGTAGAGGACCGGGTTTCCATCCTCGAAGGCGGCGATGAGCAAACCCTTCGCGTCGTAGGGCGAGGCCGGCGCCACGACCTTGAGGCCGGCCACGCTCGTGAACCAGGACTCGACGTTCTGCGAGTGGAAGGGCCCGGCGCCGACGCCTCCGCCGACGGGCACCCGCACGACCACCGGCACCGCCGCCCCCCAGCGGTAACACGTCTTGGCCAGGTTGTTCACGATCTGGTTGAAACCGCAGGTGATGAAATCCCCGAACTGCATCTCCACCATCGGCACGAAGCCGTCGAGGGCGAGGCCGAGGGCGGCGCCGACGGCGCCCGACTCGATGATCGGCGTGTTGCGGACCCGCTCGCGGCCGAACTCGGCGACGAAGCCCTCGGTGACTTTGAACACGCCGCCGTACTCGGCGATGTCCTGGCCCAGGAGCACGACGCGCGGGTTCCGCCGCATCGTCTCCCTCAGGCCGTCGCTGATCGCGTCGACGTAGCGCGTTTCCCGGGCGTCGGCCACCGCCTCCGCCGAAGGCGGGACGGGCCGTGCGCGGGGTGGGGCGTACACGTCGCCGAGCTCGCTCTCCACGGTGGAGACGGGATCGGGCGCGGCGAGCGCTTCGTCGACGAGGGCGTCGATGCGCGGCTTCATCTCGGCGCGCAGCGCGTCGCGCTCGGCGGGAGTGAGGATGCCGCCGGCGAGGAGCTGCTGCTCGAAGCGCAGCACCGGGTCCTTGCGGGCCCACTGCTCGAAGAGCTCCTTGGGCACGTACGCGGTGCCCGAGGCCTCCTCGTGGCCGCGCATGCGGAAGGTCTTGAACTCGAGCAGCGTCGGCCCGTCGCCCCGGCGTGCCCGGGCCGCGGCCTCGCTCACCGCGCGGTGGACGGCGAGCAGGTCGTTGCCGTCCACCACGACCCCCGGCATGCCGTAGCCGGGGCCGCGGTCGGCGAGCTCGCGGCAGGCGTACTGTTCCGCGACCGGCGTCGACAGACCATACAGGTTGTTCTCGATCACGAAGAGGACGGGGAGCTTCCAGACCGCGGCGAGGTTGGCGGCCTCGTGGAAATCGCCTTCGCTGGTGGCGCCGTCGCCCGTGAAGGTCGCCGCCACGCGCGCCTCGCGCTTGAGCTGCGCGGCGAGGGCCAGTCCGTCGGCAACCGGCAGCATCGCCCCCAGGTGGCTGATCATCCCCACGATGCGCTTTTCGAGCAGGCCGAAGTGGAACGTGCGGTCGCGACCTTTCGTGAATCCGCCGTCCTTCCCGAAGAGCTGCCGGAACAACCGTCCGAGGTCGACCCCGCGCGTCGTGAAGACGCCCAGGTTGCGGTGCATGGGCAGGATCCAGTCGTCCTCGCCGAGGGCGGCGGTGACTCCCACGGCGATCGCCTCCTGCCCCATGCCGGAAAACCACTTGGAGAGCTTTCCCTGTCGCAGCAGTAGGAGCGCCTTCTCCTCGATGAGGCGGGGGAGCAATAGGGCCCGGTAGAGCTGCTTCAGACGATCGGCGGAGAAGCCGTCCAGGTCCGCCGCACGCTCAGGCGGCGCCAGGCCTGCCGCGTCGCTCATGGGGGTGATTTCATCAGGAGCGGCGCTTCAAGGCAACCTGCGCTGGGGGGTGCAGCCCTTGGGTTATGATCCGGGCCTGCCCACCCGCGTCCTCCTCTTCGTTTGGCTGCTGGTGGCAGTCGGCCTCTCCGCCGCGGCCCTGATCTGCCGGCACGCGGGGGGAGAGAAGGGGCTCATCCTCACCGTCTCCCGCTCCGACGTGGCGGGGTCGGGGTCCACGCGGCAGGTCGCCACCGTGGACGTGCGCGATCTGTGGGCCGAGGCCGGCCAAGGCCCCGTCTCTGCGCAGTGGAGCGGCTTCTGGAGAACCGAGGCCTCGGGGCCCGTCGAGATCGAGGTTCGAAGCGACGGGGCCGTCTCCGTCAGCCTCGATGGTCGCGAGGTGCTCGCGCGACGCCTGGTCGCGCGGTCGCGCGGAGTCGCCGCGCGCGTCGAGCTGTCGCCGGGCGTCCACGCGCTCGCCGTGCGCTACGAGTCCGGCGCGCCCGGCGATGTGCGCCTCGTGTGGTCGCCGGCCGGCGAGGGGCCGCGCGACCTCGACCCGGGCTCGTTGTTCACCACCGTTCCTTCGACGGGACAACAGGCGCGCGGCCGCGCGGCCACGATCGTCGGAGGACTCGCTCTCGCGGCATGGGTGATGCCGCCGCTGATCCTGTGGTTCGCGCGGCCCCCGGCGGCTGCCGCACGCGCGCGAATGCGAAGCATCCTGCGCGTGGCGCTGCCCACGCTGGTCGTGCTCTACGCCGGCGCCCTGCGCTTCGAGGCCCTGGTGGCGCGGTACTCGTGGCAGGGACCGCGGTGGGCGCTCGACGCCGAGCGCGCGATCCGCGCGCTGCATCCCGCCTCGCTGCGTTGGCAGCCGGCCCTCGAGGGCTACAGCGGGGACCCCTACAACTACCTCGTGCGCGCGCGAGAGATGGATGGCTTCTACGAGCCGAACGTGCGGGAGCCGCTCTTCCCGTTCGTGACCCGCCTGCTGCTGAAGGCCCTCGGGGACCGGAACCTGGCCGTCAACGCCGCGTCCGCGCTGTTCTCGACGCTCGCCGTGCTCGCCACGTACCTGCTCGGCGCTTACGCGTTCTCCCCCGCGGTGGGTCTGGGAGCGGCGCTGGGGATGGCGATGCACCGCGACACGATCTGGTTCGGGGTGGAGGGGTTCCGGGACGACGCCTTCACGCTGTTCGTCGTCGCGAGCGCGCTCACCCTCCTGCGCCTGCGCGAGCGGCCGACCGTGGGACGCGCGATCGTCGCCGGCCTCGCCGGCGGCGGCGCTCTCTTGAGCCGCATCACTTCGTTCTCGTTCCTGGTCCCGGCCTTCGCGCTCGTCGCGCGGGGCCGGGGACCGGACACCGCGACGAGGAGAAGGGCCCTCGCGCTCAGCGCCGTCGTCGTGCTGGCGGTGGCGGGACCGTATCTGCTGGGTTGCGCCCTCGAGTACGGCGACCCGCTGTACGCCGTCAACTTCCACACGAAGTTCTACCGCTCGCGGTCCGGTATCGACTACGACAGCTCGATGGGCTGGATGGAGTATCTGAGAACCGGCTTCCGTCCTTTCCACCTGGTCGACACCGGCCTCACCGGCCTCACCACGTACCCGTTCGCCAACAAGTGGGTGGGCTTCGACTACATCTCGCCGTGGGTGGGCCGCATCCTCGCTCCCGCCGCGGTCGCCGGGCTGGTGCTCTTCCTCGGCTCGGCCACGGGACGGCTGCTGCTCGTCGCGCTCGTCACCTCGCTCCTGCCCTACGCCTTCACGTGGCCGGTGCCGGGCGGCGCGGAGTGGCGCTTCACGATGCACGCGCTTCCCCTCTACCTGATCGCGGCGTGCCTCGCCCTCACCCGCGCCGCTCAGCGGCTCCGATCCGCTCCCCGTCGGGAGCTCGGGCAGCGCCTGCGCGAGCGCCGGCGGACGCTCGCCGTCGCCGCCGGGGCGTCCGCGGTCCTGGCCGTGGCGGGGTGGGCCGGCCTGTGCGCGCTCAGCTACCTTCGCGCTCGCGAGTCTCTGCGCGCCGCGGAACCGGCGCTGATCGCCGCCGGCGCGCGCGATCGGCTCTTCTTCGGCCCGGGATGGAGCCGGCCCCGCCGCCGCGGCGTCGTCACCGTGCGGCGCGCGGAGCGCAGCCCGGCCGTGGTGTGGCTACCCCTCGACGGCGTCCGCGACTGCCGGCTGACGCTGCGAGCGGATCCCGACCCGCCGAGGCCGGGCGCGCCCTTGAACGTCGCCATCAATGGCGTGCCGGTCGCCACCCTCAGCCTGCAGTGGGACGAGAAGCGGATCGGCTCCTACGACCTTCTGCTGCCGCAGCGGCTGCTGCGGCAGGGGCGCAACCGTCTCGAGCTGGGTCCCGATGGCTTCATTCTCTGGTATGTCCGGGTGGAGCCCGCGCCTGCTCAGTGACGCGGGGGGGCTGCGCCCCCCCCGCACCCCCCTGCAGCAATGTCTGCTCCGTGAACTCCAGCATCGTCGCGCGCAGGTGCTTCACGAGCGCGGGATCGGTCACGCCGTGCCGGCTCTTCGGGTAGAGCATCATCCGGAAGCCCTTGCCCGCCTTCTGCAGCTCGTAGACGAGCTGCATCGCGTTCTGCAGGTGCACGTTGTCGTCGATGGTCCCATGCATGAGCAGCAGCTGGCCGTGCAGGTCCTTCGCCGCGAAGCGGGGAGACGTGCGCCGGTACCCCTCGGGGTTGTGCGCCGGCGTTCGCATGTAGCGCTCGGTGTAGATCGAGTCGTAGTCGCGCCAGTCGGAGACGGTGCCCCCCGCGATGCCCATCGCGAAGCTCCGGCTGTGGGTCAGCGCGTAGCTCACCATGAAGCCCCCGTAACTCCAGCCGTTGATGCCGATGCGCGATCCGTCCACGAAGCTCTGGGACTTGAGCCAGGCCACGCCGTCCTCGACGTCCTGCAGCTCGGTCTCGCCCAGCCGCTGGTAGGCGGGCCAGGTCGACTCGATCCCCTTTCCGCTCGCGGAGCGGTTGTCGCACATCCAGACTACGATCCCCTTCTGGGCGAGCAGCTGGTGGTACAGGGAGGTCGTCCCGCCCCACGCGTTCTTCACCGTCTGCGCATGCGGCCCGCCGTAGGTGTGCTGGTAGACGGGGTACTTCCGCGCGCCATCGAAGCCGGGAGGCTTGATCATCATCGCCTCCATCACGAACCCGTCGCGTGTCTTCACCTGCAGGAACTCCGGCTTCGACAGCCGGTAATCCGCGAGCACCTTCACGGGGTTCGCGTCGATGACCCGCGCCTCCGTGCCGTCCGCCCGGTGCAGGCGCACCTGCGCGGGCGTCGTGGCGTCGCTCCAGGTGTCGATGTACAGCGTGGCCGAGGGGTTGAAGATCGCGACGTGCGACCCGGGTGCCTCGGACAGGCGCCGCAGGCCGCTTCCGTCCAGGCGGACGCGGTACACGTCTCCCCCGATGGGGCTGCGCTCCGTGCCCGAAAAGTAGATCCAGCCCCCGGCCTCGTCCACTGCGTGCAGCGTGCGCGCCTCCCAGCGGCCGTCCGTGACCTGGCGGATGAGGGCGCCGTCGGCGCGGTAGTGATAGAGGTGCTTGAAGCCGGTCCGCTCGCTCGACCACAGGAAGGTGCCGTCCTTCAGCCAATGCGGGCCCCCGGGAACCTCCACGAACGTCTTGCTCGTCTCCTTGAGCACCGTGCGCGCCGCGCCGTCGGCGGCGCCGGCGAAGGCCAGGTCGAGCCAGGTCTGCTCGCGGTCCTGGACCTGGAAGACGACCTGGCGGCTGTCGGGCGTCCACCCGACGTCGCAGATCAGGTGCTCGCGTTCGTATCGGCCGAGGTCGATCCACCGAGTCCGCCCGCCGGTGACGGGGACGACGCCGAGGCGCACCGTGGGATTGGGGTCTCCGGCCTTGGGATAGGGATAGATCTCGGGCTCCGGCCGGTAGGGTATGTCGTCGACGATGGTGTAGCGCGGCACGGCCTTCTCGTCCAGCTGCAGGAAGGCGATGCGGGACGAGTCGGGGCTCCACCAGTAGGCGCGGAACTTGCCGCGTCCGTAGATCTCCTCCTGGTACACCCAGTCCAGCTTGCCGTTGAGGAGATCCGCCGAGCCGTCGGTGGTCAGCGCCCGCTCGCGCTGCGTGCGGACGTCCACCACGTAGAGGTTGTTGCCGCGGACGAAGGCCGCCCAGGCGCCGTCCGGGCTGAGGGTCGCTTCCTCTTCCCGGCCCGAGGTGCGGGTCAGGCGCACGGCGCGATGGGCGGCGAGATCGTAGAGGTAGAGGTCGTCGCCGACCGTGAGGAGGAGCGCGGTGCGCTTCCGGCCGAAGGTGAAGGAGCGCTGGCGGGCCGTCCGCTTCGCCTCATCGGCGCTCACGCCCTCCAGGGCGGCGAGCGTGCTCTCCACCTTCGGCACGTCGAAGAGCGGCTCGGCCTTCCCGGTGAGAGCCTCCACCTTGACCATCTCCGTCGCCCGCTCCTTGGGATCGGTCTTCGGCCAGAGGTAGTGCGCGTCGTCGATCCACTCCAGGCTGCGGGGCGGGTTGCCATCGAAGTCGACCTTCTTGTCGGGATCGTAGATGTCATCCAGCGTGAGGTCCTTCTGTTGGCCGGAGGCCGCCGCGGGCAGCAACGCCGCCAGCGCGAGGGCCCCTCCTACTCGGATGCAGCGGGGGAGGTGAGGGGCTGGAGTCATGGCTCTCCTGGGAGAAGGGTGGAAGTATACTGGCCAGCCGTGACGGCCAGGGAGCGCAATCGCGATCCACATCAGTGCGCCGCGTGCAGTACCCGCTTCGCCGTCACCTACTTCGACGATCGGCGTGGCTCGCGCGACTTCGGCTCCGCACTCGTCGAGGTGCCATGCCCCGCGTGCGGGAAGCCCCGCAGCGTGGCGCTGCCCGTGGGGGCCGAGAAGACGCTGGTCGTCGAGATCGACGAAGCGGAGGCCGACGAGGGCGGGGGCGGGTGAGCTGAATCGGATCTGCGTCTTCTGCGGCTCGAGCCCCGGCCAGCGTCCGGCCTTCGCGGCCGCGGCGTCCGCGCTGGGGACGCGCCTGGCCGCCGACGGCGTGGGGCTCGTCTACGGCGGGGGCAGCGTCGGGCTGATGGGCGTCATGGCCGACGCCGTCCTCGCCGCCGGCGGGGGCAATACCGTCGGCTGTTCCTGGTCAGCGCCAGCGTCGACGACCTGCTCGGCGCCCTCGCGCGCCACCAGCCACCCCCGCCAATAGTCCTCCGCCCGCCGCCCGAGTGACCCTGAGCTGGGGGCCAGGAGCCACAGCTGCGAGCGGAGCGGGATTCATTCCCGCGGAGCGAGCGGGTGGGCGCGGGGGGCGCGAAGTCGAGCGAAGCGAGACGAGCGCCAACCCCGCGTACACGACGCGACGCGCGAGCGTCGCACCTCGAATCCTGGGGGGTGCGCCGCTAGCACCCCCCAGCTCATGGACGCCCGACGAGTATCAGCAAGCCCGAGACGAGCGCGAGGAGCGCCATCAGGACGCCGAGCCCCGGGAGGAGGATCGGCACCAGGCCGATGATGCCCTGCACGACCAGCCACACACCCAGGAGTTGAAAGCCGAGGGTCCGCGTCGGTTTCACGGGGAGCTCCTTTCCACGATCCGCGCCTTCGCCATGTACGCCGCGGCCTGGTCCGCCTCGACGGGCGCCGAGAAGTAGTGGCCCTGGCCGAACGCGCACCCGGCCTCGCGGAGGGCGTCGCGCTGCGACTCCGTCTCGACTCCCTCCGCGACCACCGTCAGGTCGAGCCGGTGGGCAAGGGCGAGGATCCCGCTCGCCAGCGCCGAGATGGGGCCGTTACCATCGCCGCCGCAAATGAGTGATCGGTCCAGCTTCACGGCGTCGAGGGCGAACCGGTGCAGCGAGCTCAACGCGGAAGGGCCCCGGCCGAAATCGTCGAGGTGGAGTCGCACCCCGAGGGAGCGCAGGTCGGCGAGGATGCCCGTCAGCCAGGGCCGGTCGCCGAGCAGCACCGCTTCGCCCAGGTCGAGGATCAGGTCGCCCGGAACCAGCCCCGCCGCCACCAGCGCCGCCTCCACCTCCTCCATCAGGCCCGCCTTCGCGAACTCGGCCGGCGAGAGGTTGAGGCTGAGGCGGAGGCGGGTGGCCTCCGGCGCCTGCGTCCGCCACGCGGCGAGCTGCCGGCAGCCCTCCCGGATGACCCACGAGCCGAGGGCGAGCACCTGCCCGCCCTCGATCGCCGCGGGCAGGAACTCTCCGGGTAGCACCACCCGCCCGCGGTCGTGCCAGCGCAGGAGCCCTTCGAACCCCGTCAGCTCGCCGCGGGCGAGGTTGACGATGGGCTGATAGACCAGCCGGAACTCGCCCCGCTCCAGCGCGCCTGCGAGGCCGGGCTGGACGGCGAGGCGGGAGCGGCCGGGCTGGCCCGTGGTGGCATCGAATACCTCGTAACGGCCGCGGCCCGCCGCCTTGGCCCGGTACATCGCGAGGTCGGCGTCGCGCAGCAGGTCCTCCGGCCGCTCGTAACCGGGGCCCATGAACGCCACGCCCATGCTCGCGCTGAGACGCAGGTCGTGGCCGCGCAGCCGCAGCGGCGCGGCGAGGTCCTCCTGGATCCGGTCGGCCACGCCCAGGGCGTCGGCCCGGTCGGGGATGCGCTCGAGGAGCACCGCGAACTCGTCGCCCGCGAAGCGGCCCACCGTGTCTCCGGGCCGCAGGCACGTCTCGAGGCGCTTGGCCACCGCGATGAGAACCTGGTCGCCCACCAGGTGGCCGAGCGTGTCGTTCGTCTCCTTGAAGCGGTCCAGGTCGACGAAGACCAGGGCGAAGAGGTAGTCGTTCCGGCGCCGGAAGCGGGCGAAGGCGTAGCCGAGCCGGTCGGCGAACAGCGCGCGGTTGGGCAGGCCGGTGAGGGGATCGTAGGAGCGGCGGTCGGTGACGTCGGTCTGCGCGCCCGCCATCCGGTAGGGCCGGCCGGTGCCGTCGCGGACGGCGAAGCCCCGGCTCAGGAACCAGCGGTAGCTGCCGTCCTTGTGCCGCATCCGGTGCTCGTCCTCGAAGTGCGGAGACACCCCCTCGAGGTGGGCCGACATCTTGGCCTGCAGGCGTGGCGCGTCGTCGGGGTGGACGCGCTCGAGCCACTCCGCGGGCCGGTCGGCGACCTCCTCCTGCTCGTAGCCGAGCATGGCCTTCCAGCGCTCCGAGTAGTAGACGCGGTCGGTCGCCAGGTCCCAGTCCCACAGCCCGTCGTTCGTGCCGCGGGCGGCGAGGGCGTAGCGCTCCTCGCTGCGCCGCAGCTCCGCCTCCGCCCGCTTGCGCTCGGTGATGTCCTCGCAGGTGGTGACGATACCGATCGGCTGGCCCGTCGCGTCGGTCACGACGTCGGACATGAGCTGTACGGGGAAGGTGGTTCCGTCCTTCCGCAGCCGCACGCGTTCGCGCTTCCACTTCCGCAAGTGCCCCAGCTGCTCGGTGGTGAGCGGCCGCCAGTCCTCCGGGGGCGAGAGCCGGCGGGCGTCCTGGCCGAGCATCTCGTCGGGGGCGTAGCCGTGCATCTCCGCTTCCGCCGCGTTGACGTAGACGATGCGGCCCTGGAGGTCGGTGACCGTCACGCCGAGCTGCATCGTGTTGACGGCCTTGTCGAGCTGACGTACCGCGTCGGTCGTCCGCTTGCGCTCGATGGCGTAGCGGATGGAGCGGGGGAGCAGGTGCTCCTCCACCTGGCCCTTGACGAGGTAGTCCTGGGCACCTCTCTTGACCGCCTCCAGGCCGAGCGACTCGTCGTCGAGCGCGGTGAGGACGAGGACGGGCACGGTGGGGAACTCGCCGCAAATGCGGATGACGGCCTCCATGCCGCGCGCGTCGGGCAGCCTCAGGTCGAGCAGGACGGCGTCGATCCCGCCGCGGGCCAGGCGCTCCCGAGCGGAGGCGAAGGACTCCACCGACTCGACCGCCCACGGTCCCCCGCCCGCGAAGGCGAGCGTGGAGCGCAGCACCGCGGCGTACACGGGATCGTCCTCCACGAGGAGGACTCGCATCGCCTCAGCGTCCCTTCGGGAACAGCGCGAGCAGGAAACCGATGCCCGCCATTCCCGCGCTCACGTAGCGGCCCAGCTCCCACTTGCCCGCCTCGTAGCGCAGGTAGTCGCCGAGCTCCACCCCGTCCGGAACCGGGGGGAGCGGGGACAGACGCGACGTGCAATACAGGAACGCGAGGATTCCGCCGAAGAGCAGGATCATGCCCGAGCTCCGCATCGACCGCCTCCTGCGGCCTGCCGGCCGCTACTCGCCCGTGAAGCGCGGCCTTCTCTTCTCGAGGAAGGCCGACGTCCCCTCTAGCTTGTCGCGCGACTCGAAGGTGATGGCCTGCGCCGTGGACTCGAAGACGAGGCCGGCGCCGAGCGGCATCTGGCTGGAGGCGTTCACGGCCGCCTTGGCCAGCCGGACCGCGAGCGGGCCGAGGGCGAGGACGCTCTCGGCCATCGCACGGGCGGCCGTCATCAGCTCGGCGAGGGGCACGACCCGGCTGACGAGCCCTGCCTCCAGCGCCTTCCGCGCGTCCCAGCGGGCCCCGGTGAGGATCATCTCCTTGGCCCGGCCCAGGCCCACGATGCGCGGCAGGCGTTGCGTGCCTCCCGCCCCGGGGATGATCCCCAGGCTCGGCTCGGGCAGGCCGAAGACGGCGTTCTCGGCGGCGATCCGCAGGTCGCAGGCGAGCGCGAGCTCGCAACCGCCGCCCAGCGCGTAACCGTTCACGGCCGCGATGGAGACCGCCTCGTGCGCCTCGACCGCGGCCATCAGCCGCGAGTTGATGGAGGCCAGCGCATCTTCCCGCCTTCGCTCGCGGATGGACGAGATGTCAGCCCCGGAGACGAAGGCCTTGTCGCCCTTGCCGGTGACGATGAGCACGGTGGCGCGTGCGGCGCGCACCTCCTCCAGCGCATGGTGGAACTCGTCCACCGTCCCGCCGTCGAGGGCGTTGCGGACCTCGGGGCGGCTCACGGTGAGGGTGGCCACGCGATCGCCCAGCTCAAGCTCGATGTTTCGGTAGGCCACTATTCCTCGCGGGCGTAGTCGTAGACGCCGCGCCCGGCCTTCTTCCCGAGCCGGCCCGCCTTGACGTGCTGGACGAGCAGCGGCGCCGGCCGGTATTTCTCGCCCAGGGTGCGGTGAAGGAACTCCAGCACGGAGAGGCGGGTGTCGAGCCCGACGAGGTCCGCGAGCTCGAACGGGCCCATATGGCGTTGATGCGCGAGGTGATGAAGCCGGGGGACTCGCGCACGAGCACGGTCTCCTTGCCCATGCGCCGCGCCACTTCCTCGGTGAGGCGCAGCGTCTCCTCGCCGGTCTCCAGCCCCCGCACGATCTCCACCAGCTTCATCTTCGGGACCGGGTTGAAGAAGTGCATGCCCACCACCTGCTGCGGCCGGCGGGTGGCGGCGGCGATCTCGGTCACCGACAGGGACGACGTGTTGGAGGCGAGCACCGCACCGGCCGGGCAACGCTCGTCCAGGCGCGCGAAGACCTGGAGCTTCAGCTCGATCTGCTCCGGCACCGCTTCGATCACGAAGGCAGCCTCCGCGACCGCCCGGCCCAGGTCCTCCTCCACGCGAAGGCGCTCGAAGGCCGCCTCGGCCTCGGCGTCGGCGAGCTTGCCCCGCCTCACCCCTTCGTCCAGGTCGGCGCGGATCTGCCGCCGCGCGCGGTCGAGAGCCTCGGCGGAGACGTCGTAGAGGATCGTGCGGTAGCCGCCGGCGGCCGCGGCATGGGCGATGCCCCGGCCCATGAGCCCGGAGCCGATGACGGCAATCGTTTCGACCCTCATGGTGGTCCTCTGCGGGTCCGTTGTCGGATGGTAGCACGCCTGGCGGAGCGGCCCGCCGGCGTTGACGCTCGTCGGTGAAGGGCGTAACCTGACTCACCATTCTCCCCTCCGCCGCCCACTGCGCGCCGCGAAACGTCCATGAGTAAGCGGCCAGACACGAACGAGTTCGCCGCCGCCGCCGCCGGGCCCTTGCGCGAGCTGTGCGACCGCCTGTCCGGGGTCGTGCTCCTCCTCGACGGGGCGGGGCGGGTCCTCCACGGCAATGTTGCGCTCTCGGCCGTGCTGGGAGCGCCGCTCGACGGCCTCGTCGGCCGGCCGCTCGCCGAGCTGGCGCATCCAGACGATGCGGGCGCGGTCTCCGCTTGCCTCCGGTCCGCGGCCGGCGGGCGGGCGGAGGCGGCGTTCCGTGTGCGGCGCCCGGACGGCTCGTGGCGGGAGCTGGAGGCGGTAGCCGCTCCCCTCGC
>Ga0210378_10000619_pt1 | contig 18327 bp, 19 predicted proteins | sample PLM1_60_b1redo_FD_155465 | JGI IMG/M metagenome (GOLD analysis project Ga0210378, IMG submission 155465) | Groundwater sediment microbial communities from an aquifer in East River, Colorado, USA - PLM1_60_b1 redo | ecosystem: Environmental > Terrestrial > Soil > Riparian zone | place: USA: East...
TTGGCGGCCTGCCGATGCAGGTCGGCCACATGCTGGGCGACGATCTGGTCACGGGCGATGATGTGCATGGTGCCTGCCTCTCTGGTTTTCGACCCGGTGTCGGTCGTTCAGCGGTGGGGCCGTTCACCCTCGTCACAGTGTTGGGGGCGCCGGGCGGCGGCACATCCGTGCAACGCACGGATATCGGCACGTACGGCGTCTGGGTGGCGGCGTCCGTGGAATAGCCGCCCAAGTGCGGTGTCCAGTGCTCGTCACGACCTGGCAAGATGCCCCCATGACCCGCCTCCACGGCGGCCCGCCTGAGCGGCTGGCCCGAGCCGGCGTCACCGAACGCGAAGCCGAGGTCCTGTCGGCCGTCGCCCAGCGCCTGCACAACCGCGAGATCGCTGACCGCCTGTACATCTCGGTGCGGACGGTTGAAAGCCACATCAGCGCCCTGCTGCGTAAACTCGGCGTCACCGACCGAGCGGCCCTCGTCGAGGTGGGTGCGGAGATCGGCCGGGCGGCGCAGATCGGCACCGCCCCGCCCGTCCCGCTGACCAGCTTCGTCGGCCGGGAGCGCGAGACGGACGAGATCCCCGCGTTGCTCCAGGACCATCGGCTGCTCACCCTGACCGGCCCGGCTGGCGCGGGGAAGACCCGTCTCGCGCTGCATGTGGCAGCATCCGGCGCCGAACGCTTTTTCGACGACGTGCGCCTGGCCGACCTCGCTGCCGTTGCCTCGGCCGACCTGGTCGCGGACACGCTGGCGCGGGCACTCGGCGTCAGCCCGCAGCCGACGCGCCCCGTGCGTGACAGCCTCCGCGACGCGGCGCGCGAGACGCACGGTCTGCTGCTGGTCGACAACTGCGAGCACGTGGTCGCCGAGGCCGCTGAGCTCGTCTCCGACCTGCTGGCGGCCGGCGGCCCGCTACGGGTGCTGGCCACCAGCCGGGAGGTCCTCGGCGTCCCCGGCGAGGTCAGCTACGAGGTACAACCCCTGCCCGTCCCCAGCCCGCGCGCATCGTCCCGGGCGGCCACCGCCGGCGGGTATGACGCCGTGCGCCTGTTCGTCGACCGTGCGAGGGCCGCGTCGCCGGGCTTCGCCCTGACCGACACCAACGCCTCGGCCGTGGCGGCGCTATGCCAGCGGCTCGATGGGTTGCCGCTGGCGATCGAGCTGGCGGCCTCCCGCGTCCGCAGCTTCCCACCGGCCGAACTCGTAGAGCACCTCGACCAGCGCTTCGAGTTGCTGTCGGCCGGTGCCCGCACGGTCCTGCCGCGGCACCGCACGCTGCGGGCCGCGATCGACTGGAGCTACGACCTGCTCGGCGACGAAGAGCGCGCCCTGTTCGACCGGCTCGGTGTGTTCCCGGCCGACTTCGACTACGACGCGGTCGAGGCGGTCTGCGCCACCAGCGGGTCCGGCGGCGGTGCCGTGGTCCGGCTGTTGCCGGCGCTGGTGGACAAGTCGCTGGTGTCCACCGCCGGCGGCGACATGCCCCGATACCGCCTGCTGGAGAGCCTACGGGCGTACGCCGCCGAACGCCTGGCCGCTTGCGGCGCCGACACCGACACACGGCAGCGGCACGCCGCCCACTACCTGGCAGTGGCCGAGCTGGCCGCCGGGCGGTTGCGTGGGCCGGAGCAGCGGGCGTGGCTGGACCGCCTGACGATCGAGCAGCCCAACCTGCGTACCGCGCTGGCCCACAGCGTCGGCACCGGGGATATCGAGACCGCCCTCCGCTGGGTCTCGGCGTTGGAGCCGTTCTGGGACGGCACGGGGCAGCGTCGCGAAGCCCACGAGTGGATCCGGCGGGCGCTGGCCTGCGGTGAGCCGCCCGCCACGCCCGCGACGGTCGCCGGGCTCACCGCGGCCAGCACCCTCCTGCAACCCTGGGACGACGAAGCCGCGCTCGACCTGGCCCTATGGGCAGCCCAGCTCGCGTCCGATCTCGGCGATACCGAGCGGGCCAGGGCTGCCGCGGCGGTGGGCGCGGCCGCCACCTACGGGGTCCGGTCGGAGCTGGCGCTGCCCGCGCTGCACCAGGCGCTGGCCCTGTTCGGTGACGAGCACCCGTGGGAGCGCGCGAGGGCGCTGCAGGGTCTTGTACTCGCCACCGTCGAGCTGGCCGACGCGCTCCGCTGGGGACGGGAGAGCCTGGCGCTGTTCCGCCAGGTCGGCGACCCCATGCGCGTCGCCAACACCCTGTTCGTCATGGCCACCCGGTCGATTGACGCCGGCGTCGCCGACGACGAGGTCCAACAATGGCTGGCCGAGAGCCTCGCGCTGAGCGAGACCGCCGGCAGCCAACACGACCGCGCGCACGCGCAGCTCGGCTTCGGGCGGCTGGCGTGGTTGCGCGGCGACCGGGGCCGCGCGGTGCAGCTGTTGGAGGAGTGCGTGCCGATCATGCGGCGGCTCGGCGACCAGCGCTGCACCGGCAGGGGCCTGCACCTGCTCGGCGAGCACGCGCGTGAACAACAGCAGTTCACCCGCGCCGACGAGTTGCTGCGCGGCAGCGTGGAGGCGGCCGAACCCGCCGGAGAGGGGACCGTGGTCGTCGACGCGCTCGAGGCCCTGGCAGCCGTCCTCTCCGCCGAGGACCGCCCGCGGGAGGCCGCCGTGCTCGTCGGCGCCGCGGACGCGCAGCGCGGTTCGGCCAGCTCGTCCCGGCGGCCGCCGCAGCCGCCCGACGAGAACCTGCGCCGGTCACTCATGCGGGCGCTGGGACGCTCGGCGTTCGAGGAGGCCCGCACCGAAGGCCGATCGCTGCCCCCCACAGAGGCGCTCCGCATAACATCCGTGCGGCCGGCCAGGACCGCCAGCTCCCCGCAGGCAGGAGGTCCCGCCGAGAAGTGGTGAGAGGCTTTCGGCTCCAGCGGTGTCGGAACCAGTCAGCGCGGGTCGAAGACATACGACCGCAGCGTCAGCGGGCCGCGGTCCGCGGCCAACGACTCAGCGAGGTAGTCCTGCATTGGCTCGACCGGCTCGCCGTCCGGTCCGACCAGTGCATACGGGGTCTGGCCCTCAGCTGCGGGCGCCCAGTGAAGTCGCTGGTCGTGCCTGCCATGGGTGGGGCTCCTGACCGGTGCGCAAGCCGGCGAAGGCTTCACGCCGCTGGTGGCCTCGGCATCGCCCCCGGCCGACCTCGACCATCCGTCACTGCTGCCTGGTTGCAGCCGCCAGCGCGTCCAGGAATGCGTCGGGCTGCTCGACGTGGGGGAGGTGACCGGCGTCGTCGATCACGTGCAGCGGGCAGCCGAGCGTGGCGCTGGCCGCCTGGGCGATCGGGAGGGGCACCAGCCGGTCGCGGCTGCCCCACAGCAGCGCGGTGGGCACCGCGATCCCGCGGAGCTGGTCGCGGGGGATCGCCCTGGTGCCGCCGCGGGCGACCTGCCGCATCGCCTGCTTGGCGCTGGGACGGGTCGCGCGGGAGACCGCGTAGCTCGCCAGGGCCTCCCACCGCTTGCCTTCCTCCTGCTGGACCCGGTCGAGGTCGTGCATCACCCGTCCCATCAGCCCCTCGAAGCTGGCGATACTGGGTCGCAGGACGCTGCGCAGTAGCGCGATCAGCAACCCGGGGGATGGCCGGAACGCTGCAAGGCCAGCGGCGTCGACCAGCACCAGCCGCCGCAGGCGAGCGCCCCGCTCGACCGCGAAGCGTGCGGCCAGGGCGCCCGGGGCCGAGTGGGCGACCAGGATCGGCTGCTCTTGGCACGTCGTCTCGATCAGACTGTCCAGCCATGTGGCGACCGTCCTGGTGTCCAGGCGGCCGGCGGGCTCGGACTCGCCCAGCCCGGGCAGGTCAGGAACCACGACCCGATGGGTGCTGGCCAGGCGAGGGAGGACCCGCCACCAGATGATGCCGCCTGCCTGGATCCCGCCGTGCAGCAGCACCAGGGGCGGGCCGTCCCCGCCCTCCAGCACCGAGGTGGTGATGCCGTCAAGCTCTCGTTGCTGCTCTTTGAGCGGCAGCCCCTCCAGGAGTTGCTCCCGGACTGTCGTGTGCGAGTGCTGCATGGTCGTGGTGTGCCTCCTGTGCGGGTGAGCTGGGCGCACTGGTGGGATGGACCGACGCCGGGTCCTGTCCCGGTGCTGCGGCGTCGGCGGTGTCGCGCTGCCAGACGAAGTTGTCCGGCTTGCCGGGGTCGAAGTGGGGCGTGAACACCGACAGCGCTGCCAGCCGGTCCCCGTCGGCGAGGATCGGGCCGTGCACCGTGGTACGCGGGATGAACACGAGGTCGCCGGGCCGCACCTGCCGGATGGTGTCGCCGACGCGGAAGTCCACCTCGCCATCCAGGCTGACCACGACCTCGTCGTGGTGGGGGTGGGTGTGCAGGGCGTTGCCGGTGTCCTGGACGATGGCGAGGTTGGCGGTCAGGAACTCCCCGTCGCACAAAACTGGCGCTTGATCGGATGGTCGGTGGTTGCCGGGTCGGCCTCCAGCGACCGCACCAGCTCACCCAGGCGTGTGAACTGTTCCATGTCGAACCCTCCCTTCCCGCTCGGCCTGAGCATCCGCCCGCGATGCCGTGCCGGCCAGTACAAGATGTGGACACCCCTGTTCGAACCCAAGGTTGGTCGACGCTGCTGGCCGGTAACGCCCGTGCCGGGCGGGGTCCACGATCTGTACTGGCCTGGCCGAGGTGGTGGTGGGAGACTCCGAGGATGCGGACCTACGGCCAGTTCTGCCCCATCGCGCGGGCCTCGGAGATCCTGGCCGAGCGGTGGACCCCGATCATCCTGCGCAACCTGCTGTACGGCTGCACGACCTTCAGCGAGCTCGCGTCCGGCGCGCCGGGCATCTCGCGGACCCTGCTGTCCACGCGCTTGCAGGAGCTGGAGCGTGCCGGGGTGGTCCAGATCGGGCCCAAGCCGGACGGCAACGGGTCGACCTACCAGCTGACCGCGGCGGGGCGGGAGCTGTGGGGGGTGCTGCAGGCGATCGGTGACTGGGGGGTCCGGTGGCTGGAGTTGGCGCCGGCCACCGCTAGCCCCGATGTGGTGCTGTGGGCGTGGTGCACCGCCTTTCTGCAGCGCGACCGGCTACCCGACCGGCGCGTGCTGGTCCGCTTTGAGTTCCCCGACCAGCCGCCGCCGCGGCAGCGGCTGTGGCTGCTGGTCGACCACCAGGACGCCGAGCTGTGCCACAGCATCCGGGCTTTGACGAGGACCTGGTGGTGGTCGTCAAGGACGCCCAGACCTTCGCGCGCTGGCACCTGGGGCTGGTCGAGTGGGGCGATGCGCTACGCGCCGGCGACATCGGCGTCATCGGACCCCGCCACCTGGCTGGGGCGCTGCCGACCTGGAACCGGCGCCGCAAACCCATCCAGCACTATCCCGGGAGCCGGCCGGTCGACGTCGGCCCGGTCGCGGCCCCAGCAGCACCCTCCACCAAGATCCCGGGGTTCACCGGCCAGCTGCTCACCCCTGGCGAGGAGGGGTATGAGGGGGCGCGTCGGGTGTGGAACGGCGCCATCGACCGCCGGCCCAGCCACATCGCCCGCTGCGCCACCGTGGCCGATGTGGTGGCCGCACTGCGGTTCGCGCGCGAGCGCGACCTGCTGGTCGCGGTCCGTGGCGGCGGCCATGGCGTGGCCGGCACCGCCGTGTGCGACGACGGCCTGGTTATCGACCTGTCGCCGATGAAAGACGTCCTGGTCGCGCCGGGCGCCCGCACCGCCCGCGCCGGGGCCGGCGTGCTGTGGGGCGAGCTGGATGCCGCCACCCAGGCGTTCGGGCTGGCCACCACCGGTGGGATCGTCAGCCACACCGGCATCGCCGGGCTGACGCTGGGCGGCGGCATCGGCTGGCTGATGCGGCGGTTCGGGCTGAGCGTCGACAACCTGCTGTCGGCCGAGGTCGTCACCGCCGACGGCGGGGTCATCACCGCCAGCACCGACCAGCACCCGACCTGTTCTGGGGCCTACGGGGCGGCGGTGGCAACTTCGGCATCGTGACCGCCTTCACCTACCGGCTGCACCCGGTCGGCCCCCAGGTGCTGGCCGGACCGGTGCTGTGGCCGCTGGAGGACGGCCCCGAGGTCCTGGGCTGCTACCAGGACTTCGTCGCCCAGGCGGCCAACGAGGTCGCCACCATCGTCACCCTCCGCAGAACGCCACCGCTCCCCATCCTGCCCGTGGAGCTGCACCGGCGACCGGTGTGCATGATCACCATGTGTCACCTGGGCGACCCCACCGCCGGCCAGCGTGCGCTCGCCCCGCTGCGGGACTTCGGCCGGCCGCTGCTCGACCTGGTCGACCTGCGCCCCTATGGGGCCCTGCAATCGCTGGTCGACGCCACCGTCCCCCACGGCTGGCAGTACTACTGGAAGTCGGCCGACCTCCCCGCCCTCCACGACGACGTCATCGACGCGCTGCTCGAGCACGCCTCACAGATCCGGCCCTCCTGGAGCTACGCGGTGCTGTTCCACCTCGGCGGCGCGATCGCCGACACCGACCAGGACGCCACTGCCTACGCCCACCGCCACGCCGCCCACACCCTCAACATCAACGCCGTGTGGCTCCCCCACCAGCCCGGCCAGCACGAGATCGCCTGGCCACAGGAGTTCGTCTCCGCGATCCAGCCCCACCAGGTCGGCACCTACGTCAACTTCCTCGACCACGACGACTCCGACCGTGTGCCAGCCGCCTACGGCGAGGCCACCTACCGCCGCCTGGTCGCGCTCAAGGACGCCACGACCCCGACAACGTATTCCGCCTCAACCACAACATCCCCCCATCGACCCTCGGCAGGGAAGCCGGAGCCCCCAAGCCTGCCAGCACGCGCGGCTGACGACCACAAGAGGACTGCGCTACCCTCCCAATCCCTCAGCTGGTCTCCGGATCAGGGACCGACCGGCTGCACCGTGCCATGGTGGCCACCGCACGCCGCGAGCTCGCCGGGACGATCCCCGATCGCTCGTGGGCGAGGTGGGCCGCGCAGCTGGCCCCGACAGCGGCGGTCGAAGCGGTCATGGCGTGGCTGGACGCCGGCCAGCCCGACCGCGAGCAGGCCGCTGAACGGATCGGTCAGGCCCTGGACGGCATCATCCGGGCGGCGCAGCCGCTCACCGGATCATGACGCGCAGCCGCCGCCGGGCGGCGCGGAGCGCCTGCTCGACCTCCTGGTGGGTGGCGGCTTCGGCGAACAGGAAGCCCAGGTAGCGGTCACCCTCCGGCAGCGGATGGACGCTGTGGCCGACCAGGATGGTGATCGACAGGCCGGTGATCCCCGGGACGGCCGCGGCGTCGGCCCGGCCGTCCACGGCCTGGAGCATGCCCGCGCGTTCCACGGGCAGCATCAGCACGCCGGCGGGTCGGGCCAGGCGGTGGGACGGCACCCGATGGCCCAGGGCATTGGCGAGCACCAGCTGTTCCAGGCTCACCCCGTCCAGGAACCGCAGGGCGCGTGAGCACAGGCCACCGATCGAGCGGGCCGCCAGCTCCAGCATGGTCGGCTGCTGGCCGTGATCACGGCCGTCCAGTCGCAGCTCGGCATGAATCGGGCCGTGGCGGAGCCCGAGCGCGGTGGCGGCGCGCTCGGCAGTGCGGATGGCATCGGACAGGATCGGTTGGGGCAGCCGGGAAGGAGTCACGAGCATGGTCTCCTCGAAGGTGGGGCCTTCGGGGGTGTCGGGCTTGTCGAACACGGCGGTGACCGTCAGCTCGCCGCCGGTCAACAGCCCGTCGATGCTCAGCTCCCATCCGGGCACGTACGCCTCGACCAGCAGGGGCTCATCAGCGGGCCGTTCGGCATCCGCCAGGATCTGCCGGATCCGCCCGGCCGCGACGAGCGCGCCGGCCGCGTCGTCGGCTCGCAAGACCCCTTGGCTGCCGCTCAGCGACACCGCCTTGACCACACACGGGGACCCCACCCGCGCTGCCGCGTCCTGCAGGGCACCTTCCGAGGCGCCGGCGGGCACGACCCGAAACGCCGGCTGGGCCACGCCGGCGGCTGCCCAGCAGCGTCGCTGCTGGGCCTTGTCGGCTGCGGCCCGCACCGCCTCGACCGGGTTGTGGGGAAGGCCCATGCGGGCGGCCACCGCCGCCGCCAGCACCAGCATCGGGGTGTCGGCGGCGACGACCGCGTCGACCGGGCCGCAACGGGCCACGAGCCGATCGGCGCTGGCCTCCACGTCCTGCGGATCGACCCGGACGACGTGAGCATGGCTGAGCGGCAGGGCCCCGTCGCTGCCGACCACCAGCTCCAGTCCCAGCCGGCTGGCCGCGACCAGGAAGTCGGTCGCCCGGTAGGTGCGGGCGGGCACCAGCAGCAGCACGCGCGGCACGCCGAGGCTCGCCGGCATGCGGGTCACCGCTTCTCTGCCGAGAAGTACGGGTCGGTGCCGGCCGCGTGGTCGGTGACGTCGGCCAGGCCGACCAGCTCGGGAACGCGCGCCCGCAGCAGCGGCTCGATGCCCTGCCGGATGGTCACCTCCGCCAGGCTGCAGCCCTGACACCCGCCTTCCAGGCGGATGCGGGCCCAGCCCTGGTCGAGCTCGACCAGGGCCACCCGGCCGCCGTGGGCGGCGATTACCGGGTTGACCTCCGCGTCCAGGACCCGGCGAACCCGGTCGGCGAGATCCTCGCCGCAACCTGCCGGCGGCGGTTCGGCGCCGGGACCGACGATCCGCACGCTGGTGATCTCGGGGACGGCCACGCCCAGCAGCTGCTGGATACGGGACGCCAGCGGGAGCACGGCGCCCGGGGAGCCACGTATCTCCAGGGTCGCCACGCCCTCCTCGACGGCGACCACCCGCACGGCCCCGCCCCGGGCGATGACGGCGGGGAGCACGCTGCGCTGCAGCGCGGCCGTCGCCCTGTCGACCAGGTCCATCGCGGCGCAGGCCTCCTAGCCCGACGCGTGCGGCGGCGGCACCGCAGCGGGCGTGGTCGGGCGGGCCGCTGCGAGCGCGGCCTGTAGGTCGGCCAGCAGGTCCTCGGGGGCTTCGATGCCGATCGACAGGCGCAGCAGGTCCTCCGGCACCGGGGAGGAGGGCCCCTCCTGGCTGCGCCGGTGCTCGATCAGGCTCTCGACCCCGCCCAGCGAGGTGGCCCGCTTGAATACCCGAACCGCGCCCAGCACCGCCATCGCCTGCTCCGCGCCGCCCGCCAGCCGGATCGACAGCATCCCGCCGAACCCGCCGCGCATCTGCCGGGCCGCGATCTGGTGGCCCGGATGGGACTCGAGGCCCGGGTACAGCACCGCGGTCAGCGCCGGGTGCCCGTGCAGGTGGCGGGCGATCGCCAGGGCGCTGTCGGAGGCGCGCCGCACCCGCAGGAACAGCGTCCGCATGCCGCGTTGCAGCAGCCACGCCTCGAACGGGCCCGGCACGGCGCCGGCGTTGCGCCGCCAGGAGCGGATCCGCTCCCAGAACGGATCACGGCGGGCGGTCAGCACCGCACCGGCCAGTACGTCGCTGTGGCCGTTGAGGTACTTGGTGGCGGAGTGCACTACCAGGTCGGCGCCGAACTCCAGCGGCCTGGTGTGCACCGGGGTCGCCACGGTGTTGTCGACCGCCACCCGAGCGCCGGCGGCGTGGGCCAGCTCGCAGACGGCGGCCAGATCGGTGACCTCCCACATCGGGTTGGCCGGCGTCTCCACCCACATAAGCCGGGTGCGGCCCGGACGGATGGCCGATCCGACGGCCTCCAGGTCGGTGGCGTCCACGAACTCCACGTCCAGGCCCCAGGTGAGTGCGAACTCGGCCAGCCACTTGCGCACCCCCCAGTACAGCACCCGGGAGACCAGGACGTGATCGCCCGGCAGCAGGGCCTGGAAGATCGCGGTGGCCGCCGCCATCCCGGAGGCGAACAGCGCGCAGGCGCAGCCAGCGCCCTCCAGCGCCGCCAGCAGGCCCTCGGCGGTCTCGTAGGTCGGGTTGTCGGCGCGGGTGTAGACGCGGTCCTGCCGGTAGGAGCCGTCCGGCTGCTGCTCGTAGTTGGTCGACAGCTGGATGGCCGGCGCCAGCCCGCCGGACACCGGGTCAACCTCGCCGAGGGCCTGCGCTGCCAAGGTCTCCGGTGACAGCGACGGTGGTGGTTGCATCGGCCGGTCGCCTCCTTCGTGGGGGTCGCGGTTCATGCTCGCCGGGCGAACACAAGGGCGCGGCGCAGCAGCCCGCCGTCGATGGCGGCCAGCATGGCGCGCCGGTCGGCTTGGCGCTGGGCGAAGGCGCCGGGCGGCTCCAGCCGGGCGAGCTGATCGGCGTGGGCGTCGGACTCGGCCAGCCAGGCGGCGGCGGCGGCGCGGAACGCCGCCGTCACGTCCAGCTCGGTGATGTCCTGAAAGCCGGCGGCGCGCAGCAGCCGCTGGTGGTCGCTGCGCATCGCGACCGCCCGGGGGCCGGCGGCACGGGCGCGCCGCCGCGCCGCCGGTGCCAGGCCCGGCACTTCCAGGATCGTGGTGAACGCTGTGCGCCCGCCGGGGCGCAGCCGCCGCCTGCACGCTCTCAGCACGGAGAGCTTGGCGCGCAGTCAACACAGCACGTCGGTGTGGATGATGGCGTCGAAGCTGCCGGCCCGGAACGGCAGGCCGCTCGCCGCGGAAACAACGACCCTGACGCGGGCGGCGAGCCCTTCGGCGGCGGCGCGTTTGGCGGCCACGCGCAACCCTTCCAGCGGCAGGTCGGCCAGGACCACCCGGCAACCTGTGCGGGCGGCCAGGTACAGCCCGGGCCAGCCCCGCCCGGTGCCGATGTCCAGCAGGCGGTCGGCGGCCGACAGGCCAAGCCCGCGGGCGAGGGTGTCGGCCTGGACCATGGTGGTGTAGCCGTTGGCGCCCCAGTCACCGCCGATGACCCGCCGTTCGATCCGGCGCGCGACCGGCGCGGCGGCAGTTCCATAGCGCTGCTGGAACAGGGCTCGTGCCTGCAGCTCATCCCTGACCGTCACGATGCCACCTCCAGGGTTGGTCCTCGACGGGAGGCACCCACCCATATCCATGTGCACCTGGGCGTTTGGCGGCCAGGGCAGGCTCCACGTCGGTGCGGTAGACCTCGGCCGGCCCCTCCCGTGTGCCCGTGAGCCTCGACGTCCGGCGGCGCTGGCTGGCGCTCATGGTTGGGCCGCCGGCCGGTGGGTCTCGTACATGCGCACGGCGACGACCAGCCCGGACAGGCCGGTGAGGGCGGCGACCAGCCAGATCGCGGCGGCCAGGCCGGCCAGGTCGGCGGCGATCCCGGCCAGCAGCGCCCCGACGGCGAACCCGGCGTCACGCCACAGCCGGTAGACGCCGACCGCCGACGCCCGCCAGGCTGGGTGGGCGACGTCACTGACGGCGGCCAGCAGGGTCGGGTAGACCATGGCGGTGCCGGCGCCCAGCAGCAGCGCTCCGGCGGCCCAGGGCCAGAAGCTGCCGACGGCCGCGATCAGCCCGATCGCCAGCGCCTGGGTCCACATGCCGCCGGCGATCAGCCACTTGCGCCCGATCCGGTCCGACAGGGCCCCAGTGGCAAGCTGCCCCACCCCCCACACGGCCGGGTACAGGGCGGCCAGGACGCCGATGCGGCCGACCTGCAGACCAGCCGTGGCGTAGAACAGCGGTAACACGCCCCAGGCCAGCCCGTCGTTGAGGTTGTTGACCATGCCGGCCTGGCTGGCCGCCGACAGCGCCCGTTCCCGGAAGCTGGTCAGCACCATGATCTGGCGCAATGGTGGCTCGGCACCGAGCCCGGCTGTGTCGGCCCCGTGGCGGGTGGCCTCGTAGCGGACGTAGGGGCGGGTCTCTTGGGCCAGCAGCGCCGACAGGCCCAGGCCGAGGCCGGCGTAGGCCAGGCCGAGGTAGAACGGTTCGGGTCGCAGGCCGTAGCGGGCGGCGAGCAGCCCGGTCAGGTAGGCGGTGAGCGCGAGCGCGCTGTAGCCGGCGGCCTCGTTCAGGCCCATAGCCAGCCCTCGGCGTTCCGGGCCGGCCAGGTCGATCTTCATGATCACCGTGGTCGACCAGCACAGCCCCTGGTTGACGCCGAGCAGCACGTTGGCGGCGACCACCCAACCCCAGCTCGGCGCCCAGATCAGCAGCAGCGGCACGGGCAGGCCGAGCAGCCAGCCGGCGACCAGCACGGGCTTGCGGCCGTAGCGGTCCGACAGCGCACCGGCGGCCAGGTTGGTGGCCGCCTTGACCGCGCCGAAGGCGAGGATGAAGGTGAGCGCGGCGGTGACGGCCTGCAGGCCGAAGACTTCCTTGGCCAGCAGCGGCAGCACGGTGCGTTCCTGCCCGACCATGCCGCCGACCAGGGCGTTGACCCCGACCAGCAGGCTGAACTGGGCGAGGTTGACGCGCAGGCCCAGGCGCACCCCCGCCTGGCTGTCGGCCGGCTGGCTCACGAGCCGGCCAGGGGTTGCCCGGTGGCGGCGCTCCACTCGGCCGGTCCGCCGCCGACGACCACCCGCAGGTCGCGGCGGCCGGCGCGGGCCAGCAGACTGGCGGCGGTCATGGCCCGCTCGCCGTGCGCGCACATCATCGTGAGCGGCCCCGCCGGCAGGCCACGGCCGCCGTCGAGGGCGCCCAGTTCGACCGCGATTGCGCCGGGCAGGTGCCCGCCGGCGACCTCGCTGGTCTGTCGGACGTCGAGCGCGAGCCCATCGCCCGCGTGCTCGGGGCCGATCAGCTCCAGGCGGCGTTCGGGCAGGCCGGCGGCCCGCCAGGCGGCCATCCCGCCGGCCAGCTCCCCGACCAGCTGCTCGTAGCCGATGGCGTGGCACTGGCGCACCAGCTCCCGGCGGTCTTGCGCGGCCTCTAGCACGAACAGTAGCGGCCGGTCGGGCTCCACCAGCCAGCCCAGCCAGGTGGCGAATGCCGGCCGCAGCGCGATCGACAGCGCCCCTGCGGGGTGGCCGGCTGCGAACGCCCCGACCGGGCGGATGTCGACCAGCACCGCGCCGTCGCCGATCCGGCGCCGTGCCTGCTCGACCGGCACCGTTGGTAGGGCCCAATCGTCGTCGGTGAGCACCCGCGGGCCGCCGCGGTTGACCGCACGCAACCGCAGAAAGTAGGGCGGGAAGCTGCCGAGGCTGGAAAGCAGCCGCTCGCGGAAGGTGGCCTCGTCGGGGGCGGTGAGCAGCCGGTTGTGGGCGCGTTCGGCGCCGATGGTGGTGGTCCGCTCGGCGCCGCCGGGGGTGGAGCAGAACGACCCGGCCCCATGCGTCGGATACACCCGCAAGTCGTCGGGGAGCTCCAGCAGCCGCTGGGTCGAACGCCAGGCGGCGCCGGTGAGCGGTCCGGTCTGGTCGGGGCTGACCAGGTCGGTGCGGGCCACCCCGCCGACCAGCAGTGCCCCTCCCGAGAACAGCGCCAGCGGCTGGCCGCCATCGGCCAGGAGCCAGGCCAGGTGCTCCGGAGCGTGCCCGGGCGTGGCCAGCGCCCGCAGGGCCAGCCCGCCTAGCTGCAGCTCCTCGTCGTCGTCCATGCCGTGGTGGGGGAACTGGAGGTTGGCGGCGCGGGCGGCGACCACCCGCGCGCCGCGGGCCGCCAGCTCCCGGCTCCCGGAGACGAAGTCGGCGTGCAGGTGGGTCTCGACCGCGTGGGTGATCCGCAGCCGCCGGCGACGGGCCAGCTCCTGGTATGGCGTGGGGTCACGGCCCGGATCGACCACCAGCGCCCGCCCATCGCCGAGCTCGACCAGATAGGCGCTGTTGCCGAGCCCCTCGTCGACCATCGGGTGGATCTCGATCGCGTTCACCGCCACGCTCCTTGCCGGTTCAGGTTCAGGAAGCGACCACGGGCAGGCCCGCTGCCCGCCATTCGGGCAGCCCGTCCTCCAGCCGCCTGGCGGCAAGGCCCGCCTCGTCAAGCACCCTGACGGCCTCGTGCGCGAAGGCGCAGTAGGGCCCGCGGCAGTAGGCGACGATCTGGCGGTCACGGGGCAGCTCAGCCAGCCGCCGGCGCAGCTCCCCGAGCGGGATCGACACCGCCCCGGGCAGGTGCCCGGCGGCATGCTCGGCCGCTGGACGCACATCCAGCACCACCAGGCCGTCACCCTCCTGCAGCCGGCGGGCCAGCTCCTCGCGGGTCACCGGCTCCAGCTCGTCACGGGCGCCCAGGTAGGCGGCGGCCAGCCGCTCCACCTCGGCCAGCCGGGCGGCGGCCAGGGTCCGCAGCGCCCGCCACAGACCAAAGACCTCGGGGGCGGCCAACCGGTAGTGGATCGAGTTGCCGTCACGCCGGGTGGCGACCAGGCCGGCCTGGCGCAGCACCTGGAGATGCTGGCTGGCGTTGGCCAGCGACAGGCCGACCTCGCCCGCCAGCCCCTCCACGGTGCGCTCGCCGTTGGCGAGCACGTCCAGCAGCTCGATCCGCCGCCCGCTGGCCAGCGCCTTGCCGACGCGGGCGAACTCGTCAAACAGCGCCATCTTGGCCGCCCGATCTACCATCAGGGCCTCCCACCAGTTCATTCAAGTAACCTATTGACAAGTTGAGTAGTGAGTAGGATAGTCCGTGCTCGACCGGGCGGCAAGCCGCACCGACAAGGAAAGCAGGGCCATGACGGCAGCCCCGGGACATGCCCCGCTGGTTGTGACCCGACCGTCAGCCGCCGAGATCCGGTCCCTGGACCCCTTTGCGTTCCTGGCCATGCTCGGCAAGCGAGTCATCCACCCCGGCGGCCGCCGCTCCACCCAGCAGCTGCTGGAGCTTGCCGGCCTGGCGGCCGGCCAACAGGTCCTGGAAATCGGCTGCGGGGTCGCCACCACCGCCATCCAGGTCGCCCAACGGTTCAACGCCTAGGTGACCGCCGCCGACCTGGCCCCGCTCATGCTAGCCCGCGCCAACCGCAACGTCGCCGGCGCCGGCCTCGACGGGCACGTCACGGTGGAGTACGCCGACATCCTGGCCCTGCCCTACCCCAACGGCGCCTTCGACCGGGTCACCGCCGAGGCCGTCACCATGTTCGTGGACCGGCCTCGGGTCGCCGCCGAGCTGGTCCGGGTCTGCCGGCCCGGCGGGCAGGTGCTAGCCATCGAGTTCTGCTGGCGAAAGCCACCGACCGCCGAGGCCCGCCAGGTGTTCCTCGGTGAGGTCTGTCCTGGCCTGCAGGTCGACACCGTCCAGCAATGGAGCCAGCTGTACCGCGCCGCCGGGCTCACCGACCTCCAGGTCGCCGCTGGGCCGTTCGAGATGATGACGCCCCGCGGCTTCCTCGCCGACGAGGGCCCCACCCAGGCCCTCGCCATCGCCGCTCGCGCGATGAGCCGGCCAAGCTACCTGCGCAAGATGGCCTGGCTCATGCCGCGCATGCAGCGCACCGTGCCCTATCTCGGCTACGTCGTCATCGCCGCCACCAAGCCGGTTGCCTGATCGGCCAGCCGCCGCAGCCAAGCCCAGCGAAGGGAAACCCAGCCATGACCGAGACGACCGCCCCGGTCGACGTCACCAACTCCGCGCCGAGGTCCAGGCCAAGTACCGGGCGGTCGCGGCCGACCCGACCGCCGCGTACCACTTCCACACCGGCCGGGCCCACGCCCGACGGCTTGGCTACCCGCCCTCGCCGCTCGACCAGTTACCCGAGGCGGCCTGCGAGGCGTTCGCCGGGGTTGCCAACCCCTTCCACTGGGACCACCCGCAGCCCGGCGATCGGGTCGTGGACCTCGGCTCCGGCGGCGGCATGGACAGCTTGCTGGCTGCCCTGTGGGCCGGCCCCCACGGCCAGGTCATCGGGGTCGACATGACCCCCGAGATGCTTGAGCGCAGCCGGCGGCTGGCCGACGAGCTTGGCCTGGGCAACGTCGAGTTCCGCCACGGCGTGATCGAGGAGCTGCCCATCGAGGACGGCTGGGCGGATCTGGTCATCTCCAATGGGGTCATCAACCTGTGCCCGGACAAGGTGGGGGTGTACCGGGAGGTCCACCGCGTGCTCGCTCCAGGTGGACGCATGCGCATCGCCGACATCTGCCTCGAGCGCCCGGTACCTGAGCGAGCGCTCAAGGACATCGACCTGTGGACTGGGTGAATTGCCGGTGCTCTGCCGTGCGCAGGGTGGCAGACCATCATCCGCGGCGTCGGCCTAGTCGAGGTCGAGTTCGGCCCGCCGGTCGACACCTTCGCCAGCGCCGGCGGCGAAGCCAGCGCCCGCCAGTACGGCACCTGGGGCTACCCCATGCGGGCACGCAAGCTGACGGCACCGTCCTCACGTTGAGCAAGCAGCCGCCCCAGCGACTGGGACGCCGAGCAGCGCCGCCGTGGGTAGGCGCCATCCCGACCCGATGGTCGTGCACCCCGCTTGCCGCGCGGCCGCGCCCGGCTGCGCACGGGCGGCCGTTTCCGGAACCATAGCGGCCCACCATGGTCGATCAGCGGGCACGAGCTGCCGAGGCCCCGCGTCCAGGATCGCGACGATGTCGGTCGCCCGGTCCTCCCGGCTACCCGTGCAGCCTTCGCACCATGTTCCATCAGGCTTGGATCACCGCACCAACGGCCCAGATCAGCCCGTGGGAACTGCTGGTTGCTCATAGGGCCGGTCAACGCGACGCTTGGGAGCAGGCGATCCGGGTGAACGATGGCAGCGTCGCAAGGAGGTTCCTGCGTGACGCCTGACGAGCGGTGGCTGGCGGCGGTGTGGCCGTTCGTCAGCGACCAGCTGCCGCCCGCTCCCGCCGGGGTGCTGGAGGTCGGCTGCGGGCCGCTCGGCGGCTTCGTCCCGGCGCTGCTGGGTGGCGGGTACGAGGCGGTCGGGGTCGACCCCGAGGCGCCGGAGGGGCCCGGCTACCACCAGGTCGAGTTCGAGCGGTACCAGTCACCCAAGGCGGTGGAGTGCGTGGTGGCGTCCACGTCGCTGCACCACGTGGCCGACCTGGACGAGGTCCTGGACCGGGTGAAGACCACCCTGGTAGCCGATGGCGTGCTGGTGGTGGTGGAGTGGGCGTGGGAGCGGTTCGACGAGGCCACCGCGCGGTGGTGTTTCGCCCGGCTGGCGCCGCCGGCGTCGGCCGCCGAGCCCGGCTGGGTACACGGGCACCAGCAGCGGTGGGTCGCCTCCGGCCAGCCGTGGGACGCCCACTGCCGAGCGTGGGCGACAGCCGAAGGGCTGCACACCGGCCGAGAGATCCTGCGCGGGCTGGACGCGCGGTTCGAGCGGCGGCTGTGCACCTTCGGGCCGTACTTCTTCCCCGACCTTGCGGACACCACCGAGGCTGACGAGCAGACCGCCATCGACGCCGGACAGATCCAGGCGACCGGCATCCGATACGCCGGCAGACTGCCCTAGCCGTCGTTTCGCTCCTGTTATCGGTTTGTCGGTCTGGAGCTGGTTGCCTACCAGCACGTGCGCGAGCAGGCGAGGCTGGTGGAGTTCGGCGACGGGACAGGCAGCGTTACATTGTGCGGTCTCGGCGGATGTGCCCACCGCGGGGGCACGCCCAACGACGCGCCAGCGGGGCTACCGGTGGCGTTGCTGGCCGCCGGGCGCAAGGACGAAGCCATCGAGGCGCTGCTGGCTGCGCGGCAGTGGCCGATTCACGTATTCGAGTACACCTTCCAGGCGCTCACTACGCTCGCGGATGCGCTGCTCAACGGCCACGCCGACCAGGTCATCGCGGCGGTTGAGCCAATGCGAGGCCCTCAGCCGTTCTACCGGGCGGGCGCCCTCGTGGCCGCGGCCGAGATCAGCGCCGACCGGTCAGGGTGTCGTGGCTACGAGAGGCACTGGACCAGTTCGCCTGGGGCGGCTGGGAGCGGGCCGCCGCCCGCGTTAGACGGATTGTTGCGCGCCGCCGGAGCTCCCGTACCGCGGGCACGACGGTCGGCGGCGACGGTTTCCCGACACCCTCCGAGCGTTCGGTGTCACCCGCCGAGAAGCCGACATCCTCGGCCTCCTGGCGGCCGGGCTGACCAACGCCGATATTGCCGCACGGCTGTACCTGTCGGTGCGGACCGTCGAAAGTCACGTGTCCTCGCTGCTCGCCAAACTCGGCGCCCGGAATCGAACCGACCTCGCCGCCCGCCACCTGGAACGGCAGCGACGTGAAGGACGGTGATGCTGAAACAGCCTGCCACCAGCCAGAAAGCATCCCGCCGAGAAGCTCCGCTCGGTACATCGGCTGGGCCGTGGCCGTCCCAGCACGACATTGGCTGGATGGAGGGTGTCAGTGCGCCCAGGGTTTCCTCGATCTCGAGGTCAGTTATGACCCGTCGGGCAGGATGTCACGGGGTTGATCCGGAGACTGGATCACGAGCGGGCGTAGGCGAGGGCGTCCTCGAGGCTCATGGTGCGTCCCTGCGCCCACGCTCTGTCGATCTCGGTGTCGGTGAGCAGCCGTCGGGCGGCGTCCCGCGGGTGCTCGGTCTCCCATCGGCCCGACTCCACCGTGAGCCCGCCGCCGATGGACTCACGAAGGCGGGAAGCGGCGCCG
>Ga0210378_10000620_pt1 | contig 18321 bp, 22 predicted proteins | sample PLM1_60_b1redo_FD_155465 | JGI IMG/M metagenome (GOLD analysis project Ga0210378, IMG submission 155465) | Groundwater sediment microbial communities from an aquifer in East River, Colorado, USA - PLM1_60_b1 redo | ecosystem: Environmental > Terrestrial > Soil > Riparian zone | place: USA: East...
CTCGGGTCGTTGTGCCGCCACTCGTCGCGGGGGTTCACCACCCTTTCGAGCATGGCCTTCACGTCGTGGAGGAGGGCGGTCTGCCATTCGTTGACGAAGAGGGCGAGGGTGGTGTGGAGCGAGGAGAGCAGCACCATCCCTTCCTTGATGTCGTGGCGCTTGAGGATCTCGGCCACCCGCTCGGTCAGGTTGTACAGCTCGCACCGCTTGTCCGTGACGAGCCGCAGCGTCTCAGTGACGACGCGGAGCGTCTCCAGCCCGCCTCCCTTCTCGGAGGCGACCGCGGCGTTCGAACCCTTCATGAAGGCCCTCGAAAAGGCGCTAGGGGTCGGCGAGGGGCGGCGCCGGGACGCAGTCCCCGCCGGGAGCGGTCGGGAGCGGCCGCCCCGGGGACCGGATCAGTGGTGGTGCCCTCCGCCTCCGCCCCCGCCTCCGCCTTCGCCGCCGGCGTTGAAGGAGTGGCCGCAGCCGCACGTGGACGTGGCGTTGGGGTTCTTGATCGCGAAGCCCCCGCCCATCAGGTCTTCCTTGTAGTCGACCTCCGCGCCCTCCAGGTAGCGCAGGCTCATCGGATCGACGATGACCTTCACGCCGGAGACCTCGACGATCTCGTCACCGTCGGCGGCTTCGTCGAGCACCATTCCGTACGAGAAGCCCGAGCAGCCACCGCCCTGGACGTAGATACGCAACCCGCCCTGGGGGATGTTCGTCTTCTCCTGCTCCAGGATTCCCTTCACCTTCTCCGCCGCCGCAGCGGTGAGGTTGATCATGAGTCCAGTCCTCCCCTAGAGAACGATCGTACAGGAAAACCCGGGGGAAGTGAAGCATCCAGAAGACCGGCTAACCACCACTATAATTGCGGCTTCGGCGGAGGCGGCCTGACCACGACCATCACGCATCCGGACACGATCGACGGCGCCGAGCTGCTCCGCCGACTCCAGGCCTCCGCGCTCCGGGGCCGGGGCGGGGGGTGGTTCCCGAGCGCGAGGAAATGGCAGGCGGTCCGGGTGGAGGGCGGCGAGCCCCTCGTCATCGGCAACGGCGCCGAGGGCGAGCCCGGGTCGATCAAGGACCGCTGGCTGATGCTCACCCGGCCGCAGGACGTCCTGAGGGGCCTCCTGCTGGCCGCGCACGGCGTCGGCGCGCGCGAGGCCATCCTCTATCTCAAGGGGTCTTTTGCGGGTCCCGCCGCCGCGCTGGAGCGCGCATTGCGTGAAGAGTCGTGCGGCGACGTCGCCGTGACCATCTACCGGGGAGACGACAGCTACATCGCCGGGGAGGAGACAGCGGTGCTGGAGGTCCTCGAAGGGCATCGGGCGTGGCCCCGGCCGAAGCCGCCGCTGCCCTCCGCCGTGGGCTTTCGCGGCCGGCCGACCCTCGTCCAGAACGTCGAGACCCTGTCCCGCGTCCCGTCGGCCATCGCCGACCCGGAAGGCTATCGCTCCTCCGAGCGCACCTTGGTGTCTCTGTGGGGCCACGTGCGACGGCCGGGGGTGTACGACGTGCCGCTGGGGACGCCGCTGCGCCGCATCATCGAGGACCAAGGTGCCGGAGCGCCCGACGCCGTGAGCATGGTGTTCCCGGCCGGTCCTTCCGCGGCGCCCCTCGTCGCCGGCCAGCTCGACACGCCCCTGGACCCCGATGCGCTGCGCGCCGCGGGCTCCGCGCTCGGCACCGCGGCGGTGCTCGTGATCGGCGCCTCGGCTTGCCCCGTGTCGGTCGGGGCGTCGCTGGCAGCCTTCTTCGAGCGCGAGTCGTGCGGGCAATGCCCGCCCTGCACCGTCGGCACGCAGCGGCTATCGCAGGCCTTGCGCGCGGTGGAAGCGGGCGCGGCGCGGCCGTCCGACCTGGACGCGCTCACGGAGACGGCCGGCTTCATGTCGATTCACGGCTACTGCGCTCACAGCCGCACGGCCGCCTCTTCGGTCACCGGCCTCCTCGCGCGCTTCCGCGAAGACGTCGCCGCGCACCTGGCCGCCCGCGCCTGCCCGCGCGCCGGGGGCGGCGCCGATCCGTTTGCCTCCGACTCTCCGGAGCGGCGCGCGATCGAGGCCACGTTGGAGACGCTGTGACCGTCGTCTTCTTCCTGTTCCTGACCCATCTGGCTCTCGGTCTCCTCGCCATGATTCCCTTCGTTCCCGACCGAGCGGGCCGGAATTACTTCAAATTCTGCTCCGCCTCGGCCGCGTTCACGATGGCCGCCGGATTGGGACTGCTGCTGCGGCGCTTTGGCACGGCCGGGGGCCCGGGCGCGCCGGGCGGCGACGCCTACCGCGCTCTCCTCGGCGCCGCGGCCGTGAGCCTCGTCGGCGTCGTCGTGTACAACCGCGCGTGGCACTTCTCGTGGGTCCGAATCCGCCCGGTGCTTCTCGCCACCTCTCTTGCCGCCGGTCTGGTCCTCGTCATGCTGTGCGCCCCTCCCGTCGACCGATTCTTTCCCATCCTCACCGACCTGTCTTCGATTCTGCTCCTCGGCGCCGCCACCTCGGCCATGGTCCTGGGCCACTGGTATCTCGTCGTCCTCGACCTTCCCATCACCGCCCTCCGGCGGCTCACGGTCCTGCTCGCGGTGGGTCTCGCAGTGCGCACGGCGGTCGTGGGCCTGGTACTCGTCGGCCCCGTGCACGCCGGCGTCGCGGAAGCGCGAGCAGTGGCCGCGGGCTTGTGGAGCCCGGACGGTGTGTTCGTCTGGATGCGGCTCCTCTTCGGCCTCGCCGGCCCCCTATCGCTGCTATGGTTCGTGTGGAAGACGGTGGAAATCCGCTCCACGCAGTCGGCTACGGGCATCCTCTACGTGCAGCTGTTCCTGGTCCTGGCCGGCGAGCTGCTGGCGAAATATCTGCGCGTGGCCGCGGGGTTTCCGTTGTAGGTGTTGCTTCAACGACACTAAAATCTAGTACCTATAAGCACTTAGAGAGCCTCACATCACTTCGTTTCTGAAGCAACTCGTTCTGGAACGAGTGCGGGCCCGCCTATCGGCGCCGCGCGATCTGCCCGAAGGTAATCCAGAACCGATTGAGGTCGCGGATGATGAACTCCCGCATCGGTCTCGGAGAAAAATGCAACTGCATCGGTCCCTATCAGCCTCAGACTCTACGCCACATCTCACCGAGCCGGTCGGCTAGCCAAGAGTATCCCTCCGGCGAAAGGTGTAGGCCGTCGCCCGTGTGCCCCGGTAGCGCAACCGCGCCGGCCAGGAACGCGGGAGAAGGATGATTCTGTATTGCGCGCAGACCTCCCGCTGGCTGCGGCCGAACGGATTCTGGAACGGCAGCAGCGGGAGCTCGAACATGAGTATCCGGCGGTCCGTACGCACCAACGTGGCAAGGAGAGAGCGAAGGTCAGTCTCAAATCTCGCCGGCGCCACGCCCGCAAGAAGGTCATTTCCGCCAAGCTCGACCAAGACGATGGCTGGGATCTCGGGAATCGCCCGGGCCTGGGAGGCGCCATCGCGAAGGGTTGCGCCGGCCGAGGCAAGGTTTGAGACCTGCAGGTTCAGCCTTGCCGAAAGGAGCTGCGGCCAGGCGCCTTCCTTCGACGAGGCCAGTCCGGCAGAAAGCGAATCACCGATGACAAAGACGGCCCTGTCCGTAGGCAGGGTGAGGTGTGACGCACCTCGGTGGGTGAACGCCCAACCAAACACAATGGCTACCGCAACGATAAAGCCGGCCGCCATGCGTTGATTTATCTTGTGATTCCGTGTCCGGCTGACCTGCCACGCAGTTCCGAGAAACAACAGGAAGACGTAGGCCGCCGGGTGGATGGGGACGGCCGAGATAATCGCGAGGACGAGACCAACCCACACGAGGCCGCCACCCAACACGGAACGCCACCTGGCGGCAACGACACCCACCATAACAAGGCAAAGGCCAACGTACATGGTGTCCCCAGAAAGCAGCAGGTACAGCGCAACGCCCATAGGCCTAGCCTAATGCTTCTCTGCTAGCTTCTCGGCTTATGGTCTGTAGCCTGGACGCTGGCGCGGCGGGTGCTCGGAAACGTTCACGAGCACGAGCACGAGCACGGGACAACCCTCACCCTAGCCCTCTCCCTTCCAGGGAGAGGGGACGGCTCAGCCCCGTTTCGTGCACGTGGCCGTGCACGTCCCCGTTCCCGTCCGCTGGTCGATTGCCGCTGTTCGACCCTCACCCCTGCCCTCTCCCTTCCAGGGAGAGCGGAGACTCAAGCCTTGCGCGCCATTTGCCACAGCATCCACCCGCCCGCGGCCAGCGACGACCACATGACGGCGAATGCAAGGACGCGCTCGAGGCCGGCGAGGGTCGTGTCGAACGACAGCAACCCAAGCTGCCCGAGCATGTATCCCCAGTCATGACAGATCACGCACTCCCCATCCCCTACCGTCACGAGGGGAAGCTCCTGGGCCCGCGCGTCCGCCATGTACTCGGCCACGTTGTAGAGATTGGTGGCGAGCCAGGCCCCGCACACCGTGATCGCGAAAAAATCTGGCTGGCGATAGAACATCACCGCCGACACGACCGGAGAGGCGAGCTGGAGCACCGTTCCTCCGGCCACCGTGACGAAATCGCCAGGAAAGAAGGCGAAGAGGAGATGCCCTGCCTCGTGAAGAGCGAGATTGAGGGGACCGAAGATGCTGGTGTAGGACGGATCGACCACATGCCGCACGCCCACGTAGGCCAGCCACGCCAGTACTGGTGCCCGCACCACCCAGCTCCGGCCCGCGCACCACTCCGCCGCGCTATGCTGGAGCCGGTTCATGCTGCGGGGAAGTCTATTACGCGCCGCCTAGAGATCGCTTTCTCCTGTCCGCGCTGCGGCAACGAGGCCCTCGCCGATCTCGACGGGCCCGCGCGGTGCGGCTCGTGCGGAGAAGAGACCACATTGCCCGTCCCACCCGCGATGCGAGAGTCGCGTGTGGTCGAGACATGCCCGGCCTGCGGCAGCTCGATGCTCTACGTGCAGCGCGACTTCAACCAGAAGGCGGGGCTGGCCATCGTCGTTGTTGGCGCCGTCCTGGCCCCTTTCACCCCCTTCTACTCGAGCCTCATCGTGGCCGCGCTCGTCGACGCGCTCCTCTACGCGCTGCTGCCCGAGATCACCGTCTGCTACCGCTGCCACGCCCACTTTCGCGGCTTCGCCCGCAACCCCCGCCATCAGGCGTTCGACCTGCACCTGGCCGAGCAGTACGACGTCCACCCTCCGTCGAACGCTGACGAGCGGGGCTAGAATCTGGGGCCATGCTCGCCTCCTTCGTCTCGCTCATCCTGCTCGCCGCGCCGGACCCGCTCGCCGCCCTGGGGCCCGTTCCGGCCGGGACGGTTCGCGTCTACGTCATCCGGCACGGTCAAGCGTTGTCGAACCTCCAACCGCCGCCGAGCGTCGCGCCGCGGGGACTCGACCATCTCACCCCTCTCGGCGAGAGGCAGTCGAGCAGGGTGGGCGATATCCTGGCCGGCAAGGGCGTCAAGCTCGTCGTGACGTCTCCGGCCGGACGCGCGCGGGAGAGCGCGGAGAAGATCGCCGCCGCGCTCGGCGCCGCGCCGGCACGGGTCGACGCGCGGCTGCGACCGCTGGACCTCGGCCACGACGCGGCGGGAAAGCAGCTCGACTGGGACGCCCGGGAAGCGGAGTGGAAGGCCGGCCGCGACCCCAGTCCTCCTGGCGGCGAGTCGATGGCCCAGATGGGCCAGCGCGTTCTCGCAGTCGTCAAGGACCTGCGGACCGAGGCCGCCGGCTCGAGCGTCGCTCTCGTGGCCCACGGCGAGGTGATCGGGTCGTTCGTTGGCGAGCTCCGGGGCACGCCGCCGGCCCAGCGCTTCCCGCCGCGCCTGGCCAACGCCTCCCTCACGGTCGTGGAGGCGCGACCCGACGGGACGGTGGCCGTGCTGTTGACCAATCACGTCGCCCCCGGAATGCCCTCGCCCGCCCCCTGAGCCGGCCATGCCCGAGCTGCCCGACCTTCTGCACATCCAGTCCAAGCTGGAGGAAAGGCTGCGCGGGCGGCGGGTGACCGGGGAGCGCCTCACCTCGCCCGTCGTGCTGCGGTGTCTCGTGCGCGGCAACCTCTCGCTGCTGCTCGGGCGGCAGCTCGAGGAGATTCGGCGCCGGTCGCACTTCCTGGTCTTCCGCTTCGAGGGGCTCGACCTCGCGGTGAACCCGATGCTGGCCGGCCGCTTTCGCCTCGCCGCGCCGGAAGACAAGGACGAGGGCTCGCTCGCCTTCGCCCTTGCCTTCGAAGGCGCGGGCGAGCTGCGCTACCTCGACGACAAGAGCATGGGCAAGGCCTATCTCACCGCCACCGGGGACACGAAGGCGATCCCCGGCCTCGACGCCGGCGGCGTCGACATCCTCTCGCCGCAATTCACCCGCGAGCGGTTCGTGAGCCTGCTCAAGCACCGGCGCGATCAGGTGCGCGCCTTCCTTCTCGACAAGAAGGCGCTCGACAGCCTCGGCAACGCGTACGCCGACGAGGTGCTGTTCGCCGCCGGCATCCATCCGAAGACATGGTGCCGTTCGCTCACCCACGACGACGCGGTGCGGCTCCACGACGCGATCGTCGACGTGATGAGGCACGCGGTGGAGGAGGTGGCCCGCCGCGACGAGCCGATCGAGGTGAAGGTGCGCGATTTCCTGAAGGTCCGCAGGAAGGACGAGTGCCCGCGGTGCGGCTCCAAGCTTCGCAAGGCGGGAGTGCGCGGGATGGATGCCTACTTCTGCCCGCACTGCCAGCCGGCCACCCGGTCCGGTCTCGTGGACTGGACGAAGACCGGCCGGTAGCGGTTGCTCTACGAAATTCTCCGGAAGGTGAACGTCCCCAGCGGAGGAACGGAGCCGCCCACGACCAGGGGACCGGTGGTGATCCGGTGGATCGGCTGCGGCGGCGACGTCTTGACGTCGGCGGAGCTGAAGGTCACTCCGCTGTCCGTGCCCGCATCGTACGCGTGCAAGGCGACCACCTTCTCCCCCACCCAGCTCCCGTTCTCGATCAGGTCGAGGCCCGAGACCCCCACGAACCAGTCCGGGCTGGGAGCGACCATCGTCACCAGGGTCACGAGCGGGTAATCACGGCTGAGGTCGAACTCGTGGCTCACCGTGCCCGGGGAGCGGGGCAGGTCGCTGCCGGCCAGGACGTACTGCGCGTGGCCGGCAAACGGCCGCCGCGCCCACCTCGAGGTCCAGCAGCGGCGTCTGCCGTCCCCGCTCCGCCATGAGCTGGATGCCTTCGCTCGCTAATGCCCCCTCCTCCCAGACCTTCACGGTCGAGCGGTGGGTGCCGCCGATGAGACCCGAGAAGTGCGCATTGCCGGGGATGTCGGTCGGATGGGTCTGCGCGCTCCAGGTCGCGTCGAAGGTCACGCGGTAGCGCGCCGTCGCGGCCGGAGTGGGCGCCGGTGCTGGCGCCAAGGGCATCGGGGCCGGGCCCACCGGCGAGGAGCCGCCGCACGCGGCCAGGGCCAGGATCGCGACGGCACCGAACAGGACCGATCGAGGCATTGGCCACCCTCCTGCCCCTTCCCAACGTGCGGAGGCGACCGTCTATTCCCGACGCTCCGGCAGCGAGCGAGGGGTCCCCCCGAGCGAGCGACAGGGGGGGAGCGCGAATGCGCGCGGGGGGGTGCTTCCGTCCTGTCTGTACCCCCCCGAGTTTCCTAACGAACGGCGAGGATCGCCTCCATCAGCTTCGGGTCCTTCCGCAGCTGCTCTACGGAAGGCAGTCGCTGGACGAGCTCACGCCACCGGGCGTCGGCAGCGAAGGCGCGCCGGAAGAGCGGCCGTGCGTCCTCCATCTTGCCGTTGCTCGCCAGCGCCACGCTCGGCGAGGTCGCCGCGGTAGGCCTCGAAGGCGCGGGCCATGGCGCCCCACACCGTCGGCTTCTCCATGAGATTGGCCTGCACGACGTAGCCCGTTCCGGCCTGGCCACCCGCCGCGGGGATGTCCATCTTGCCGGTGTGCGTCGCGACATTGCCCTTCGCATCCACCATTCCGACCTGCCGGACTTCCCGCTGCGGGTCACCGGCGAGGAGCGCCGCCAGCGCCTCCGGCGCGGTCTTGCCCGCCTTCATGAGGGCGAGGCCGAGAGGCCCGTAGGCGGGGTCCACGACGGACTGGGTGGCGACCGCGCCCACTCCGGCCTCGGCCCAGGGCACGACCGCGCCTACGGAGAACCAGTGGCTCTGCACGGCGACGCCCATTTCGCCCGTCTGCGCGTCGCGGGCCACGATCGAGTAGGTGTGGACGGGACGCGCCGGCCCCGGCGCCCCCATAAGCCCGACGAGCATTGCCGCCAGCATGGTCACCTCCGCAGTGGCCGAGCGAGTGTATATAATTCGAGCTTCCCCGGGCGATGTCCGCTCGGCGGTTTCGGCCGGGCGGCGGCGGCCTGGCGAAGTGTGGAGGAGAATGAGCAAGGAAGACCTGATCGAGCTACAAGGCGTCGTGACCGAGGTCCTGGCGGGCGGCAACTACAAGGTCAAGTGCGGCGAGAACCACGAGGTGCTGGCACGGCTCAACGGAAAGATGCGGCAGTTCCGCATCCGCGTGATCGGCGGAGACCGCGTGACCGTCGGCGTCTCGCCCTACGACCTCAAGCGCGGCCTCATCACCTACCGCGCGAAGTAGCCGCGCGCCGCGCACCCCTCCGGGCGCGAGCCGGACGCCGCTGACATGGACTCCCCCGTCGTGGTCGCCCGCCGGACCGCTCCCTCGATCGTATTCCTGCGTAGCGAGATCCCGGCCCAGCATCCCTCCGCCCTCGTCCTGGGGGAGGAGCGAATGGGCACAGGGGTCGCGGTGGGCCCTCATCACGTCCTCACCGCGCACTACCTGGTGCTGGGTGCGGCCAAGCTGGAGGTTGCCGGCCCCGAGGGCCGCGGACGTACGGTGCGCGCCAGCGCTCTCGACCACGAGAGTGGGCTCGCCCTGCTTGCCGTCGATGGGCCGCCCCTGCCCCCGGCCGAGATCGCTCCCCACCCCGCCGCCCCCGGCCTGCCCGTCTTCCTCATGACGTGCACGAGCGAGCGGGAGCGCAAGGGAGCAAGCGGCCACGTCTCCATGGTCGGGCCCTTCGAGGCGTTCTGGGAGTACATGCTCGACCGCGCGATCATGACCACGGTGATCAATCCCGGCCTGGCCGGAGCGCCGCTGTTCGATCCGGACGGGCGGCTCGTCGGGATCGTGTCGCTCGGCCTGGCCGCCGTCGCCCGCTACAGCCTGGCCATCCCCGTGGACCTCTTCCTCGACCGGCGCGACGCGCTCGAGCGCGGCGAGGGGCGCCCGGAGGGCGCGCGGGCGTGGCTCGGGTTCTATCCGCAGGGTTACGACGGAGGAGTGGTCCTGACGGGAGTGGTGCCCGGCGGTCCCGCGGACAAGGCCGGTCTCGCCCGCGGCGACCTGATCCTCTCCGTGGACGGCGCGCCGGTTTCGTCGCTGCGCGAGCTGTACCGCACGGTGTGGAAGAAGGCACCGGGCGAGGCGCTCAGCCTGCAGGTGCTGCGCGACTCCGCCATCCGGGTCGTCGAGGTCGCCGCCGGCGACCGATACGAGTTCTACAAGTAAACGTGGCCATCCTCAAGGTCGCCCGCATCGGCCATCCGGTCGTGCGGATGGCCGCCGCCCCGGTGCGGGAAGCGGAGATCGCTTCGGCCGACTTCCAGCGGCTCGTCGACGAGATGGTCGTCACGATGCACGAGTACGACGGCGTGGGTCTCGCGGCTCCGCAGGTCCACGTCTCGCTGCGCGCGGTCGTCATCGAGGTGCCGGCCTCGAACGTGCGGAGCGAGGCGGCAGTTCCCCTCACCGTCCTCGTCAACCCGGTCGTCACGCCCCTCGGTGACGAGCGCGGGTCCGGCTGGGAGGGTTGCCTCTCCGTCCCCGGCTTGCGGGGCGTCGTGCCCCGTTTCAACCGCGTGCGGCTCGAGGCTCTCGACCGCGAGGGCCGCCCCTACGCCGCCGAGGCCTCCGGCTTCTTTGCGCGGGTGATCCAGCACGAGTGCGACCATCTGGACGGTAAGGTGTACCTCGACCGCATGGAGGACATGCGCACGCTGTCTTTCCTCCGTGAGCTGCACCGCCACGTCCCCGACGCGGAGGAAGCGGTAGACTGAGCTTGCCGCCGCTGGACGCGTGGGCTAGGCTATCTCGCTTCATGGCCGACAGCGTCCGCACCGGGCCTCCCGTCGTCACCCTCAGAAACGCCTCTGCCCGTCCCTATGACGGCGCCATCGCCGCCGCCCGCACGTGCTATTCGCCGCGGGTCGTCACCGCGGACGAGGTCACCCCCGGGCAGCGCGACTCGATCGGGCCGCTGACCTTCGCCGCCGGGCACCACACGGTCTACCAGCACGCGCACTTCGAGTTCGGGCTCGAGAACGTGAGCCGGCAGTTCGTGTGGTCGTTCCTGCATTCCCATCCCTTCTACAACTCGGAACAGTCCAGCCAGCGCTTCGTCCGCCTCGATGAGATTTCGGCGTTCGTTCCCGAGGGATTGGGACCGGCCGCCCGCAAGGTCTACGAAGAGGGAATCGCCACGACCTGGGCGGCGTACCGGAGTCTGTCGCAGATCCTGAAGGAAGACACCAGCAAAATCCTGTCCGACCTGCGCCACCTCGGCCCCAATGCCTCCGAGAAGCGCCGCAAGAAGGTGGCCCGCGAATCGGAAAAGAAGGCCATCGAGCTCGCCCGCTACGTGATCCCCGTGGCCGCCTTCACCTCCATGGTCCACACGATCTCCGGCATCGTGCTCCACCGCCTCCACCGCATGATGCGGACGGGCGACACGCCCGCGGAAAGCGTGCGCGTGGTGACGGAGATGGTGGCCCGGGTCAAGGAGCTGGACCCGGGGTTCTTCGACCGCGTGGGCGACGCTCCGCTCGGCAGCGAGGAGATCGTCGAGTCACGGCTGCCGATGGCTGCGGGAGGCGGCGATGCGCAGGCCGCCCGCATCGACGCGCAGCTCGGCCCGCGGACCTCGCTGCTCGTGGATTACACCCCGCGGGGCGAGGAGACGACCGCCGAAGCCGTGCGCACGGTCCTCGGCGTCGGTCCCGACACGCTCCCCGACGAGGACGCCCTGGAGAGGGTGCTGAACCCGGGGCTCAACCGGTATCGGTTGGAGACGCTGCAGCTCTCGGTGCATTCCCCGATGACGCGCGCGCTCCACCACGCCAGCTACACGTTCCTGAAGCGCCTCTCCCACACCGCCGACAGCCAGGACCAGCGCCACCGGATGGTGCCCGGCTCGCGTCCGCTGATGATCCTCGCCGACACGCAGCGGCCCGACTACGTGACGCCTCCTCTCGTCGCGGCCAACCCGCGGGCCCACGAGCTGTACGCGGCCGCGATGGAGCGGGCGTGGACGGCGAAGAACCGATTGCTCGACATGGGCGCGCCGCTGGAGGCCGCCCTCTACCTTCTCCCCAACGCGAAGGCGCTCCGCTTCCACGAGACCGGGAGCCTCCTGTACCTCGCGCACAAGTGGGTCATGCGGACGTGCTTCAACGCCCAGGAGGAGATCTACCGCGCCTCGATGGACGAGCTCGAGCAGCTGCGCGCCCTCCACCCGCGCCTTGCGCGGCACATGGGCCCCCCGTGCGTGCTCCGGGCCGGCCGCATCACCCCCACCTGCACCGAGGGCGAGCACTTCTGCGGCGTGCCGGTGTGGCGCAGCTTCCCGCACGTTGAACGCCGGATCTGACGGGACGCTCTCCGGCTGGGGACGCGTGCCCGTGCGCGGGCGCGAGGTGCGCTCCGAGGACCTCGAAGAGCTGACCCGCGACGCCGTGCTCAGCCGCGGGCTGGGCCGCTCGTACGGCGATTCCTCGCTGCCCCCTCCCGGCCACCCGGTGGTGGCGGCGACGCCTCTCGCCGACCGTATCCTCGCCTTCGACGCGTCGACCGGCCGGCTACGGGCGGAAGCGGGCCTGTCCTTGCGCGCGATCAACCGCGCCTTCCTGCCACGGGGTTTCTACGCGCCGGTGACGCCGGGAACCCAGATCATCACCCTCGGCGGCATGGTGGCCGCCGACGTCCACGGCAAGAACCACCACCGCGACGGATGCTTCGGGGCCCACGTCACGCGCCTGCGCATGCGCGTGGCCGACGGGCGCATCGTCGAATGCTCGCCGGAGCAGGAGGCGGAGCTGTTCCGCGCCACCGTGGGCGGGATGGGCCTGACCGGGCACGTCCTGGAAGTGGAGTGCGGGCTCGCGCGTGTCCCCTCGCCGTGGCTGATGACCGAGAGCGAGCGCATCCACGACATCGACCGCTTCATCGACGGGCTGAAGGAGGCCGGCCTGCGGTGGCCGCACACCATGGGGTGGATAGACTGCCTCTCGCGCGGCGCGCTCATGGGCCGCGGCATCCTCATGAAGGGGCGGTGGGCGGAGCGCCACGAGGCGCCGCCGGGAATGCCCCCGCCCCGCCGCCGCCCGTCCGTGCCCTTCGTCCTGCCGGGCTGGGTCGTGAACCGCGGGAGCGTGCGCGCCTTCAACGCCGTCTTCTACCGCCGCCACCCGCCCCGCATGCGGCGGAGGGTAATGCACCCGGAGTCGTTCTTCTATCCTCTCGACGCCATCGGCCACTGGAACCGCATGTACGGCCCCCGCGGCTTCACGCAGTACCAGTGCGTCCTGCCCGAGTCGGCGGGTCGGGGAGCGGCACGCCGCTTCCTCGAGCTGCTGACGCGCCGCGGCGGAGCATCGATGTTGTGCGTGATCAAGGACTGCGGCCCGGAAGGGGTCGGGATTCTGAGCTTCCCGAAGGCCGGGATCTCCATCGCCCTCGACATCCCGATTCGAGACGACACCCAGTCCCTCGTCGACGCCCTCAACGAGCTCGTGATTGCCGAAGGCGGACGGATCTACCTGGCCAAGGACCAGTTCACGCGGCCCGAGCACTTCCGGGCCATGGAGCCGCGGCTGGGGGCGTGGACGTGCATCCGTCGCAAGTGGGACCCGGAGGGACGACTGCGCAGCGCCCAGTCGGTGCGCGTGCTGGGAGACCGTCCTTGAAGGTCGCGTTCCTCGGCGCGACGCGCGGCATGGGCCGATCCCTGTCGCGCCTGATGGCCGGCCGCGGCGACGAGCTCTTCCTGCTCGGACGAGACGTGTCCGACCTGGAGCGCAGCGCGCACGACCTGGAGGCGCGGGCCGGCCGCGGGTCCGTCGGCATCGCCCGCTGCGACCTCGCGGAGCCCGGAGGCTTCGCGGCCGCTCTCGACGCCGCGGAGTCCCGCCTGGGCGGACTGGATACCGTCGTCGTGACGGCGGGCGACTTCGCACGTCAGGAAGAGCTGGAGGCCGACACCGACCGCGCCCGGCGTCTCCTGGAGGTGGACTTCACCAACACCGTGACCTTCTGCGAGCACGCCCGGAAGCGGCTGCTCGCCCGCGGCGGCGGCGGCGGCGGCGGCACCCTCGTCGTCTTCAGCTCGGTGGCCGGGGAGAGGGGGCGCAAGCCGGTCGTCATCTACGGCGCGGCCAAGGCGGGGCTCAGCCGCTACCTCGAGGGCCTCGACCACAAGTTCCGTGCCGACGGATTGCGCACGGTGTGCGTCAAGCCCGGCTTCGTGAAGACGTCGATGACCGACGGTTTGCGCCCGCCGCCCTTCGCCGGCGATCCCGACGACGTCGCCCGCACCGTGCTCTCCGCGATCGATCGCGGCCAGCCGGTGGTGTACGCGCCCCCGATCTGGCGCTGGGTCATGCTCGTGATTCGGCTGCTTCCCCGGTTCGTGATGCGCCGAATAGGGTTCTAGCCGTGCCCGCTGGGATCCTCTTTGAGCTCGCTCCGCGGAAGTGAATCCCACTACGCTCGCAGCATGTGGCTGATGGACCAGGTCTGGCATGACCTGCTCTTCGCGCACTGGCCGGTGGATGCGGAGCGGCTGCGGCGTCGGCTACCGCCGGCGTCGAGCTCGACCTATACGAGGGCCAGGCCTGGCTCGGCGTCGTACCCTTCCGAATGAGCGGCGTGCGCGCGCGTTACCTCCCGCCGCTGCCCGGCTTGTCGGCCTTCCCCGAGCTGAACGTGCGCACGTACGCCGTGGCCGGCGGCCGTCCGGGCGTGTTCTTCCTGAGCCTCGACGCCGCCAACGCGATCGCCGTCGCCGCCGCCCGGCGCGTCTTCCATCTGCCCTACCACCGTTCGGAGATGGCGTGCCGGTCCGAGGGCGACAACGTCGTGTATTCGTGCCGACGCGCACGCGGAGTGCCCGTCGCCGAGTTTCGCGGCGCTTATGGCCCGACGGGTTCCGTCTACCGGACTCGCGCCGGCGATCTCGACCACTGGCTCACGGAGCGGTACGGCCTGTACACGGCCGACGGCCGCGGCCGGGCGGTGCGCGTGGACATACGACACGAGCCATGGCCGCTGCAACCGGCCTGGGCTCGCATCGAGGCGAACACGATGGCGGAGGCATCCGGCGTGCGCCTTCCGGCGATGGCGCCCCTCCTCCACTTCGCTCGACGCCTGGAGGTCATGGCGACGCTTCCGTATCACGCTTGAGTCCGCGGGGACCCTCACCCCGGCCCCTCTCCCTTTCAGGCAGAGGGGATAGCTTCCCCGGGAGGGGTAGAGAGAAGGAGCCTCGCCACCCCTCTCCCCCTTGGGGGAGAGGGTAGGGTGAGGGGGAGTCTCGAGCGCGTTTGCGATCACCTCGAGGACGCTGTCCGTCTCTTTCAAGGCTTGATCGTCCCAGAACCTGAGTACACGTACGCCGTTTTTTGACAATTGCCGCTCTCGCTCCCGGTCATGGGCGGCCTGATCGGACATCGCATGGCCGCCGCCGTCGAGCTCGATCGCGAGGCCGGCCTCCGGGCAGTAGAAGTCCAGGATGAATCCGCACAGTGTTGGCGGCGGAATTTCCGTCCGCCCAGCCGTCGATTGCGCAGGCGAGCCCACAGCCTCATCTCGGCATCGGTCGCCAAATGCCGCATGTCGCGCGCGTGTCGGGTGAGCTCCGGACGGTGCTGTCGCATGCAACCCTCACCCCTGCCCCTCTCCCTTTCAGGGAGAGGGGCTGCCCGAGGTATACAGCCTGGGAGTGGCAGGCTGGGGCCAATCGACCCTCACCCCGGCCCCTCTCCGTTTCGGGGAGAGGGGATTGCTCCACTACCCCTGCGGCCTCCGCGTAGAAAGGCAAATCGCAGCGCCAAGTGCGTCGGCCAGTACACGACCGCCACCAGCACCGCGTAGGTCAGCGCGAGGTGGACGGGCGCCGGGCCGCAGGCGCGATGGAAGAACGGGTCGTGATGGGCGAAGTTGAGGTTCTCGCCGGGAAGGATGAAGCGTGAGGCGACGAGGACCACGGCCGCGATGCCGCATTGGAGGACGAAGCCGCGAGGATCGTAGCCGAGCCGGCGCAGCACGACGAACAGCAGCGGCGGCCAGACCACGTGGAAGAGCGACATCAGGCGCACCCAGAGCGGATACCGCTCGTCCCACATGTATTCGGTGCCTCCGATGAGGTGGCGGCCGAACAGGAGCCGCCAGAGCAGGTCGAGGTCCCAGGCCAGGTCGACCACCAGCGAGGACACGGCCTGGCTCGAGACGAGGAGCGCGCTGCCGGTCATGATTCCGATGCACGTGACGATCACGGCCACGTCGCAGAGCCGGATGAAGTTCGCCGCCCCGTAGGCCCAGCCGTAGGCGGCGACGAACAGAACGAGCCAGACGGCAATGGGGGTCTGGGGGGTGCGGAGCGCCCCCCAGCTCAAAGAGCGAGCGCGGGATTCACTTCCGCGCGAGCGAAAGACCAGCCGCAGTGCCCTCAACCCGCCTCCGCCGCCCGCGCGGCCGCCAGGCCGCTACGGACCGCTCCCTCGATCGTCGCGGGCAGGCCGGTGGCCGTCCAGTCCCCCGCCAGATACAGGCCGCGCAGCGGTGTGACCGGCCCCGGCCGCTGTGCTTCCGCCACGGGGTCCGAGGCGAAAGTGGCATCGGCCTCGCGCAGGACGAGGGAGCGCGTGACGGCGGCGCCCGCCATGGCCGGGAAGTAGCGGCGCAGCGAAGCCTCCGCCGAAGCGACCAGCTCTGGATTGGTCCGGCCCGTGCTGCGGCGCGCGGCGCTGACGATGAAGGCCAGGTGCTGAGGAGGCCCGGAGCGGCCGTACAGCGCCCCCTTGTCGAAGACCCATTCCATCTCCGAGTCGCGCAGCCCGACCATGGGGGCGTCGACCACGACCTTGTCGAGCCACATCTCGACCGACACGATCGGCGAGCCGCCGAGACGCGAGAGGCCGGCGAAGGGTGGCTGGTCCCGGAACGGCTCAGGCACGAGCGCGGGAGCGGCGTTCCACGGCACCGCGGCCACCACGGCGTCGGCGTCCACGAAACCCTCGACGGCTGCCTTGCCGCGGCGGATCTCTGCGCGCGTCTCCGCCCGCTGCGAGTAGCGGACGCCGCGGGCCCGGCCGCCCTCCACCGCGATGGCCTCGGCCATGGCCCGGCGGCGCAGGATCCCACCCCGGTGCTGGAAGTAGCGGGCCACGCGCTCGTGCAGCTCGGCGTAGCCGCGGCGAAGGAAGACGAGCCGGGAGGCGTCGCGGCGGGCCAGGAACGCCTCGCGGTAGACGTTATAGAAAAGGATGGCCGCCGCCCGCTCGGGAGCCTCGTTGAGGATGGCGGTCGCCAGGGGGTCCCACAGCAGGCGCCGCGCCTCAGGGCCCTGCCCGGTCTGACGGAAATACTCGGCGAGCGTGAGACCCAGCGGCGGCTTGCCGAAGCGCACCGCCAGCCACAGGCGCAGCGCCTGCCCGCGCACCGCCCAGGGCAGGCGGAGGCCGACGAGGCCCGCGATCAGGTGGAGCGGGGCCACGAGCGGCGGGCAATCCAGCGACGAGCGGCCGCGGTCGTCCACGTAGTCGATGTGGAGGTCGTCCTGGAAGAGCAGCAGGTCCTCGGCCCCTGCGCGCCGGACGAGGTCGAAGGTCGCCGCGTACGCGCCGACCATCAGGTGGGTTCCATTGTCGACGTCCTCGCCCGAGACGGCGTCGCGATAGGAGGTGGCGCGGCCGCCCAGCACGCCTCGCCGCTCGAGCAGCGTCACCTGGTGTCGGCGCTCCTGCAGGTCGACGGCGGCGGCGAGGCCGGCGAAGCCGGCCCCGATGACGGCGACCTTCATGGGCGGCGGGAGCGGACGAACGTCCGCAAGGCGATCCAGGCCTTACGCGGGCGGGAGAGCGTCACCCGGCCGCCGAGGGGGTAGCCCCGCCGGATCATCTCGTCGAGCAGGGCTCGGTACACCGCGGCCATGATCTCGGCCGGGGTCATGGCCTTCCGGTCGGCCGCCGGCAGCAGGTCCCGCGCGAGATCGTAGTGGGCGCGGGCCCGGGCGGCCTGGAATGCGAGCAGCTCGCGCACGGCGGGGGTGGAGCCGCCGCCGCCGATCACCGCGAGCAGCTCCGCGTCGGACACGCCGAAGCGGGCGAGATCCTCCTGCGGCAGGTAGATCCGCCCGCGGGCGGCGTCGCCGGCAATGTCGCGCAGGATGTTCGTGAGCTGGAGGGCCACGCCCAGCTCCACCGCGTACCGTCTGGTTCGCGGGTCCGTGTACTCGAAGATCTCGATCGCGGCCAGCCCTACGGCCGACGCGACGCGCTCGCAATACCTCCGCAGGTCGGTGAAGGCGAGGTAGCGATTGGTCGTGAGGTCCATCCGGCACCCGGCAATGATGTCCTCGAAACAGCCGCGCGGGATCGGGAACTCGAAGAGCGCCTCGGCCAGGTCGCGCCCCAGCTCCGTGCCCGGCTTCCCCTCGTAGCAGTGGCGGACCTCCTCCGCCCACCGCCTCAGGCCCGCTTCTCTCTCGCCGCCCGGCTCGTCCACGCAGTCGTCCACGACGCGGCAGAAGGAGTAGAGCGCATGAATGGCCCGGCGCTTGCGGGCGGGGAGGACGCGGAAGGCGTAGTAGAAGCTCGTCCCGCTCTGCCGCGTGAGGCGGGCGGAGAGCGACACGGTCAGGCCCGGGCCGGACGCCAGCGCCACGCCCGCCAGGCCAGGCGCAGCCTGCCGGCGGCGCCGTGGCGGGGACGGTGGCGGAAGACGTCGTAGCCGGCGGCCTCGATGAGGTCGAGGATCGAGCTGCCGCCGAGCCAGGTGAGCCGCAGCTCGAAGCGAAGGTCGCGCCCGACACGGTCGCAGATCGGACGGCCGCGGGCGAAGAGCTCCCGGGTGCGCGCGACGAGCTCCGCCATCAGACCCCGAAAGCCGTCGCTCAGGACCGAAGCGTTGAGGTCCCATTCCTTCACCGAGAAGCGGTCGAGCAGCTCGCGCGGCACGTAGATCCGCCCCTTGCGCAGGTCGACGGCCAGGTCCTGCCAGTGGTTGGCGAGCTGCAGCGCGGT